>Ga0208044_1001483_pt1 | contig 12709 bp, 9 predicted proteins | sample Sb_taG_8_FD_187712 | JGI IMG/M metagenome (GOLD analysis project Ga0208044, IMG submission 187712) | Peat soil microbial communities from Weissenstadt, Germany - Sb_50d_c_BC metaG (SPAdes) (version 2) | ecosystem: Environmental > Terrestrial > Soil > Wetlands > Peat | place: Germany: Weissenstadt... | reverse complement strand
TCGCACGACAAAATTTCCCGTCGATCCGGGCCATGCGGCGCTGGCTTTCTACGATTACCTGAAGCCGGAGCGCTTCACGACTTTGGCGGCGAGCTCTGCTCAACTTGCGGAGGAGCAGCAACCGCTTAGCGCTGTGAGAGTGGGATGACGAAACGCAACGCGGTGTGCGTTGCGGAGAAGCTGCAAACTTTGTTGTCGGTTAGGCCGGCGGATTTGCCCGCGGCGATTACTTCGATTTCGCGAATGTGTTGTTTGCCTTTCGGATAGACGACCCAGATTCCGCCGTTTTTCACGATGAATTTGCGCAGGCGCGCGAGTTGCTTCAGGGCATCCTTCTCTTCCGCCCCGAAGAAAATTAAATCGAGATCGCCGGACGGCTTGGTCTCTGCAAATATCGGCGAAAACGGTTTGATCTCGTTCAGAAACGATGCATCGAGAATATCGATGATGAGAATACGCTGGCCGGGCTTGACGCCGAGCTTGTCGAGCAGCGAACGGTGCGAATAATCGCGCTCCGGCGGCCGCGGCTTTTTGCGTGTGGGCGTCATGGCTCAGCGCTCGATGACGGTCGTCTCGCCAAATTTCTTTCCGAGATCTTTCAAGTAAGTGTCCATCGTCGCGGTGTAACCAAACACAAAGCGCGACATAAAACGAAAGAAGCGATTGTGGATCTCGCCGTCTTCCTGAATCTGCACGATGCAGCCGTCCGGAGGAATCGGGAGAATATCGGTCGTCCAGGTGCCGCCGAACGGAAGCTTCGGATCGGCGATTTCGGTGACGAGATGGCGCGGAGCATCCGATTCGAGCACTTGAAAAGGGATCGCGTTTCCGTGGGAGTCCACTTCCTGCCATGCGCTGAATGAATTCTTGGAAGTCAGCGTATCGACGCTCTTCAGATTAGATCGCCAGAATGGAAATTTGTCGTACTCGGTAATCGCCTGCCAAAGCGCATCCGGTTTCTGGCGGTAGCGCGCGACGCGCACGACGGAATGCTTCTCGGGCAGCGATGCCCCGATCGCGTAGACCAGCACGATCAACGCGACGAGTATTCCGAGAATCCAAAATGTCCATTTCATCAAAACTCCCTCGCCGGAGCTTCCGCCGCTCCCGGTAGCACAGCCACTCCTGCCTGTGTAGGCGTTCCGCTGCCGGCCAGCGCAAATTCAAGCCGCAAACACGGCCACAGGCAGGAGTGCCTGTGCTACTGACCTGGACGCGCGTCACCGGCGCGACAACCTGTACAATTAAGAGCTTCGCATGGCCGCCACATCACATCCCAGAACCGATTGGCGCGCGCTGCTCGCCCGGCGCGGCTTCCGCTACTTTTTTGCGGGCATGATGATATCGCTGTTCGGCTCGGGAATGAACTTCGCCAGCGTGACGTGGTTCATCCTCGCGCAAACCGGCTCGACCGTGGACGTCAGCATCATGCTGATTTTCGCGACGCTGCCGGGCCTTCTCGTCCCCATCGCCGCAGGAGTGCTGATCGATCGCATCGACCGAAGGTACCTCGCGATCACACTCGATCTGGCGCGGTTCATTGCGGTGGGAACGTGCGCGGCGTTGATCGCTTTTGCGCATGCCGGTCTCCTGCTGATCTATTGCATGGTGCTGTTCAATGGTTTCTGCGCGGCGATTTATTGGGCGACGATCAATGCGCTGGTGCAAGAAGTGGTGGGCGGAGATGAACTCGTCGGCGCGAATTCCGCGCTGGTGATCGCCGTGCAATGCGGCTGGCTGACGGCCGGTGCGCTGGTCGGATTTCTCTACGATCGCGTCGGTATCGCGGGCATCCTCGCGGTCGATTCCGCGACATATGCGGCGTCGGCGTGGTGCATCTACATGCTGCGTCGCGGATATTTCACTCCGCGCACCGCGAAGCCCGAGGAAGCGCGCGCCGGTCTCGATGCGCCGCTGGCCGTGGCGGAAGAAACGGCTCTGCCGCCACTCGTCGAGCCGATGCCCGATCCGGAGTTTCTGCGCGATTTGAAAGACGGCATCGCGTACCTCCGCAGCCAGCCCGCCGTGATGGCCATGGGATTTACTTACGCCTGCATGGTCGCGGGAGTTTTCAGCGCGAATGTGGTGGTCGTGGCGCTGGCGAAAGATGTGCTGCATTCCGGCGCGCGAGGATTCGGCGCGCTCGAATTCGGCTGGGGTCTCGGCGCTCTGATTGGCGGAGTGTCGGTCGGCATGTTGATGCGGCGCGTGCGCGTGACGCGGCTGCTCATCGCCGCTCTGGCAATTCTGGCGATCGGCCACTCGTTCTTTCCGTTCGTGCACATTTTGCTGATCGCGGTGGCCATGCAAGCGCTGTTCGGCGGCTGCCGCGCGCTGACGGGAATCGTCACGCAATCCTCGATCATGACTACCGTGCCGAAGCACTTGATGGGTCGCACGCAATCGGCGGTGATGGTGTTCTCGACGTCGCTGCAAATGCTGATGAGCTTTCTGCTCGGATGGTTGGCAGAGCGCGCCGGACTGATCGTCGCGTTCGCCGTGCTCTCGGGAATATATTTCGTTGCGGTCCTGACAGCATGGCGCGCGCGAGGTCTCGCGGTCGGCCTGCCGGCTGAAGCTCCCGGAGATTAGGACCGCCACGCTCACGTTCAGGAATTCCTCTTCGCGTTGCACTCCGCTTGCCGCATAATTCCGCCGCGAGGAGGTCCTCTGCGATGCTTCCCGGATTGAAAGCGGTCCTGAACATTCATCCGCTGTTCGTGCATTTCCCCATTGGACTGTGGATCGGTGCGCTGATTTTCGAAATCGTCGCAGTCCTGCGAAAGAGCGATGACTGGCATCGCACCGCCGCGCGCCTGCTCTATCTCGGTACGCTCGCCGCAGGACTCGCAATTCTGACGGGCCTCTACGCACAGAAATCCGTTCCGCCGGGCCCGGCGATGACCGTCGTTGGCATCCACGAAACGCTAATGATGATCACCACGAGCGTCGCGTTGGCGCTGAGCCTCTTCGCGCTCGTCTTCCGCAAAGATTTCACGGCTAACTATCGCAAGCTGATGCTGATCGGCCTGTGCGTTCTCACAATCCTGTTATTCTTGGGAACGGACCGCGGCGTGCAGCTAGTCTACGGCTACGGCTCGGCAGTCGATTGGTCCACAGCACAGCCGCAGAAATAGATCGCGGAATCCAAATTGCAAACTCATCAGGCTCTTGTCGTAGCGCTCCGGGAATCAGTAGTCGTTGGCGGAGCCTTCTAGGAAGGCGCGGAGCTTGCGCGAGCGCGACGGATGGCGCAGCTTGCGCAAGGCTTTCGCTTCAATCTGGCGGATGCGTTCGCGCGTCACCGCGAACGACTGGCCGACTTCTTCGAGGGTGTGCTCGCTGCCGTCATCGAGTCCGAAGCGCATCTTGATCACTTTTTCTTCGCGCGGCGTGAGCGTCTTCAGCACCGAAGACGTTTGCTCCTTCAGGCTGAGATTGATCACCGCATCGGAAGGCGACACGACGGCCTTATCCTCGATGAAATCGCCGAGATGCGAATCTTCCTCTTCGCCGATGGGCGTCTCGAGGGAAATCGGCTCCTGCGCGATTTTCAAAATCTTGCGCACCTTCGCGACGGGAATATCCATCCGCTTGGCGATTTCTTCCGAAGTGGGCTCACGGCCGAGTTCCTGAACGAGCTGGCGGCTGGTACGCACCAGCTTGTTGATGGTCTCGATCATGTGCACCGGAATGCGGATGGTGCGGGCCTGATCGGCGATGGCGCGGGTGATGGCCTGGCGAATCCACCACGTCGCGTAAGTCGAGAACTTGTAGCCGCGGCGCCATTCGAATTTGTCCACGGCTTTCATCAAGCCGATGTTGCCTTCCTGAATCAGGTCGAGGAATTGCAGGCCGCGGTTCGTATATTTTTTGGCGATGGAAACAACGAGACGGAGGTTCGCTTCGATCAGTTCCTTTTTCGCCTGCTCGGCCTCGATCTCACCGCGCGTGATCACCTGCAACATGCGCCTTAGCTCGGTGGGATTGGCTTCGGCGATTACTTCGATTTCGCGAACTTCCTGACGCCGCGCTTTCAGATCCTTGCGGGCTTCGGCGAGAACATCTGCTTTGGAGGCCTCGACGCGGCGCTCGAGTTTCACGATTTCGCGTTCGAGAGACTGAACGCGCTCAACCGTCTGGCGCATCTTGTCGATCAGGCGTTTCTTCTCGAAGAGATTGAAATCGATATCGCGGACGCGCACGGACATCTCGACGCGGGTGCGGCCGAGCGCGAAGCGCGCGCGCAAATGGCCGCGTTTGTTCGAGCGCGGAGTATTCTCGAGTTTTTCCGCCTGCTTGACGGACTGGAGATACAGCTTGCCGATCTTGTCGATGCGCTTGAGCGTCTCGCGCGTCTTGGCTTCGATCTTTTCTTCGGTCAGCTCTTCATCGTCGAACTGGACGATTTCCTTGATCGAGCGGGTGCCGCGGCGCAAATCTTCGCCGACGCCGAGCAGCTCTTTGAGGATGATGGGCGAGCGCGTGATGGTTTTGAGGACGAGAAGCTGGCCGCGCTCGATGCGCTTGGCGATTGCGACTTCACCTTCACGCGTGAGCAGCGGAACGGTGCCCATCTCGCGGAGATACATGCGCACCGGATCGTTGGTCTTCTCGAGCGAACCGGGAGTGAGATCGAGCTCGCCTTCGTCGCCCGGAGATTCTTCCTTGGCGGCGGGCTCGGGGACTTCGGCGGAATCGGCAGCAAGCGCGGCCTTGGCGCTGGCGAGATCTTCGTACACGTCGATCCCATAGCGCTCGAAGGTCGAGAGCAGATCATCGATTTCTTCCGAGGAGTGAATTTCAGGCGGAAGAAGGTCGTTCACCTCATCGTAGAGCAGGTAGCCGCGCTCCTTGCCCATATTGATGAGCTGCCGAACCTGATCGTATTTTTCTTCCAGCGCCAGAGTCACCATGTCTCTCCTCGCAGAACGTGCACTCTGCGTAGGGCGCAAAATTCTGCGCCGGCGTTACGTCGCGCGTTCCACGGCGGCAAGGGGCTACACCCCGGCCGCGCCATTCCAAGTGAAGCGTCTCGATTGGCGGATATAATTCTGGTAAATCCGATCGCGAGTCCGGCCCCGGCCGCCCGTGCGCTGCCCATTGCGCTCCCGCCATGCCCTACGTTCATGGGATGCACGACGGACTCCACCCGTTTCTCCGCAAAACTTTAGGAGAATACCGCGCCGAACGATATCGAGTCAATTGGATGTCAATTAGATGTTACACGGGGCAAATTTGTTTCACCGGCGTGTCGCATTTTGTAAGTGGCACAAATTCAAGAACAAACGGCATCGAAATTGCCCCGAAAAGCTCGCCTCGTTTTGACCAGCGGCGAGAATTCACGCGGACGGGCCCGAGAGAATTTTGCGAAGCTCCTGCTTTCGGGCCAGGAGGCGGTTCAGGTCTGCGCCAGTGGGGCGAGCCTCGATATCTCGCTGAACGGTGGCGAGTTCGACTTCCATACGGCGGCGGCGCATGACGCTGAGGCAGCTTTCGGCTTCATCCCAGGTTGGCGCGGCGCCGGAATCGAAGAGAATGTCGAAGAGGACTCGGCGATCCGGCGTGTCGAGCGCTTCGGCGAGCGAGGCAGGGTCGAGTGGGGCGCCCGACGACGCTGCGGTGAGCAATGCCGCAAAAATCTTCTCCGATTCGAGGCCCCGGTGAAGATCTGCTTCGATCATGTCGCGCGCCAGTTTCTCGCGGAAAGCGTCGGCTTCTACGAGCATTTGCATCAAGCGGCGTTCCGCTTGGTTTACCGGCGAGGCGACGAGTTCCGCTTTGGGCTTCACTTCGCTGCGGCGCTCGGTGGCGGCCCGGCGCAGGGCCTCGCGCAGCACCGGCTCTTCGACGCGCAACTCGCTGGCGATGCGCGAAGCCCATTCCGAACGCATGAGGCGATTCGGAACGCGCTGAACGTACGGCATCAGATAATTGAGCGTGGCGAGTTTTCCGGCGGCCGTCGAGCGATCTCTCATGCGCGCGCGGCCAATCAAGTAATCGAGATACGGGGGCGAATCGCGCAGGAGTTGTTCGTAGGCTGCAGAGCCCTTTTCTTTGAGGAACTTGTCCGGGTCGGCGCCGCCGGGAAGAGCGAGGACGCGGATTTCGAATTCTTTTTCGAGAAGCAGAGCGAGGGAGCGCTCCGTGGCGGCTTGGCCCGCGGTGTCGGGATCGTAGTTGACGACGATGCTGCGCGTGAAACGATTGAGCAGCTTCACTTGCGGCTCGGCAAGGCTGGTGCCGCAGCTGGCCACGACGTTGGTGAATCCTGCGCGAGCCACGGCGATCGTGTCCATGTAGCCTTCGACTAGGATTGCGAATTCATTTTTGCGGATGGCTTCTTTGGCGCGGTCGAGATGGTAGAGAACGTTGCTCTTCGAATAGATCGGCGACTCGGGGGAGTTTAGATATTTCGGCATGTCGTCGCCAAGAGCGCGGCAACCGAAGGCAATCGTCTTGCCCGATTCATTGGCGATGGGAAATGTGATGCGGCGGCGGAAGCGATCGTAAAGGCGGCCGCTCGATTCGCGGGAGAAGAGGCCCGAGGGTTCGAGGAGCTTGTCGGGAAATTTTTGCTTCAGATGACGATAGAGCACATCGCCCGCGGAAGGCGCGAAGCCGATGCCGAATCGGGCGATGGCTTCGCGGTCGAGGCCGCGATCTTCGAGATAGCCGCGGGCGGCGCGGCCCTCGGCTGTGTCATTCATCTGGCGGGTGAAAAATGCGGCTGCTTCGCGATGCATCTCGACGAGCGCGGAGCGTTGCTGATTCTCGCGGCGCTCTTCGGGCGAACGCTCGCGCGGGGCGGGCATCGGGATGCCGCATTTTTCGGCGACGATGCGAATGGCATCGGGAAATGCGCACTTTTCGATTTCCATCACGAATTTGAAGACGTCGCCGCCGACGCCGCAGCCGAAGCAGTGATAAATCTGCTTCACCGGATGAACGGCGAACGAGGGAGTCTTTTCCGAATGGAACGGGCAGAGGCCGCTGAAGTTTTGTCCGGTCTTTTTCAGGCGGACGTATTCGCCGACTACGCGGACGATGTCCGCCTGTTGTTTTACGCGATCGGCGAATGAACCGGCTTCAGCCATGGGATTGGAGAATGGGAATTTGGGTCTGTTGAGACTCAGTACGATGAGCGGCGAGGGTTGGGAGCCGTTTAATAACGGCGTCGAATCGTGAAAGTCTAACCGAAACAAGGGTTCGATTAAAGTTGATCGTAAGTCTATGAAAACAAACGGTCGGGATTAGTTCTAACCGAAACAGATTTCGAAGTGGCTCGGAGAGGTTCTTGGAGATTTTGACTTTAAAAGAAGGGCTGTTGGAGAGAGGGTTGGATTGCGCGCGATTGGGATCCGCGGGCGGACAGCAATAGATGGGATTTGAAAGCTCGCGCTTTCGTATGCAGTCGCTTGACGGGCTCGCTCCAAAGTGCCCAACGCTAAAGCGCATCATTAATGGCGACGCTTTTTCGGAGCGCTGAAGCGCTCCTCCCCCGCATGAATGCGGGGGCTGCCACCTAACTGCAACGGCTCCCGGGATTGAGTGCGCGGGATTTGAAACCCAGGGCCAGCGGCAGTTTGGGTCCGCGGTGCGTTGGCCAATATTGGCACGGGGTTGCTCGTAAGATGCCGGCGGGGACGCCGGCGCTACGACTTCCGGGCTGCCGGTGTCGATACTAGCTCGGCATTGCTCATAAGATGCCGGGCCCCGGCGGCTCGCGGTAAACAGGGACGCCCTTCGCCGCTCAGGGTAAACCGGCGCTACCCAATTCATTCTGAACCTCCACTAACGACCGTAGCATGGATTTTGGGAAATTTCATGGGGTGGGGCCTGTGGAATCGTGTGCAAAATCCTTCAGCCGGAAAGATTCCTTGGATGGGTTAGGTTACGCGGTCAACTCGACTACCGTGATTGCGGCGCCGCCGCGATCGGCGGCTTCGGCGTGGATTTGTGCTACTAGAGGATGCGTGCGAAGGAATTCGGCCAGGCCTCGGCGGAGAGCGCCTGTGCCGTGGCCGTGAATTATGCGGACGCGGGCTTGATTGTTGAGCGCGGCGGTGTCGATGAATTTGTCTACGCGGGCGGTGGCTTCTTCTACCGTGCAGCCGATTACGTTGATCTCTTCTACGGACGGCTCGTCGGTGGATTGAGATTGCACGCGAATTCCGGGGCGCGTCGCCGCGACAGGATGCGCGGATTTTGGCGCGACGGCTTCGATGCCGAGAATATCGTCGAGCGCGATTTTCATGCGCATCGGGCCGGCTTCGACTTCTGCCGAGCGGCCGTCGACGCGGCGCAGGACGACGGCTTGCTTCATGCCTTTGACACGGAGGCGTGTGCCTTCGGTCAGCTCATCGAGAGAGAGCGGCTTGGCTAGATCGGGCGAGACGCCGAGATCGGCTTGCGAGGCTGCGAGAGTTTCGAGGACGGCGGCGTTGGCGTCGTCGCGGGCGGCGGCGTCAATTTTTCCGAATTTACGGCCCGTTGATTTTTCGAGTTCGGCGCGAAGTTTGCGATCTTGGATGTCGGAGGAGAGTTTGGTTACTTCGGCTTCGAGCTTTTTCACCGTGTGGGCGAAATTATTTTCGAGCTCGGCGATGCGCTTGCGCTGGCGATCGACCCATTCGGTACGGAGGGCGCGGCGCTCGGCTTCGAGGGCTTCCAGCTCGGCGCGAGAGCGGCGGGCGATCTCGTCGGATTCTTCGCGGCTGCGGTGGAGATAGGCGATCAACTCGCGGGCTTCGCGCGTTTCGGGCGAGAGTCCGGCGCGGGCACGTTCGATGATTGCTTCGGAGAGGCCGAGGCGACGGGCGATTTCGATGCCGCTCGAGACGCCGGGGACGCCGACGAGGAGGCGATACGTCGGGCGGAGCTGCTCCTCGTCGAATTCGACTGCGGCGTTGATTACACCCGGCGTCGTCGAAGCGTAGGACTTCAGGCGATCGTGATGCGTGGTGGCAAGGACGAGCGAGCCACGGCGGCGAAATTCTTCGAGCAGAGCGACGGCGAGGGCTGCGCCTTCCTCGGGAGCTGTGCCGGTTCCCAATTCGTCGACGAGAACGAGTGTTCGCTCGGTAGCGCGCTCGAGCATGCTCTTGAGATTCAACACGTGCGCGGAAAATGTGGAGAGATCGGCGGTGATGGATTGCTCATCGCCGATATCGGCTAGCACTGCGTCGAGAATCGGCAGCTCAGCGCGATCGGCGGCGACGGGAATTCCCGACTGGCCTGCGAGCGCGGAGAGACCTAGCGTTTTCAACGCTACGGTCTTGCCGCCGGTGTTTGGGCCGCTGATGACCATCACGCGGCCGATTGATTCGCTGCCGGTGCCGGTATTTCCGGCGCCGTCGGCTGGGCCGCCGAGAGCGAGAGTGACAGGAACGACGCTGCGGCCTTGCGGCTTCAAAGAGGCTTCGAGCACCGGATTGCGCGCGTTCTTCAGGCGGATCGCGATCTCGGGGATGAATTCGGGGATGGCGCAATCAAATTCGCGCGCGAAGCGGCCGCGGGCGAAGACAGAATCGAATTCGGCGATGCGGGCGGCGGCGAAGGCGAGCGGGCCGCGATCGAGGCGAAGTTGATCCGTGAGCGCGGCGAGAATGCGGGCGATTTCGGCGGCTTCGTCTTCAGCGAGCTGGACGAGGCGATTGTTGAGATCGATGGTCTCGAGCGGCTCGACGAAGACGGTTTGGCCCGTGGCGCTGGCGGCGTGGACTACGCCCGGGACGGCGCGGCGATCGGAGGCGCTGACGGGAATTACGAAGCGGTCGTTGCGGAGCGTGACGTAATCATGGCCCGCCTCGTCGCCGCGGGCGCGGAGGATCGCTTCGAGGGATTTCTGAATTTTTTCGCGGGTTTGGGCGCTGGAGGCGCGGATGCGTTTTAGCGCGGGAGAGGCGTTGTCGCTGATTTCGCCGTTCGGAAGAACAGCTTTGCGGATGCTTGCGGAGAGCTGACGAAAATCGCCGAGGGCTGAGGAGCGTTCGGCCAGGCGCGGGAATTTTGCGGCGTCGCCTTTGAATGTGGCGCGCAGGGCTGCGGCTGTGTCGGCTAGCGATGCGGCATCGAGGAGTTGGGCGGCCGAGAGGACTGAGGCGGGCATTTCGAGCGCGGCCAGCCAGCTTTCGGGATCGGCGAGCGAGCCGAAGCCTAGTTCCGATCCGGCTCGGAGATAGGCGACCGCTTCGAGGATCCATGCGAATTCTTCGGTGAGAGCGGCCGCGTCGGAGCGCGGCGCGAGAGCGAGGATTGCGCGGCGGCCGGGGACGCATGTGGCGCGGCCTGCGACGATTTCGCGGAGGCGGGGGAATTCGAGGAGTTCTTCGGCGCTGCGGCTCATGCGATCAAAATGGCGGAGGATGTGGCGCGTGTCAAGGAGGCGGGCGTGGTTTGCGTGATTGCGGGTGGTGTTTTGATTTCGCGAGGCGATGGTGCAGGCGGGCGCCAGAAAGAACGTCAACGTCGGGCGTCCGGCGCAAAACCCAAAGCCACACCGGGCCGGTGGTGAGCCCCGGCCCCTACGCGGAGCCAGCGCTAAAGCGCTCCTCCCCCGCATAAATGCGGGGGCTGCCACCGAAATGCTCGGATCCGGACAAACGTATAGGAGCGCCCAAGCACTAGCGCGTGACGATGCGAGGTGCGGAGAATTTGGATAGAATACGGCGCGTTTCGCGGCTCGTACTGAATGCTGGCTTAGCCACTTGCTGGAAATTAACGGAGGCTACCGATGAAACGCTTTGTGACCTCACTTGTTGCTCTTCTGGCGGTTCCCACTGCGCTGGCGCAGACGAAGACTGCTGCGCCGCTTAGTTTGGGCGATTTGCATCATCCGATCGCTACTTCCAGTCATGAAGCGCAGCAGAGGTTTGATGAAGGGCTGACGCTGATTTACGGCTTCAATCATGAGGAGGCGCGACGGAAATTTCAGTTGGCTGCGGATCTCGATCCGAAATCGCCAATGCCGCTTTGGGGAATCGCGATGGCGGTGGGGCCTAATTACAACATGGACGTAGACCCGGAGCGCGAAAAGCAGGCCTACGATGCGATTCAAAAGGGGCTGCAGCTTGCCGCCGGCGCGCCGGAGAGCGAGCGCGCTTACGTCGAGGCGCTGGCGAAGCGATTCACGAATGATCCGAAAGCTGATTTGAAGCATCTGGCGGTGAATTATTCGGACGCGATGCGCGAACTGGCGCGCCGATTCCCGGATGATCCTGATGCCGGGGCGCTTTTCGCCGAGAGCATGATGGATTTGAATCCGTGGCACTTGTGGAGCAACGACGGAAAGCCGGCGCCGGGCACCGAGGAAATCGTGGCGACGCTCGAACGCGTGCTGCGGCGCTCGCCGGATCATGTCGGCGCGAATCATTTTTACATTCATGCGCTCGAAGCTTCGCCCTATCCCGAGCGCGCGCTGCCGAGCGCCAAGCGGCTCGAGAACATGGTTCCCGCCGCCGGGCATTTGGTGCACATGCCTTCGCACATTTATGAAAACACGGGCTTCTTCCATTTGGCCGTGATCGTGAACGAGCAAGCCGTCGCGTCCGACCAGGCTTTTCTGGCCACCGCCCCGCCCGGCGGAATGTATGGCGCGATGTACTTCGGCCACAATCTCCACTTCCTCGCGTATGCGGCCATGATGGAAGGAAATTACGGCAAGGCGAAGGACGCGACGGCGCAACTTGATGCGGCGGTGCGGGCGGCCTTGGCGATGGTGCCGATGGTTGAGGCGTTTCTGCCGTGGTCCACTTTCGTGCAGATGCGATTCGCGCGATGGGAGGAAATCAAGAAGCTGCCTGCGCCGGATGCGAAGCTGGTGATGTCGACGTGCGTGTGGCACTTCGCGCAAGGATCGGCTTACGCTGCGACGCATCAGATCGATCGGGCGCGGGCTGAACGCGCTGCGCTGGATGACGCGCGCAAAAGCGTTCCGGCCGGGGCGGCTTACGGGATGCTTTACAACGACGCGAGCGTGCTGCTCGATCTCGCATCGAATTCGCTCGATGCGCGCATTGCTGATGCTGCGGGAGATCGCGGCGCTGCGATTGCATCGTGGAAGAAGGCGGTGGCGATTCAGGACGCGATGAGTTACGACGATCCGCCTGAGTGGTTTTATTCGGTGCGCGAATCGCTTGGGGCGGCTTTGCTTGCCAATGGGCAGGCGGCTGAAGCTGAAAAAACATTTCGCGAGGATCTCGAGCACAATCCGCGGAATCCGCGCTCGCTCTTCGGGCTGTGGCTAGCGCTGCAGGCGCAGAAAAAGTCCGTGGATGCGGAGTGGGTTCACCGGCAATTCGTTGAGGCTTGGAAATATGCGGATGGTGAGGCGCGGTTGAGTGATTTCTGAGCGGAGTCGCTGGGCGATGGGCGGCTGTTTTCTACGATGCACGGAGACACAGGCAGGAGTGCCTGTGCTACTGGATGGCGAAATGCGTGCTCAGAATTTCGGCTGCGGCTGCTGGGGATGACGCGGTTTCGATGAGGCGCTCGGCGGCTTCGCCCCATGCGGAGTGATGGGCTGTCTCGACTTCGCGGACGCGTTCGATCACTGGTTGCCAGAATTCACCGAGGACGATCAGCGGTTTTTTATTGATGACGCGCTTGTTGCGCATTTCCCAGACGACGGCCAACTCGACGAGTGTGCCCGTGCCACCTGTGCAGGCAACGTATCCATGGCCGCGGCGAATTAACTCGAAGAGACGAT
>Ga0208044_1001459_pt1 | contig 12829 bp, 12 predicted proteins | sample Sb_taG_8_FD_187712 | JGI IMG/M metagenome (GOLD analysis project Ga0208044, IMG submission 187712) | Peat soil microbial communities from Weissenstadt, Germany - Sb_50d_c_BC metaG (SPAdes) (version 2) | ecosystem: Environmental > Terrestrial > Soil > Wetlands > Peat | place: Germany... | reverse complement strand
GGACGTGGAGCGGTTGTGGGCCGCGGGTCTGGCGCTCGGCGCCTCTCTCGACAATACCGTCGCCATCGGCGACGACCGCATCATCAACCGTGAGGGCCTTCGCTATACCAACGAGTTCGTGCGCCATAAGGCGCTCGACGCGGTTGGCGACCTCGCGCTTGCCGGTGCGCCCATCCTCGGCGCTTTCCGGTCCCGTCGTGGCGGCCACCGGCTGAACAGCCTCGTGCTCAAGACCATGTTCGCCGATGCCGATGCCTGGACCATGGTCGAAGCCCCGAGGCATGCCCGCGAGGTTCGCCATGCCGAGCTCAGCCACCGTCTGGCGGCGGCGAATTTCGCGGCCGAGCGGAGCTAGAGCGGATTCGACTTACTCCGGGTCATATCCTGCTGCTTCGAAATAGTGACGGCATTCGGTCGGCGAGAACTGGTCGATGCAGTCTGCGATCACGGTCCAGAGGTCGTCGATGGTTCGGGCTGCCGCCTTCCGCAGAAGCGCCTTGAGCTTGGAGAAGGCCATCTCGATCGGGTTGAAGTCGGGCGAATAGGGCGGGAGAAGGAGCAGGCTGGCTCCGGCCTTTTCGATCGCCTCACGGACGCCGGATATCCTGTGGGCGGGAAGATTGTCCATGATGACGAGGTCGCCCGGCCGAAGCTCGGGCGCCAGCACCTGCTCGGCATAAGCCAGGAAGGCGGGTCCGTTCATCGGCCCGTCGAGCAGCATCGGCGCTGTCAGTCGGTCCAGCCGAAGCCCGGCGGTGAAGGTGGTCGTCTTCCAATGCCCGTGGGGAACCGACGCGCGGCAGCGTTCGCCTTTCCTCGCCCGGCCACCCAACCTCGCCATCTTCGTCGATGCGGACGTCTCGTCGACGAAGATCAGCGTCGAAGGGTCGAGATCGAGCTGGCCGTCGAACCAGGCGCGACGGCGGGCCTTCACATCCGGCCTTTGCTGCTCTCTGGCATGCGCTGTCTTTTTTTGAACGTGAAGCGGCGCTTGTCGAGGAACATCCAGACCGTCGAAGGCACCACACGCACGCCGCGCTCCTCCGTCAGTCGCTCGGCGATCTCGGCAAGCGTGATATCCGGGGTCGCCTCGATCAGCGCCAGGATGAACGCCTCATACGGGTCGAGCCGCGAACGTGACGGCTGGCCCTGCTTGCGGGCAACCATCTCGCCCGTCGCCCGATAGCGCCGGTACCAGCTTCCCGCCGTCGAAATCCCGATCCTGAACCGCCGCGCCGCCGCGCGCGTCGACAGCCCTTCCAAAATCGCCCCAATTACCCGGCCACGAAGGTCCGCACTCAAGCTGCGCGTCATCATCGTCTCCCTGCAAATCACAGGGGAAACTGAATCAGACAAACCCGCTCTCGGGAATCCCCAAAACCGACTCTGCGTTCAACAAAAATGCTCTAGAAGGCGCGCCTTAGCGGGAACTCGACAGGCGTCGCTTGTTGGACCTGACATGGGACATGGGTTCGGTAGCGACGGATAACAGTGCCCGGTGAGCCACCCCGGGCCAGCGTCATCGTCGCTTCCGCCAAGGCAGTGGTTTTTTCTGAAACCATGCGTTGGCGCCGCCATGTATACGACAGCGTGTCTTGCCGCTCACCGCAGGTGACCTGCAGCTTCCGCCACTGCGGGTCTTCGCCCCGCACCGGGGGCTGGCGAGCATGGGGACCGTATTCGTTTTGGGTGTCGGTTATTTGGTTTGGTCACCGTACCCCGCAAACGAGGCGACGTCCTAAAACGAACCCAGTGCCATACCTGCCCCGCCAGTCGCTGTGTTCATATTCCATGATTCGAAGCTCCGGTTGGGGGCTGGAATCAGATCTATCCAGACGGCATCAATACGCGATGTCTATGTCCGCAGCTGGTAGGAATGCGGACTAAACGCGGACAGGGCTTTTTGGGCCGTTTTTGATCCTTTTCGGACTCGCGGAGTCTTCTCGGCCTAGGCGCCGACGTTCCTACATAGGGTGACCGGCGCATAGGAATTTGAGCCTGCTTGCCAACAGATAAGGATGGAGGGTCGTCAACGCATTGGGCTCGTAGACCAGCACTTGACCCCATCGGACTCGCTCAGATTGCAGCTCTCCATTGCCGTTGTCTTCCTTCCGGCGTAATAGGTTGCCGGACCGCCGACGCTCGGGATTTTCCATAACCGAACGCCGTCCCAAGAAACAAAGTCTTCAGACGAAAGAGCGGCAACGAAGGCCTTGATCCCTCTTGGAATGTTGAAAAGAAATACGAGACACGATCGGCCTAGGCGGCCTGACTACAACGATCACTCACGGCAAGAGCGTTGGCGCGCTTAGCCAAGTCGGGCTTCTACAAGAACTTCGCTGAGCGGGGTAGCCGTAGGGCTTTGCCGCGTCACAACTGAGCAGTGATGAGCAATACCTAGCTCCGCTCGTCCCTTAGTAGCGGACCGTATCGGGTGAGGTCGCGCTGCGTCAGCTTGTGACCCAAAGCGGTCATTACTCCCAGCAGGTTCGATCGAACCCACCACGGGGAGCGGTGGCCTGATTAGCTCTGCGGCCGGGCGTTAGGGAAGAAAAGCTGTTGGCCGTCGATTTTGTAGCTCGCGATTGCAGACTGTCCTTCTGGGCCGGTGAGCCAGTCGATGAAGGCCTGACCCTCCTTGGCCTTCACATTGGGGTGCTTCGCCGGATTGACCAGGATCACGCCATATTGGTTGAACAGCTTGTCGTCACCTTCGACCAGAACCTTGAAGTCGTCCCTATTGGCGAAGGCCAGCCAGGTGCCCCGATCCGTTAGCGCATAGGCCTGCTTGCCGACCGCGGTGTTCAACGTCGCGCCCATGCCGGAGCCGGTCTCCAGATACCAGCTGCCGCTCGATGCCTTTGGATCGACGCCTGCCTGCTTCCAGAGCTTGAGCTCGGCCTTGTGGGTCCCGGAATCGTCTGCTCGGGAGGCGAAGGGCGCTTGCGCCTCGGCAATCTTCTTCAGAGCCTCCGGTGCTTGCCTCAGTCCGCCAATCTTGGCGGGGTCTGCGGCGGGGCCCACAATGATGAAGTCGTTATACATGACGGGGTAGCGCTTCACGCCCCACCCTCTGGCCACGAATTTCTCCTCATCCGGCTCGGAGTGGACGAGCACCACATCGCCATCGCCCTTCTCGGCATTCTTCAAGGCCTGGCCCGTGCCCACCGCGACCACGCGGACCTCGATTCCGGTCTTCTTGGTGAAGAGTGGCAGAATGTGCTCGAACAGTCCTGAATTCTGCGTGGAGGTGGTCGACTGAACGATGATGAAATCGTCTGCCGCCCGCGACACTGGAACCGCGAGGGCAAGAAGCACGAAGACTGCGAGAGCGAGTCTCAGAACATCTCGTCGTCCGAATAAACCGGCCATGAGCGTGCTCCTTATTATCAAAGTACCAGACCGCCGGCCATGAAGGCGCGCGCGGCATCGCTTTCAGGCTGCTCGAAAAAGCGCGGCGCGGGCTGATGCTCGATAAGCCGGCCGTGATGCAGAAAGATGACGTCTTGCGCGAGCCTTCGCGCCTGGCCCACGTCATGGGTCACGACAATCACCTTGATACCACGGTGCTTCGCGTCGATGAGCAGCCGCTCGATGGCGAGCGTCGAGGCGGGATCGAGGCTCGCGGTCGGCTCGTCGAGAAAAAGGATGTCGGGATCGACGCTGAGGGCGCGAGCAAGGCAGAGCCGCTGCTGCTCACCGCCAGAAAGCACCCGCGCCGGTGTGAAAGCGTGTCGCTCCAGCCCGGCAAGCTGCAAGGCCTGGAAGGCACGCGAGCTGCGGTCGCTGCGCCCAACGCCGCGCAAGCCGAGCGCGTAGGCGATATTGGCGGCTGCGCTGCGGCGGAGCAGCACCGGTTTCTGGAAGACCATGGCTTGACGCCGCATGACCTCTCTATTCATCGGCGTGCCGGCCCAGAGGATGGTCCCTCCGGTCGGTGGAATCAGCCCATGCATGAGTCTAAGCAGCAGGCTCTTGCCCGCGCCGTTCGGCCCCATGATGACGCTGATGCCAGGGGCCTCGACCCTAAGATCGACGCTGTTGATCAATCGCCGTCCACCCGTCTCGAGCGAGAGCCCACGCAGCTCGAGCGGCAGGGGGCTCTCGGAGGAAAGCGCGCGCGCCTCTGCCAGCGATCTCGGATTATCAAGCATAGGCAAAATGGGAGGCAAGCCTCCTGATCCCCATCAGGGCCATATTGATGGCGAGCGCAATGGAAAGAAGGATCATGCCCAAGGCCAGCGCAAGGGCAATATTGCCCTTGGACGTCTCCAGCGCAATCGCCGTGGTCATCGTTCGCGTCACATGGTCGATATTGCCGCCGACGATCATGACCGCTCCGACCTCGGCGATGGCGCGTCCGAAGCCCGCAAGCACGGCCGTGACCAACCGATAGCGACCGTCCCACAGAAGCGTCGTCACGATCTCCGCCGAAGACGCTCCGAGCGAACGGAGCTGCTCGCGATACTCCTCGAGCAGATCCTCGCAGGTCTGCCGCGTCAGCGCGGCAACAATCGGGGTCACCAGGATGACTTGCGCGATGATCATAGCTTGCGGCGTGTATAGGAGTTGGAGCACGCCGAGTGGCCCTGCGTTGGACAGGAGCAGGTAAACGAAGAGACCTGTCACGACCGGTGGGAGCCCCATCAAGGCATTCAGGATAGCGGCCAGCGCTCCGCGCCCAGGAAAGCGATAGACCGCCAGCACTCCGCCAACCGCTAAGCCGATGACCGTGGCGATCGCCACCGCCGACAGAGTCACCTTTAGCGACAGAGCGATGATCTCAATAAGCTGCGGATTTAGGGTGGCGATTTGCCGTAGACCAGCGTGAAAGGCTTCGGCGAGATCTGACATTCCGGGGCACAACCCTACGGGTTGGGTTTGAGGTGACGGGCGTGTGTGCGCCTGAGATTAGGCCCTGAGGCCCGGAAAAAGAAGGCGCATGGTGGGCCTTACTTGCCGGTCGGGACCAAGCGCTGTATCAAAATGCGCAGCCATCGTTGTGCAGCCGTTGGCGGCCCCGCCTCCAGGATAGAAGTGAGCGGAGCGGATATAGAGTGGAGCAGAAGACCGCAAGCAACGGTGGTCCAGACCGGCCGGCCCACAATGGGGGATCGCGGAAGCGGGCCCGGGCCTTTCCCAAGGGCCGTCAATTCGAGGATGCGGCCCTTCGAGAGGTGCGCGAGCTGCTCGGCTCCCGGCCGCGTCGCCCGGATCTCCTCATCGAGTTCCTGCATCTGATCCAGGATCGCTATCACTACCTCTCGGCGCGGCACCTGCGGGCGCTTTGCGAGGAAATGCGCCTGCCGCAGGCGGCTGTTTACGAGGTCGCGACCTTCTATTCCCATTTCGACGTCGTGAAGGAGGACGAGACACCGCCCCCGCCCACGACCATCCGTGTCTGCGACTCCATCACCTGCGAGCTCAAGGGAGCGGAAGCGCTGCTGGCTGCGCTCAAGTCGCGCGTGAACCCCAAAGAGGTCCGCGTTCTCAGGGCGCCCTGCATGGGCCGTTGCGACACCGCCCCGGTATGCGAGGTCGGCCATCTGCATGTCGATTACGCCACGATTTCCTCGGTAGAGGCGGTCGTCGAGAGCGGAGAGCGCGAGCCGAAGATTCCCGCTTACCAAAACTTGTCAGAATATTTGGCGACAGGTGGCTATTCCGTGCTCGCGAGCTGCCGCTCGGGCGAGCGGAGTTTCGACTCCATCGTCGGCGAACTCTCCAATGCCGGTCTCAGGGGATTGGGTGGGGCCGGTTTTCCGACCGGGCGCAAATGGCAGATCGTGCGGTCCTATCTCGGCCCGAGATTGATGACCATCAATGGCGACGAGGGCGAGCCAGGAACCTTCAAGGACCGCTTCTATCTCGAACGTGAGCCGCACGGCATGTTCGAAGGCGCGCTGATCGCGGCTTTGGCTGTCAATGCCGAGCGGATCTATCTCTATATGCGCGACGAATACCCCGCTGTACTGCACATCCTGGCGCATGAGATCGCCGCGCTCGAAGCCGCCGGCCTGATCACGCGAGGTCAGATCGAGCTCCGCCGCGGCGCCGGCGCCTATATCTGCGGCGAAGAGTCGGCGATGATCGAGTCGATCGAAGGCAAACGCGGCTATCCGCGCAACCGGCCACCCTATATCGCCGAGGTCGGCCTGTTTGGCCGCCCAACCCTCAACCAAAATGTCGAGACGCTCTATTGGGTGCCGCAGATTCTCGCCAAGGGCGCCAAATGGTTTGCCGACCACGGCGTCAATGGCGCCAAGGGCTTGCGCTCTTGGTCCGTTTCGGGGCGCGTGAAGATGCCGGGTGTCATCCTGGCTCCGGCGGGTATTACCGCCCGCGAGCTGATCGAGATGGCCGGTGGCATGGAGGACGGGGAGACCTTCAAGGCCTATCTGCCCGGCGGAGCCTCAGGCGGCGTCCTGCCGGCAAGCCTCGCGGACTTGCCGCTCGATTTCGGAACCCTCGACAAATATGGCTCGTTTGTCGGTAGCCATGCCATTGTCGTTTTCTCCGACCGCGACGACATCGGCGCGGTGGTCCTCAATCTGCTGCGGTTCTTCAAGGACGAATCCTGCGGCCAATGCACGCCTTGCCGGGTGGGGTGCGACAAGGCCGTTGCCTTGCTTGAAAGACGGGATTGGGATGGCGAGCTACTCAATGAGCTTGCCCAAGCCATGCGCGACGCCTCGATCTGCGGGCTGGGCCAGGCCGCACCCAACGCCTTCATCACGGCAATGGAGCATTTCTCGGATGAGCGGGCTCGCACGGAGGTGGCTGGTCAGCCGGATGGATACTAGATTGGACATTGCAGGGGCCGATGGATTAGCGAAACGATGAGGCCATGACAGATCAACTGCTCTTCACCCTCGACGGAAACGTGGTTGCCTCCCGGCCTGGCGAGACCATCTGGCAGGTGGCTCAGCGCGAGGGCATCGACATCCCGCATCTTTGCTGGCTGCCCGAGCCCGGCTATCGCGCCGACGGCAATTGCCGCGCCTGCATGGTCGAGATCGAAGGCGAGCGCGTTCTCGCTGCCTCCTGCATCCGCAAGCCTACGCCGAATATGGTAGTGACGACGGCGACCGACCGTGCGGTGAAGGCGCGCCGCATGGTCATTGAGTTATTGCTCGCGGACCAGCCGCCGAGAGAGGATTCCCCCGACCGCGTCTCCCCTTTCTGGCACTGGGCGGAGGTTCAGGGGCTTGTCTCCTCCCGCTTTCCAGCGCATGGCATTCCGCGCCCCGATCTTTCCCACCCGGCCATGGCCGTCAATCTCGATGCCTGCATCGACTGCGGCCTTTGCGTCCGCGCTTGCCGCGAAGTTCAGGTGAATGACGTCATCGGCATGGCGTTCCGCAACATCGGCGCCAAGCCTGTGTTCGACTTCGACGACCCAATGGGCCTCTCTACCTGCGTTGCCTGCGGAGAATGCGTCCAGGCCTGCCCGACCGGTGCCCTGATGCCGAAATCGATCGTCGATCCGATCACCCAGCACGGCAGCCGCGAGGTCGACCGGGAAGTGCACTCGGTCTGTCCCTATTGTGGCGTCGGTTGCCAGATTAGCTATCAAATCAAGGATAACACGATCGCCTTCGTGCAGGGCCGCGACGGTTACTCCAATGAGAACCGACTCTGCGTCAAGGGCCGCTTCGGCTTCGACTATGTGAACAATCCACAGCGGCTCATGAAGCCCCTCATCCGGAAGCTGGGCATGCCGAAGCGGCTGGATGTCGATCCCTCGAACCCGCTCACGCATTTCCGCGAAGCGAGCTGGGACGAGGCGCTCGATTTTGCCGCAAGGGGCCTTGCTCGCGTTGCGGAGAAGCATGGCAACGCCGCTCTGGCCGGCTTTGGCTCGGCAAAATGCTCGAACGAAGAAGCCTATCTGTTCCAGAAGTTGATCCGCACGCGTTTCCGCAACAATAACATCGATCACTGTACGCGGCTTTGCCACGCCTCTTCGGTTGCAGCGCTGATCGAAGGCATCGGCTCCGGTGCCGTGACGGCGACCTTCAACGAGGTCGAGCACGCCGACGTCATCATGATCATCGGTGCCAACCCGACGGAGAACCATCCCGTCGCCGCGACCTATTTCAAGCAGGCGGCGAAGCTCGGCGCCACTCTGATCGTGATCGATCCGCGGGGAACGACACTACGCGAGCACGCCACCTACATGCTGCAATTCAAACCTGCGAGCGATGTCGCGCTACTCAACGCCATCATGCATGTCATCGTTGAGGAAAAGCTCTACGACGTTCAGTATCTGCAGGCCTATACCGAACATTTCGAGGCCCTTAAGGACCATCTCACCAGTTACAGCCCCGAATCCGTGGCCGACATCTGCGGTATCGACGCCGAGACCATCCGCGCCGTCGCACGTGCCTTCGGCCGGGCCGAACGCGCGATGATCTTCTGGGGCATGGGCATCTCGCAGCATGTGCACGGCACCGACAATGCGCGCTGCCTCATCGCGCTCGCGCTGATGTGCGGCCAGGTCGGCAGGCCCGGCACAGGCCTGCATCCCTTGCGCGGCCAGAACAACGTGCAGGGCGCCTCCGATGCTGGCCTGATCCCGATGTTCTATCCGGACTATGCCGACGTTAAGAGCGACCTGGTGCAAAAGAAATATGAGGAACTGTGGAAGACGCCGCTGTCGAATAAATCCGGTCTGACGGTGGTCGAGATCATCAACGCGGCGAACGCGGGCGAGATCAGGGGCATGTATATCCAGGGCGAGAACCCTGCCATGTCGGACCCCGACCTGGACCATGCGCGGGCCGGCATCGCCAAGCTCGAGCATCTCGTCGTGCAAGACATCTTCCTTACCGAGACGGCGATGCTTGCGGACGTCGTGCTCCCGTCCTCGGCCTGGCCGGAGAAATCGGGCACGGTCACCAATACCAACCGGCAGGTCCAGATGGGGCGGAAGGCGCTCGACCTGCCTGGCGACACGCGCGAGGATCTCTGGATCATCGTTGAGATTGCCAAACGCCTCGGCCTGTCATGGACCTACGCCCATCCCTCCCAAGTGTTCGCCGAGATGAAGCTTGCTATGCCCTCGCTCGACAACATCACCTGGGAGCGGCTGGAGCGGGAATCCTCCATCATCTATCCCTGTCCTGAGCCGGATCACCCGGGCGAGCCGATTGTCTTCGGGGACGGCTTCCCGACGAAGTCCGGACGCGCCCGGCTCGTACCGGCCGATGTGCTGCCTCCAGCCGAGGTCCCCGACCAAGAATACCCCTTGGTGCTGATGACCGGGCGGCAGCTTGAGCATTGGCACACGGGAGCCATGACGCGTCGCGCCGACGTGCTGGACTCGCTCGAGCCTGGACCGACCGCGAGCCTGAACCCCGCCACGCTTGCGCGCTATGGCGTCGCGCCGGGCCAAACCATACGGGTGACCACGCGGCGGGGGACCATCGAGGTCACCGCCCGCGCCGACCGGGCGATCCAGGAGGGCACGATCTTCATTCCGTTTGCCTATGTCGAGGCGGCGGCGAACGTGCTCACCAACCCGCAGCTCGATCCGATAGGCAAGATTCCAGAATACAAATATTGCGCCGTGAAGATCGAGGCGGCGCCCGGGAGCAAACGGACCGCGGCGGCGCCGAGACTGAACGTGACAGCTTCTGGTCTGTAGTCCTAGACTTCCAAGATGGACTTGCCTGAGGTCGTCATCGGCATCCTCCTCGCTGGCGGCAGATCGAGCCGCATGGGCGGCGGCGACAAATGCCTACGGCCGCTGGCCGGCAGACCGATCCTCGCTCATATCATTGACCGACTGAGACCGCAGGTGTCGGACATCGTCATCAATGCAAACGGCGATTTGACGCGATTCTCGGCATTCGATCTGCCTCTCATTCCGGACCGCCTTGGCGATCGGGCCGGACCCCTTGCCGGAGTTCATGCCGGTATGGAATGGGCGCTTGCCAACCGGCCTCTGAGTCGCTTCGTCGTTACGGCGGCGACCGACACGCCCTTCTTTCCGCTCGATCTCGTCAACCGATTTTGCACGGCGATCGAGGGGGCCGACCCCAGGCTGCTCGTGGCCCGCTCGGAAGCGGGCGTGCACCCGGTCTTCGGGCTTTGGCCCCTTTCGCTTGCGCCCGAGCTCGAACACTCGTTGAACCGCGGCATGCGAAAGGTCGGTGATTGGGTGAGGCAGCACAAGGCGGAAGAAGTGTCGTTCCCGGCCATAGACATTGCTGGCCGAAAGATCGACCCATTCTTTAATATTAACCGGCTGGACGAGCTGGCTGAGGCTGAAGTTCTTTCGCAAGGGAGCGCCTGATGACCAGGCCGGTGTTCGGCATTACCGGCTGGAAAAATTCCGGCAAGACGACGCTCACCGCGCGATTGATCGCAGAGCTCAGTAACCGCGGCTATGCTGTCTCCGCGATCAAGCATGCGCATGAGACCTTCGACATCGACGAGCCCGGCCGCGACTCTTACAAGCTGCGGGAAGCGGGTGCGCGGCGGGTGGTGTTGTCATCGCCTAAGCGCTGGGCGCTGATGCATGAGCTTCGGGACGAGCCGGAGATGCCATTCGAGCAAATCTTGTCCGAGGCAGGTCCCTGCGACCTGGTTCTGATCGAGGGCTACAAGAGTGAATCCTTTCCTAAAATCGAGATACGCCGGGCCTCCGGGATATCGCGGCAACCGCTCGCCGGGAGATCACCGCAAATCGTGGCGCTTGCCTCCGACCGCCCCGCCGAGGAGACAGAGGCTCTCCCGACGTTTCATCTCGACGATGTAAGGGGTATCGCAGACTTCATCGTCGCCTATCTGAGACTTGCATCTCCATGACCATGAAGCTCGCCGACGATTGCTTCTTCCATGACAAGGACCGGCTTCCGCATGACGAGGCGCTCGCCATCCTGAAGTCCCGGGTGCGGCCGGCGGTCGAGGTCGAGAAAATCTCCCTGGACAGGGCTGCGGGACGCTATCTCGCCGAAGGCGTCGTGGCTCCGAGGCCCATACCGGCTCACGACAACGCGGCGGTCGATGGCTACGCCTTCGCGCATGCCGCCTATGATCAGCAGGATGGTGCGTGGCTCAAGGTAGTGGGCGAGGCCTCCGCGGGCCATCCGCTTGCGACACCTGCGCCCGCGAATGGCGCCGTCCGCATCTTCACTGGCGCGGTCGTGCCAAGCGGATTCGATACGGTGGCAATGCAGGAGGATGTGCGCGTCGAGCAGCAAGGCGAAAAGCGCTGGGTTCTGATCCCTCCCGGTCTAAAGCAGGGCGCCAATAGCCGACTTGCGGGTGAGGACTCCAAGCCCGGATCCGTGCTAGTTGAGGCGGGCACACGTCTCCGCCCTCAAGACGTTGGAAGTGCCGCCGCTTGCGGCCTCAGCGAGCTCTGCTGCTATTCCAGGCTCAAGGTGGCCATCGTCTCAACTGGCGACGAAATCCTGCGCCCGGGCGCCCAGTTCATGCCCGGCAAAGTCTATGACGCGAATGCACCGATGCTGCAGGGTTTGGTGGAGTCTGTGGGGGCGGAGCCGGTGGACCTTGGTGTTTTGCCAGACCAAGCCGAGCTCGTGCGCCACGCGCTCACCGATGCGGCGCGCCACTACAACGTGTTGGTGATCTCAGGCGGCACGAGTCAGGGTGCCGAAGACCACGTGGTCAATGCGATTGACGCATTGGGGAAGCGCCACCTTTGGCAAATCGCTATTAAGCCCGGACGCCCAATGAGCTTCGGCCAGATCGGGGATTGCGTGGTTCTTGGTCTCCCCGGAAATCCGGTGGCGGTATTCGTCTGCTTCCTGATCTATGTACGACCGATGCTTGCGAGTCTCGCAGGAGGCGCATGGCCCGAGCCCGTTCGCTACCCTTTGCCTGCTGCTTTCGCACAGAAGAAAAAGGTAGGTCGGCGCGAGTTCTGGCGCGCAAGGCTCACGAGGGATGAGAGCCGGCTCTGCGCGGCCAAGTTCTCCCGCGACGGATCAGGACTGATCTCTTCTTTACGGGAGGCCGACGGCCTGATCGAGGTGGCCGAGGAAGTGAGCAACGTCAACGAGGGCGACCTGGTCGATTTTATTCCATTCACGGAGTTTGGGCTGCAGCCATCCTGATGCCTTCAGGCGACGTTGGCGGTAGTCCGTCAGACTGGAGGTTATAACCGCTGGCGAATTCACCGCGCGACCCCACGGACGACAACAGATAACACATCTACCGATGGGAGCATCGCATGTGTTGAAACAGAACATTTCTCCTTCACCCCTGAATCATGTGACATCGTCACGTTAATCATCGGCTGGCCCTCTTGGGCGCCAGAGAAGTTTTTAGGTCCGCATACTAACAGGGCACGCAATGGCATCTGCGCCGCTCGGGATTGGGTGGCAGGCCGCAAACCCAATGAAAGCCTACGCGACAGTAGCGTCCGTCCAAAAGGCACCCGGTCTTCTGAATTAGGGAGTAGTTGGTCGCACCTGACGGGCTTACGGCTCCGGTCAAAGTAGTTGCCTCAGCCTTCCACGTAAGAAGCCCCGCGAGCAGCGCCGCTGCTGTCGCAGTTAGGGCAAGCGCTAGCCTAGTCATCGTTGCCTCATTAATACGAGTTCCCCAAAGCCAAGCAGCGCACACGCGCGAACTTTTCTACGCCGCCCTGGTAAAGTCGGCCGCGAGGGACTGCGGCTCCGGCCCTTCTTTTATGCCTCGTGCAAACGCTCCGCCAGCCAGGCCGCAATTCGCTGGCGCGCTCACCCGTGTGCGGTGCGCAGCACGCGGCCCATGTTCATGAAGCCGTGGATCGTGCCTTCGCAGCACTCGTACTCGACCGGTGCACCGGCCGCGGCCAGCGTCTCGGCATACT
>Ga0208044_1001457_pt1 | contig 12847 bp, 4 predicted proteins | sample Sb_taG_8_FD_187712 | JGI IMG/M metagenome (GOLD analysis project Ga0208044, IMG submission 187712) | Peat soil microbial communities from Weissenstadt, Germany - Sb_50d_c_BC metaG (SPAdes) (version 2) | ecosystem: Environmental > Terrestrial > Soil > Wetlands > Peat | place: Germany: Weissenstadt... | reverse complement strand
ACGCTATCTAGCCCGTTCAGACAAGGATCTCTCAAACCCCGTTTCTGCAAGCAGATAGCTCGTACGCCCCGCAACCCGCCCGGTCCCCGGATCAGGAGGTCTGAGCCTGCCCTGACGGTCTACTGTCGTTACTTCCTCTACGAGAACCGGGAAGAAGACGCCATTCTCCGGAAAATCGTCGAGAAGACCGAGAACATCTACCGCGAGCTCGGCGGCTTCGGCACCGTGCTCGACAAGAACCTGATCCAGATGCTCCGCCGGCGCGGCATCGATCGCAAACGCGTGGCGGAAACCTGCGGGATGCTCGACCTGAAGGACCCGGAGGAGGAACAGCGCTCGGCTCTCGCACTCGTCGAGCTCTCGAGCGACGACGAGCTGCCCGATGAGCCCGGTCCGTCAACGATCGAATTCGACCGCGACCGGATCGATCAAAAGCGGCGAGACAAGCTGGACAAGAGCGTCCAGAAACTGCGCCATGTCTTCGAAGCAAGCAGCCGATGGCTTCATTTTCAGGAATCGCAGTTCAGGGCCGCGCTCGACTGCGCATTGCGGTTGATGGAGATCGAAGGAGGGCTGACGCCCGAACCGGTCGAGCGGCCCAAGGCGCGTCGGTACTACTTCCCCACGGCATCGCTCGAGAAGAACCCCACCTGGCGTGAAACGATCAACAGCCTGCGGGCCCCGCGGCGGCGGAGAGAGGACCTGGGCGCGTGGTATGCCCGATGTCCGGTGCGTCCGATTGTCTTTGAGGATCCCGGAGTCCTCCAGCTCGGCCAGCCGCTTCCGGGCGCGAACGGCGAAGCCGCGGCCGAACCCGTGCACATGCATCTCGAGCACCGGATCAGTCGCCGCTTGCTGTCACGCTTCCAGTCGCAGGGTTTTGTTTACGACGATCTCTCCCGCGCTTGCCTGACCCAGACGGAGGGCTCACTGCCGCTCGTTTACCTGCTGGGGCGCCTCTGCCTTTATGGCCATCAGGCCGCGCGGCTGCATGAAGACCTGATCGCCGTCTGTGCGGAGTGGACTCCGCCTGACACTCGACGTGGTCCCCTCAAGCCAATTGACAAGAAGAAGCTGAGCGAAGAGGAGGCCATGCGCCGGCTTGACGAGGCGCTGCTTGAAGCCGACATGTCCCGGATCACCGAGACCAGGCGGCAGGTGCTGCTGTCCGCCGCCGATCGCGACGTCCGCGAGCTCCACGAGCACCTGAAGAAACAAGCCAACACCCTGGAAAGCAAGGTCCGGGAGGATTTGACGAAGGCCTGCGCGAAGGAAGCCGAGAATACCCGGAAGCTGCTCGAAGACCTTGGCAAACGAATCGACGAGAGGCTCGACCGGTTACAGCATGAGGACGCGACCAAGCACGAACGGGCAAGGCAGCGGGCAGCGAAGGCCGGGCCAACCCTGTTCGACCTTGATGAACCGCCGGAACCCATCTGGGATGAGCGAGCCCGCCGGGAGCGTGCGGCGGAAAAACGGGCCATGGAACAGCGCAAGGCGGCGATCCCGCGCGAGATCCAGGAAGAACCTGACCGGATACGCCAGCGCTACGCCGTGCAAACCGTCCGGCTGGAACCCGTTGGGATTGTCTACCTCTGGCCCGAGAAGGGCTGATCATGGCGGGACTTTCTCATGCCACAACTCCCTGTGCGGACAGTTCTTGTCGTAGGTCAGGCTTTCCAGCCTGACTTGCAATCCTGGAACGTCCATGCGTCAGGCTGGAAAGCCTGACCTACGGAGAAAGTCCCATCATGGCACGACGACGAGCGCCGAGTACGGTTCCGACAACCCGAGCCCCGTCCGCTCCACGCGGCAACGCGGCCAGGGACCGGACGCTCTACACCCACAATCTCTGGCTCAACTACCTGAAGCCCGTGTCGCTGGGCCTGGTCTTCTCTCCCAGCGCTCTCCGCGCGGCCCAGATCGAGCTCCCCCTCCAGGCTAGCGACGCCCAGCGCGCTCTCGACGCCCTGACCGTGGCCCTTCCCGTTCCGGCGGACAGCGATGAAGACGACGCGGAGAACCGGCCCCGAATGCTCCGCGGGCTGGAGCCGTTCCTGACCGAGTTCCTGGGCTGGAAGCCGGACCTCCTCGAGCTATACCGCCCCGTGGCCACAGCCAGGATGTTTGCCGGTCAGGAGGCACCCCACGCCGGGAATCGGCCTGAGCCGCCCACGGAGCTGCAGCACGCGCTCGGCCACTACTCGGACGTCCTGCAACCCACCTTCGCCTACCGCTGGCCCGAGCAAGCCCAACATGCCTCGCCTTTTTGCCTGGTAGGGCTCGAAGTGCCCCCGGACGTCCATCTCGATCGCAAGCCGATGGAGGTCGATGAGGACTGGTGGAGCGAGTCTCCCCAGAAGAAGTTCGAGCGGTTCCTCTACGAGACCAATATCCCGCTTGGCTTGATTTACCATGGCACATCGGTCCGGCTTATCTATCGGCCTGAAGGGCAGCAATCCGGATACATCGGCTTTCCACTGGATGCCCTGCTCAAGCCGGCTGGCCGGCTGGCATGCTCTGCCCTGCGGGCGCTGCTCTGCCACGATCGCATGCACCGCCTCCCGGGCCGGCAGCGGCTGCACCACATTCTGGCGGAGAGCCGGAAGTATCAGAACGAGGTCTCCACGCAGCTTGCCGAGCAAGTGCTCGCGGCCCTGTTCGAGCTCCTGAAGGGTTTCGAGGCCGCCGATGAGGAGTCGAGGGGCCAGCTCCTCAAAGGTCTTCGCGACCATCCCGATCGGACCCACGAGATCTACGAAGGGTTGCTCACGGTCCTCATGCGGCTGGTGTTCCTGCTGTACGCCGAGGAACGCGAGATGTTCCCGGCCGACGAGCTGTTTGTCCGCAATTACGCACTCTCCGGGCTGTTCGCGCGCCTGGTCGAGGACGAAGGACACCACCCCGACACGATGGACCAGAGATACGGCGCATGGGCCCAGCTCATCTCGCTGTTTCGCATGGTCTACGGCGGCACCAGGTACCAGACTGCTGCATTCAATGAGCCGGTCGCCATCCCCGCGCGGCACGGCGACCTGTTCAAGCCAGAGCGATTCCCGTTCCTGGAAGGTCGAGCGGACCGCGATGCCCCGGCTCACCTGCCGCGGGTGCCCGATGGCACGATCCTCAATGTCCTCCGCAACCTGCTCTATCTGAAGGAAGAGCGACTGAGTTACCGTTCGCTCGAGGTCGAGCAGATCGGCTCGGTCTACGAGGCGGTCATGGGCTACCGGGTCGAGACAGCCACAGGCCGCTCGGTCGCCATCCGGCCCGAGAAGCGGCACGGGGCTCCCGTGACGATCGACCTCGACGCACTGCTGGCACTGGCTCCCACGCAGCGGGGCAAGCGATTCAAAGCCCTGACCGATCGCACCCTGCCGAAGGCGGCGGGCGCCGCGGTCCGCGATGCCCGCACCGAGGCCGAGCTGGTGGCTGCCCTGGACCGGCTCATTGATCGCCGGCTCACACCAGCCCCGGTCCCCGCCGGCTCACTCGTCTTCCAGCCTAGCCCCGAAAGGCGCCGCACGGGGTCGCATTACACACCACGCTCCCTGACCAAGGACATTGTCGAGCGGGCACTGAAACCGATCCTCGACCGTCTCGGGCCCGCTCCGACGCCGGATGACATCCTCGCTCTCAAGATCTGCGATCCCGCCATGGGTTCGGGGGCATTCCTGATCGAGGCCATGCGCCTGCTGGCGCGACTGTTGTGCGAGGCCTGGACCCGGAGCGGCGGGACACCTCGAATCCCCGGTGACGAGACGCCCGATTTGTTTGCCTGCCGGCTTATCGCCCAGCGTTGCCTTTACGGAGTCGACAAGAACCGCATGGCCGTCGACCTGGCCAAGCTCTCGTTCTGGCTCGCCACGCTCGCCAAGGAGCACGCCTTCACCTTCCTGGATCATAACCTCCGTCACGGTGATTCGCTGGTGGGGCTCTCGCTGGCCCAGCTCGAGGCTTGCCACTGGTCGCCGGAAGCCCAGCAGGCCTTCGTCTCGCAGTCTCTTCGTCAACGGCTGACGTTGGCGATTAACAAGCGCATGGACATCATGACGGCAGGGGACCTCATTAGCTATGAGAGGCTCAACGACCTGCGGGCTGAAGCCGAGACGCCTCTCGAGTTTCTGCGGTTTTTGGGCGATGCGGTCTTGGGTGCTTTCTTCGAAGGCGGAACAGTCACGGCCAGGGAAAGACGCCGGAACGACCTGGGCCACACGATCCGAGATTATCTCGACGAGGAGATCGACATGCGCACCCGGCTTGCGCTGCGTGCTGAGATCGAGCAGTCAGCGCGGACTTTCCATCGGTTGGAGCCGACCTTGCCCCCATTCCACTGGGAGATCGAGTTCCCCGAGGTGTTCCTGGTGACCGCCCCGGATGGCTCGATCCGTCGCCGCGAGATGGGCGGGTTCGATGTCATGGTCGGCAATCCGCCGTTCATGGGGGGTCGGAAGATCCGGAATGGGCTAGGTGGAGCATATCTGAATTGGCTGACGTCAGTCTTTCCGGACTCGAAAGGCAATGCCGACATTGTGGCCCACTTCTTCCGGCGGGCGTTCGACCTGATCCGGCAGGACGGGACCTTTGGCTTGATCGCCACAAATACGATCGGACAGGGCGACACGCGCTCGACCGGTCTGCGCTGGATCTGCAACCACGGTGCCACGATCTACGCCGCCCGAAAACGGCTCCGATGGCCAGGGGAAGCGGCAGTAGTGGTTAGCGTGGTTCATATCTACAAAGGACTATTTCATGGTCCGTCCGATCTGAACGGGCGGAGTGTCAGCCAGATCACGGCGTATCTCTTTCACACGGGCGGTAATGATGACCCAGCCCGACTGCATGCCAACGCCGGTAAGAGCTTTGTAGGAAGCTACATCCTTGGTATGGGATTCACCTTCGATGACACCGACAAGAAGGGCGTGGCAAGCCCCGTCACGAAGGCTCGAGCTGACGAACTGGCAAGGACTGGCGAGCGGCCGACCTCGATGGAAGAGCTGATAACTAACGACCCGCGCAACCGAGAACGGATATTCCCCTACATCGGAGGAGAAGAGGTCAACGATAGCCCAACGCATGCTCATCGTCGTTACGTCATCAATTTCAACGCTATGAACGAGCACGATGCGAGAGGGTGGCCAAGTCTTATGGATCTGTTAGAAGCGAGGGTGAAGGCTGATCGACAAAGAAAGTCTCGCGAGGTCGCATCTTGGCCTTGGTGGCTGTTTTGGCGGCCACGCGCCGAGCTTTACGAGACAATTTTTCCAAAAGAACGTGTCTTGGTCTGCGCGCGTCATCAACCACACTGGTTACTTGCGTTCATGCCGAGCAAGTTATGTTTCTCGGATGCATTGATCGTGTTTTCATTGGACAGTTCCGCATCGGGTGCCATCCTCCAATCTCGCCCCCACGAAGTCTGGGCCCGCTTCTTCGCATCGTCGATGAAGGACGACCTTCGATATACCCCTTCCGACTGCTTCGAGACCTTCCCCTTTCCCGAGGGCTTCGAGAGCGATCCTCGGCTGGAGGAGGCCGGAAGGTCCTACTACGGATTTCGTTCCAATCTAATGGTCGACAACAAGGAGGGCCTGACCAAGACTTACAACCGCTTCCACGACCCCAGGGAGCGATCGCCGGAGATTCGCAAGCTGCGGGAACTACACACGGCCATAGACCGCGCCGCGTTGGCTGCCTACGGCTGGGCGGACATCGACGTGTTCTGCGGTTTTGACTTGGACTGGTGCGAAGCGGAACCGGCCGACGATGCGTCCGCGGAGACACTTGAGCGGATCGAGACTGGTCGGTTCTTCTTCGAGACGGCCGAAGAGGCACGCGCCTTCGCGTCCGAGCTGGAAAACGGCGGCAAAAGCCTGGGATGGCGCTACCGCTGGCGACTGGAGGTGCGTGACGAGGTCCTGGCCCGGTTGCTGCTCCTGAACGCCCAGCGCGCCGAGGAAGAGCGCCGCGCGGGCCTCTCACCCCTGGAACCTGCCCCGGCCGACGAGGATGATGAACTCATGGATGAAGGCGAAGAAGACGAAGATGAGCAGCCGGATGACGACGATTGAGGTCCTTCCCCTTTGATCATCAGGAATCGCGGCGATGACTTCCTCCGATGTTCGCGACAAGCTGGTTGAAGCTCTGGTCCTGGACCTGATCGGACCGATCCACGATCCAGCCCGTGCCACTGAGCGTCTGGACCAGAGCCCGTCGCGATGGTACCTGACCGGATTCCTCGTCCCGCGCGACCGTCCCTCGAAAGACTTGCCCGCGGAAACCGAGGAAGACGACGAGGAAGACGACCTGTTCGGCTCGGACGACGACCCTGTGGACGAGCCGACAGGCGAGGCTGTCGTGGAGGACGACGCCGACAAGTCCGCGACCACCATGACGGGCAAGCGGCAGATCCTGCCTTCGTCGATGGGCCTGAGCGTGCTCGTGCCCAGCGCATCGAATGCACTAGACGTGGTTGTCCGCTGGGGGGATTACCACCCGGAACTTGCCGATGACCACAGCGAACGCGATGCCGATCCCGAGCCGCTCACGCTGAGCACGAAGCCGGCTGAGAAACCGAAACATCCAGCTCGCAAGGTCAATGCCTGGGCTCGCGTGCCCCGGCAAGAAAAAGTGAAGCTGAGGCTGGATGGGGTGTTCGAGCGCCCTCGGCAGGAGCCGGTTCCCAGGTCGGACGGTCTCCGTCTGGTCTGGCTGAGCCGCACCGCACCGCAGGAAGCCCTGGATTCGCGACTCGTGCCCGACGGGGCGAAGACCGTGAACATCTATCTGGTCAACACGCGCGATCCGCTCAGGGGTCCGGAGAAGGACCAGCGCATGGTGTTCCAGGTGGAGCTGACGGTGACATGCGCCGAGGGATTCGTGCCTCGACCGAGCCTGAGTGGTCTGAGCTCGGAGGATGACGACGAACGCGTGGCCGACTTGCAATACGGCGATGTCTATGAGTTCGCCGTCGGTCACAATGTCTCGGCTCTCGCCGAGCTGGATGAGCAACGTCGGTGCCAGACCGTGCGGACAGCGTGGGTCCCCACGGCTGAGGTCGAGCGCGTGGAGCCGGCGTCGCTGCAAGGAATCGAGCTGGGAATGGAGGCGCTGGCCCGCTTGAAATCCGCCGAGGATGCGCGAACGGCCTTGATGGGACTCGTCGATCAGTTTCGAGCCTGGATCGCCATGCAGCGAGCCCGGACGGCAGACCTGCACTACGAACGGCGCACCCAGACTTGCGAGTCTCTCCTGCACGCCGCAGGCTCCGCGGCCGATCGGATTCGCCAGGGCATCGAGCTGCTGGCCCGCCCCGATGTGTTCCGGGCGTTCATTCTTGCCAACAGGGCGATGGCTCTGCAGGCCCGGCGGCGGGAGGCTCAGCAGCAAGGTGTCCGGCCCGATGCCGTGCCGGGACCGACATGGCGGCCATTTCAGCTTGCGTTCCTGCTCCTGAACCTGAAGGGCATTGTCGATCCCGACACGGCCGATCGCCGCTCGGTGGATCTGCTCTTCTTCCCGACCGGCGGCGGCAAGACAGAGGCGTACCTCGGACTGGCGGCCTTCACTCTCGTCCATCGGCGGTTGCGGACTGGAGTCGGCGGCGTGATCCCCCGGTACGCGGGCGTGACGGTGCTGATGCGTTACACATTGCGCCTGCTTACCCTCGACCAGCTTGCCCGGGCGACGGCCCTGATGTGTGCGCTGGAGCTCATCCGCAAGGAGAACCTGAAGGAACTGGGAACCTGGCCCTTCGAGATCGGGCTGTGGGTCGGGTCGGGTGCAACGCCCAACTACATGGGCAAGCCTGGTGACGAGTACGGCGTTGTCTTCAAGGTTCTTCAATTCAAGCAAGGAAAGACCAAGCGCCCGCCCGTTCCTCTGGCGAAGTGTCCCTGGTGTGGGGCGGAACTCCAGCCGGATTGCTTCTCCATTCACCCCGATCTGGATAACGCTGAAGAGCTGCGCATCAGTTGCCTTGGTGAGGGCTGCGACTTCACGGGCGATCAGGTGCTTCCCGTCCACATGGTGGACGAACCGATCTACAAGCGGCTGCCGAGCTTTCTGATCGCCACGGTCGACAAGTACGCGGCCATGCCCTGGAAGGGCGAGGTCGCCAAGCTGTTCGGTCGCGTCAAGAGTTACAAGCGCGGGGTGGGATTCCTGGGAGATTGTGATGCCGAAACGGGCATCGAGATGGATTCGTACCTGCCCCCGCCTGACCTGATCATCCAGGACGAGCTCCACCTGATCTCCGGCCCGCTGGGCACGATCGCGGGATTGTACGAGACGGCCATCGATCATCTGTGCCACGACAGCCAGGGCCGGGCCCCCAAGGTTGTCTCGTCCACGGCCACGGTGCGCCGGGCCACCGAGCAGATCCGGGCCCTGTTTGGGCGAGACTCGGTGCACATCTTCCCGCCTCCCGGCCCGGCCCGGAAGGATTCTTTCTTTGCCCTGACGGTTCCCGCCAGCCAGGTGCCCGCTCGTCGCTACATTGGCGTCGCCGCTCAGGGCCGCAGCGCCAAGCGGGTCTTGCTGAAGACTTACCTGGCTCTGATGTCAGCCGCCGCCAAGCTGTACAACGAATGCCAGGGGGCGTCGGTTCCAGAGAACCCAGTCGACCCCTACATGACGATGCTCGGTTACTTCAGCAGCCTGCGCGAGCTGGGCGGTACTCGCCGCCTGATGGAAGACGAGCTGACCAGCCGCCTGAGCCAGTATGGTAACCGCCGCCGACTCGATGAGCCGGATTCTCCGTTCATCGATCGCAAGATCCGCTACGAAGTGCAGGAGCTTACCTCCCGGGTCGGCATGACCGATGTCTCGGCCGCAAAGGATGCCTTGAATCGGCTGTTCCGCGAAGATGGCAGCGTGGACGTGGCGCTCGCGACCAACATGATCTCGGTCGGCCTGGACATCCCGCGACTGGGGTTGATGGCCGTCTTCTCCCAACCCAAGATGACCTCGGAATACATTCAGGCGACCTCGCGCGTGGGACGCCGCGCCGATAAGCCCGGTCTGATCGTCACGATCTTCAACATCAATCGCCCGCGCGACCGTTCCCATTACGAGCGCTTCGACTTCTTCCACGACACGTTTTACCGCGGCGTGGAAGCGACCAGCGTGACACCGTTCTCTCCCAGGGCGCTCGACCGCGGCTTGTTCGCCGTGACCGCCGCACTCTGCCGGCTGGGGCACGACTTCATGGTCCGTGATCCGGATGCGCACCAGATCCTGCGGTACAGCCAGCATCTTGACGACGTTGCGTGCGCCGTCGCCGAGCGAGCCCGGCGCCTGGGCGTGCCAGGGATGACGGAAGGTCCAATTGAACAGACCTTCGTCTACGGCAAGGTCCGCGGCCTGCTCGACGAGTGGTTCAAGTATGCGGAAGATCTGGACAGGGAGCGGGTCAGTCTGAATTACACTTCCGACAAGCTGTCGACCACGCGGAAACTGCTGCACGAGATCCTGGATCCAAAGCTAGCGACTCTCCCGCAAGTCCGGCAGCAGTTCAAGGCGCCCCGATCGATGCGCGACGTGGAGGCCAACGTCGCGTTACTGCCCCGACGGTTCCGGCAGCAGGCTGGGACGATCCGGATCAAGAACGTGAAAACGACGATCTCGGCTCTTCGCCAGAGCCAGATGATCACGACCTACGGCCCCGGGGCGATGATCGACCTTCCCTGGTTCGCGGTTGTGGTCGGAGCTCTGGACTTCTGGGACAAGGGAAAGCGAATCGTCGAACCGCGTCTGGAAGCCAAGGCCAAGATGATCCTGGATACCGACGCGATCGAGCTAGCCTCTCCGCTCGTCCTCGATCGACTCCCCGACCCGCAGACCAGCAAAGGCGTGGTTGTCTGGCGGTTTCCTGGGTGGTCGCTTACCCAGGAGACGAAGACCGAGCACGATTCGACCGGACGGACATACCAGACGCGCCTGCTGGTTCGCCCAAGCTGGATTGATTCGACGACCGGTTTCTACGAGGGCAACGATTTCCGTGACCCGAGCAAGACGCGCTCGTATAGCGTGGTGCCAATCCGTTTCATCCGGGCCTGCAAGAACGGCCACATGGGGGACATCGACTGGCCCGAGTTCGTCCACGGCGGACGGAAGCAGTGCGACGGCAGGCTCTGGCTTGACGAGATGGGAACCACGGGCGAGCTGACCGAGCTTCGTGTTCGCTGTGACTGCGGTGATAGCAGGCTGATCAGCGAGGCAGCCGGTCGGAACAACCCGGCACTGGGACGATGTGATGCCAGCCAGCAGTGGATGGGCCCTGCCGCCGACCGCGGTGAGCCCTGCGAGGAGTTCAACCGGTTGCTGATCCGGACTGCTAGCAACGCCTACTTCCCACAGAAGCTCAACGTCATCTCGCTCCCGGATCGTGGCCTGGCATTGCACGCGGCTGTCGGAAAGGTCTGGCAAAGCCATCTGCAGGTGGTTGCAAACAAGGAGATGCTGACCGTCTTCCGCGGGATTCCCGAGGTTGCTTCCGCCCTGGCCGGTTTCGATGATGACGAGGTCATGAAAGTCATCGAGGCTCGGAGGTCCGGACAGGAGGGTCCTCCCCAGCGCAAGATCCGGGAGGCCGAGTTCGAGCTACTGACCTGTGGTCAGCCCGTGATCGGCCAGAACGAACACGAGAGTATCTTCCACGCGGAAGAATATCCGGCGTCTCAATGGAAGGACAAGTGGACCGAGGCCGTGGATCGTGTCTTGATCATTCACCGATTGCGCGAGGTCACGGCACTCGTGGGGTACACCCGGTTCGACTATACCTCGCCGGACATCGACGGCGAGTTCGACCTCACCCTGAAAAGAGGTCAGCTCGGTGTCAACACCGCATGGATTCCCGCCATCGAGAACAAGGGTGAAGGACTGTTCCTCGAGCTCAACAAAGAACTGGTAGACAACTGGAAACAACAGGTCGCGGTCAAGCAGCAGGCAGAAAAGCTGGAACGCGGTCTGCGGCACTGGTGTGAGGAACGGAATCTCGAGCCGCGCAAGTTCTTCGGTGCGCCGTACGTGATGCTTCATTCGCTCTCGCATCTCTTGATCAACGCGATCTCACTGGAATGCGGCTATCCCGCGTCCTCTCTGAAGGAACGGATCTACGCCAATCAGAACCAGGGCTACGGGATCTTGCTGTACACGGCCTGCGCCGATTCGCATGGAACCCTCGGCGGACTGGCCAGCGCCGCGCGATCGATCAATCACTACGTCAAGATGGCCCTGGAGATGGGCCATCTTTGCTCCAACGATCCCGTCTGCGCCCAGCACGACGCAGGCGATCCCCACGCACGGAGTTACCTGCACGGAGCGGCTTGCCACGGCTGCTTGCTCATCAGCGAGACGAGCTGCGAGATCTTCAACGACTTCCTCGATCGCAGCTTGGTGGTGCCCACGGTGGCCTGCAACGGCGCCGAGTTCTTCCGGCCGCCAGTGTAGGGGGGAGACCGGATGCTCTCGGACATCCTTCAGCTTGCCGATCGCGACCTGGATCAACTGCTCGAAGCGCTCTCGCAGCGGGTGGTCTTCCCAGGGGCGGGGGTCGACCAGATCCGGAAAGCCGGCATGGGTGCCAATGCCCGGCGCATCGAGGTGTGGCTGGCCGAGGCGATGGAGCAGTTCGAGTCGGTCGAGCGTTTATCCGCTCTGATCCGGTTGGTGCGTGAACAGCGGTCGCAACTGGCAGCGGCTCATCCTACCCCAGAGCTTATCCTGACCGGGCCCGAGGTCGAGGACATTGCCACTCGCGACACGCGCGTCGTCGTCCGCGAGATGTTCGAGGCCGCTCGACGTTCCCTCCTTATTGTCGGCTACGCCTTCTACCGCAGTGACGAGATCTTCGAACCTCTCGCCAGCCGGATGGCCGGGCACGCCAATCTGCAGGTGCGGATCGTGGTCAACGTTCACCCGAAACGGGGCCGACCGGAGGCGGCGGTTATCGACGATTTCGCCGCGGAGTTCTTCCGGAGCTGCTGGCCATTCCACCCGCTTCCGGAAGTCTACTACGACCCCAGCTCCCTCAAGGGTTCGAAATCGGGCCTTGCCAGTGTCCACGCCAAGCTCGTCGTCGTGGATCGCCGCTGGGTGTATCTGGGCTCGGCCAACTTCACCCGGGCGGCGTTCCAGCGGAACCTGGAGGCGGGGATCCGGGTGCGGGATGGGCGCTTGGGGGATGTGCTCGCAACCTACTTCGATCGCTTGATCCAGGACGGCCATCTCCTCCGGCTTGGCGCCACTTGATGAGGTCGAAGGTGACAGCCACCAAATCTGGAGAATCAGATCTGGAGAACACAGAGGACTCCGGAAAGGGGGCGGGAGTCGTTTTGATCAAAACGACTCCCGTCCCCTTTTCAAGCCAACCCTCGTGGACTCGGATTTATTCCTTGTCTACAGGCGTATCTGGCTGCGTAAGAGCCGGACCGCTTCGGAACCAAATGTTGACCTTGTTAGGTTCGAGACGTCTATGCTCGAACTCAACGGCGATTTCACCGGGATTAAGAGACTGGAATTGTCGTCGCGGAACAGGCTCAGCGTTTGCCTTACACAACATAGCCTTAAACTCGTAAGCAAATTGCGGGGTGGTCAAGCTGCGAGTCGTGATGTTGTACTCGCCGAATTGATCTGTCCTTAGAACCTGCCAAGCCCTTTGGATTCCTTCTTCAGGGCACTCCATGGCTGCTAACCTTGCGCGAAACTGATTGCATGCAGTATCGTCCTTTAGGTCGAGTACAAGCTGCGGACGTCGTATTCGTCTCATGGAAGTATCTCCTTGATCATCCATCGTTTGTGTGGCCTGCGGACAGGAACTCCTGCTATCAAGAGTCTAGGAGCCTGTCCG
>Ga0208044_1001441_pt1 | contig 12961 bp, 13 predicted proteins | sample Sb_taG_8_FD_187712 | JGI IMG/M metagenome (GOLD analysis project Ga0208044, IMG submission 187712) | Peat soil microbial communities from Weissenstadt, Germany - Sb_50d_c_BC metaG (SPAdes) (version 2) | ecosystem: Environmental > Terrestrial > Soil > Wetlands > Peat | place: Germany... | reverse complement strand
AACAGCCTTACGCTCGAAACCTTTCAGAGGAACCCTGCGGGTAACCAATCCCGTCCGGTAGAGCCGGGCCAGCCGCCGGAAGCGAGTCTTGCTTGGTGGCGGGTGACTTCCCCTGCGAAGCGTAGCCAGCCCGATCAAACGCCGTGCGATCGAGCCCCGAAATCTCCTCGTGGTGAGCCCTCGTCGTGGTCAGCCGCGCGCCTCCTCAGGCAGCTCATACCTGGTCCCCCTCGAGCCTGCCTGGTCACGCCGGGGTCGGAGGAGTATGGCGAATGATCATAAGGGTTCCTCCGGGAACTTGGTTCTTGTTTCGCACTTTTAGAAGAGGGGTGACTGAGCAAAAAAACAGGTCGGCTTCCTCGCGATTTCTTGGCAACCTGTCTTGGTTTCTGAGGTCTCAACAAGTCGCCAAGGCAAGGAAGCCGACCCATGGAACTTACCGATTCCTTCCTCACCCTGCTACAGAACTTCGCTCCGGTTTTCACGGCCCCTACCTAACGCGGCGGAGCCGCAACCAAGAAGGGGCGCTATGCGCACACCCCGAACCTACCGACATTCACGGACACTGATGTGATTTCTCGTCGCGTTCACCCGGCGTTAGAGGCTCGTTTGAGCAGTCCGCTGGTTCATTCCAGCAGTTGTTACGGGTGCAGGACTGCGTCCCGACCAGAGCGGGAAACCATTCGGGAATCAGGACTTATCTCGGCGTTCGTCCTGTGGAACTCGTTCAGTCGCAGCTCACAGGTGCGATCTGAAACAGGGGCTCTGGCAACATCTGTAAGTCTACTCAATTGCCGCCGAGAGGTGAAAGGTGACAGCCACCAAATCTGGAGAATCAGATCTGGAGAACACAGAGAGTACAAGTAACCGTGGCAAGCCTACGATTGTTTCTTCGGTCTTCCACGGGGCCGAACCGTGCATTCGAGCACCAATCGCTAGGCCGCGTCCGTGACCCAGTGAGGATCGCCGAAGGGCCGACACATGATTTTGGATTCTCGATTTTGGATTTTGGATTGCGGACTGAAGCAACACGAGTCTCATTGCCGGAAGCGCCTGCGCGGGGAGAGGGGTTCCCCAATGTCTGCTGAAAGGCAAAAGTTAAAAGGTAAAAGATGCCCACCTCTGTGATGCTGCAAGACGTTGAGCACCCACTTCCCACTTTTGCCTTTTACCTTTTGCCTTCTGCCCGCCTCTGTGAAGCCGAAAGGCGATGAGCACCCTGAAAGGCAAAAGGGAGCGGATGGGGCCACCCACTCTCTGGTACTTGGGCAACGTGGATGGCCTCCAATGTCATGCCAACCAAGTAGTCCCAGCAAACGGCCTCGTTGATGACGCCATGACACCGGCACGAAAGAAAGGCATTGTAGGTCAGGCTGGAAAGCCTGACCTGCTTCCTTGCCGGGGTAATGGTTTTCGAGCAATTCGACGACGTCTCACTCATGGCCGCGTGAGGTATAACACCGCTCAGTAAGTTCGCCCCAGGTGGCTGACGATGGCCCGCTTCACTTCCAGCGGATCGATGGCTCCGACCTTGCGGTAGACGACTTTTCCTCCCGGAGCGACCACCAGCGTGTAGGGGACCGGGCCGGGCCATTCCTTGTCCAGGGCCTCGGCGAACGCGTCGCGGTCACTTGACTTGAAAACGTAATTGGCGGCCGCGACGTGGTTCTCCTTGAGGACCCGAAGCGCGTCGGCCTGCTTCTCCGGATCGTCGAGGCTGATGGTCACGAGCCGGAACGGGCGGCCCCGGTACATCCGGTTCATCGTGACGAACTCGGGCAATTCGGCCACGCACGGACCGCACCAGGTCGCCCAGACGCTGATCACGGTGAGCTTGGGACCTGCGTCCTTCACGAGTTTGGCCACGCCGGCCACGTCGATCGGCTCCAGGGTGGCCGGTTCCGCGTCCCATCGGGCCAGGGACTTGCGGGCATCGGCCTGCTTCTCGGCCCACTTCGTGGAGCAGCCGAAGACGCGCGTCTTCTCGACCGGGACCGGCTTCCCCGCGAGCAGGGCAAGGACCGCGTTGCGGGCGTCGTGCGACTTGACGGCCTTCACCTCGGCGTCGTCAAAGCGGCCGACGTACCGGAGCTTGCGGGCCGCGTCGAAGATGTAGACGTGGGGGGTGGCCAGAACTCCATACGCCTTGGCCGCGCCCTGGGTCTCGCCATCGTAGAGATAGGGATAGGAGAACTTGTGATCACGGGCTCCGACGAGCTCATCCAGCGGCAGAGCATCCGCTTACTATGAACTTTCCGAAGACGAACAGGTTGCCGAAGATGAAACCGCGGTGGTAGAACAGGAGGGGCAGACGGTGATCACCGTTCCTGACAAGCTCCTGCCCGCAATCCGTCAACTTTTGGCGGCTTCGAGCCAAACTTGAAACCAAGGCCGGATGACTCAGCTTCTTAGGTCACGCTCTTGCAGACATCTTCAGCATTCGCATCGCTGTGGCCTCTACGAGAATGAGCACGTCCCGGCTGGCTCGACCCGTGTTGGCAAGCTTGCCAAGAACGCCATGATCGAAGAGAGGAGGCGGTTCTCATGGCGACCATGAATATTTCCATTCCCGATGAGATGAAAGCGTTTGTCGAGGAAGCGGCAAGATCGAGGCCGCGGGTCGGGGCCATGTAGCATAAGGGAGGATACCATGTACCAGAAGACCGCAACCGAGCACTTTGCCGAGGCCATGGCCCGGCTCAGCAAGCATCCGCATCCCTTCGCCCATGTCAAAGACCAGCCTCAGGCAAAGCGACCGGAAGCGCCGACGGGGACCGCATTCGCCATCGCGTTCAGTCGCGAGGCCGGCGCTGGCGGCATCACCGTGGCGCGCGAGGTAGGAAGACGTTTGAGCTGGCCGGTGTACGACCAGGAACTGCTGGAAAGCCTGGCCAAGGAACTGAATGTCGACATCTCGTTTCTGGAGGATTACGACGAAGGCCTACGCGGAAGCTTCCTGGTGGACACCATCAAAGCTTTTTCCGCCGCGGCGAGTGTCTCCGAGGCGACCTACTTCCGTCACCTGGTCCGCCTGCTCCAGATGCTGGGCGCGCGTGGGGAATGTCTCATCGTCGGCCGGGGCTCGACGTTCGTTCTCCCGCCCGAAACGACCTTGCGTGTCCGGATCGTGGCCTCCCGTGACGATCGAATTGCGTTCATCGCCCGGGAACGCAAGCTCAGCCCAGTCGAGGCCGCCCACTTCGTGGACACCAGGGACCGGGTTCGGCAAGAGTTCATCAAGGACTATTTCCACAAGGATCGGGCCGATCCACAGAATTACGATCTGATCCTCAACAGGTCGCGGTTCAGCGTGGACGAAACCGCGGAACTGGTCATCGAAGCTCTCCAGAGGATGCAGGCTCGGAAGACGGACACGAACGTAGAAAGGTGAGGTGGAAGCGGTCAGGATCCAGTGATTCGGTTCCTGACCCTGCTACACGATCGCCATCATGTGAGCCTATTTGTGAATCAATGAGCTCAAAATGCGGCGAGCGTCGAAGGTACCTGGAGTGTGTTCCCGGGACGATTCCGTCTTGATACGATTCATGACATGAACCTGGCCGATGGAATTCGCGCGAAGGTCGCAGGCGGGGCGTTCGAGTTTTCGCAGCACGCACTCGATCAGAGCGTTCAGCGGAGAATCTCGGTCGCCGAGTTGCGGGAGGCAATCGCGTGCTGCGAGGTCATGGAGGACTACCCCGATGACAAGTACGGGCCGAGTTGCTTGGTGCTGGGTGTAACTGCTTCCGGCCGCCCGCTCCATGTTCACTGCAGCCATCCCTCCCGGACTCTGATCAAGATCATCACGCTCTACGAGCCTGACCCAGCCCTGTGGCAGGGGAAGCGGCTCAGGAGGCCCTGAATGTCAGCCGTCTTTCCACGCGAAGAATTTTCAGAACAGGAAGTGACTTATATCACCGAAGTCGACGGGCGCGTGATCATCATTGAACGCGTTCCTGCCCGCGTATCGCTGACTACCGGCGAGAGGCTTTATTCGCCTGAGACCGTCGAACGAATTCAGGCCATCATCTGGGGGCAGGCTCCCCCTGCACGGACGGTCTCGGCCCCGGTCTACGAGTTTTCCGTCGCCAGCGCGTCCTGACGCCCCGGAGAGTTCCGGGGACACCATCGTTATCCCCGGGGTGGATCACGATTCGACGCGTCAGAGTCAATTCGGCGTCGGAGGGAGGAACCACGAAATACACGAAAGACACGAAAAAATGGGGGAAAGGGTAGGAGGATGATCGACCCCTCACGGCGCGGCTTGAAGGGTGCCCTGGCGTGAGGCGTACTGGCCGCCGCTGTCGCGGGCGATGCGCAGGAGGTGGTTGCCGGCCTGGCCGCCGGTCATGTCCACGCAGTGGATGGGAACCTTCCGAGGGTTCAGCTTGGCGACGCGCTCGACGGTTCCCTCGGGGAACTCGCCATCAGACAAAAGGAACACGGCATCGGGCTGGAGAGCGAGGGCCTGGGCCATGGCGGGCCGCGGATCGGTGCCGCCGTCAGGGCCAATAAGGTGCAGCCAGGAGGTGAGCTGGTTCTTGGTCTTCAGGTCGGCCGAGCGTGGGAAGGGCCCTCCCGGCATCGGCGTGGCCTCTTCGTTGTAGAAGATGACCTCGAATCGTTGCGGAGGCTGAAGGGCGAAGACGGTGCGCAGGAGCTCAATCTTGGCGCGGGTCAGGCGATCGTCATCAATCATGCTTCCCGACTGGTCGACGACGAAGACGAAGAACTGGCCGCGGGCGCGGAGCCCGAAGAACGAGGTCTGCCGCCAGGTCGGGATTTCGCTCCAGTCTGTGCCCTCGAGATTGTAACGGTCGTCGCCAGAGCCGCTCGAGCCGGCAGGCGGCATCAGGAACGGGCTTCGCGGCCGCTTGGCGTCGGCCGCGGCTTTCGACATCACCTGGGGAGGCGCTGTGGCAGCCGATTGCGGAGATGATCCGGTCTTTCCGGCCGCCTTGCCGCTCCTGGCGGCAGGACTCCCCGAAGCCGAAGCTGGAGCCGGAGATGGTTTGGGTGCTTCGGTGTTCTTGCCCGTCCGAGCCGCCGAAGAGTTGGTCGCAGATGCCGGGGCCGGCTTATCCTGAGCGCCTCGCACTACCGAACCGCACAGGCAGACGGTCAGGGCGAGAGCCATCGTCCAGACGGCCGGCCGGGAACCTGGGAAGACCATGAATCGGCTTGCTCCCGCCAGGGGTCAAGAAATCAGTGACGCCACTGCCGAAGTCTCGAAGGGCGTCTCAGGTAAAGCTACCGCAAGGCTGGCCGGGACGCCAGCCGTTCCGGCACCGGCGGGCGTGAAGGGCGCCTGCTTGCACCGCAGTTCGCCCCAGTGGATGTGCAGACCAGAGCAAGGCAGCCCGAAGGCTCCGAACGTGATGATGGGCTCTGGAATTCGGACCTGGGGAGCTCAGTTCGGATTCTGCGCCAGCAGCACTTCACGCAGCTTCTGAAGGACGCGTGTCTTCTCGTTGCTGACGGTTTTGGGTGCGACGCCCCAGTGAAGCGCAATTTCGGCCGGGGTCTTGCCCATCAAGGTCTCGTTGATAAGGCTGGCCTCGCGGGGGCTCAACGAGTGATCGATGGCCTCACGCAGGGCATCGCTCCAGGCTTTCGTCTCCGAGTTGGCGGATGAGGCCGGAACATCCACGGCGTCGAGGGACTGGTACACGCGCTCGCGGAGAGCTCGCTTCTTGATCATGTCCACGGCGCGAAAGAAGTCGAGACCCTCATTGGTCTCGCGGCTGAACACGTCTTTGATGCCGGAGTAGCCCACGTCGCTGATCAGGGCGTCGAACTGGTCACGGCCAAGTTGCTGGAGCATCGTGGTGTAGACCGCCTGGGAGCAGTCCTCGTGCATCTGCACGGGGATGCCGGCGCGATACCAGGCCCTGCTGAGGTACTTGTTGAGCTGAGCCAGCCCCGAGGACAGGGCGGACGCAGCGCTCGTGGACGTGCTCGCGGAAGAGGATACGAATGCAGAGCCTACACCGGAAAGCAGGTCCGTCAGGTGGGTCTGCAAGAGGGCGGCATCCCAGGTCTCGCCCGAGACGGACGGCAGAGCGCTAGTCAGCGGCTTGGCGGCGGCCCCGTGATCGGCCAGCACGTTGTGCTCGACCGCCAACCCCGGGAAGGACGCGGCCGCAGCGCTCGAGAGCAAGCGCAACGCCTCCATGACCTCCACCGCGGGGCGATACGATCGTCGGGTCCGCTTCTTGCCCTCACCACCAGCCAAGGCGTTTCTCCCAATCCACTTGCTGTGCGCCCACGACCACCGTTCCTGCACCAAATCTGCCCGATCTTACCCAGCCCGCGTCCGCCGGCCGCAGGTCTTGGAAGATCGCTTTTATTTCGAACATAGGACATGACTGACACGGACTCGAAGGCCGTCAACTTAATCGAATCTCATCCTGCGTTCGAGATCAAATCACTGCGGCTCCCTCACTATAATACTGTGCATGCAGAAGAAGTTGCAATGCCCTGAGAAAAATCTCAACATCCATTGCTAGCTGCCGTCGAAGAAAAGACTTACGATCGTCGGGAGGAAATACAGCCTGCCTTGGCCCGGAACCTATGGATGACAGCATGCTCAGCTAGCACTTCTCACCTTACGAACGAGGGCGAACAATGTGAGATCGCTATTCTCGGACGAACTCTGCAACTTTACGCCAATTCCTGGGCGGAGGGCCAGAGGGATGCCAAGGAATTGGGGTTCTACACAGGAAGGGTTGTCTGGGTTGATCCGTCAAGTATCATGCTCGGTTGCGGATCAGACCTGAGACGGCATCTCGAAACGGCTGCCGTATTCGCGTGCGAGCATCCTGTTGGCTTCGGCGCGGGCTCCGGGACAGGGCGGTCGGATGACCCTCCTTCGGTCACTTGCTCGTGAAATTGTCCCGGACCGTGATGCAGTCGCAGTTCGTGGTCCTGATCGCCTCTCCTGGGCTTGGTCCGTGGCCGGATTCATCCCGATCTGGCCGCGCGGTGGAGGATTGCGAGAATGGTGTTGTCCGTGATCGATGCATTCACAATTGAGGTTATCTCGATGTTTGGCATCGGGCTGTCGATCACGGAATTCTCCGCGATTGTGATGTCGCGATGGGCGCCGGCCGGGGCGACCTCGCCGGTACCGCCGCGGGCTTGGACCGTGATCGCGATTCCTCCCGAGGCTACTTCACTGGCACAGCTACGGCGTGGAGGATGCTCTTATCGGCGTCGTCCTGCACGAAGGCGACGACGGAGAGGTCCTTGAGGGCGATCTCGGGAAGCGAGTTGGGGAATGCACGTTCCTTGCTGTAAAGGCTCAGGGAGTTCTCGATGTCCCGTTTCAGATCGGCGAGGTTGATCGTGATCCTGAGCTCACCCGACCCGGAGGAGAGATCTCTGCCTTCAAGACCGCCCGGGAAATCGCGAACCACGTGGTGGTGGTAACGGAGCTTGTTGATGCCAATGTAACGGATGGACTCCTCGGTCAACGCCAGCCGCAGCCGGGGATGCGGGCGGCTCTCAGCTTTGCTCGCGTTTTCGGCGTCTCCGTGGACATCCTTTGCAGGGGCCGGCTCACTGTCGCTGGCGATTCGTTTTCTGGTCACGGTTGCCTGGGCCGCGATCTTGATCTCGTCTCCGTTCCGCGTGGCCGACACATGGATCGTCGCCTCCCTGGCCGCTTTCAGTTGAGAGTCGATGATTCCCCGATACTCCTTGTATTTCTGTTCCGAGAGCTGCATCGGGCCCCCGCCAGCAGCGTCGGGATGACCGTTGAAGAAAACGGCTGGAGTACCACTTACCTCGTCGCCGTAGTACTGCTGGCGGGCCTGGCTGTCCTGGTTTGTCAACGGGTCGGGGCCGGGGATGTGCAGGTGGTACTGCACGCCGATCAATTCGGTCGCGTGGTAGGTCTCGAGCAGGGCGTCGAAGGCGACATCCGCCGCCACACAGGGTGGGCATTGGGCTCCGGTGAACAGCTCCATCAAAACGACGTGGTCGGCCTTGGGATCTTTTCGACCGGCGTACTTCTCCGGCGCGAAGGGAGGAACCTTCTTGCGGTATTCCTGGTCGAGCCGGCTTTCCAGCCTGGCGGAACGCGTCTCGGCCGCGCGAGCAATGTCAGCTTTGCCGGCAAGCCTGGCGGCCCGGGCCAAGATTGCAACCACGGCGGCCTTTTGCTCCAGGCTCTGCTCCCCGTCGATCTCCTTGTCGGCTTGCTCGGCCAGGTCGAGTGTGAGGTTGGCATAGGGCCTGGCGGTGCTCAGTGCCTTGAGCGCTCGCTTGCGGACCTCGCTGACCCAGGGCTGGCCGTAGGGCTTTGCGTCCTCGAGCAAGGCCTTGATCGCTGCCTCGACCTCATTCGCGGCAAGCCCGCCCGCCTCGGCGACCGCCAACAGCCCTCCGTAGAAGAAATAATTGGTGGGATTGCCCTCGTGCTTCTTGGCCGCGTCCCGGAGCTTCTGGACCTTGGATTTTGGGTCCCGCTCCCGGACAGCGGTGAAGTACTCCTGGATGATCGCGCTTGGCTTGAGGTCAGCGACTTTCTGACTCTCGGTCCGTTCCAGTCGTGCGGGATAAACTTCGCCGCGGAACGAAAAGCTGCCCAGGATCTTTCCTGCCTGAGAGCCCTCCGTGGCGAGCGTGCCCTGGAACCTATTCAGGCCGGCGGCTCCTCTCAGGGTGATCACCAGAGAATCTCCCTGGATCGCGACCTGCTCCACACTCGCATCACCGAGCATCATTTTCTGGCTGTTCACGACCGATGCCGCGGGCTTTCCGTCCTTCTCGTTGACGTTGATGATGGCATGCTCATCCTCGCCGAGGGCCAGGACGATCAACTTCCAGGTTGCGGCGAACCTGGCCGTCTGTTCGTCGGCCATCGCCGCGGAGCCTGCCAAGCGCGACACCCCCGCGATGATCAGCACGATCGCAGTTGCTCGGAAAGATCGCAAGTCAAGTCTCATGTGCATGCCTTCTTGAAAGTTTCCAAAGAGAGCTGACCTCATGAGTCTTGTCCCAGGAACCGCCCTCCGTCGACGCGGTAGCAGACGCCGGTGACGAAGTTCGTTTCCTCGATGAAGTAAAGGATTAGCCGGTTGACGTCCGCCGGCGTGCCGACGCGGCGAAGGGGGGTCTGGGCGATGATGGCATCGGTATCCGCCTGTGTGAAATCTGGTGGCGGGTCGATCATGGCGGGCTGGATCATGGCGACCGGCACGTGTGGGGCCAGTTCCTTGGCCAGGGCCAGGGTCATCGTCGTCAGTCCTCCCTTGGCCACCAGATACGGAAGGTAGTCCTTGTAAGGGCGTTCGGTAGCCCAGTCGCCGATGTTGACGATCTTCCCCTTGATGCCATCATCGCCGGCCTGGGTGAGCATCTGCCTGGCCGCGGCGACCGCCGTGTGATATGGGGCGGCCAGGTTGGCGGCGATCATCTGGTCAAAATCGCGAGGCTCAAGAGCGTTGAACGGAGTGCGCCGATAGATGCTGGCCATGTTCACCAGGACGTCAAGGCGGCCGAACCGCTCGACCACCGTGGTCACCGCCCGGCCTGCCGCTTCGGCGTTTGACAGATCCGCACCGACGGCCATGCCCTGGACGCCACTGGCCTGAACCTCGGCGATGGCGAGCTCGATCGCCTCGCGACTGGAGTGATAGGTCATCGCCAGGTTCGCGCCCCGGCTTGCCATCATCCGGGCGAGTGCCGAGCCAACCCGCCGGCCGCCCGTGATCAGCACGACCTTGCCTCGAAGGTTGCCGTCCCCGGCCATCTTCGTCTCCCCTTTTGATCCGGCTCAGAGCCCTTTCCAGGGAATATCCGAGACCCCGGCCCGATGATTCTCGACCCGAGCCATCACGAACAGAAGGTCGCTGAGCCGGTTGAGATACACGATCAGGGCGGTGGGAACGTCTCCCCCAGGCTGGCGGGCCAGCCGCACGACCAGCCGTTCAGCGCGGCGGCAAACCGTGCGCGCCAGGTGCAATTCGGCCGCCGCCAGGCTGCCTCCCGGCAAGATGAAATTGGACAGCGGTTTGAGCTCCAATTCCAGGGCGTCAATGATCCCTTCGAGCCGGACGGCGTGCTCGGGGCGGATGGCGTTGTGATACCGCCCCTTGGGGTCGGGGTCGGCCAGTGCGGACCCCACCGCGAAGAGCTCGTCCTGAAGCTGCGAAACCAGCTTGTCGGAGGCCGAATCCAACCCCTGTGCTCGGGCCAGTCCCAGCACGGCGTTCAACTCGTCGACCGTGCCGTAGGCTTCGATACGGATGTCGTCCTTGGGAACTCGCCGGTTTCCCAGCAAGCCGGTGATCCCGTCGTCCCCAGTCTTCGTGTAGATTTTCACCTTCGGATCTCGCTCCTCATCGGCCCGTCGTCATGCACTCGCGATCATGGAATCAAGTACGTTCGCGGTCGAGTCGCTCTCGCCGGCCTCGGCCATTGGCGGCCCGGTTCGCAAGACCTATACTAGGCAGGTTGCTTGCCACGGGGAAGACGCCTGAGGCTGACACGTGCCCTCGATCGTTCCTGCCGCTATCGGATCCGGAGCAACGACGGAACCCCAAGTGGCGATGGTGATCCGACTCTCGATTCAACTCAACGCACCACCGGCGGAGTTACTCCGATGCCCTTATCCTTGGTTTCCTCGACTTTGATTCTGACGGCGGTCCTCGCCGCCCAACCCGCTACCGAACGCCCGCTCTCCGCCGAGGAGGTGGCCCGGCTCGAGGCCAAGCATCTCCAGAATATCCGCCAGGTGACCTACGGCTTCTTCCGTGCCGGGGAGGGTTACTTCCGGCCCGACGGCAAGGCCATCATCTTTCAAGCCGTACCCAATCTCCCGGCCTCGGTTTTTCTGTCGGCGAAACCCAATCAGTATGAATACCAGATCTTCACCTGCGACCTGGCCCCGGATGCGAAGCCGCTTCTTGTCAGCACAGGACTGGGCGCATGCACCTGTGCCTTCTTCCATCCCGACGGGAAATCGATCATCTTCGGCTCGACTCACCTGAATCCCAGCCCAAGGGCGCCTCGCACCGCCTACTCACGGTCGGGCAGCCGCTACCGGTGGAGCTTCCCCGAGGGCATGGACATCTTCAAGGCCGGCCTCGACGGCAAGAACCTCGTCCGTCTGACCGATGCCGACGGCTACGACGCCGAAGGCAGTTACTCACCCGACGGCAAGCAGATTGTCTTCACCTCGTTTCGCGATGGAGACGCCGATATCTACATCATGGATGCCGATGGCAAGAACGTCCGTCGGGTCGTCCAGTCCAAGGGCTATGACGGGGGCCCGTTCTTCTCTCCCGACGGCAAACGGATCATCTACCGGAGCGATCGCAAGGGCAACGATCTGCTCCAGATCTACGTCAATAACACCTACGGAACCGCCGAGCGTGCGCTCACGAACAACGACTTCGTGAACTGGGGCCCGTTCTGGCATCCCGACAACACCCACATCGTTTATTCGACCAGCCAGCACGGCCACTCGAACTACGAGATCTACCTGATGAACGTCGATACCGGGGCGGAGGAGCGGATCACTTACCACGACGGCTTCGACGGTCTGCCCGTGTTCAGCCCTGATGGCAAGCAGTTGATGTGGACCTCAAACAGCCGGGCAACCGACCGCAACAGCCAGCTCTTCATCGCCGACTTCAACCTTGCTCCCGCGCCCCAGACGGCATCCAAGTGACAATACCTCTTCGTTTTCCTGTCCGCCTCTTCCCAGCTCGACGAGAAAGGCCCACTCATGAGTCCCAAGGATGCACTCAAACTGAGCATTAACATGAGCGATTTCATCATCAATGCGTACATTGGAGACTTGAGCGACGCCGACCTCTTCATCCGCCCCGTGCCGGGGATGAACCACATCGCCTGGCAGCTTGGCCACCTCATTTCCGCGGAGCACCGGTTCGTGGAAATGGTCAAACCGGGCTCGTGCCCGGCGTTACCGGCCGGTTTCGACGAGGTCCACACCAAGGAAACGACCACGGTCGACGACCCGGCGAAGTTCTACCCGCTTTCAAAGTACCAGGAGCTCTGGAAGGCACAGCGCGCGGCAACCCTGTCCGTGCTCGACAGTGTTCCCGAGTCCGACCTGGACAAGACCGACCCCGAGAAGTACCCCGAGTGGGCTCCGACCGTTGCCGCGCTACTGGTGATGGGCGGAGCTCATGCGCTGATGCACTGCGGGCAGTTCGTCGCCGTCCGGCGTCTCTTGGGCAAGCCGGTGGTGATCTGAACGCGAACGACAGGACGCGGTGCGGCCTGGCAATGGCCCTGCCGCGCCGTCGTGTTCAGACTTCCGTCGCCTTCCGCTCATCCTTCTGCTTTTGGATCAGGAAGTGGAAAACCAATCGCCAGCGCGCACGCAGGAAAGCTGTTTCGATTCAGCTTTCCTCGACGCGTGCTGGGGATACATCGTTCTCCTGGCCCTCGGCCGTCAGCAACCGTTCCAGCAGTGCCGGGTTCACGACGCCTCGGAACCGTACCTTGCCGTTGACCGCCACGACCGGAACCTCGTTGCCGTACTTCGCCGCCAGCTCGGCATCGGCGTCGATATCCACCTCGGTGATCTGGAAACCGTAGCCCCGCTGATAGTCCTTGAGCAGATCGAGTGCCTTGTGGCAACAGCAGCACTGCACGCGAGTGTAGACGGTGAACGTCAGATGCTCGCTGTGTGTTCTGGGGCGAAAAATGCGTGCGAATAACGAAGTCATGATGGCCTCTTGATTTCCCCGTCAAGATGAAGTCACGGTTGGTCAGTCGTCGAGTGTCGCGGACAGCGACTGGATCTCCACAAGGTTGTCAAAGAACGTCGCCCCTCCCCCCATATCCGTCAGCGCCGAGGAGGTCGTGCCGTTGACATTCGACCGGCCCGGGGACAGCTTGTTCCAGTAGATGCCGGTCGCGACCGCGACGCCGGGGCGGACACTGCCGGTCAGGGAGACGCGGGCCTGGAACGAGCCGCGGT
>Ga0208044_1001440_pt1 | contig 12965 bp, 7 predicted proteins | sample Sb_taG_8_FD_187712 | JGI IMG/M metagenome (GOLD analysis project Ga0208044, IMG submission 187712) | Peat soil microbial communities from Weissenstadt, Germany - Sb_50d_c_BC metaG (SPAdes) (version 2) | ecosystem: Environmental > Terrestrial > Soil > Wetlands > Peat | place: Germany: Weissenstadt... | reverse complement strand
TGCGCGTGCGGCGAGCGCACTGCGGCGCCGTAGGCCTGTCCCGGCAGATTGAAATCGTCGCTGTAATTGCCGCGGCCGGTGACGAGGCGCGCGTCTTCCTTGCGGCGTACCGTTTGTCCGATGCCTGCATTCATGATGGCGCGCGTACAAAACTTGGCGGGTGGCGGGAGGCGATAGTCTCACAGCAAAACGGAGGCGGCTACCCACTATTCGGCTTGTTTCCGCCGCTTATGCATGGCTCCGGCACCGACACATGCGGTCGAAAGCCTGCGGCGCGGGCAGAAAGTTAATGAGCGGTAAATGGCCAAAAGCTTGCGGAACTTACTCGTTGAGCGCGAAGGCGCGCGCCTTTTAACCAAATTCGAACCCGGTCCGTGGCATTAAGGCGCTGAAATATTTTACTAAAACGGCGGCCGGTCGCTTGTCCCAGTATCTCCGTGCTTTGCTGCAGCCCGCGCCGCTCTTCGGCTTGGCGATCATTGCCGTATTCTGGGTCGGCCTCGTCTTCGTGCTGCCGGACGCGCACGGAACTCTTTCCGGCTTCGAGCGCCATCGCACGGTCTATTTCGCCGCCGCCGCGGTGCTCACGCTGCTCGAGCTGATCAGCGTCGCCGCCGGCATCCGCCGGCAATTGTCGCTGGAAAAAACCAATCTGCGTTTCACCACGGCGCTGGAGAACATGACGCACGGCCTGTGCATGTTCGACGGCAGCAAGCGTCTCGTCATTTGCAACGAACGTTACGCCAGCCTCTATCGCCTGCCGCCCGAACTGTTGAAAGCCGGCACGTCGCACGAGGCGATCATCGCGCACCGCGTCATGAACGGCCTCCTCAAAGGCGACAAGAATGCCGGCGCGGTGGACAAAAAACTCGGCGCCTTGGGCAAGCACTCGGCCGAGAAGGTTTCGAGCTGGCCGACGGCCGGCTGATCCGTGTCGTCCGTCAGCCGATGCCGGACGGCGGCTGGGTCGCGACCCATGAGGACATCACCGAGCGGCAACGGCTCGAAGAGCAGCGCGACACCATGCTGGCGCAGGAAAACCGTAGGCTGGCGACCGAGAGCGCGATCTCGTCGTTCCGCAAGCGGGTCGAGGAGGTGCTCGGCACCGTCAGCAACTCCACCGACGCCATGAAATCGACCGCCAACGCGCTGATCGGCTCGTCGCACGAGACGACGCAGCACGCCGAAGGGGCGCTGCGCGAATCCAACGACGCCGCCGCCAACGTTACCTTGGTCGCCGGATCGGCCGAGGAATTGTCGGCCTCGATCGCCGAGATCAATCAGCAACTGGCCGAGACCACCGAACTGGTCGGCAACGCCGTGCGCAACGCCAAGGCGACCAACGGCCAGTATGCCGGGCTGCAACAGGCGGCGCAGAAGATCGGCGACGTCGTCGCGCTGATCCGCAACATCGCCGGCCAGACCAACCTGTTGGCGCTCAACGCCACCATCGAGGCGGCGCGGGCCGGCGAGGCGGGGCGCGGTTTCGCCGTCGTCGCATCGGAAGTCAAATCGCTGGCGGTGGAAACCGCCAAGGCGACCGAAGAGATCGCGCGGCACATCCTGGCGGTGCAGGAATCGACAGGCGGCGCGGTCGCCGCGGTGCACGGCATCGAAGAGAGCATGAACGAGATTTCTACGCGCGCGGCGAGCGCCGCGGCCTCGATCCTGCAGCAGAGTGCCGCGACCTCGGAGATTTCGCGCAATGCGGTGAACGCGGCGAGCGGCACGAGCCTCGTGGTCTCGGCGCTGGGCAAGGTCTCGGAAGCCGCGATCGGCACCCGCGCCGCGGCCGAAACCGTGCTGACCGCGTCGCAGTCGGTCGATACCTCGGTCGGCAATCTGCGCGCCGAGATCGAAAGCTTCCTCGACAAGGTCGCGGTCTAAGACCGAAACGGCCTAAGACCGTAAGACCGCTGTGCGTCAGCGCTTCCCGCGCTGCCGTGCATCCAATCGATTAAGCCCGCTCTACGCGAAGTCCGCCGAGCGAACGAACAGGGCAGATAAGGTTGATATTATGCAGGCAAGGTTGATATCATATGGTATTCAACCTGGGGAATCACGACCGATGATCAAGAATATTAGCAAACTGATCGCAGCTCCAGTTGCGCTGTTAGGAGCGCTTTCATTCCTCGCCGCCGGCCCGGCATTTTCCGAGAATCCGCCGAAGCGAGTCTACATTGTTCAGAGCTATGAGGCCGGACATGTCTGCGGCGAGCCCCAGGCCGAGGGTGAACTGCAGTCCCTTGCGGTCGGCGGCTGGACCGTTGGGCGCAATCTCGAGGTCAAAGCCTATTACATGGACACCTATAAGACCAACACGAGCCCGGAAAGCATCCATCGCGAGGGGCAGAAGGCGCTGCAGGAGATCAGCGAATTCAAACCCGACCTGGTTTTCGCCAATGACGACGCCGCGGTCAGCGAAGTGATGATGCCGTTGGTCGGTAGCGACATTGCCGTGGTGTTTTCCGGGATGAACGGCCAACCGGAAATGTACAACGAGCGCAAGCATTACATGGATAGCTGGGAGCATCCGGGCAGCAATGTCACCGGCGTCTATGAGAAGCTATACGCCGCGCAAGCGGTGAAAGTCATGGAGCAGGCGGTTCCGGGATTGCGCGGCAAAAAGGTGGTGATGATCACCGACTATACGCCCACCGGCAACGGGCTGACCAAGCAATTCGAGATCGAGCTCAAGAACGTGACCGACGTGCAGTGGGAAGTGCAGCGCGTAAAGACCTGGACGGACTACATGGCTCTTATCCAGCGCTTGAACGACGATCCGGACGTCAAGGCGATCTATCCCGTTGCGTTGTCGTTGCCCACCGACAGCGGCGCCCGGTACGCCGCGGCGCAGATCTACGATTGGACGCTGGCGCACTCGCACAAGCCGGAAATGGCGATCAATTATTTCTTTGCCCGCATGGGCCTGTTCGGCGGCGCAGTCGAGAATTTCGGCGCCATGGGGCGGCTGGCAGGCCAGAAAGCGGTGAAGATTTTCAACGGCACGAGGGCCGGCGATCTTCCCATCGAAGACGGGCCGGAGTCCGCAATCGTGTTCAATCTCAAACGCGCCAAGGACCTTGGCATCGAGATTCCACCGCGGGTCCTTGCCGCGGCCAATGCGGTTTATAAGGACGACTTGTTGCCGCTCCAGGGGCGCCCGTTACTGTACGATCGCTCGATCATTCCTTCCGATTAGTTCGGCACTCTCGGGTGTTGCGTGAGTCGTCGAAACTTCAGATGATTTGCGCATGACAAACGCAGCGGATGGCAAGCCGCGTCAGCGGCGCTCGTTCAAGACCAGATTGATGCTGCTGGTGGCGCTCGCCGTGGCGCTGCCGGCGCTGCTCACCTGCTTGATCCTGGGTATCCAGCTCAATCGCCAGGCGCGCAATCTGTTCGCCAACGGTCTTGCCGCCAATCTGGAGACCTTCGCCCTCGTCCTGCAGGATGCGGAGAAGAACGTTTCCGAGGGTCTGACGCGGATGGCGTCCGACAATACGCTGCAGGTCACCCTCGATCTCGAGATGAAGTCGCAGCTCAACGGCTATATCGAGGCGCAGCGCCAGGTGCTCGGAATCGCGTTCGTCGCCATCTACAACGCCGACTCCCGCAATGTCGCTTTCTCCGGCGCCGACAAGGACTCGACGATCGGGCAGTGGAAGTTCATCACCTCTGACGGCTCCGCCGGCAAGCAGTGCGCGGTCGCCCGCGATCAATTGCAGCAATTGGTGAGTTGCAACGGCACGGTCTATCTGGTTTCCGCCGTACCGGTCGAGCGCGTGCGCGATTCCAATTTGGGCGACGCCGGACAGAATCAAGGCGCCCAGCTCCTCGGCTACATCCTCGGCGGCACGCCGGTCGCGAACTCCGCGCTGATCGGCGAGCTCTTGAGCCGGCGTATACTCCATCCGCTGATCTGGGCCGGCAACGAACTGATCTATTCGAACGTTGCCACATCCGCGGCGACCGTCAGGCCCGCAAATCTCGACGGCAAGGCCAGCGAATACGACGTCGAAGGAACGGCCTATTTGGGCGTCGCCAAGGCGCTGCGGATCGGGTCGCAAAGCCTCGATTACGGCGTCATCGCGCCGCTTGCTCCGTTGCGGACGTCATTGTGGCAATCGGTGCTCACCGTCGCCGGCATCGGCCTGTTCATCGTCATCCTGTCTCTCATCGCGATTAGCCTTCGCGCCAATCGTCTGCTGCGGCCGATCGAGCAATTGCGGCTTGGCGCCGCAAACATCGGCAGCGGCGATCTCGCGCAGCGCATCTCGGTAAAAAGCGGCGACGAATTCGAGGCGCTCGCCGATCAGTTCAACGACATGACGGGGCGGCTGCAGGAATCCTATGCCGGTCTGGAGCAGAAAGTCGAAGACCGCACCCGCGAACTGAGCCAGTCGCTCGACCAGCAGACCGCCACGGCGGAAGTCTTGCAGGTCATCAGTTCGTCACCCGGCACATTGCAGCCGGTGTTTCACACGATGCTCAAGAACGCGACGCGAATCTGCGAAGCCACGTTCGGCGCACTGTCGCTGCGCGAAGGCGATTCGTATCGCGTTGTGGCGATGCATAATGCGCCGCCGGCCTACGCCGACATGAGGACGCGCGAGCCGGTCTGGAAGCCTTCCGGGCACATGAGCGCCATGCTGGCGGAGGCGACCACTTCCAGGCACGCGGTGCAGGTCGTCGACTATGCCGCATACAGGGATGACCCGCTCGACCGCGCGTTCGGGCAAGCCACCGGCGCGCGCAGCCTCATCCTGGTGCCGCTCTTGAAGGAAAACGAGGTCATCGGATCATCCGCCATTTTCCGCCAGGAGGTGCGGGCGTTCGACGACAAGCAGGTCGAGCTGCTGACCAACTTCGCGGCCCAGGCGGTGATCGCCATCGAGAACACGCGACTGCTCAATGAGCTGCGCGAAACCTTGGAGCGGCAGACGGCGACGTCAGAGGTGCTGAAAGTCATTTCCGGTTCGCCCGGCGAGCTCGGTCCGGTATTCGATGCGATGCTCGAGAACGCCACGCGGATCTGCGAGGCGAAATTCGGCACGCTGGCGCTTTGTGACGGCGATGGGCTTCGTGCGGTCGCCCTGCATGGCGGGCGAGAGGCCTATGCCGACGAGCGGCGGCGCAATCCGCTGTTCCGGCCTGCGCCGAACGTTCCGGTCATGCGGGCCATAAGAGCGAAACAAATGGAGCATGTCGCCGACATGCGGACCGAACAGGCATATCTCGATCGCGAACCGAATATTGTGACCATGGTCGAAGTCGCGGGCGCACGGACTTTTCTTGCCGTGCCGATGCTCAAGGACGACGAGGCGGTGGGCGTCATCATCATCTATCGCCAGGAGGTGCGGCCGTTCAGCGACAAGCAGATCGAGTTGGTCCAGAACTTCGCGGCCCAAGCCGTCATCGCCATCGAGAATGCACGGCTGCTCAGCGAGTTGCGCCAGCGCACGGATGATCTCACCGAATCGCTGGAGCAGCAGACCGCGACGAGCGAGGTGCTCAAGGTCATCTCAAGCTCGCCGGGCGAGATCGCACCTGTATTTCAAAGCGTGCTGGAGAATGCGATCAAACTCTGCGAAGCACGATTTGCCATCATGTTCAGGTTTGACGGCGATCTCACTCATGCGGTCGCAACGCTGAATTTGCCGCCGCCAGTCGAAGAATATTTCCGGCACCGCGGCGCTGTTAAGCCAACGCCCGGGTCGGACTTGGACGCGGTGCTTACTTCAAAGCAGGTTGTTCACACCATCGACATGGCCGCCTCACCCAATCCGACGCGCATTGCGAAAATGGGCGGGGTGCGTACGCAAGTCATGGTCCCGCTTCTCAAGGATGACGTTCTTGTCGGGGCGATCTCCATCTTCCGTCAGGAAGTCCGCCCATTTACAGACAAGCAGATCGAGCTTCTCGAGAGCTTCGCCGCCCAGGCGGTGATCGCCATCGAGAACGCGCGGCTGCTCAACGAACTGCGTCAGCGCACCGGCGATCTCACCGAGGCCCTGGAACAACAGACGGCAACCTCCGAGGTCCTGAAGGTTATCAGCTCCTCGCCGGGTGATTTGCAGCCAGTGTTCCAGGCGATGCTGGAGAGCGCGACGCGTGTTTGCCAGGCCGGCCGCGGCACCTTGTATCTTCGGGAGGCGGATGGCTTCCGCGTTGCCGCATTCCATAATATGACCGCCGCCTATGCCGCGGCGCGGCAACGCGAAACCGTGCTGCGGCCGCCGCCTGGCACCCCGCTCGGCGATGTCGCGGTAACGAAGCAGGTCGCCCACTATCCCGACCTCCGCACCGCGCAAACCTATATCGACCGCCACCCGTTTATCGTTGCCGCCGTCGAACTCGGCAATTCCCGAACGGCCGTCTGCGTCCCAATGCTCAAGGATGGCGAGCTGATCGGCGCGATAACGATAGCTCGAACCGAGGTCCACCCGTTCGCCGACAAGCAGATCGAGCTGTTGCAGAACTTCGCCGCGCAGGCGATCATCGCCATCGAGAACACGCGGCTTTTGAACGAGCTGCGCCAGCGGACGGATGAGCTCTCCGAATCGCTGGAGCAGCAGACCGCGACGTCCGAAGTGTTGCGGGTCATCTCGAGCTCGCCGGGCGAGCTCGAGCCGGTGTTCCAGATTGCGCTGGCGAATTCCATCCGGATTTGCGACGCAAAATTCGGCACTCTGTTCCGGCATGACAATGGAAAATACGAAGCGGTCGCGATGTCGGGCGCACCGCCGGAACTCGAGGAGTTTCATCGGCAGCGCGGCGCGTTTCAACCGGCCGCCGGAACCGGTCTCGAACGCGCAGCGCGAGCAAGGGACGCAATTCGTATCGCCGATGAGGCGGCCGAGCCGACCCCGAGCGTTTCAGCAAGGCTCGCCGGCGCGCGGTCGGTTCTCGTTGTGCCAATGCTCAAAGAGAATGAGCTGATCGGTGCCATCAGCATTTATCGGGCGGAAGTGCGGCCCTTTACCGACAAGCAAGTCGCCGTGATCAAGGCGTTTGCCGATCAGGCCGTCATCGCCATCGAGAACGCGCGGCTGCTCAATGAAATCCAGGAAAAGAGCCGGCTGCTGGAAGTGGCGAGCCAGCACAAGTCGCAGTTCCTGGCCAATATGAGTCACGAGCTGCGCACGCCGTTGAATGCCATCATCGGCTATAGCGAGATCCTTCAGGAGGACGCGGCCGACCTTGGTCAACAAAATCTCATCCTCGACCTGAAGAAGATCGAGAGCTCGGGCCGTCACCTGCTCGGCCTGATCAACGACATTCTCGATCTGTCCAAGGTCGAAGCCGGCAAGATGGATATCTTCATCGAAGACGTCGACATCGTTCCGCTGCTCGATGAGGTGCGCGCGATCATCGTGCCGATGGCGGAGAAGAACGGCAACACGATCGAGTTCCGCCTGGCGGACAACCTCGGCACGATGCGCACTGACCGTACCAAGCTCAAACAGAGCCTGCTCAATATCTTCAGCAACGGCAGCAAGTTCACCGAGCAGGGCCGGCTGACGCTGGTGGCGGACCGCTTCGAAACCGACAAGCCGATGGTCCGGTTCGCGATCTCCGATACCGGTATCGGCATGACTGAGGAACAGCTCGGCCGGCTGTTCCAGGCGTTCAGCCAGGCTGACGCATCAACAACCAAGAAGTACGGCGGCACCGGCCTTGGTCTCGCGATCACCCGCAATTTCTGCCAGATGCTCGGCGGCGACGTCACCGTCGCCAGCAAGCCCGGCATAGGTTCGACCTTCACGATCATTTTGCCGGACAGTCCTGTCGCGCCGGCGCAAGCGAAGCCCGAAGATGTCCCGCCGCTTGCGGCAGAATCGAACGGCGCTCCGACGGTGCTGGTCGTCGACGACGATCCGGCGGCGCGCGATCTTTTGTCGACCAACTTGAAAGACGCCGGCTATCGTCTCGTGCACGCCGCCAGCGGCGAAGAGGCGCTGAGCCTGGCGCGCAAACTGCGCCCGGACGCGATCACGCTGGATGTGATGATGCCGAAACCGGACGGCTGGGAGGTCTTGAACGCGCTCAAGGCCGATGCCGAATTACGCGATATCCCGGTGGTCATGGTCACGATGCTGTCCGATCGCGGCATCGGTTTGTCGCTCGGCGCCGTCGATGTGCTGACCAAACCGGTCGATCGCGCGCGCTTGACGGCGCTCATCCATAGCCTGGTGCGGCGCGACGGCCCGGTCCTGATCGTCGAAGACGACCCGGGCGCGCGCGAGATGATCAGGCAGACGATCGCAAAGTTGAGCTTGCCGGCGGCCGAGGTGGGCGACGGCCGTCAGGCGCTGACTTGGCTCGGCGCGCATCCGGCGCCCGCCATGATTCTGCTCGATCTGATGATGCCGGAAATGGACGGTTTCGAGGTTCTCGACGCGCTCGCCGCGCATGCGCAGTGGCGCGAAATTCCCGTGATCGTCATAACGGCAAAGCAACTCACGGCCGCCGAGCGCGAGCGCTTGCTGCGCCAGGCGCAAAAGATCGTCGAAAAAGGCAGCACGTCGCGGCTCGACATAGCGGCCGCGATCAGCGCGGCGGTGCGGCGCCGGCCGGAGCGTGCGGCCCTAGGGGCGAGCGTATAAGAAAACGGAGCGGGGCGTTCGATGCCTAAGGTTTTGCTGGTCGAAGACAACGAGATGAATCGCGATATGCTTTCGCGGCGTCTCGTGCGTCGTGGCTATGAGGTTGTTTTCGCGGTCGACGGTCAGCAGGGCGTCGATCTCGCCAAGAGCGCACGGCCCGACATCATCCTCATGGACATGAGCCTGCCGGTGATCGATGGCTGGGAAGCGACGCGGCGCGTGAAAGCCGACGACGCCACCAAGAGCGTGCCGGTGATCGGGTTGACCGCTCACGCCATGAGCGGCGACCGTGAAAAGGCCATGGAGGCCGGCTGCGACGATTACGACACCAAGCCGGTGGAGCTCGATCGCCTGATCGGCAAGATGGAGCGGCTTCTTGGCACTGCGAAGGGCTAGCGGCTCTGCGGCCGCGCCCATGGGGGAGCCTTGTCGACGAGTTTATCGGACGATCGGCTGACCAGGACTTTGGCGGCATTCCTGCGCCAGGAAGTGCAGGCGCCGGCCATCGCCGTCACCGAGTTCCTCGACATGATCATCGAGGACGCACGCAAGCTGCAGATGGACGAGCAGCTTGCCGATCTGGACAAAATGCGCGGCGCCAGCATTCAGCTGAACGCGTTCGTCAAAAGCATCATCCAGAATTCGGCGTCGGAGCTCCACGAGGGTGAGACGATCGACGTGTTCCATCGCCGGCTGCGTCACGACTTGCGCACCCCGCTCAACGCCATCAAAGGCTACAGCGAGCTTTTGATCGAGGATATGGAGGCGGACGGCGAGCATCCGCTGCGGGCGGACCTCGTCAAGCTGAAGGATTCCGCCGATCAACTCCTCGGTCAGATCGACGCCATGGCGGCGCTCGCGCAGCGCAAGGATGCCGGCTCCGACAATGACGACATTCGGCTGAAGCAGACCGACATCCTCAGCGACGTGTTGCGCACCATAAAGCCGCTGCCGGCGAACGAGGCGCGCGAGGCGACGCCGTCGAGCGCGATCCTCGTGGTCGATGATAATGCCTCCAACCGCGACGTGCTGGCGCGCCGGCTGACGCGCGAGGGCCACGCAGTCGTGACGGCGGCGAACGGCGCGGTGGCGCTGGAGCTCGTCGAGCGGCAGGACTTCGATATCATCCTGCTCGATCTCATCATGCCGGAAATGAGCGGCTACGAGGTTTTGCGCCAGCTCAAGACGGCGGAACGAACCAGCCACATTCCGGTGATCGTGATTTCCGCGCTCGACGAGATCGACACCGTGGTGCGCTGCATCGAGGCCGGCGCCGAGGATTACCTGACCAAACCGTTTAATCCGATCCTGCTGCGCGCCCGCGTCGGCGCCTCGCTCGAGAAAAAATGGCTGCGCGACCGGGAGAAGAAATTCATCGCGGATCTGGAACATGAGAAGCGCCGTTCCGAAACGCTTCTTCTCAACATCCTGCCGCAGAAGATCGTCAATCGCATGCAAAACGGCGAAATGGTCATCGCCGACCGGATTTTGGAAGCGACTATTCTGTTTTGCGATCTGGTCGGGTTCACCACGCTCAGTCAGGAGCTCCCGGCGGATCGCATCATCGATTTTCTCAGCAAGATATTCTCCGCCTTCGACGCGCTTGCCGCCGAACAGGGCGTGGAAAAGATCAAGACCATCGGCGACGCCTATATGGTGGCGGCGGGAATTCCCGAAGCGCAAGAAGACCACGCTTTCCGCGTCGCCTCGCTGGCGCTGCGCATGCTCGATGCGGTCGATGACATTGCCAAAGCCACCGATCTGAAACTTCAGGCGCGCATCGGGATTCACAGCGGTCCCATCGTTGCCGGCGTCATCGGCACGCACAAATTCGCTTACGACGTCTGGGGCGACACGGTGAATACCGCGAGCCGCATGGAGTCGCACTCGCAGCCTGGCCGGATTCAGGTTTCCGCCACCACCCGCCTTGCGCTCGGCGATCGTTTCAATTTCGAGCGCCGCGGCTCCATCGAGGTCAAGGGCAAGGGCCCGATGGAAACGTTTTTCCTGGACGCCAAATAGGCGCTTGCCGCTCAGTGCCCGGCTGGCGCTTCTCCCTCGACGCGATAAAAGCCGAGGCGTCACGCGTCTCCCTTACGATCCAGTCTGAACGGGCCTGCATTGCATGGTACTTCTCGCATGTAGCGTTGGGCCCTGCGCCGTGCATGTCGATGGTTGCTGACCCGGCCCAGCGCCGGTAGCTTGCGCGATTGTGTCGGGCAGCATTGTCTGCCCGACGATTGTTGGGAACTCGATGCGCCTGGTCCTTATCAACCTTGCGGTATTCGTTCAGCTCCTGCTGCTCGCCAATATCGTCGCCGGGTTCTTCATTGACGTAACGGCGAATCCCGCTGCCATGGACGGCGAACGTCGGATTGCGACGCCCGCCTACACCGACAAGAACAGCGCCCGCAAATTTTTTCGCGACTTTGCCCGCACCAAAGCCGCTTTCAGTTCCTATGACGAGATGCGCCGCGAACCCTTTGCCAGCGAAACGATCAACATCGACCAGGATGGGTTGCGGGTGACGCCCGGGGGGCCCGCCAATCCGACGCGCCTATTGAGCTTGTTCGGCGGCTCAACAATGTGGGGCACCGGCGTCGACGATGCCCACACTATTCCCGCCCTCGTGCAGCGGCTGTATCCGGACGCCGCGGTCGTGAACTATGGCCAATCGGCATTCGTATCCGCACAGAATCGCGCTGCATTGCTCAAGCGCCTCTCGCTTGGCGAGCCAGTCGGCACCGCGGTGTTCTACGACGGGATCAACGATATTCTGCACCTGTGCCAAGCCGGCATCCCGCTCGACGGCCACGCATTCACGTATTTTCTCGAGCAGGCCGTGCGTCTATACCGGGATCAGGAGCTCGGAGTTTCCGAACGCACCTGGACCGCGACCGTGGGGAACCTGGTGCGGTTGGCGCAACAGCTGACCGGTGCCGAGGTCAGGCAGGCTGTCAACCTGGATGAGGTCAAGGGCTCGCGATGCTCGGACTCGGCCGCGGTCGATGCGATCGCGGATATCCTTTGGCGCAATTGGATGTCCGCCAAATTGCTCGTCGAGGCTTCCGGCGGCCGTTTCGTTGCCATCCTGCAACCGGTGTCGTCGGTCGGGAAGCCGAGGCGAGAATACCTGCCGCCGCAACCTGAGTGGGATTTGCGTTATAATCAAGCCTATGATCGCATCCGCTCGCACATCAAATCCGAGGGCGAGCGATGGGCCTACGATTTCAGCGCGGCATTCGACGGCGACGAAGCGCTGTATATCGATTCCTTCCATGTCTCCCCCCGCGGCAACGAGATCATCGCCGAGCGCATCGCCGAGATCCTCGGGCATTAATCCCCTTCCGGCAGGAGACGTTGTCCTGTGCGCAAGGCGATGAGCGGTAAGGACGGCGGCAAAGATCGTACGCTTGGGGAATGGCATGGCGGTTCGGGCGATCGTGTGGCTGTGCTGGGGAGAGGATTTCATTCGGGAAGCCGTCGAGAGCGCGCGCAGCGCCGCCGCGATCGATGCCGACCGGATCCTCATCACCGACGCGGCGGGCGCCGCTTTGGCGCAAAGCCACGCCGCCTTCACGTCGATCGTGCCGACCGGGCTTGTTCACGGCAACAATCTGGAGAAATCCAGGCTGATCGAGCTTTTGCCGACGGGGTACGAGACATTCCTCTATCTCGACACCGACACTCGTATTGTCGGCGACATCGGCCTCGGCTTCGCCAAGGCCGAGCGGCATGGCATCGCGATGGCGCCGGCGCCCAACTACAATCTGCCGGAGTTCTTCAACTTCGCCAGCATCATGCGGCCTATCGGTGTCGAGCCCGCCGATCAGATCATGTACAACTCGGGCGTCATTTTCTTTCGATTGACCCCGATGATCCGCCAAGTGCTCGAACGCTGGCGCAAATTATGCGCGGAGTGCGGCGGCCCGAACGATTTCCCGCGCGACCAGCCGTTTCTAACGCTTGCGCTGGAGCAGCTCGGTGTTACGCCCTATGCGCTCTCTCCACTCTACAATTATCGCGGCCTCGGCGAATACGCGGTCGGCAATATTCGTATTTGGCATTCGCATGTCCCGCCTCCCGCCGACCTCAACGCCTTCGACACCGCCTGGCCGGCGCGTCGCTTCAAGGGCGGGATTCGGCTGCCATCGGATATCGATGAAGCTGGGAATTCTGACGTTAAGCCCCAAGGTATGTTCGACATCGCACTGCCGCAGGCGAGAACTCTTCGAAGTCCTGCGGCTACCCAATCATTGGTAAAGGAACTCCTGACAGTCCAGAACGAGCAAGGCAGCCACGCGGCAAACGAAATGTTGCTTGAGCATTTTGGGATTAAGGCCTCGCCCGACCGCA
>Ga0208044_1001436_pt1 | contig 12998 bp, 10 predicted proteins | sample Sb_taG_8_FD_187712 | JGI IMG/M metagenome (GOLD analysis project Ga0208044, IMG submission 187712) | Peat soil microbial communities from Weissenstadt, Germany - Sb_50d_c_BC metaG (SPAdes) (version 2) | ecosystem: Environmental > Terrestrial > Soil > Wetlands > Peat | place: Germany... | reverse complement strand
CAGAAATGCAGGGTTTACCGTCAAGTGAAATAGAGATCATATTATTAATCATTTGCCGACGTGCCGGTGTTTTCGTCCATAACACCTTAAGGACCAGTGTGTTAGGCTTAACCGAGTGCCATTCGTGCCTGTGTCCCGCTTCGAGTTCTTGATAAGCACTGTGGGCTCTTCGCTTTTCGGCGGGATCGCCATGTCTCTCTCGGCCATCACTTGCACGAACTCGCGCATGCCCCACTTCGCCTGGAACAGGCAATCCTCCACGGAATGGCCGATCCCTGTGAATCCCTCCAGATCGGGGGAGTAAAAACCGAAGAAGTCGGGCTCATCGGTTGCTTCAATGATAAGGCAGTAGGGCAATTCAATCATCGGCTGGCTCCTGGGTTCTCCTGATCCCTGCTGCTTTCAGGACGGCCTGGCAGGTACCGGTGGGCACTTCCTTCGACCCATGATAATCGAGCCGAGGCAAAGGAGTCTCACGAGATCACGAGAGGGTCGTCAGCAGTGCTGGGGTCCAGGTGGGTTGGCACCGGCAGGCGGAGCGAGAACCGCGACCCCTTGCCCGGGACGCTGTCGACCTCGATGGTCCCGCCGTGAGCCTCGACGATCTTCCGCGTGGTCGGCAGACCCAGGCCGCTGCCGCCGGGGCGAGTCGAGTAGAAGGGGTCGAAGATCCTGGTCTGGACGTCCTCGGGCATGCCGGCGCCGGTATCGATGACATCGAGCACGATCCAGCGGCCGTCCCGCCGGGTCGTCATGATCAGCTCTCCGCCTTCCGCCATGGCGTGCTCGGCGTTGAGCATCAGGTTGAGCACCGCCTGCTTGAACAGGTCGGCGTCGATGACCGGGCGCGGCAGGTCGGGCGAGAAATAGGTGCGGACCACGATCCCCAGGGTCGATGCCTGGGGCTCGTAGAAATCGCACAGTTCCTCGACCAGGGCATTGAGATCGGTCGGGGCAAATTTCAGCTCTTGCACGCGGGCGAACCGGAGGAAGTTCTCGAGGACGTCGTAGAGCCGCTGAACTTCCCGCTTGAGCCGGCCGACGCGCTGCTGGATGCGACGGTCTCGCGGGGATTCGGCCCCTTGAAAATCCTCCTCCAGGAGGTCGAGATTGAGCGACAAGGTGGACAGCGGGTTGCGGATCTCGTGGGCCAGACCGCCGGCGAGCTGAGAGAGCTCGGCATTCTGGGCGCGGAGCCGCCGGGTGATGTCGTGCTCGGCGGGAGCTGCATCCGCAACGTTTCCTGCATTGCCGTCCGGTCCGGGCTCCCGAGTCATGGTCGGATGCGTTGTGCTTGTGGGCTGAGACCGCGCGTGGCCGGACGGGGGCGAGGACATCGCCCCTCCGGAAGCATCGAGGGAACCGTCGGAAACAGTACTGGCGACGGGATTGGCCATGGGAACGGTTCACGAATTACTTGAATTCACAACGGACGGCCGGTCATCCATCCCGCGGGAACGAGGCCACCCCGGGGGTTGCCCGCTGGCCGTCAAGGCCGCGATGGGCCTCGCGAACCGCCGCGATCGCGGTCGCGGTCGCCACCCCCGTAGCCCCGGTCGCGTCCAACGTCGCCCGGAGGAGGAGCAGGCCGGCGCGGCGGGCCGCCTGGTGGGCCACCGCCTGGAGGCCGGTCGGCCGGGCCCCCTGCCGGCCGGGTTCGCGACGCGAATTCGTCGGGCACTCCGCGTTCGGCCAGGGCGGCCTTGCGCGACAGCTTCACGCGGTCCTGGTCGTCCACGGCGATGGCCTTCACCAACATCGGATCGCCGACCCGACAGATGTCCGCCACACTGGAGACATAGCCATCGGACAGCTCGCTGATATGGACCAGGCCGTCCTTGCCGGGAAGGATCTCGACGAAGGCCCCGAATTCCTTGATCGAGGTGACCCGGCCCTCGTAGATCCGGCCGATCTGGACGCCCTCGGTCATGGCCACGATCTTGTCGCGCGCGGCCTCGGCCCCCGCGGCTTCCAGGCTGGAGAGCGTGACGATGCCGCTGTCCTCGATGTCGATCTTGGCGCCTGTCTCTTCCTGGAGCCGGCGAATGGTCTTGCCGCCGGGGCCGATGATCAGGCCGATCTTCTCGGGATTGATCTGGATCTGGATCAGCCGCGGCGCGTTGGCGGAAATCTCCTCGCGCGGCCGCTTGATCGCCCGCAGCATCGCCCGCAGAATTTCCAGGCGGGCCTCGTGGGCTTGCTCGAGGGTCTCGCGGATGATCTCCTCGGTGATGCCTTTATTCTTGAGGTCGAGCTGGATCCCGGTGACTCCCCGCTGGGTTCCCGCCACCTTGAAGTCCATGTCGCCGAAGTGGTCCTCGTCGCCGATGATGTCGGTGAGCAGGATGTGCCGCCCGCTGGCCTCGTCCTGGACCAGGCCGATGGAGATTCCACCAACCGGGTCGCTGATGGGCACACCCGCGTCCATCAGGCTGAGCGTGGCCCCGCAGACGGAGGCCATCGAGCTGGATCCGTTGGACTCGAGGATGTCGGAGATGACCCGGATCGTGTAGGGGAACTTCGCCGGGCTGGGCAAGATCGGAGCGACGGAACGCTCGGCGAGTGCGCCATGGCCGATCTCTCGCCGGCCGGGCCCGCGGATCGGGCGAATCTCGCCGACCGCGAAGGGGGGCATGTTGTAGTCGAGCATGAACTTCTTGCTGTATTCGTCCATGATGCCGTCGACCCGCTGCTCGTCAGCGGTTGTGCCCAGGACGGTCGTGACCAGAGCCTGTGTCTCGCCGCGCTGGAAGATCGCCGAACCGTGGGCGCGGGGCAAGAGGCTGACCTCGCACCTGATCGACCGCAGGTCGCGCGGGCCGCGACCGTCGGGCCGCTTGCCTTCGAGAATCAGCTCTCGAACGACCCGCTCCTCGACCGCGGCGAAAGCCGCCCTGATCCGGCCTGGCGTCACGGGCACCTCGAAGGGCGCCTCCCCGCTCTCGCCCACGTGAACGGTGGGGACGGCAAGCGCCGTTCCGTCGGCGGGAATGAGGTCCTTGATCACCTGGTCCAGCAAGACATTGGTGGCGCCGTTGCGCTCTTGCTTGAGCACGATCTGCTTGATCTCCCGCAGCCGATCCGCGTAGCGGTCGTAGAGGACCTGCCGGAGCGGGTCGGCCGGCGTCTCGACGTGCTCGGGGATGGGCAAGCCCACGGCCTCGAGCAGATCGAACTGAAGCTGGATGACCTCCTGATTCAGGTGGTGGGCCCGCATGATTGCGTCGGCCATCTCGGGCTCGGGCAATTCTTCACCGAAGCCCTCGATCATCACGACGGCCTTCGTGGTGCTGGCAACGACCAGGTCCAGATCGCTCTTCTCGAGCTCTTCCACCGTCGGAAAGGCGATGAGCCTGCCCTCGACACGGGCCAGTCGCACCGCCCCGATCGGACCCTGGAAGGGCGCCTTCGTCAGCAGCAGCGACGCCGAGGCGCCGATGATCGAGGGGACGTCGGGGTCGTTCTGCCGGTCGGCCGAGATCGGCCCGGCCTGGATCTGCACCTCTTCGTGATACCACTCGGGAAAGAGCGGGCGGATCGGCCGGTCGATGAGCCGGGCGGTGAGGATCTCCTTGGTGGTTGGCCGGCCCTCACGCTTGATGAAGCCGCCGGGAAACTTGCCCGCGGCGTAGGTTTTTTCTCGGTAATCGACGGTGAGGGGGAAGAAGTCGAGCCCTTCGCGACCCGGCGCCGCCATGGTGGCGACCAGCGACATGGTGTCGCCGATCCGCACGACCACGGCCCCGCTGGCCTGCTTGGCCAGGAACCCGGTCTCCAGGCTGATCACCTTCTCACCGATGGTCCGTTCAACGATCTTGCGAGCTAACGCGGTGCTGGACATGGAATGCTACCTGCGTGGCCGCCCGAAGCGGCGCGAGAGAATAATAAGAATAAGAAGGATGTGCCCGGTGCCGACGGCCATGATCAAAACACGGCGCCAGAGAGGTCCCGCGCAGGCCGATGGGAGAATCGAGGAACAGCCGGTTCGTTGCTTGGTTTCTTCCAGCGAAACCCGGCTCGCATCCTTGCAAACTCACCATGAAGTGCGTCCTCGGCAAACATCGGGCAAATCGTCACAATCACCCGTGTGAAAACGTCTTGTCATCTGCACCGGGGAGACGTCCCCGGGTAAACCCTCCGCCGCGCTGGCCTGAGTCGGCCCGCGACCGACAGGAGAGTCATGGTGCGGCTAGCTGCATGGGGAAGAGCGCATACCCCGCATCCGCGGCGCCCCAGCTACTTGCGAATTCCCAGGCGGCTGATCACCTCGAGATACTTCTTCCGGTCGTGCAGCCGCAAATACTTCAGCAGACCGGACCGCTTTGAGACCATCATGAGCAGTCCGCGACGGCTGGCATGGTCCTTGGCGTGCGTCTTGAAGTGATCGGTCAAGTCATTGATCCGGGCCGTCAGGAGGGCAATCTGCACCTCCGGTGAACCTGTGTCGTGTTCGCCCCGCTTGAAAGACCCAATCAGCTCCGACTTTTTCTCCTTCGTGATCGACATCTCTCGCCCCACTACCACCGGCCTTCTCTTGAGGGCCGTCATTGTGAATCTTGACAACACTTTAAGGTAACAACAATAGGCGAACGCGGTGCGAAATTCAATCCCTCATCACCGGGTCTTGCCCTCGTGATAGCACTCATCTGGACGGGGACATCCGTGCTCTCGGGGAAGGAGATTTCGCTCTCGGCAGCCCTGGCCCTATTGCCGGTTGGCCTTCATCGCCGCCAACCCGGCGCCCCAGGTGAACCGGTGGAAGCTGCGCGTCCACCGCTCCTGCAAGGACAGGCGCGCTCCGGGGCCGATCCGGATCGCCGAGACGATCACGATCACGGTCAGAGTCAGGAAGAGCAGCTTGCGGAACTGGACCGACCGAGCGAGAACGAGGTGATCTCCGGCCGAAGGCCCGACCCCGCCGCGCCGGAACCAGAGAAACATCGCCAGCGCGATGCCCACGATCGAGATCGCCAGGCCCAGGGTGAACCCGGCCGGGCGGTAGGTGAACACGACGGTGTGTGCGCCCGGCGTCAGGGCCACCGCGCGAAAGGCCACGTACGCGGGGCGGATCGGCGCGGGGCTGCCGTCCACGGTCGCCGACCAGCCGGGATCGAACGTGTCGGCAAGGACCAGGTAAGCGGGATCGGACGACCCGGTCTCGACCACGACCCGTTCGGGCAGGTCGGTCACGATCCGGGCCGTGCCCGAGACCTCGGCCGAAGCGGCGAGCGGCCGCGTCGGATCCTCGACGATCAACCGGGTACGGTTCTCCGGTCCCAGCCGCTCGAGTGCCTTGACGCCATCGGCCGCATCTTCAACATAGACGGGCCGGCCGATCAGGCGGGCTCTGGGTAGCACATTGGGATTGCGACGCACAAACGCCGCGCCGGCGGGATCGTTCGGGAGAAACACGTTCCGCTGCAAGTGGCCGGTGACCACGTGACTGACGCTCTCGATATCGAGCCGCCCGGTGCCGATCTTGACGTGATCGAAGTAATCGAGCAGCCGGCGGGCGATCATCGGCGTCTCTCCTTTCGAGGACGCCAGGCCCCATACTGCCGGCAGGCTCCAGTCGAGGGCGTCGCGCGCCGCGAGGTAATCGATCGGTTCGGAGGCGTAGCCGGGCTCGCCGGAATGCTTGTCTCCCCTGCCGAAAACGCGTATGAAGCCTGGATCGGCCTTGAGCCGTCGGACGGTTTCCGGTGGCGACGTCCAGTAAGCCGGCGTGACCGTCGGCACGTCCTGGGCGTGTGCATACATCAGATCCACCAGGACCAGGAAGGGGAAAACCCAGGTGATCCCGCCCCGGCGCAGAGGTAGACGCGATCTGCTTGCCCGCCACGCGGCTGCCGACCCGAGCAAGATCAGCATGGCGTTGCGCCAGGATGCGACCCTCAGCTCTTGCCCGAGCCAGCGATAGCGCGCCAGGTGGTAAGGTGTTACCCAGCGCCTCGGCTCGGTCCAGACGGGCGCGTAGATATAGAGGAGCACCGGAATCGAGGCGGCAACGAGTGCAGCGACAAGAATCGACGCGGAGCGAAGCGGCACGAAGCCTGGGCGCGCCAGTCGCTCGACCCCGACGGCCGCCAGCGCGGCCACCGCCAGCGAGACCCATAGGTGAAACCGGACCGGCTCACGCGAGCTGCCCGCCACGGGAACCTTGTTCGCAAGGTCGAACAGGAAGGTGTACTTCCCCAGCATCAGCACGCCGCCGATCGCGGCCAGCAGCACCCAGAAGCCCGTCCAGCGATCGCGCAGGCCGGGACCGCCAGCACCGATGACCGCGAGCGCTAGACCCATCAGCCCGAGGTACGTATCCATCTCGTGGTAGGGATAAAACCCGTCCATCCAGTCGGTATCGCGGGCCCGCGTCCCGTAGGCCTCGCGCACGACCATGGTGGGAAGGAGCTCGGGAGACCATGAGGCGAAAGTCAGATCCTCGTAGCTCAACCCCCCTGCCCGCGGCGAACGATCCAGCAGCTCCTTGGATGGAATCCACTGCACGGACGAGAGCAGCATACCCAGGCATAACAGCCCTGCGGCCATCCCCAGATCACGCCACCGCCCCTGCCCGGCCGGCTCGGTGGCAAATCTGTACAGACCGTAGAGAGCGACGATTCCCGAAGTCAGCAACACGTCCTGCAAGTGCCCCGCGAAGACCTCGCAGGCCAGGGCGAGTGCCGCCAGAACCACCCCTCGCCACCGGCCTCTTTCCCAGGACCATTCCAGCCCCCAGATCACAAACGGTACACTGGCCAGGGCGTTGATCATGCTGGTATGCACCAGGTGAGCCCAGGTGAACCCTCCCAGGCCGAAGAGGGATGCCCCGGTCAGGGCCGCGGCGGGCCGGACGTGCCGGCGCAGCCAGCCATAGGTCCCCAGGCCGGTCAGCCAGATCGATAGCACCGTGTCAAAGTTGAACGCCTTCCAGGTCTCCATCCAGGGGTACAAGAGGTACTTGAGCGGGTGCAGATACCCCGCCTGGCTCTCGCTGTAGAGAGGCATCCCACAGTAGAGCCAGGGACACCACCGCGAAAACCGACCGGCCCGCAGCTCCTCGGCGAAGAACGACCGGTAGGGATAATTGATCTCGGTGATGTCGAAGTAGAAAAGCGCCTTGCGCAGCGTGACGGCCTGCCGGAAGAGCCAGGCAACCGCCGCCGTCCAGACCAGGAGGGCCGCCAGATCGCCCCAGCCCCAGCCAGTTCGCACGAACCAGGGATCGCCCTGTTCCGGAGCACGCTCAGCCGCTGCCACGACCACTCCTCAAGGCGGGATCAACCCCGCGAGTCAACGCTTCGCTCCTGGCGATCACCGCGGGTTCGACGCCGGCATCGACCACGGCCAGTTCACGATGGTCAGACCGCCTTCCCGGTAGAGCACGGTTCCACCCTGGCGGAGTGCACGGGTCAAGTACAACTGCCCTTCAGGGGACCGGCGCGCCAGCAGCGTTTCCGGGCGCCCGTCCGGCAGCCCGCTCGACCACTCGGGAAACCGGTTCGGAAAAAGCGGGAACGGAACGCCCTTCACTTTTCCCTCGCTCAGGAACGAGAGCCGGTAGACGTCCCAGTAGCCGCCAAGGAGCGAACCGATTTCGGGATGGTTTCCAAGCCATCGCAGCGCAGGGTCATCGATCCTCTGACGGATTAACACCAGCCGCTCATCGATCCAGCCCAATCGACGATACCACGCTGCGGCATCGCAGGTGAACAGGGCCGCCAGCGCAAATGCCAGGGCAACCCCGCCCCACCGCGCAGGTCCCCCGAGACGGACCGCGCCCCTAAGAACCAGACCGCAACCGATCGCCCAGGGTATCAAGAGCAATACCAGGTACCGATAATTGTCCGAGTTGAAGATGTTCCGGTTGACCAGGAAGCCCCCGGCGACCCCCAGCGCCGAGGCGAGCATTCCCGTGGCAATGATTCGCGGGGCGACGGCCCGGCCGTTCAGGGCGATCGCTCCCAGTGCCAGCAATGCCGCGGCGAAGAGACCGAGGGCCAGGATCGTCAGCAGCAGCGTCCACCACCGCAATGCCTCTCGGTTCGTGTTGCTCTTCTGAATCGGCGCTCCGGTGCCCATGAGTGCCGGGTCGGGATTGGCCTCGAGTCCAGGCAGACGATGTCCGGCGACCAGCCGGGGCAGGCACTCGAGCAAGAGGATCCGGAAATGCCCGGCCAATAGCGGCGATTCGAGACTCCACGAGAACTGCTCGTTGTACGCATCGTACGGCTCGACCCACTGGCCGATAGCCCGCGGCGCTGCTCCCGCGAGCAACGCCAGGACCAGGGCCAGGCCTTGCGCCAGCCTCACGAGCCAGGATCGTCGTTCCTTAAGGGACAACTCGCCGCGGGCACTGCTGCGCCCGGTGCAACTCTCCACGGCCACGGCGATCAGGCCGGCGCAGGCGATGCCGGCCAAAGTCAGGACGAACATGGAATCGAGATAGATGCCCAACCCGGACCAGAATCCGAGCACGATCGCGGGGCGCCAGCCGCGCCGCTGCCATGTCTCGTGCAGCAGCAGCCAGGCCGCTGCGCTCCAGGCGACGATCAGCAGGTGGCCGCCGGTGATTCGCCCCGCAAGCCACAAGACGCCTGTCGAGGCGAAGGTCAAGGGCACGAGACTGCCGATCGCCACGCCCCGCCCGAATACCCGCCAGGCCAGCGTGAAGACAGCCGCGATCAAGAGGGCATGCGCGACCGTCCCGCCGCTGACCAAAGTCATCGGACCTGCTCCCCAGATCCGGGCCTGAGGCCAGCTCAACAGCACCGACCCGATCCCCGTGTAGGGCGTGCCCGGATAGTGCCACCGCCAGTGTCCTGCCACGGCTTGCTGGAGAGTCAGCCCGTCCACGGCGAGGTCGCTATCGAGGTGAGCCGCGGCGTTCTGGATCAGCGGAACCCGGAGCAAAATGCTCCAGCAGACAGCCGCTAGCAGGCAGAGCCAGGGAACCGATGGTCCCGTTACCCTCAATGTCAGTACCGTGCCTTTTTCCTTTCCCGTGTCCCTTTTTCCCTTCTTCGGCTCAGGAGTAATAAACGATCCGATCGTGCCATTCTGTCGCCTCGGAGGCATGAGCGGCGAGAATTAAATATTCAAGCACATGGGCGATCGGAAAGACGTTTGGTAGAAGAATTAGCCCCGGAGAATGTCTGCCGGCGTCGATATGGTCCCTGAAGTACCTTGCCATTGTTTGACGATCGCAGGAGACTACGATGCAGTCCTTTTTTTCGGCCCACTGGAGTATGTCGGGGTCATCCATGCCCAGAGGCAGATCGGGCCAATCGCCCACTCGGAAAACCAAGATCGGCGCGGCATCTGGTTTTGCGTTGTGAGCTTGGATCGCGTCCCAGAGTGGACCGCGCAGGTGTTCATCGAGCAGGAATCCACGAGGCAAGATCATGGCGCGGATTCCGGCGTCATTGCCTTGAGTCTTTTTCTCAGTTCCGCGAGGCCAAGCCCTTCGGGAGTCGTCGCGCGCTGCTGATCGATCTCCGCCTGGCACGCGGCAACGTAGGCATCGACTTCATCCTTGTTCGTCTCATAAAAAGCGACCACCTCGTTGACCAGTTCCGGAGGCAGGCTCGGAAACCGACCCACCACGGCCTCGACTGATTCCCCTCGGTTGTGGAAAAACACGATGTGAAAGAGGCCGATGCGGTGCCCTTTCAGGCGGATCTCTCCGTAGCGGTCTCGAGTGAGAAAGTCGGGCAACCTCATTGTTCAAGCTCCGAGCACTGGTTTCTAATCTGTTCTATTATACTCTCTTCGGCATTACCTGCGAACAGGAGTGGAAGGAGCCATCAAAGGGCGGTGCTCACAGGAAGAAGTCTGCAACTGGACATCGAAAACCGGGAAGCTCGGGCAGATTTTCGATAACGGCATCTTCCTTCAAAACGGCCGGCGCTTCATCAGCGGATCGGTAGATTACCACCTGGCGACTCTTGGGATAGACGACCCACACGAGAGGAAACCCTGCATCAAGGTACTCGATCACCTTTTCCAGCGCTTTCCCCTTCCGATTGCCCGGAGAATAGACCTTGACGACCAGATCTGGAGCGACCGGGGGAAGCGTCGATCCCACCTGGGATCTTGGCCAACGCTCCTGGCTGTAGAAACAAATGTCCGCCCCGCGCACGGTATCCGGTCTGCGCTCGGTCACGACTGCGGAGTCGTTTGACAGTGCATAGCCGTAACCCGTCCGGCGTCCGTAAGATTCGAGAGTAAACGCAAGATTGGCACAGATGAGCCCCTGTTCCGGCATCGTCGGCGGCACTTGAATCACCTCCCCGCGTACCAGCTCGAAGGTTCCATCCCCGAGGTCGGCGGCCATGAACTCCTCGGCCGTCAGCAGCTTCGTCTTGACATCGGTTGCCATGGGAAGACTCCAGGTATTCGCGTCCTCGTGATCGGGTCAAATAGCTCCGGCCATGGATTCGAGCTGGACGACCGACCGGTTCTGCTCCTTGGCAAGGTAATCGCGGCCGTACTTGATGTGAATATGGTCCCAGGGCAGGACTTCCTCGACCGGGCGCTCGCGCTGGCTGTAAAACGGCACGTCGATGCCGAGATCGTCGAAGGTTTGCCACCAGAGCTTGGCGTCGAAGTACTCCGACCAGGCGTCGAGCCTGGCCCCGCGCCGCCAGGCCTCCTCGACCGCGGCGGCGACCCGGCGGTCGCCGCGCGTCAGGATCCCCTCCAGCAGGCTGCGCTCGATGTCGTGAACCTTGACGGTCACCGACCGCAGCTTGACTCGCGACCGCAGGTACCTGTGGGCCCACTGGAAATACTCACGAGGCTTCATGCCGTTCCACTGGTAGGGCGTGTGCGGCTTGGGCACGAAGTTGGAGACGGCGGCCGTGACCTCGGCATAACGGCCGGTGACCTCCTTGCCGATCCGCGCGATGGTCTCGGCCATCGCGACGATCCCGTTGAGATCGGCCTCGCGCTCGCCGGGGAGCCCGCACATGAAGTAAAGCTTGACCTTGCGCCAGCCTCTCCGGAACGCCTCGGCGCAGCCTTCATAAAGGTCTTCGTTGTTGATCGGCTTGCGGATCTGCTCGCGCATGTCGTCGCGCGCCACCTCGGGGGCCAGCGTCAGGCCGCTCCTCCGCCCTTCCTGGAGTAGCGCCGGGATCCTCTTCAAGGTCTCGGTGATCCGCAGGCTGGGCAGGGAAATCTTCACGCCCAGGGGCGTGAAGACCTCGCTCATTCGGGTCACGAGCTCCTCGAAGTGGGGATAGTCGCTGGTGGAGAGCGAGAGCAGGCTGATCTCGTCGTAACCGGTGTTCTGATAGCTCTCGAGTGCGGCCTGGACGATCGTCGCGACGGTCCGATAGCGCAGCGGCCGCTTGATCACGGTGCTCTGGCAGAAGCGGCACTGCCACGGGCAGCCGCGCATGATCTCGATCGCGATGCGGTCATGCGCGGTCTCGACGAAGGGAACGATCGGCCGCGTTGGCAGCGGCGTTCCTTCCAGGTCGCCGATCACGCACGGTCGGATGGCCCCGGGCACATCGTCGCGCAGCCTTTGAATTTCGTCGATCGTGCCGTCGTCTCCATAAGCCGGCTCGTAGAAGCGGGGCACATACGCCCACGGGACACTCCCGGCAATCCGGGCCAGCTTGTCGGCACGCGACAGCCCCGACCCTTTCAGATCGCGCCAGAGATCGCAGACGATGGGCAGGCTGGGCTCGCCGTCGCCGATGACGAAGAGGTCGACGAACGGGGCGAGCAGCTCGGGGTTCTGTCCTCCCGGCCCGCCAGCGATGACCAGCGTGTCGTCCGGCCCGCGATCCGCGGCATGGAGAGCGATCTTTCCCAGGTCGAGAATCGTCAGGACGTTGGTGTAGCAGATCTCGTACTGGAGCGAGAAGCCAATCACGTCGAACTGGTTCAGGGGAGTGAACGTCTCCAGGCTGTAAAGAGGGAGCCCGTGCTCGCGCAGGGCGGCCTCGAAGTCGGGCAGCGGCGTGAAGACGCGCTCGCAGGCCCAATCATGGGCGTTCATGAGGCTGTAGAGGACCTGAAGCCCGTGGTGGCTCATCCCCAGGGCGTAGGTGTCGGGAAAGGCCAGGCAAACCGTCCCCCGCACGGTCCCATGGTCCTTGGCGATACTGTTCAGCTCGCCACCGGCGTATTGCGCCGGGGTCCGGACCCTTGGCAAGATCCGCGAAATGATGGCGTCTTTGAGATCGTGATTCAGCATCGCTTGGCAATCTCTCTACAGCTCGGTGCAGACCTGTCGCCTGGGCAGCGGGGCGGATCTTCACCGTGACAGCTTCCAGGAGCTGGCCGACGGGGTCGCTGTGGAATGACACATATGCATCTTACCGGGACGGCATTTTTCTGAACAGCCGGCCCGTCGGGCCCGCGGGGCTGTTTCCTCCTCCGATTGGGGCTAACACGAGTTGCGCCGACTTCTCGGCGTGCCCCCGTGAGAAAGGAGTGAGGAGAAAGGAGAAAGTGGAGATGCTCTCCTTTCTCCTTTCTATCGTCTCCTTTCTCGCGCAGCGCAAGGCCCCGTCCTGGCTTCGATGTCCCATCCTGGAGCGACCCGGAATTGGGTTTGTTTTGCATCAATAGAGCCGAATACGTCGACGTTAAGCCCTTGAGAGCAAGGGATTAATGGCCACTGCGAATTGGCTTTGTTGGCATCGTCCGATTTCTTCGTAGGGTGGGTGCAACCCACCGGACACAAACCCATGTCTGTTGGTGGGTTGCACCCACCCTACCCAGGACTGCCGGGCCCGCTTTGGGACGATGCCGACCGCGACGGCGGCAACCCCCGTCCTTCGGCCACACCAGGCGAGCAATGACGAGAAATTCTCTAACTTACCTATCCTGCGTCGAGCAATAAGAATGTCCCCTTTGGGACCCCCAGAATGTCCCCTTTGGGACCCCCCACTTCCTCATTGCATCAAGGATAGAGTCCCTGGGCAATGAGCTCCGCGCGGACGTTGAGCCGGTGGCGCGCATTCATCGCGAGCACATGGGCG
>Ga0208044_1001433_pt1 | contig 13052 bp, 10 predicted proteins | sample Sb_taG_8_FD_187712 | JGI IMG/M metagenome (GOLD analysis project Ga0208044, IMG submission 187712) | Peat soil microbial communities from Weissenstadt, Germany - Sb_50d_c_BC metaG (SPAdes) (version 2) | ecosystem: Environmental > Terrestrial > Soil > Wetlands > Peat | place: Germany... | reverse complement strand
CCCCGTCAAGGACTCGAACCTTGAACCTAGCGGTTAACAGCCGCTCGCTCTACCGATTGAGCTATCGGGGAATATGCCCTGAAGCATACCGGTGATCCCGGCGAGACTCAAGGGCAAACGACGGCAAGGAAACCGTGCAAACTACCAGGAGCACAACAGGAAGCGTCAATGGCCATGAACCATCGCGTGTCCCGTGCCGTCGTCAGTTGATGCAAGATTTCGAGCAGGGTCAAACCACGGCTCGGTCTCTACGAAGTGCGTGCGACCTTCTCGTGCTGCTCGATCGCCTTCTCGAGGAGACCCACGATAAGGGCGTTCAGTGAGGCTTTGTCTTCCTTAGCCCAGCTCGCGAGCTGCTCATGCAGCACGGGAGGCATGCGGATCTGGAAGTGGACGACTGTCTCAGGCATGGAACAGACTCCTCAAATCGTGAAAAACAATCCGAAGAACCAGATCAGCACGTCGAGTACCAAAGTCTCAAGTCCTGACCAGTTCCCGACAAAGCAAGACATACCAACCATCTTAGCCGAAATCCTGCGAGAACTTTCATTATTTCCCATGAGATGATACGGTTTGACTGGCACCCTATTGTGTGCAATCAGATCGGACTTGCAAGACACAAGTGAGTGTGCCATCGCGGATTTGTTCGAGAATCCATCCGGTCAAGGCTTCGCGCCCCGGTAGAGACGCACGTGTGAAATTCCGGGAGTTTACTGTGGCGACGGCCGGGCTCGATTCATGCCTACATAATCGTAATTGGCTTGCTGGAGCGACGATTGCCCGGTCGATTGTTTTCATGATCGAGACGCCCGGGGCGGCCGAGACCCCACGGAGACGCGCGCTGTGCCCTATCCGAGTACTCAACACGTCGTGGCGAGGCAGGCATTGAGCTATGGATGATCCGGCGGTCACTTCTGTTCCTCAGAGTCCAGACTCAGGTTCTCGAGCCGACTCGGTGGTCCGGCAGTTCGTGGAACACTGGGGGATGATGGCTCGAGCCTGGGGAATCAACCCGACCATGGGAGAGCTCTTTGCGCTCTTGTACATTACCGGCACCGACTGGACGGCGGAAGAATTACGAAGCTGGCTGCACGTTTCCCGCGGGAACGTGAGCATGAATCTCCGCGAGCTGCTGGCCTGGGGCGTGGTCCGAAAACTCCATCGGCCGGGTGAACGGCGCGAGCTCTATCGGGCGGAAACGGAAGTTTGGACCCTGTTTCGGCGAATCTTGAAAGAACGGAAGCGGCGCGAGCTCGATCCCACGCTGACCGTCCTCGACCTGATCTTCCGACTCGCGGAGAGCGAGCCGGCGCTGCAAGACCTGAAGTCACGCGTCGAGCCCCTGCGCCAGTTCTTCGGGCTGATCGATGCGCTGGCGGTCCGGCTGCTCACTCTCGATCCGCGAGAGATGGCCGATCTCGGTGAGTTTCTCTCGGACGATGACCCGCATCGCCCGTCCCGCCAGGCTCCTGTCGAGCAAACTTGAAATCCCCTCTTTTCGATGCCTCGCGCCGGCCTAAAAGAACCATGAGCTTGCTGTGGATTCAGCAACGCGGCGGACCAAATGAAGACGACCTGCCAGGCTGTCTGCGCACCTTTGGGCGGAAGGCGTGGACACTCGCCTCGGCGGTGAGGCTTGTGCAGGGCGTGACCCCGGCCGGGGATTGGGCTCATCGCAAGGTGCAGCCCGATCCCCAGCGGTTGTACGAGACGGGATCTGTCTTGTGACAGGCGACGGTTCGCAGGAAAGTTCCGCTGCCCTGCGAACCGAGCTCGATCGTCCTGCTTGACCGGGCATCTCGATCATCATTTCCCCGTTGATCGACCGCGACTTGCTGCTCCTGGCATACGGCCTGGCCAAGGAAATCAACGGCCTGATACATGCGGGCGTGGCTTGACGCGGCTCGATCTCTTAAGATCGTGTCGGGCGGTCAGGCCAATCCGCCTCCACCTGGCGGTGCAACGTCTCGGTCAGTCTCGAGCCGCGATCCGCGCTGACCTGGACTGCGGGGGACGGAACCAGCACGAATTGCCGGACCGCCGAGCGATCGGAGCCCGTCCATGAGCGAAGCGTCGGTGGAACAGTATCATCCTGGGCTCGAAGGGGTCATCGCCGGCCAGACGGCCATCTCGAATATCGAGGAGCGGGAAGGTTCGGGGATCCTCGAATACCGGGGTTATCGGATCGAGGATCTCGCGGGCCATGTCAGCTACGAGCAGACGGCGTTCCTGCTCTTGCACGGCGACCTGCCCGATGCCAGTCAGCTTGGCGAGTTCGACGCTCGGCTGCGCGGCTGGCGAGAGATTCCCAGGCCGCTGGTCGACCTCCTGGAAACGATACCGGCGCACGTGAGCCCCATGGATGTCTTGCGGACGGCGGTGAGCGTGCTGTCCCATTTCGACCCCGAGCTCGGCCTGCCTGCCACCGACCATGCGGCGAACGTTCGCAAGGCCGAGAGGATGATTGCCCAGATGGCCACGGCCATCGCGCTGCGAGAACGACTTTCCGCGGGGCTGCCGCCGATCCCCGCCGACGCCGAACTCGACCATGCCGCCAATTTCTTGTTCATGGTCACTGGCAAGGTTCCGTCGGCACGGATGCACCAGGCATTCGACGCCTCGCTGGTACTCTATGCCGAGCACGAGCTCAATGCGTCCACATTCTCGGCCCGGGTGACGGTCTCTACCCTGTCGGACATCGCTTCGGGAATCGTGGCCGCGATCGGAGCGCTCAAGGGCCCATTGCACGGCGGAGCCAATGAGGAAGCCTGGAGCGTGCTGGAGAGCGTGGGGTCTCCCGAGAGCGCCGGGCGCTGGATCGACCTTGCGCTGGCCCGCCAGCAGCGAATCATGGGGTTTGGCCACCGCGTGTACAAGCAGGCCGATCCGCGGGCCGCGATCCTCAAGCAGTACTGCCAGGAGCTGTCGCGCGAGGTTCACGAGGAGCACTGGGAAGACATCGCCGCGACGATCGAGCGGACCGTGGTGACCCGCAAGCAACTGCATCCCAACGTGGACTGGCCAAGTGCACGGCTCTATCACTACCTGGGGTTGCCGGTCCGGCTCTACACGCCCATCTTCGCCATGGCGCGGGTGGCTGGCTGGGCGGCTCATTGCGTCGAGCAGATCGACCACAATCGGCTCATGCGGCCTCGAGGCCGTTATATCGGGCCCACCCGGCGCCGAGTCCGCGCGGAAGGCCGATGATCGTTCCCGCCGGGAGGGTTCGCCGGCTCCCCGGCCGGCTGAACGGCGGGGTCGGGAGACCCTCGCCGAACGAGCCATCGAACCAAAGCAAAACCCCCCCGGAGTCGTCATGATCCCGGGGGGCCTGGGTAGGTCGGGAGAGGACTCTGGTCAGGTCCCATTCCTTGTGCTTGGATTTGTTCTAGGGCTTGGGATTTTCCTCGGCCTTGGGGGCTTCGGCTTCAGGCTTGGCGGCTTCAGCTTCAGGCTTGGCGGCCTCGGCTTCAGGCTTGGCGGCCTCGGCTTCGGGCTTGGTGCTGGCCGGCTCGGCACCCGCCTTGCTGCTGTCGGTCTCGATTTTGGGCTCGGCCGCTTTCTTCCGGGGCTGGACCAGGCGGAGCATCGCCGCGGAATTGACGGCCTCGGTGCGTCCCACAATGGGAGTACCCATCTCATAGCCAAAGTATGCCAGAAGACGGCCCAAGGGCATGGGCCGGATGCCCTCGCTCCGCGCCTCCTTGATCGCCTGGCCAAAACGCTTATCGAACTGAGCCTGCGCGGCTACCCCCGCGCTGGTCCTGGCCTCGAAGAGCTCGCGGAGCGGCATGCGGTCGTCGGTCACGTACCAGGAGATGCGGGCGGTCAGCTTGCCCGATTCCTTGCCGTGATTGGGCGGCGGCAGGTCAAAATCGACCTTGCCGCCGGCCTCCTCGATCATCCGCCTGAGGTCCTCGCGATCATCCTTGCCGTCGCGGTTGACATCGATCTTGCCAATCAGGGCGAACCGCATGGGCTCCTCGGGCGACCAGGCAGGCGAGTAGACGATGTCGCCGACACGGATCGGATTGATCTCGTTGACGATCTTGTCGATGTGGGCGATGCTGTACTGGTCGCCGACCTGGATCAACTGGATGTTCCCCTTGGGCTTCTCGGTGGGAACACCCGGCGAGCCGGCGTCGAAGATCGTCATCTTCATCTGCGGGCGAGCGCCCTGGCGGCGGTTGATGTTGACCTGGACTTCCCTACGTGCGAGATCGACGAAGGTGATGTAACCGTCGGGCTTGTCGAGCACGTTCTCGTTCTTGTCGAGCACATCGCGTTGCTCGCGGATGATCGCGTTGGCCAGTTCGAGCTTGCGCTCGCTCTCGTCCTTGATCTGACGGTACTGGGTCTCGAGGTTGGCGATCTGGGTGGTCTTCTTGTCATTGTCGGTCTGGAGCTGGTCGACCTTGGTCAGCAACTCCTGGCGCAACTGTTCGTGCTTGTTGTGCTCGGCTTCCAGGTCGGCCTTGCTGTCGGAGGCGGCCTTGGCCTGGATGTCGTTGGCCTGCTTGGCCACGCTGGTCGTCGATTCCAGGCTCTTCCTCAGGCCGAGATAGTTGGAGCTCATCTCGGTGCTCAGGAGGCTGATGTTTTCGAGCAGCTCGGTGAGCCGGTCCAGGGTGGAAAAGAAGTTCTTGTTGGGCTCGCTCTGGTAGGAGTTGACGATGGTCTGGACGCGGGCCCTGGCTTCCTCGAGGTCCTTGCTCTCGGCGCCGGCTTGCTGGGCCTTCTGGATGGCGGCATTGGTTGCAGTGACAAGATTATTGATGCGATCGCCATTCTTCTTGAAGAACGCGGCGACCTCGGCCTTGGCCGGGTCGAACTCCTCGGCCCTGGCGCCGGCCAGCTTGCGGAACTCATCATACTGGTTGACGGCGTCGCTTGCGGCCCTCTGCTGCTTGGTCAGGTTGGCCGACGCCGACTCGAGCTTGGCCTCGCTTTGGGAGTAAGCCGAGTAAAGGAAATACGACGTCACGGCCAGGGCGACCGTGAGCGTCACGAACGCGGCGACGGCGATCTTGAGCCCTTGCGATTCGTTAGCTGCTGCGGCCATGGATCATGACTCCCTCCGGGCAGAGCGGTAGCGACCTGCTGATACGGTCCGCTGGTTTGTTGAAATATGTCACACGAGAGAGGTAACGATGCAGGCAACGGCGAAAAAAGGTGCCGAGCCATGACACCCGTACGCTTCTTCGAGAGAATCTGCGCCATTGATTTGATTGTAAAACCCGTCATGCCAAGAATCAAATGGAATCAGAGCCGGTCGAATCCGCCCCGTTTGTCCGAGCGGTAGAGTCGTCACACCAGTGCTCGTTCAGCTCTGGCTTGGTGGGTATCGACAAGCCTGAAGCGCCAGCGAAGGCCTTTCAAATCCTATGAATCACCTTCGCTTGCGCTTCAGGCTTGTAAATCACTCACCTGCCAATCGAAGGTTTACGGGCACTAGATTTGACGCACCCGCGGGTTCGCCGGTTCCAGGTTTCCCTGATTCCAGACTCCAGATTCCCGCATTGGCCTGCCCTTGTTGGGTCCTGAGCGGCGACGGGCGATAGCTCATGGCCGCACGTCTTTCGTGGTGGTAAGATTCAGGCTCGGTAAGAAACACGAGCTTGAACTGTCGATTCTGTTCGAATCACGATGGCGCAGCGACCCACCTTCTACATCCTTGATGCATTCTCCCTGATCTTTCAGGTCTTCCATGCGATTCCCGAGATGACCGGTCCGTCGGGCCAGCCGACGCAAGCGGTGTTCGGGATTTTCCGTGACCTGCTCAACCTGCTGCGCGATCGCAAGCCGGACTATCTCGCGGCGGCCTTCGACGGCGAGGGGCCGGTCTTCCGCTCGGAGATCTACCCGGAGTACAAGGCCAACCGGGCGGCAATGCCCGCGGATCTGGTTCCCCAGATTCCCGTGATCCGCCGGGTTTTCGAGGGCTTTGGGGTGCCCGTGCTGGTGGTGCCGGGGATGGAGGCCGACGACATCATCGCGACCCTTGCCCGCCGCGGCGAGGAGCGCGGGATGGACGTTTCCATCTGTACGGCCGACAAGGACGCACGGCAGCTCCTCTCCGATCATGTCCGGATTCTCAACATTCGCAAGAATGCCGTGATCGACGCGCCGGCACTGCTGAAGGAATGGGGCGTTCGCCCCGACCAGGTCGTGGACTTCCTGGCACTGACAGGCGACTCGGTCGATAACGTGCCCGGAGTGCCGGGGATCGGCGAGGGGTTCGCGTCCACGTTCCTCAAAGAATTCGGGACGCTCGACAGCTTGCTGGAGAACATCGAAAAGGTGAAAGGGCCGAAGAAGCAGCAGAGCCTCCGCGAGCACGCCGAGACGGCCCGGCGGGCTCGCCTGCTGGTGGCCCTGCGCGACGACCTGGCACTCGATCTGGACTGGGAGACGTTGAAAACCTCGGAGCCGAACGCGGATGCCCTCAAGGCTCTGTGCATCGAATGCGGATTTCATCGATTCATGAGCGAGCTGCCGGCGTCCCAGTCCGCGGGCGAGGTCCAGACCTGGGCGGCCGATTATCGGGTCGTGGATACACCCGAGCTGTTCCGGGACTTTCTGACCGAGCTGAAGCGCCAGCCCAGGTTCTGCATCGACACCGAGACGACCGCCATCGATCCGCTGCGCGCGTCGCTGGTGGGTATCGCCGTGAGCTGGCAGGCCGGCCTTGCGTATTACCTGCCGCTGCGCGGGCCAATCCATTGCCGGGTCCTCGACCCCCACGAGGTGCTCGAGGCCTTGAGGCCGATCCTGGCCGATCCCGACGTCGAGAAGGTCGGGCAGAACCTCAAGTATGACATGCTCGCCCTGGGCCGCGCGGAGGTGGCGATCGAGGGGCCGATCACCGATACGATGATCCTCAGCTACCTGCTTGAAAGCGGCGAGCGCAACCACAACCTCGACCAGCTTGCGCAGCGGCTGCTTGGCCACGCGATGATTCCGATCACCGACCTGATCGGCAAGGGGAAGAAGCAGGGACGGATGGACCAGGTCGAGGTCACGCGGGTGGCGGCCTATGCCGGCGAGGACGCCGACGCGACCTGGCGGATCGAGGAGATCCTGGCTCCCAGGGTCAAGTCCGAAGGGCTCTGGAAGCTGTACACCGAGGTGGAGCGGCCCTTGATATCGATTCTGGCCGGGATGGAGCAGGTCGGGGTCGGGGTCGATACCAGGCGCCTGGGCGAGCTCTCGCGTGAATTCGCCGGGCGGCTGGCAACCCTCGAGGACGACGTCTACCGGCTCGCTGGAGGGCCGTTCAACATCAACTCCGGGCCTCAACTCCGGGAAGTGCTTTTCGAGAAGCTCAAGCTGCCCACGGTGCAAAAAACCCCCGGCGGCGAGCAGAGCACCGCGCAGGAGGTTCTCGAGGAGCTGGCCGCCAGGCACCCGATGCCCGCCTTGCTCTTGCAGCATCGCCAGCTCTCGAAGCTCAAGAGCACCTATCTCGATGCGCTGCCGGCCCTGGTCCACCCCGAGGACGGTCGCATTCATGCCTCGTTCAACCAGGGCGTGGCGGCCACGGGCAGGCTGAGCTCCAGCGACCCCAACCTGCAGAACATTCCGGTGCGCACCGAGGAGGGCAAGCAGATCCGGCAGGCTTTCGTGGCGCGGGAGGGGTGGCGGCTCTTGACAGCCGACTATTCGCAGATCGAGCTGCGTATCCTGGCCCACTTCTCGGGCGATCCCGCCCTCAGCCGGGCCTTCGAGCTCGATCACGACATCCACAGCGTGGTGGCCGCCCGGATCTTTGGCGTTCCGGAATCGGCAGTCGACGGGTCGATGCGGCGCGTGGCCAAGACGGTGAACTTCGGGGTGATCTATGGCCTGAGCCCCTACGGGCTGGCCGCCCGCCTGGGAATCCCTCAGGCCGAGGCAGCCGCCTTCATCGATTCGTACTTCCGGGAATACGCGGGCGTGGACCAGTTCATCACGCGGACCCTGGAGGCCGCTCTGGCCGCGGGGCGCGTCGAGACGATCCTGGGCCGGCGGCGGCCGATCTCGGGGATCAAGAACACCACCGGCCGGAACCGTAACCTCGCCGAGCGAACGGCGGTCAACACCGTGATCCAGGGGTCCGCGGCTGACCTCATCAAGATGGCCATGATCAAGATTGACCGGCGGCTGCGCGCCCTTCGTCTGCAAGCGCGGATGATCCTCCAGATCCACGACGAGCTCGTTTTCGAGGCGCCTGAGGGCGAAATCGCCGGCCTCGCCGCGCTGGTTCGACAGGAGATGAACACGGCCCTGGCGCTGGAGGTGCCCCTGAAGGTCGACCTGGGCGCCGGCATCAACTGGCTCGACGTCGAGGCCATCGAGCAATGAGGTGGGCGCACTATACGCCGGACCCGGGCGAATCTCCTGGTGAGATGGTTCTTCGGATCCGCAACGGGTTTTTCGATGCAAATCAGCGAAAACCCATTGCAGGTGGGCGCGGCATGACGTATAAGAGTAAGAGAACGATCGGAATTGATCGGCTGCCGATACTGGCGATTACCCGTCACCCGCTTCATTTCCCCTCCCGCGGACTTACCCCAGAGAACTGCAAGGGACGGGAGATGACGGCACCAAGAACCACCAGGACCCCCACCTGCTTGACCAAGTTTGCGCGATGCCTTCTTCATGAGGCCTGAGGCGCGGATTTCGGGTCTCGATAGGTCTTGCGAATCTCTCGGGTGAAGTCGTTCACACGGCGGTTTCTCATTTGATCAACCAAGCACAATTCATGGAACGATTCGAGCCGGCCGCCTGATTTGTCCGGCCGTCGAGACCGAGCGTGCTCTCGCGACCCTGGTCGTGCCCGATGGTTGTCTCCAGGAGTACCATGTCGTCGTCTTGTTCCGGTGCCTTTTCGTTGGCTTCGTTGCCCGGCCGGTGGAAACACGGTACGGTCCCCGTGATCGGTTTGACCGGCGCGATTGGCGGCGGCAAGAGCCAGGTCGCGGCGCTCCTGAGCAAAAGGGGGGCGGTCGTGATCGACGCCGACCGTGTGGGCCATGAGGTGCTGGAGCACTCCGAGGTTCGCCGCCAGGTGATCGCACGATTTGGCGCCGGGGTGGTCGAGCACGGGCCGGACGCCGCTGCCACCCCTGGCTCGATCAATCGGCAGGCCCTTGGCTCGATCGTCTTCGCCGCCAGGCCGGCGCTCGACGATCTGGAGGCGATCGTCCATCCGCAAATGCGGCAGCAGTTCGAGGCGATCATCGATCGTGAGTCGGTGCGGGGCCGTGCCCCGATGGTCGTGCTGGACGCGGCCGTCCTGCTCGAGGCCGGCTGGGACAATCTCTGCGACCTGCTGGTTTTCGTCGCTGCCTCGCAACCTGTCCGGCTGCAGCGCGTGGCCCGCGGTCGCGGCTGGACCGCGGAGGTTTTGCAAGCCCGCGAGGCCGCCCAGTGGCCCCGCGAGCACAAGCTCAGCCGGGCCGATATCGTGATTCACAACGATTCGAGTCTCGAGATTCTGGACCAGAACGTCGATCGCTTGTGCCGGCTGGTAACCGATTCTCAATGAAAGTTCTTGCCCAGCGTTCTCTTCGCGTATCGATTCCAATCCTCGCGGTGGCGGAGCACTCCGGCCACGAACGGCCTTTGCAGTTCGCAACGGCGGCTGGATTTTTTCAGGACAACTCCGACCCGAATCGAGCCCCGTCGTGATCCCCCGGCTCGACAGAATCACTGATTTCGTTTGAACAGGAGAATGGAACATCATGACCAACGAGACCCGTCCCCGCCGGGAGAATTCCGGAACCTCCCGCCTGCGCAAGTCGATCTCCCCTGCCTCTTCGCCCGTATCCGAAGAGACCGCTGGCCCGTCTTCCGCCCCGCCCCCGACCTATCCCGGAACCGGGGAAGCACCGTCGCCGGCCGCCGAGTCGTCCTATCGAGATCGCCCCGGCCGCGAGCCCTACCGCGAGGAAGGCCCGGCCGACCGCGAGCCCATCCGGTTCGTCCGCGAACGCGAGCCGCTGCGCGAACGTATCGACCGGGAGCCAGGGATGTCAATTCGCGAGCGGCTGGCCCGCGACCGTGCCGAGCGCGACACCGGCCCCGCCCAACATGAGGGGATTTCCGTCAACCGGGACCGGGACCGGGACCGGGAGAGTGCGCCGGTCATCCGCGACCGGGTCCGCGACGTCGAGACCGCTCCCAACCATCGCGACCGTTTCGAGCGTGACTCCTCATTCAATTCCCGCGAGCGAGACTACTCGCCGCCGCCGCCGCCCCGGGCCGAGCGGCCCGCGCCTCCCGGCTGCAACCCGGAGTTCCCCGCCGAGGGGTTTCCCGACGTCGAGGACGAGGACATCTTCGGCGATGCGGCGATCCACGACCGCTACGAGGACATCAAGCGCGGCGAGATCCATCTCACCGAGCTTCAGAAGATGACGATGCCCCAGCTCATCCGCACGGCGAAGACCGAGGGCATCAGCGACTACATGGGGCTCAAGAAGCAAGACCTGATCTTCAAGATCCTCAAGGAACGGGTCAAGCAGAACGGCCTGATGTACGGCGAGGGTACCCTCGAGGTCCTGCCCGACGGCTTCGGCTTCCTGCGCAGTCCCGACTACAACTACCTGCCCTGCCCCGACGATATCTACGTTTCGCCCAGCCAGATTCGCCGCTTCGGCTTGAAGACCGGGGCCATCGTCTCCGGACAGATCCGTCCGCCCAAGGAGAATGAGCGGTACTTCGCCTTGCTGCGGGTCGAGGCCATCAACTTCGAAGACCCCGACAAGCTGAGCGAGAAGGTCGGCTTTGACGACCTGACGCCTTTGCATCCCCAGGGCCGCATCCGGCTCGAAACGGACAACGACGAGATCAATATGCGGGTCGTTGACCTGGTCACGCCGATCGGTTTCGGCCAGCGCGGGCTGATCGTCGCCCCGCCCCGTACCGGCAAGACGATCCTGCTCCAGAAGATCGCCAACAGCATTCTGGCCAACCATCCCGACGCCTATGTCATGGTCCTCCTGATCGACGAGCGGCCCGAGGAGGTCACGGACATGGAGCGGTCGGTCAAGGGGCCGACGGCCGAGGTCATCAGCTCCACTTTCGACGAGGCGGCCTCGCGGCACATCCAGGTCGCCGAGATGGTCATCGAGAAAGCCAAGCGGATGGTCGAGTACGGCAAGGACGTGGTCATCCTGCTCGACTCGATCACGCGGCTGGCCCGGGCGTATAACACCGAGGCGCCGCATTCCGGCAAGATCCTCACCGGCGGCATCGACGCGTCGGCCCTGCAGAAGCCCAAGCGGTTCTTCGGCGCGGCCCGCAAGATCGAGGAGGCGGGGTCGCTCACCATCCTCGCGACCGCCCTTGTCGATACCGGCAGCCGGATGGACGACGTCATCTTCGAGGAGTTCAAGGGAACCGGCAACATGGAGTTGCACCTTGACCGCCGTCTCGTCGACAAGCGAGTCTGGCCGGCCATCGATGTCAACAAGTCCGGCACGCGCCGGGAAGAACTGCTCATGGATGCCGAAGAGCTGCGCCGGGTCTGGATCCTCCGCCGCGTGCTCAACGACATGAATCCGGTCGAGGCCATGGAACTGCTCACCGGCCGGATGAAGAAGTCCAAGACCAACGCCGAGTTCCTGATGGCCATGAATCTGTCGTAACCACGCTCACGAATCGATACCTGGGGGGCCAGGCTCTTGCCGAGCCTGGCGGGGAACCAGCGGCAGCCGCACCCTGCCGAGGTTGATACGTCACGCAGGGCGTGACCCACGGACTGCCTCATGCCTGCCTACCAAGGTGATTTCTCCGCGCCCGCCGGCCAGTTCGCGATTGTGGCGTCGCGGTTCAATGCGCTCGTGACCGAGGCGCTCTGGACGGGCTGCCGCGATGCGTTCGTGCGGCACGGCGTACCCGAAGACCGGCTCGACTTGGTCTGGGTGCCTGGCTCGTTCGAGATTCCGCTCGCGGCCCGCAAGCTTGCCGAAAGCGGCCGCTACGCCGCAGTCCTCTGCCTGGGCTGCGTGATCCGGGGCGAGACCGGGCACTACGACCAAGTCGCCGGCCAGGCCGCGTCCGGAGTCATGCAGGCCGGGCTCGCCACCGGCGTGCCGGTCATCTTCGGCATCCTCACGACCGAAACCGTCGAGCAGGCCCTCAACCGCGCGGGGCTGAAAGCGGGCAACAAGGGGGCCGACGCAGCCCTGGCCGCCATCGAGATGGTCAACCTGCTCAAGCGACTGGAGCAGTGAATTTGATAAAGATGCGATCACGCCACATGCACATCGCCCGCCCGTGACCTAGCGTTATAATAGGCCATAAAGGATCTCGTCGATCACGGACGGGCCGCCGATCCAGGGTGGCGAAGGGAGATCAGGAGGTCGTCGCTCATGTCGGGCTCGAATTCTCTTCTCCGCTCGGGTTCCGGAATTGCCGTGCTGGGAGCCGTTCTGGCTTTGGCCCTGGGATGGCCGCTCTCGTCGTTCTTGGGCCCCCATGTGCTCTACCTTGCCTGCTTCGTATCCGCGCTCGTCGTGGCACGAACTGGGGGCGGATCTGCGGCATTCTGCGTCCTCATCCTGGGTTCCTGCGCCGGGTTGCTCCGCTCCCTCCCCTTTCCTTCGGCAGTGACGGCTGATCCGGCCTGGGAGGCATGGACACTGTTGGTGTACTACTGTGCGGGGGTGGCGAGCATCCTGCTCCTCGATTTCTTCCGTCGATCCCGACCGACTTCGGAGCCGCACCTTGCCGCCCGCCCGCATCGCCTGACCGAGAGCGCTCTGGCGAAGGAAGTGATCCCGCCCCGCGTCTTCCTTGAACAGTCGCGAGACGGGATCCATATTCTCGACAGGAACGGCAAGCTTCGCGGGGCAAATCGCAAATTCGAAGAGACGCTCGGTTATTCACATGAGGAAGTAAAGAATCTCCATGTTTAGGATTGGGACGCTCAGTGGACACGGGAAGAGCTCCTGGAACGCATCGGCGGATCCGACTCTGGCGGCGCGTTAGTCGAGACCCGCCATCGCCGCAAGGATGGCGTGGTCATCGATGTCGAGGTCAGCGCCAGCCGAGTGGAGTGGAGG
>Ga0208044_1001432_pt1 | contig 13052 bp, 6 predicted proteins | sample Sb_taG_8_FD_187712 | JGI IMG/M metagenome (GOLD analysis project Ga0208044, IMG submission 187712) | Peat soil microbial communities from Weissenstadt, Germany - Sb_50d_c_BC metaG (SPAdes) (version 2) | ecosystem: Environmental > Terrestrial > Soil > Wetlands > Peat | place: Germany: Weissenstadt... | reverse complement strand
CCATGCGGTTCGGTCAAGCTGGCCCCGGTTCCATCGGTTGTGTGCCTTTCTAACCAAAGATCCGCGCGTATGGGTCGGGTTCGGTCTCGGCAAACGGGGAGATTCAAACGAGACCGGCAATTTCGGCGGTCGGGATTTCCTGGAACGATCGCCATCAAGTAAAGGAGTTCTCCCATGCAGGAACAGTCTTCACGGCAGGTCGGATTACTGGGCGCCATAGGCTCCGGGCTCTCGAGCCGGATGCTGGCGGCGCTACTCGTCTTTTTTGTCCTCGTCCCGATTGCTTTCGGACAGGAAGTGCGCGGCACCATCTCCGGCTTGGTGTCGGATGCCCAGGGCGCGTCCATTGCCGGTGCAAAAGTCGAAATCAAAAGCGTCGAAACCAACCTGGTCAATGCGGTTCAGACCAATGAAGCGGGCCTCTACGCGGTCCCGCTGCTTCCCATAGGCCACTACAACGTCGCGGTGACCGCCACGGGTTTCAAGCACTCCGAACGGAGCGGCATCGAAGTCCGGTCGGGCGACCGGCTGCAGGTGGATTTCCGCCTGGAGGTTGGCGCTCTCACCGAGTCCATCGAGATTACCGCCCAGGCTCCGCTGCTCGAAACCAGCGCTTCCCGCGAACAGGTCATCAGCGACCAGGCGGTGGCATCGATTCCCAGCGAGGGACGCAACGCGTTCCTGACGTCCTTATTGACCGCCGGCGTCATGTTTCCCAACTACGACACGGTCAATGCGGTCCGCCCGTTCGACAACGGCGGCATGGATGCCATGCTGATGAACGGCGGCGTCATGTACCGCAACAACTACACCATCAACGGTCTGCCGGATACGTCCAATGAAAACACCAGCACCGCGGCCGGCCTGACGTTCGTCCCCCCTCCCGACGCCGTGCGGCAGGTGAGCGTTTCCACCAACTCCTACGACGCCCAATATGGCCATTCGGGCGGCGGCACCATCAACGTGGATCTCAAGAGCGGAACCAACCAGGTCCATGGCGCCGCCTACGAGTACGTCAGAAACACCATTCTGAACGCCAACCGCTGGGAGAACAACGCCAACAACGTAGCGCGCACTCCTTACCACTGGAACGAGCCGGGCGTCGAAATCGATGCGCCGGTCTACATTCCGAAGCTGTACAACGGCAAGGACAAAACCTTCTTCATGTTCTCCTGGGAGCGCATCCAGGACAGCATCCCGCAGCCCTACACCGCCTCGGTTCCCACCGCGGACCAGCGCACCGGCAATTTCGCCACCACCACATCCAATGGCGCTCCGATCACCATCTTCGATCCGTTGACCACGGTGCAGACTTCGCCCGGCGTCTACAGCCGTACGCCCTTCGCGGGCAACATCGTTCCCTCCGCCAGAATCAATCCGATGGCCGCGAAATTGATGACCTTGTATCCGGCCGCCAACGCATCCGGCACCATCGACCACCTCAACAATTACTTCTACGGCGGCAGCGTGGTCCAGGACAAATACGATGCCTTTTCCACCACGGTCGATCAGAACATCAATGCCAAGAACCGCACCTCGTTCAGCTATTTCCAGAGCGGAAGGCATCAGATCGAGCCCACGTACGGTTTTCCCGATCCGGCGGCCTCCCCGTTGTACCTGCACTGGCGCGTGAATCACGGCGCGTCGGCCAACTGGACGGCGACCCTCAACTCGACCACCGTCTTCGACGTCCGCTACGGTTTCGAGCGTCATAACTTCGCCATCCAGTATTACAATTTCGATTACGATCCCACCCAGTTGGGCTTTCCGCCCTCGCTGGTTTCGCAATTTGCCAAGCTCACCTTCCCGCAGTTCTCCGTTACGGGCTATACCGGCCTGGGAAACAACACCAGCACCTTCGTCGACACCAACACCCACGCGTTGCAGTCCACTCTCACCAAGATCGTCGGCAAACACACGGTGAAGATCGGAGCGCAGTTCAACACCGTGTTCAACAATTACAATTCGCCCACTTCCAGCTCCGGAACGATGACGTTCAACACGACCTTCACACAACTGAGTCCGCTGGTGTCGAGTGCACTCCAGGGGAACAGTTTCGCCTCGGAATTGCTGGGGTATCCGGCCTCCGGTAGCGTTCCGGTCAACGGCTCGTACGCTTACGCCGGCAAGTACTACGCGGCCTTCGTACAAGACGATTGGCGCGTCCAGTCCAGGCTGACGCTCAGTTTCGGGCTTCGCTGGGACGTGGAGACGCCCATTACGGAACGCTACAACCAGCTCAACGCGGGCTTCGGCTTCGGGCAGCCCAGTCCTCTCCAGGTGCCGGGATACAACCTCGCCGGCGGATTGCTGTTCGTCAGCTCCAGCAACCGGAATCCCTACATCACCGACTGGAACAACATCCAGCCGCGCATCGGAGCGGCCTACCGGCTGAATGACAAGACCGTGTTGCGCGGCGGCTTCGGTGTCTACTATCTGCCGACCTTCGATCCGCCCGGAACCCAGGGTTTCAGCACCAGCACCCCGTTCACCGCTTCCAACGACGGCAACGCCACTCCCGCCAACACCATGAACAATCCTTATCCAGCCGGAATTCTGCGGCCCTCGGGCAGCAAGAGCGGATTGGGCACCTTGATGGGCACCAGCATCTCGTTCGCCGACCCGCAGCGCACCATCCCCTACAACGAGCAGTTCTCCTTCGGCATCCAGCGCCAGCTCCCCCAGCATTTTGTGGCCGACGTATCGTATATCGGCTCGCGCACCCACGAGCTGGAAGTCGGCGTCAATATCGACCCGATCTCCGTGGCCAACCTGTCTAAAGGAGCGCTCCTGAACACCACGGTGGCCAATCCGTTCGCCGGATTGCTGCCGGGCACCAACTTGAACGCCGCCACCATCACCCTGCAGCAATCGCTGCTCCCCTACCCGCAGTTCACCGGCGTCACCGAAAACAACATCCCCATCGGGAGCAACTGGTACAACGCCTTGCAGGTCCGCATCGAACGGCGCTTCTCCGCCGGTCTGTTTCTGCTGATGAGCTACACCGACTCCAAGAACATGCAGGCCACCGCTTTCCTCAACGCGCAGGATGGGCCGGCCGCCAGCGGCCTCGAACGGCAACTCGCGCAGTACGACGTGCCGCAGAATGTCCGCATCAGCGGCGGCTATGAAATACCGCTGTTCAAACATAACACCGGCCTCATGGGGAAGGCCCTGGGCGGCTGGCAGCTCAACGCCAACATTACCTTTACCTCCGGCCAGCCCGTTGCCGCTCCCGGCAGCGCTTTTTCCACGGGCATCGATCCCAATATTCCGAACCAGGATCATACCGCCTGGTTCAACACCTGCTACCTCAATCTGTCCGGTGTGCGTACCAACTGCCCCACGGCATCCACGCCCCCCGCGTGGATTCAGCAGCCGTCTTTCACCCTCAACGCCCTGACGGCGTACCTGCCGAACATCCGCACCCGCCGTCCGCCCTTGGCCGATGTCTCGCTCTTCAAGACGTTCCCGATTCATGAACGGCTGAAGTTCCAGATCCGCGCCGAGGCCTTCAATGTGACCAACACGACGTGGTTTCCCGCGGCGAATACGACCCTGACGTCCCCGTTATTCGGGCAGACCGTCCTCGCCACCGGAGGTTTCTCATCCACCTCCAACGATCCGCGGGCGGTCCAGATGAGCGCGCGCATCACGTTCTGATCGCATAACGCGGCGCTCCCACGGGTCCCGGCCCACGATAACGCCGATGAACCCTGTTTTCGTCCGTGTTCATCGGCGTTCATCGGAGGCCGCGTCCTGCCCTACACCTTCTCCGGCACCACGAACGGCTTCCGGTACTCGCGCCGGAACATCTTATTCGCTTCCGAGTCGCCCGCAACGCTGTAGCTCGCCGCGTCGAAGCGCAGCGTCCGGCCGAGCCGGTAGGACATGTTGGCCAGGTGCACCAGCGTGGTCGAGATCGCTCCTTCTTCGATCGGCGCATTCAGGTCCTCGTGCTTGCGCGTGCGCACCGCCGCGATGAAATTGGCCCAGTTGTTCCCCAGGTCTTGCCCCTTCGGCCCCGGCTGCTGCTCCCGTCCCAGGAAACTCTCGTAGCGGCCGTGGTCCTCGTCCCAGATCGCCACGTACCCCTTGGACCCGTAGATCACCGCCCCCACCGTGTTCGGCGCGCGCCCATCCGCGCCGATCCCGGCCTCGTGATTGGTGATCCAGTGCCGCACCTCCGCCACCAGCATTTTCTTCTTGCCGTTGTCGTCGAATTCGAACGTGGCGGTAAGTGTGTTGGGGGTCTCCTGGTCGTCGTCGAACATGAAGTGGCCGCCGGTGGCGCTGACCTTGGTCGGGTATTTCACGCCAAGCGCCCAGCGCGCCGTATCCAACTGGTGGATTCCCTGGTTGCCCAAATCGCCGTTCCCGTAATCCCAGAACCAGTGCCAGTTGTAGTGGAACCGGTTCTGCGTGAAGGCGTGCTCCGGCGCCGGACCCAGCCACAAGTCGTAATGCACGCCCGCCGGTACCGCCTCCGCCGGCTTGCGGCCGATCGTATCGCGCCACTTGAAGGTCAGGCTGCGCGCCATGTAGACGTCGCCGATCAGCCCCTCCCGTATGTGTTGGACCGCCTCGCGCGCGATGCCCGAGCGGCAGTTGGTGCCGTGCTGCACCAGCCGGTTGTACTTGTGCGCCGCCGCCACGATCTGCCGGGCCTCGAACATGTCGTGCGAGCACGGCTTCTCCACGTAGACGTCTTTGCCCGCCTGGCACGCCCACACCGTTTGCATCGTGTGGTTGTGATTGGGAGTCGCGATCGACACGGCATCGATGGTTTTGTCTTCGAGCAGCTTCCGAAAGTCGGTATACGCCGCGGGACGCTTTTTGCCGGCCTTCTCCACCTCGGCTACGCGGGCGTTGAGCACCGATTCATCGACGTCGCAGATCGCCGCGATCTCCACGTTCTCCATCGCGCTGTACCGCCGGACATGCTCGCGCCCCTGCGCGTGTACGCCCACGCACGCCACCCGCACCGTGTCGTTGGGGCTCGCCATGGCGCGCGAACCGAGCGCCGCGCCGGCGGACGTCAGAGATCCCATGAGGAAATGTCTTCGCTCCACTTCGGCCTCCTAGCGGCTTCAAAATAGCACATCGCCCGGGAGACCGGCGGCGAGGGTCAGCTCGCGCGCAGCGCTATCGACGGGTCGATCCGCGAAGCCCGCCGCGCCGGCAGATAACCGGCAATCGCCGCCACCGCCGTCAGCACCACAGGCATTCCCAGAAATGTCACCGGATCCGTCGCCGTCACTCCGTACAGCAGCCCGCCCAGCGCTCGCGCCAGCGCCCAGGACGCCACCGCTCCGATCAGCATGCCGGCCGCGGCGAGCCCCAGCGTCTGCGCGATAATCCTCGCCTGAAGCCTCGACGCCGACGCGCCCAGCGCCATGCGAATCCCGATTTCCTGCGTTCGCTGGTTCACCCCGTAGGAGACCACGCCGTAAATTCCGAGCGACGCCAGCAGCAGCGCGAACGCCGCGAATCCCCCCAGCAGCAGCACCACGAAGCGCCTCGGCGAGACTGCCTTGTCCACCAGTTGTTGCAGCGTCCGGAAGTCTTTCCCGGGAAGATTCGGAGCGATGGGTTTCAGGGCCGCCCGCACACTCGCCGCGAGTTCCGCCGGTTCGAGCGACGTCCGCACCACTAAATCCACCGAGGCGATATCGTTGCATTGCCGCATGGGCAGATACATCTCCATGCCCGAGCCCTGCTCCAGCGCCAGGTGCCGCACGTCGCCCACCACACCCACTACACGGCGCTCGCCGCACGCCCGCATGATCTGCCCGACCGCGCTCTGCCCCGGCCACAGCGTGCGCGCCATGGTCTCGTTGATCACGATGACGGGTTCGGTCGCGGGTGTGTCCCTTTCCGAGATGTCGCGGCCGGCGATCAGCGGAATCCCCATCGCCTTCGGGTAGCCGTCGCTCACCACCCGCACAAACGCGCTCGGAAATTTCCCCTTGGGGTACGTCTGCCCCTTTGCCGGCGCGCCCCACGTGCGATTGCGCCCCAGCGGGAGCGCGTCGGTCAGGCCCGCCGCCTCGATCCCCGGCAGTTCTCTGATGCGCCGCAGCACTTCGTCGAAATACGCATTCTGCTGCGCCTGCGTCTTGTAACTGGCATCCGGATCCACCCGGAGCGTGGCGGCGCGTTCCGGCCGGAAGCCCAGGTTCACCTCCAGCACCCGCAGAAAGCTCCGCACCAGCAGCCCCGCGCTCACCAGCAGCACGCAGGCAAACGCGATCTCCGACACCACCAGGGCGCCGCGAATCCAGTTCCGGCCTTTGCCCGCCGTCGAGCCGCGCGTGGTGTCCTTCAGCACGTCGTGCAACGCCGTCGCGGGAACCTGTAGCGCGGGGGCCAGGCCGAACACAACGCCCGTCAGCACTGCCGCCATCAGGCAGAAAGCCAGCACCGTGACGTCCGTGCGGACGTTGCCCAGAAGCGGGATGCTGACCGCCTCCAGGTGCGCCAGAATGCGCGTCCCGCCCGCCGCCAGGACAACGCCCAGCGTCGCGCCGCAGCACGAAAGCGCCACGCCTTCGGTCAGCATCTGCCGGATCAGCCGCCGCCGCCCCGCCCCCAGTGCCGTGCGGATGGCGATCTCCTTCTGACGCGTCGCCGTCCGCGCCAGCAGCAGGTTGGAGAGGTTCGCGCACACGATCAGCATCACCACCCCCACCGCGCACGCCAGCACCACGAGCGCCGGCCGGATCCGCCCGCTCACGTGTTCCGCCAGCGGCGTGAGCTTGCCTTCAAAAGTGTTACGCTCCGGATGGGCCTGGGTGATCTGCTCCGCCAGGATCCTCAGCTCGGCCCGGGCACTGCCGATCGAAACGCCGGGCTTCAGCCGCCCGATGATCGCCATCGTGTTGCCCCAGCGGTTCGTCTCGTTGCTCAGCGGGAACGGAAAATACAGGTCGAAGTGGCTGCCCGGCGCGAAGACCGAAGCGAAATCGAACGATGCCGGCAGCACTCCCGCCACCGTGACCGGCTCGTCGTTGATGGTCAGTTTCTGCCCCACCAGCCCCGGATCCGAGCCGAACCTCCTGGCCCACAGCCCGTGGCTCAGCAGCACCGCCTTGGGCCCGTGCCATTTGCACTCCTCCGCGTTGAACAGCCTGCCGATCTGCGGCTGCACTCCCAGCACCTGGAAGAAATTCTCCGACACCGGCACTCCACTGAGCCGCTCCGGCTCGCCCTGGCCGCTCAGCAGATTGTCACCGACGCCGTAAAAGGCGAAATAGCCCGCCAGGTCGGAATAGGACCGGTTGCGTTCGCGCAGGTCCAGCAGGTAGTCCACCTGCGTCGTCTGGCCCGAGAGCCCGCTGGTGTCGTGGTTTGCCATCCACACCAGCCGCTCCGGAGCGTGAAACGGCAGCGGGCGAAGCAGCAGGGTGTCCACCACGCTGAATACCGTGGCGCTCGCCCCGATCCCCAGCCCCACGATCAGAACGGCGAAGGTGGTGAATCCCGAGTCCCGGCGCAGCGTTCGAAACGTATAGCGCAGGTCCTTCCAGATGCTGTCGAGTGCGGACAGACCGCGGGTGTCGGGCAAGGTCGCCTCCTGATCCTTTATACTGCCGCGGAGCTATTTGGTTACGAAATGAGCCCGCGTGAAGTTCCGCGGCAAAATTTACGCCATCCTGAATCCGATCCGCCCGCCGGGATCGTATCCATCCGGTGAAGCAGCAAATTTCACTCAGAGGTTCGGAAACGTGAAAAGACTCACACCTTACGTTGCCGCGCTACTCTCGGCCATGCTCGCGGCGCCAGTTCCCTTTTTCGCCGCGAGCCACCGGGAAGCGCCTTTGACCGCACTGGACCATCCGGCCGACATTACCGATTTCTTTGCGTTCGTCAGTTATGACGATCCGAGCAAGGTCACATTCATCCTGGATGTCGATCCGCTGCTCGAGCCGGCCAATGGCCCCAACTACTTCCCCTTCGATCCCGATGTGCTCTACAGCATCAAAATCGACAACACCTATGACGCCGTCGAGGACATCAGCTTCGAATTCCGCTTCACCACCGAAGTCCGCGCGCCTGGCGTTTTCACCGGATTCGTGGGCGCCGGCGGAGGCATCGGCGGCATCATCCCGCCGGCCATTACCGCCCTCGACGGCGCCGGCTCCGCGGGCCTGAGCCTGCGCCAGCATTACACCGTCACCATGGTCCAGGGCGCCGGCGATTCCGCCGTCCGCACTGATCTCACCGGCAAGCAGACGCTCTACGCCGTGCCCTCCAACGTCGGGCCGCGCACCATGCCCAACTACCCCGCGCTCGCCCACCAGGGCATCTACAGCCTCGGCAACGGTGTCCGCGTCTTCGCCGGCACCGTGGACGATCCTTTTTATATCGACCTCGGCGCCACGTTCGACTCCCTGAATTTCCGCCCCGGCGCTTTCCTCTCCGGCAACCCGCCCATTCTCACCCCGTCCGAGGACCTCGCCACCACCAATTCGGCCGCCGACACCCTCTCCGGCTATAACGTGAATTGCATCGCCATCGAAGTGCCCATCACCATGGTCACGACTCCTGGCAAGCCGGTGATCGGTTCCTGGGGCGCCACCTACCGCGCCCAGATGACCGTGCGCGGCAGCGGTGCCAACCAGGACTCCGGCGGCTTTGTGCAGGTGCAGCGCATGGGCAATCCGCTCATCAACGAGCTGATCATCGGCACCGGCGACAAAGATAAATGGAGCCGCAGCCTTCCCAAGGACGATGCCCAGTTTGCCAGCTATGCGCTCACGCCCCTGCTGGCCACCGTCTTCAACACCGTCTTCGGCATCGCCGTCCCTCCACCGCCCCGCGTCGATCTCCTCCCGCTGGTGCAGTACGCACCGGTCTTCGGCGATAAATCCATTCCCGCCGGACCGGTGGCCGACCTCCTGCGCCTCAACACCAACGTGCAGCCCACCACCGACCCCGCCGCGCGCAACCGCCTGGGCCTGCTCGGCGGTGATGGCGCCGGCTTCCCCAACGGCCGCCGTGTTTCCGATGATGTCACCGATATCGCCATGCGCGTCGTGGCCGGAGCGCTGGTCGGCGGCATCTACGGCTCCTATCGGCTGGGCGACGGCGTCAACAACAACGACGTTCCTTACCAGGAAACGTTCCCGTATGTTGCGTGGGCCAATAGTGGCCGCAACCGCCGTCACATCGATCCGGGCGAATTCGGATGCGGCCCCCTCACCGTCACGCAGTCCGGTACGGACGCCCGCGGCCCCTGCCCGGTCAACTAGACATAAGCGGTCAGCGATCAGCTTTCAGCCATCAGCTCCGCGCTGAAAGCTGACCGCTTCTTTTAAGGAGGAATCATGCGTGCGTTTTTACTTGCCGTCCTGCTCATTCCCGCCGCCTGGGCCGCGCACTTCTCGCGCGCCGATCAGCTCTCCACCGACCAGCGCATCGCCGCCTGCCAGAAAACCCTGGCCGCCCAGCCCGGCGACCCGGCCGCTCTCGAAGACCTGGCCGCGGCATACCTCCAGAAAATGCGCGAGACCACCGACTTCAGCTACCTCGAGCGCGCCGAAAAGCTCGTCGCGCAGGCCCTGGCCCGCAAGCCCGGCGACCTCGAAGCCCTCGTCCTCACCAATGAAATCGAGCTCAATCGCCACCACTTCGCCAAGGTCGTCGAGAACACCGAAGCCCTCGTCAAATCCGCCCCCCAGAACCCGCGCCTGTGGGGCATGATGGGCGACGCCCTGATGGAAATCGGCGATTACGACCGCGCCGCGTCGGCCTACGAGCAGATGCTCATGCTCCGGCCCGGCCTCTCCAGCTACAATCGCGTGGCCTGGTACCGCTTCGTCACCGGCGATGCCGAGGGCGCCATCTACGCCATGCGCCAGGCCGTTCACGTCGCCAGTGCCACGCCCGAAAACCTCGCCTGGTGCCTCGTGGACCTGGGCAATCTCTATTTCAAAACCGGCCGTCTGCCGGAAGCCGAAGCCAACTACAACGCCGCGCTTCAGACCTTCCCGCGCTACCATCCCGCGTTTGCCGGCCTTGGCCGTGTTGCCGCCGCCCGGCACGCCACCGCCGAGGCCATCGCCGCCTACAGCCGCGCCCAGGCCATCCGACTATGCCGGCGCCCTCCGCGATCTCTATCTGGAGCAGGGCAACAAAGTCGAGGCCCGCAAGCAGGAGGCCCTGCTCGACGTCGTGGACCGCCTGGCGCGCGCCAATTTCGAAAACACCGACCGCAACCTGGCCATCGTCCTCGCCGATGAGGGCCGCCGCCTCGACCGCGCCCTGGAGCTGGCGACCAACGAGCTGGCCTTCCGCCGCGACGTATATACCTACGATGCGCTTGCCTGGGTGTTGTACCGGCTGGAGCGATATCCGGAAGCCCGGGACGCCATGAAGAAGGCTCTCGCGTGGAAGACTCCCGAGCCGTCCTTCCGGCGCCACGCCGAGCTGATCCTGGGAGCGGCGTCCCTGCCCTGAGGCGCCCGGCCCTGCCCGCTTTCAAGGGCGGAGCCCTTGCTCAGTTCTCCGCCGCCTTCTCCGCGTGGTCGATCACCATGATCTCCACCGGACCCTTTTGTCGATCCAGCCTGAGTCCCAACTGCTCTCGAGTCGCCTCGAAAATCGTCGGCCCCGACGTGTCGATCGGCTCTCCGTTGAGGCGCGCGCCCTCGGGAAGTCCGGGAGGCAGTTCCCGTGTGAACGACAGATCGAAATCATAGCCGCCCTTGAGATTGGTCTGGTCGACCACCGGCCGGTCCAGCATCTGCGAGAGCCGCCAGGCGAAATAATCCATGGGAACGAACTTGGCCTTCATCTTGATGTGCAGAAACTGTTCCACCGCCTGATCGATCCACGGATCGCCCGCGCTCTGCGCCTCGTGCGCCTGCAGCTTCGGACCGCCCTTGTCCACCGTCATCGCGTATATCGGGAGTTCCTTGGTCTCGCGGTGGAACTGAAGCTTGAACCTCTCCGCCAGAAGATTCTGCAGCATCGTGTGAAGTTCTTCGATGCTCGAGGGCCGCTCCGCCTTGGCGTTCATATCGTACGGGTCGGTGTTGATCCAGTCCGGCCCTCCGGAAACCTGTTCGGCCTTGACCCGGTAGGCCACCGTTATCAGGACCTTCAGCGGGATATTGTTTGCCAGGTACCGTTCGCCGCCGGGGGCCGGCCGTATCCCGCCGCCGCGCCCGCCGGGCTGGCTGGGCTTGAGCGATGCCACTTCGAAGTTCACCGGCGTTGGAGTACCTGGCGCTTGTGCCGGGGCTGGCTGCCCGTGCAAAAGGCCAATCGCAGAAAGGGCGACAGCGGCCATGCGATGCATAATCGTCCGATTATATCGAACCACCGCGAACCGGCCTCGGCTTCACTGCTCCAGCATCCGCCCCGAGTCGCGCACGATGCTCTCCGCGCGCTCCCGCGCTTCCTGCAACCCGGGAATCTGCGCCTCGTTCTGCCAATGCGACACTCGGAACGCGGTCGCCTCCGGGTATTGCGCCACTTTCCGGCGCAGCCACTCCTCGTTGCCCGGGCCGTACTGCGCCACGCTGTAGAGGATCCCGGTCTCTTGGTACGGCGAGAATCCGATGCTCACCGGCGTCTTCGCGGTGCCGATCCATGACGTAACCTCTGTCCTGCACCATTCGCTGCTGCACTGCGCCAGCAGCCGCCGGAGTTCCGTTTCCTGGAGCACCCATCCGTCCGCGGTTGCCAGCGCAATCCGCAGGGCGCGTTCCAACTGCATCCCCTCCTCGCCGATCTTCTCCTTCAGCTCTTCCTCGCGCCCCTTCCACCACGAGCGAAAATACTCCATGGTGTCCCACAGCGGCTTCTCCGCGGCCGCCGTGCCGTACTTGCCCAGCACCTCTGCCGCGCCGCGCTTGACCGGCACTTTGGGGCTCGTGAGCGACTCGATCGCCAGCCGTTCCAGCGCCGGGCTGTACGCCCATCTCCCCAACTGTAGAAACTGAAACCCCATGTCGTAGCACACCGGAGCGGCGCCGGACTTGGCGAAATCCTCGCGCAGCAGCCGCTCCCCGAGCGGCACATCGTACTTCAGGAAATAGAATGCCAGCGGCCCCGCGCACATCGCCGCGTTCCGCGCCAGATATGCGCCCTCCACGCGCTTCACGATATCGCCCGTCGCGTACCGCAAAATGAGCAGGGAGTCGAAACGCTCCGCCAGTACATCGTTCAATTCGGGAAGCGCGGCGTCCGGCAGCATAGCCAGCGAGGAGAACGGTAGGCTTTTCGTCGGCCGCCGGATCTCGTCCAGGATGATCTTCTTCCCTTCGTCCGGCGCAAGTTCGTAGAGCCGCCGCAAGGCCACGCTTTGAATCGCCGGATAGGCTTGCTGCGGCGGCGGGTTCGCCACCAGGTCCCGCAGCACCGGAAGCATCGCCGGCCCCTTCAACGCGCTCCAGCGGTACTCCAGCAACGAACTCTGTGTCATCGCCGGCAAGCTGTGGAAGTCGGCGATCAGCGACGCCGCCACGCTCCCCAGCCACGGCTGCTGCACGTCGTTCCGCGTGCCGAAATCGAATAGCGTGTTGAGCGAGACCGCCCGCGCCTGCGGCTGTTTCGCGGGCAGCGATGCGATCAGCCGCGCTGCGTACTCGTTCTGTTTCTTCTCCCGAACGTCCGCGCGCCGCTTCGATTCCGCCTGCCACGCCTTCTGTCCGGCCTCATCCTTGGGGTACGCCCGCATCGTTCCGCCCGACGCCACCAGCTCCGCCAGTTGCGCCAGCGTGTCCAGGTAACGGTCCTGGACCGGCTGATCGGCCGCGACCAGGCGCTGTTCCATCAGCGGCAGCAGTTGCTTTCGGTGCGCCGATCCGAGTACTCCCACGTAAGCCGGGAACGAGTCCACGTCCTGCCCTGCCGCCAGGCGCCGCACGAGTTCCGCCGCCGCCTCCGGGCTGTCGAGGAAGCGCAGCGCGCGGATGGCGCCCAGCCGCTCCTCCACCGTCTGCCCGCCAGGCGCCGCCGGCGCGTCCAGCGTCTTCTTAGCCGCGGCGATCTGCTCGTTCACCCAGGTTCCCGGCGCGGGACGAATCTCCAGTGTCAGGACA
>Ga0208044_1001413_pt1 | contig 13158 bp, 9 predicted proteins | sample Sb_taG_8_FD_187712 | JGI IMG/M metagenome (GOLD analysis project Ga0208044, IMG submission 187712) | Peat soil microbial communities from Weissenstadt, Germany - Sb_50d_c_BC metaG (SPAdes) (version 2) | ecosystem: Environmental > Terrestrial > Soil > Wetlands > Peat | place: Germany: Weissenstadt... | reverse complement strand
CGCCAATCGGCCAAATCCGACCCTTTGTACATCCGCGAAACCGAATGGGCGGCGGCGCAATCGGTGTGGCTGTGGGCCGATCCTTCCGCCTCGATGCGCTGGCGTTCGCGCGACGGGCTGCCGCAGAAATACGACCGCGCCGCTTTGCTGGCGCTGGCGCTGGCGGCGTTGCTGGTGCGCGGTGGCGAACGGGTGAGCTTGCTGGGAGGTTCCGCCCCGCCCAGTTCCGGACGTCCGGCGCTGTTGCGTCTAGCCGCCACCATGGCCGCGCAGACGGGCAATGCCGGCCTGCCCGACGTCCCCATGCCGCGCAGTTCGCATGCGGTGCTGATATCGGACTTCCTGCTGCCGCTCGATGCCGTCGATACCGCCTTGCGCCGGTGGGCCGGCATGGGGGTGCGCGGGCATGTGCTGCATCTGCTCGACCCCGCCGAAGAGTCCCTGCCCTATCAGGGCCGCGTGCGCTTTTCCGGGCTGGAGGGCGAAGGCGAGTTGCTGGTCGCCCAGGCCGAGGGCTTGCGCGACGCCTATGCCCAGCGTCTGGCCAACCACCGCGCCGGCCTTGCGGCCATCGCCCGCAGCGTCGGCTGGAGCTTTGCCGTGCATCACACCAACACCCCGCCGCGCACCGCGCTGATCGCTCTGCACAGCGCCTTGGCGAGGCCGTAAGCCGATGTGGACCGTTGGACCGCTGTCCTTTGCCGCCCCTTGGGCCTTAATCGCGCTTGGCACATTGCCGATGCTGTGGTGGCTGCTGCGCGTGGTGCCGCCCGCCCCGCGCAGCTTGGCGTTCCCCGCCATCCGCCTGCTGATGGGGCTGGAGACGGCGCAGCGCACGGCAGCCCGCACGCCGTGGTGGCTGGTGCTGCTGCGCTTCGTCCTGGCCGCGCTGGTCATCGCCTCGGTCGCCCACCCCTTGCTCGACGCCGCCCCGGCAGCGGCTGGCGGCGGCCCGTTGCTGCTGGCCATCGACGATGGTTGGGCGGCGGCCAAGCAATGGCCGCAACGCCGTGTATTGATCGACAACCTGCTGGCCCAAGCCGAGCGCGACCGCCGCCCGGTGATCCTGCTGCCGACCGCCCCGCCGCCCGATGGCGGGCAGGTGAGCGCCAGCAAGCTGCTGCCGGCCGGTGACGCCCGCTCCATCGCCCAAGCCATCGAGCCGCATCCGTGGTCGACCGACCACGCCGCCGCCCTCCGCGCCCTTGACGCCGTGCCGCATGGCCCGCCGATGCGGGTGGTGTGGTTGAGCGACGGTTTGGAAGACGGTGCGGCGGACGGCTTCGCCAACCAACTGCGCAGCTATGGCCGGTTGGAGGTCGCCCGCCCGGCTCCGCTGGCTACCGCCAAGGTCATCATGCCGCCGCGCGCCGATGCCGCCGAGCTGACCCCCAAGATCCGCCGCGCCGTCTTCGCCCCCGCCGAGCAAGTCTCGGTCCGTGCCGCCGACGAGGCCGGTCGCACCCTGGCGCGCGAGACGCTCGACCTGCCGGCTGGTGCCGAAGAGGCGGAACTGCGCCTGCCGATGCCGACCGAACTGCGCAACCGCGTCGCCCGGCTGGAAATCGAAGGCGAAAGCACCGCTGGGGCCGTCGCCTTGCTCGACGACCGCTTCAAGCGCCGCCCGGTCGGGCTGATCGACGACCAGAGCGACGGGGCCGTGCCCTTGCTCGACGATTTGTTCTATGTCGATCGCGCGCTGGCCCCCTTTGCCGAACTGCGCCGCGCCTCGGTCCCCGATTTGCTGAAGCGCGAGCTGTCGCTGGCGATCATGGGCGACCAAGGCAGCCTGCCCGCCGACGACCAAGCCGCCCTGCGCCATTGGGTCGAGGGCGGCGGCGTGCTGGTGCGTCTGGCTGGGCCGAAACTGGCGCTGCACCCCGACGAGTTGTTGCCGGTGCGCCTGCGCGGCGGCGGCGGGCGCGTGCTGGGCGGGGCGATGAGCTGGACCAAGCCGATGGCGCTGGCCCTCATGCCTGAATCCGGCCCCTTCGCCGGGCTGAGCGTGCCGCCCGACCTGCGCATCACCGCGCAAGTGCTGGCCGAACCGGCCATCGACCTGAACGACAAGACCTGGGCACGGCTGGAGGACGGCACCCCGCTGGTCACCGGCGCGCCCATCGGCAAGGGCTGGCTGGTACTGATCCACACCACCGTCTGGCCAGCCTGGAGCGATCTTGGCCTGTCGGGTCTGTTCCCGCAGATGATGCAGCGCCTGCTGGGGCTGAGCCAAGGCGTCGCCGGTCATGTCGCCGACCGCCCGCTGGCTCCCGTCGATCTGCTTGATGGCTTCGGGCGGCTGGTGTCCCCGGCCGGCGCGGTCGAGGCAATCCCCGCCAACACCCAGACAGTGCCGCTGGGGCCGCGCCATCCGCCGGGACTTTATGGCGACGAGCAGGGCCGCCGCGCCCTCAACCTTGGCCCCGAAATCGCCAAGCTGACCCTACTGACCACGCCGACCGGCGCTTCCGTCATCGAACTCGGCGCACAAGCCAAGGAGCGCGATTTACAGCCGCCGCTGCTGGCCGCCGCCCTGCTGGTGCTGCTGGCCGACATGCTGACGGTGCTGGGTCTGCGCGGGCTTTTGCGGCGGCGCTCCACCGCAGCGGTGTTGCTGACCGCAATCTTCCTCGGTGGCCTGCCGCAGCCGGGACATGCCGATGACGACCTTGGCCTGAAAGCAGCGCTCGACACCCGCCTCGCCTATGTGGCGACCGGCGATGCCCAAATCGACGACACCAGCCGTGCCGGCTTGGCCGGACTGTCGCAGGTGCTGATCCGCCGCACCACGACCATGCTGGGCGAGCCGATGGCCGTCGATGTCGAGCATGACCCGCTGGCGATGTTTCCCTTATTGTATTGGCCGGTGACCGGTCATCAAAGCCCGCTGGCTCCGGCGGCGCGCGACCGCGTCAATGAATTCATGCGCCATGGCGGCATGATCCTGTTCGACACCCGCGACGGCGGCGGCGGTAATTCCGAAGCCTTACGCCAACTCACCCAAGGCTTGGACATCCCGCCGCTGACCGCCGTCACCGAGGACCATGTGCTGACCCGCTCGTTCTATCTGTTGCGCGAAATGCCGGGCCGCAGCGCTGGCGGCGCGGTCTATGTGCAGCAAGGCGGAGACGCCGCCAACGACAACGTCTCGCCGGTGGTCATCGGCGGCAATGACTGGGCGGCGGCCTGGGCGGTGGACCGGCGTGGACAGTTCCTTTATGCGGCGGTGCCGGGCGGCGAACAGCAACGCGAAATGGCCTATCGCTTCGGCGTCAATCTGGTCATGTACGCTTTGACCGGCAGCTATAAGGCCGACCAAGTGCATCTGCCCGCCATCATGGAACGGCTGAAGCGATGACCATTCCCCAGCTTCTGTTCGCCCCCCTACTGCCGGTGTGGGCCTTGATCGCCGCCGCCGCGCTGGGGCTGGCCCTGGCCGCCTGGGGCGCGCACGGGCGGGCGAGTCTCTGGCTGCGGCTGATCCCGCTGGCCGCGATCCTGCTGGCCCTGCTCAATCCGCGCCTGTCGCAACAAGACGCCACCGCGCTCAACGACGTCGCCGTGGTGCTGGTCGATGACAGCGGCAGCATGACCGTCGGCGACCGCCCCGCCCAAAGCGCCGAAGCCCTGGCCGGCACCCTGGAGCGGCTGAAGAAACTGCCCAAGCTGGATGTGCGGGTCGAGCACTACCACAACGCCCCCGGCCGCGACGACGGCACCAAGCTGTTCTCGGCGCTCGACCGCGCCCTGGCCGACGTGCCGCGCCGCCGTCTGGCCGGAGTGGTGATGATCACCGACGGCCAAGTCGCCGACGTCCCCGCCAACCCCGACATCGGCGCGCCGCTGCATCTGCTGCTGGCGGGGCACAAGGACGAGCGCGACCGCCGTCTGGTGGTCGAACAGGCCCCCAGCTTCGGCATCGTCGGCGGCACCGCCAGCCTGTCGTTCCGCGTCGAGGATCCCGGCCAGACCGGCAGCGTCGCCGTCACCTTGCGCCGCGATGGCGGCTCGGCCAGCAGCGTCACCGTGCCGGTCAACAAATCGACGAACGTCGAGATCCCCATCGAACATGGCGGCCCCAACATCGTCGAGTTGGAGGCCGCCGCCGCTCCCAACGAACTGACCCTGGCCAACAACCGCGCCGCAATCTCCATCGGCGGCGTGCGCGACCGGCTGCGGGTGCTGTTGATTTCCGGCGAGCCGCATGCCGGCGAGCGCACCTGGCGCAACCTGCTGAAGGCCGATCCCTCGGTCGATCTGGTGCATTTCACCATCCTGCGCCCACCCGAGAAAGACGACCGCACGCCCCTGCGCGAGCTGGCGCTGATTTCCTTTCCGGTGCGCGAGTTGTTCGAAGAAAAACTGCACGACTTCGACCTGATCATCTTCGACCGCTATCGCCGCCGCACCGTGCTGCCGCCCGCCTATTACCAGAACATCGCCGATTATGTGAAAGGCGGCGGAGCGCTGTTGATGGCGGTCGGGCCGGAGTTCTCGACGCCCGACACGCCCTATAACACCGCGCTGTCCGAAGTGCTGCCCGCCGCCCCCTTTGGCCCGGCGCTGGAGCAGCCGTTCCTGCCGCTGGTCACCGCCACCGGCAAGCGCCACCCGGTCACGGCGGGACTGCCCGGAGCCGAGTCCGATCCGCCGCGCTGGGGCCGCTGGATGCGGGTCATCGGCAGCCAGATGAAGCGCGGCACCAGCGTCATGGAAGGCCCGAACGGCGCGCCGCTGCTGGTGCTCGACCGCGTCGGCGAGGGCCGCGTCGCCGAGTTGATGAGCGACACCATCTGGCTGTGGGCACGCGGCTGGGACGGCGGCGGCCCCCAGGCCGAGTTGCTGCGCCGTCTGGCCCATTGGCTGATGAAGGAACCCGAGCTGGAAGAAAACCAACTCACCGCCGAGATCAACGGCGACCGCCTGACGGTCCAGCGCCGCAGCCTGGAGCCGGGCAATGCCGAGGTCAGCATCACCGCCCCCGACGGCAGCGAACGCAAGCTGACCTTGACCGACCACAACGACGGCCGCGCCACCGGCAGCCTGACCGTCGAGCAAAGCGGTCTATGGCGGGTCGGCGACGGCCAGCACATCGCCCTGGCGGCGGCAGGCAGCCTGAACCCGGTGGAAATGTCCGAACTGCGCGCCACCCCCGACAAGCTGAAACCGGTCATCGACGCCACCGGCGGCGGGGTGCATTGGATCGCCGACGGCCTGCCCGACATGCGCCGCTATCGCGGCACCAGCGGCGGCGGCGGCCCCAACTGGTTCGGCTTCCGCATCAACGACGACCACGTCGTCACCGCCGTCCGCGACATCCCCCTGATCCCCGGCACCTTGCTGATGCTGCTGGCCTTCGGCGGGCTGGTGCTGGCGTGGTGGCGGGAGGGGAAATAGGGGCAGAGGGCGGAGTCTGGTTGGACAGGGCGAGGATTTGTCATACAGTGTCATACAAACTCGAACCCCGGCAGGACTGAAAATGGCCCCCTTGTCCGTTCGCCTTCCCGATGAAACGCGACAGCTTCTCGATCAAGCGGCCGAACGCACGCACCGGTCCCGCTCCTTCCTGGTGAAGGAGGCGCTGGAGCGGCATTTGGCCGACATCGTCCACGAACAAAGCGGCAGCGGCAAAAGCCGGCTGGAAACGCTGCTGGCGCTGAAGGGCGCCGGAGCGCGGCTCTATGGTCCGCGCTCGACGGAGGACATCGACGCCGAGGTCCGCGCGTTCCGTGGCGATGAATAGCGCCATCGCGCGGGCGCGGAAGATTTATATCGACGCCAATATCGTCATCTACTTCCTGGAAGGCGACAGCGAACACCAAGACAAGACCGCCGCCCTGTTCCGCCACGCCGAAGAGCACGACATCCCACTGCTGACCAGCGAAATCACCATCGCCGAATGTCTCTACGGTGCCTACAAGGCCGGGAAAGTTGAGTTGGTGGAACAGTATAGGACGCTGTTCCACGCGGTCGGCCTGTTCCAGTTGATCCCCGTGGAAGGCAGCATCGCCGAACGCGCCGCCAAGATCGGGGCGGACCGCCGGCTGAAACTCATCGACGCCCTCCACGTCACCTCGGCCCTAGGAGTCGGCTGCGATGTGTTCGTGACAAACGACCGGGGGATAAAGTCGATGGATGGGCTGAGGGTAGTGCAGATGTTCGAGGCGTAGAGGGCAGGGGGCGGAGTGTTTCAATTCCACTCCCGCGACATTGATCGTGATTGACGGTGAACTCGACATGACAGCGAAGAAGAAACAATCGGCAAATCCTGCTTACTACATGATAGACGCTGATTACATTCGCGGCGGAGCGCCTTGGTTAGAAATTCTGAACCGGAAGACCTTGAAGGGAAACGGTCATGGCCTGACGCTGTGCATATGGCCGGATGGTTATCTTCAACTGCCCCGGGGACCTTGGCTGTTTCGGGATTTCGTGGAAACGCCGCGCCTGTTGTTCGACAAGAAGTTAGGACGCCCACCGCGTGATCTGGAAAATGAAAGCGGCGTTTGGGTGGTCTCCGCCGCCATGAAGGCGGTGCTGGAAGCGGTTGATCCGGCGGCCTGCGATTTCCGGCCCTGCGAGACGGTTCTTCCCTCGGGAGAACCGGGACGGGAAACCTGGCTGTGTACCGTGACACGCGCTTTCGTCGGCGCGGTCGATCAGGACGCTTCGGAATTCTTATTAGTTCGGCAGGGTGTAAACGGGCTGCCCGCTTATGGAGTGTATAATCTTACAAAATTGCAACTAAAACAAGATGTCATCGGAGGGGCTCACTTATTCCGAATCGCAGAAATGGCCGGCGCGGTCTACTGCGATCAAGCCATGAAGGACGCCTGCAAAGCAGCAGGGGTAAAGGGAGTTCTATTTCGTCAATTTACAAAGTAACAAAAAAGGGCGGACCTTTCAGCCCGCCCTTTTTCATTTCATTCCACCGTCTCGTCGTGGCCGGGCGCGTCCCGGCCACCCACGCCGCTCAGCGAATCAGCCCACGAAAACAACGGGTTCCGCCCTTGCCGCGTGGATGCCCGGCACATGGCCGGGCACGACGGCGCAGGGGCATAATCAGCCTCACCCCAACTCCCCCACGATCGCCTCGGTGACCTTCTTGGCGTCGCCGAACAGCATCATGGTGTTGTCGCGGAAGAACAATTCGTTCTCCACCCCGGCATAGCCCGACGCCATCGAGCGTTTGATGAACAGCACCGTCTTGGCCTTTTCCACGTCCAGGATCGGCATGCCGAAGATCGGGCTGGCCGGGTCGGATTTGGCCGCCGGGTTGGTCACGTCGTTGGCGCCGATGACGTAGGCGACGTCGGCGGTGCCGAACTCGTGGTTGATCTCTTCCAGCTCGAAGACCTCGTCATAGGGGACGTTGGCCTCGGCCAGCAGCACGTTCATATGGCCGGGCATGCGCCCCGCCACCGGGTGGATGGCGTAGCGGACATCGACGCCTTCCTTCTTCAGCAAATCGGCCATTTCGCGCACCGCATGCTGGGCCTGGGCCACCGCCATGCCGTAGCCGGGGACGATGACCACCTTGGAGGCGTTCTTGAGGATGAACGCCGCGTCCTCGGGGCTGCCCGATTTGACGCCGCGATCCTGCGCCTCCGCCGCTCCGCCCGCCGCCGCAGCGCCACCGCCGCCGCCGAAGCCGCCCAGGATGACGTTGATGATCGAGCGGTTCATGCCCTTGCACATGATGTAGGACAGGATCGCGCCCGACGAGCCGACCAGCGCGCCGACGACGATCAGCAGCGGGTTTTGCAAGGTGAAACCGATGCCCGCCGCCGCCCAGCCGGAATAGCTGTTGAGCATCGACACCACCACCGGCATGTCGGCGCCGCCGATCGGCAGGATCAGCAGGAAGCCCAAGGCCAGCGCCACCAGGGTAATGAGGATGAACACGACGCTCGATTCCGAGCCGACGAACGACACCACCAGCAGCACCAGCAGCACGCCAAGGGCGGCGTTGAGTTGGTGCTGCAGCGGGAATTGCAGCGGCTTGCCCGAGACCAGCCCTTGCAGCTTGGCGAAGGCGACCAGCGAGCCGGTGAAGGTGATGGCGCCGATCAGCAGACCCAGGCTCATCTCGACCAGCGAGCCGCCATGGATATGGCCGGGCACGCCGATGTTATAGGCTTCCGGGTTGGAAAACGCCGCCCCGGCGACGCAGACCGCGGCCAGGCCGACCAGGCTGTGGAAGCCGGCGACCAGTTGCGGCAGCGCCGTCATCTGGATGCGCTTGGCCAGCACGGTGCCGACCGAGCCGCCGATCAGGATGCCCAACACGATCATCCAATAGCTGACCACGCCGGGGGTCAGCAGGGTGGTGACGATGGCGATGGCCATCCCGGCGATGCCGAAATTATTGCCTTGGCGCGAGGTCTCCGGCGACGACAGGCCGCGCAGGGCCATGATGAAGCAGATCGACGCGATCAGATAGGCGAAGGCCGTCAAGTTCTCGGTCACAGCGGTGTCCCCTTATTTCTGCTTCTTCTTGAACATCGCCAGCATCCGCTGGGTGACGATGAACCCGCCGAAGATGTTCACCGAGGCCAGGATCACGGCGAGGAAGCCGAGCACCTTGGACAACGAGAACCCCATCGGGCCCGCCGCCAGCAAAGCGCCGACGATGATCACCGAGGAAATCGCGTTGGTCACCGCCATCAGCGGCGAATGCAGCGCCGGCGTCACCCGCCACACCACGTAATAGCCGACGAAGCAGGCCAGCACGAACACCGTCAGGAACGAGACGAAACTGCCATGCGCCGCCGGAGTCTGCGCCGCCAGCTGGGCCAGTTGGGCGGCGTGCAGCTGGGCGTTCTGCGCCAGATCGCCCGCCTGCGCGGCCAGCCGGTTGGCGCCTTCAAGAGTGCTTTGGTCCATGGTTCCCCCTTCCATAGGGTCTGTCCCGATCTCATCTGTCTACCGTCATGGCCGGACTTGTTCCGGCCATCCACGCCCCTCCGTCTGGCACAGTGCCGGTGGGACGGCGCGGATACGCGGGACAAGCCCGCGCATGACGGTCGAGTTTGAACCCCTACCCGGCCAGCGCCGGATGGATCACTTGGCCGTCGCGGGTCAGCGCGGTGCCTTTGATGATCTCGTCATCCCAATTGATGGTCAGCCCCTTGCTCTCCTTGTCGTAGGACAGCGAGAGGAAGTTGAGGATGTTCTTGGCGAACAGCAGGCTGGTGTCGGCAGCCAGACGCGCCGGCACATTGGCGTGGCCGACCAGGGTCACCCCATGCTTGACCACCACGCGGCCGAACTCCGACAGCGGACAATTGCCGCCCGCCTCGACCGCCAGATCGACGATCACCGAACCGGGGCGCATGTCCTTGACCATGTCCTCGGTGATCAGCACCGGGGCCGGACGGCCGGGGATCAGCGCCGTCGAGATGGCGATGTCGGTCTTGCGCAAGGTCTCGGCGATCTTCTCGGCCTGCTTACGCTTGTAGTCCTCGCTCATTTCCTTGGCATAGCCGCCCTTGGTCTCGGCATCGCGCGAGGCCTCGGGATCGACCTCGACGAACTTGCCGCCCAGGCTCTCCACCTGCTCCTTGACCGCCGGGCGCACGTCGAAGGCATAGACCACCGCGCCGAGGCGCTTGGCCGTGGCGATGGCCTGCAACCCGGCGACGCCGACGCCCAAAATCAGCACGCGGGCGGGCGGAATGGTGCCCGCCGCCGTCATCATCATCGGAAAGGCGCGGCCATAGACCGCCGCCGCATCCAGCACCGCTTTGTAGCCGGCCAGGTTGCTCTGCGAGGACAGAATATCCATGTTCTGCGCCCGGCTGATGCGCGGCAGCAGCTCCAGGGCGAAGGCGGTGACATTGGCGCGGGCGTAAGCCTCGACCTGCGCCTTGTTCTGCAAGGCCGCCAGATGCGAGATCAGCAGCGCGCCGGGCTTGATCAGCGCCAACTCGTCGAGCCCCTCCTCGGCGGTCAGCGGCCGCTGCACCTTCAGCACCACATCGGCGTCCTTGAGCGCGGAGGCTGCGTCAGGCGCGATGGTCGCCCCGGCGGCGGCAAACGCCGCGTCGGCGATCGACGCCCCCTCACCCGCCCCGGCCTCGACCACCACGTCGAAACCCAGGCCGACATATTTCTTAACCGTGTCCGGCGAGGCCGCAACGCGCAATTCGTCGGCGCGACGCTCCTTCGGGATGGCGATTCTCATTCAGCGGTTCCCTTCCCACCCAGGCGGCATGATCGATTTCGGATAACCATGCCCCCTCGCTTGGTCTTTGCCAAGAGCTTAACCGCCCGTTACCACGTTGAACCGATTAATTTTTCATGTCCGACCAAAGCACTATGACAAGTCTCCAGCCCCTAACCAAAAGACCGGCAGAGGGCCAACGGATGGTTGTTTTTTCGGCAAACCATCGGCTGCGGACATGGAAGATCGACAGGGCAAGCGCCCCGCTCTTATTTTGATCCCATACAATGAACGGAAGATTTGGAGGCCGCGCCTCCGAGCGGGTGTGGGCCGCCGCCCATCCGCCTCAGCGGACCGCTTCCCCTGCCCATGGGGAAACGGTCCGCGCAAGAAACGAAGCTGCCCTTAAGACACCGCCTCCAACTCGTCGATGAACCCGACGATGACATCCAACCCGCGCCGCCAGAACGCCGGGTCGCTGGCGTTAAGGCCGAACGGAGCCAGCAGGTCTTGGTGGCGCAGGGTGCCGCCAGCCTTCAGCATGTCGAGATACTTCTGCTCGAAGTTCGGCACGCCCGAACGGTAAACGTCGTACAGCGAATTCACCAGGCAATCGCCGAAAGCGTAAGCGTAGACGTAGAACGGCGTGTGGACGAAATGCGGGATATAGGCCCAGTAGTGCTGATATTCCTCGTCGAAGCGCAGCGACGGCCCCAGGCTTTGGCGCTGAATATCCATCCAGGCGGCGCCGATTCGCTCGGAGGACAGCTCGCCATGGCGGCGTTCTTCGTGGATGACCCGCTCGAACTCATAGAAGGCGACCTGACGGACCACCGTGTTCAGCATGTCCTCGACCTTCGAGGCCAGCATGACGCGGCGGCGCTGGGGATCGGTCTCGGAATCGAGCAACGCGCGGAAGGTCATCATCTCGCCGAACACCGAGGCGGTTTCGGCCAGGGTCAGCGGGGTGTCGGCCATCAACTGGCCCTGCTGAGCGGCCAGCACCTGATGCACGCCATGGCCCAGTTCATGCGCCAGGGTCATCACGTCGCGGGTCTTGCCGAGGAAATTGACCAGCAGATAGGGATGCGCCGAGGGCACCGTCGGATGAGCGAAGGCTCCGGGCGACTTGCCGGGACGCGTCGGCGCATCGATCCAGCCGCCTTCGAAGAAGCGCGCGCCGATCTTGGCCAGTTCGGGCGAGAAGGCGTGGTAAGCGCCGAGCACGATGTCCTTGGCTTCCGGCCAGGTGATCAGCTTGTCGCTGTCTTCCGGCAGCGGGGCGTTGCGGTCCCAGTAGTCCAGTTGAGTGACGCCAAACCACTTGGCCTTCAGCGCGTAATAGCGGTGCGCCAACTGGCTGAAGGCGCCCTTGACCGACTGCACCAGCGCATCGACGACCTCGTCCTCGACCTGATTGGACAGGTTGCGGTACGACGTCGGGCGGGCATAGTGCCGCCACTTGTCGTCGATCTCCTTTTCCTTGATCAGCGTGTTGGTGATCAAGGAAAAGACGCGGATGTTGTCGCCCAGGGTCAGCCCCATGGCCTTGGCGGCGGCCTTGCGCTTTTCCGGGTTCTTATCGGTCATCTGGTTCAGCGTTTCGGCCGAGGTCAGCGACTTGCCGTTCACGTCGAAGCGCAACTCGGCCATGGTCTCATCGAACAGCCGCACCCAGGCGGAGTTGCCGACCACGTCCTTTTCCATCAGCAACTGCTCGACCTCGTCGGACAGTTGATGATCGCGGAACACCCGCAGATCGCGCAGCCACGAGGCGTAATGCGCCGCCTTGGGGGACTTCAGCTTGTCGGTCAAAGCGGCCTCGTCGAGGCGGTTCAACTCCAGCGTGAAGAACAGCGTCTGCGTCGAGATGGTGGTGATGCGCTCGTGCATGCCCTGGTGGAAGCGGCCGTTCTCGGGGTCCGAGACGTTCGACGAATAGCGTAGCTGCGAATAGCTGAGCAGCCGGTACATGATTTCGGTGATGCGTTCGTAATCGGCGATGGCCTCGCCGACGACATCGCCCGACGCGCTGGCCAGCTTGCCCTGATAGCGCTGCTGGAAACCGCGCGCCATCTCGTCCACGGTCTTGAGGTCGGCTTCGATCTGCGGTGAATCGGGGGCCGGATAAAGGTCGCTCAGATCCCATTCGGGCATCGGCCCCAGCTCGTTCGACAAGGCCGGTGTGGCCGTTGCAATTGTGTTCATCAGTTTACTCCTTGCGCCCGACAGCCATATGGGTATGAAGGGCGGCATAACCAAATACCGTCCTACCGCACTGCGGCACGACAATAGCCGATGCCCCGGCGGCTGGGGCGAGAAAATTGGGGTGGAAAGCGGCATGGATTATCAAAGCCAGACCAGCCTGACGGCGATGTTCTTCGAACAGGCGGCTCGCCTTGGCGACAAGCCGTTTCTGTGGCGCAAGCGCGACAAGTCCTGGCAATCGCTGAGCTGGCGCGATACCGCCCGCCAAGTCGATCTGCTGGCGCGCGGCCTGCGGGCGGTGGGCATTCAGCCCGGCGACCGCGTGCTGTTGATCGCCGAGAACCGCCCGGAATGGCTGATCGCGGATCTTGGCATCATGGCCGCCGGAGCCGTCACGGTGCCCGGCTACACCACCAATACCGTGGCCGACACCCTGCATTTGCTGAACAATTCAGGAGCGCGGCTGGTCATCGTGTCCAGCAAGGGGCTGGCCGAGCGGGCCATCGCCGCAGCCCTCAACGCCGATCATGCCGCCGGGGTCATCGCCATCGAGCCCCTGGGGCTGATGCAGGATCCCGGAATCGCCTTCCATCAATGGGACGATGTTCTGGCCCTGGGCGGCACCGCCGAGGACGACATCGCCCAACGGGTCGCCACCACCACCCGCGCCGATTTGGCCTGCGTCATCTATACCTCGGGTACCGGCGGCGCGCCCAAGGGGGTGATGCTGAGCCACGGCGCCATTATCGCTAATTGCATGGGCGCTTATGAGCTGCTGCTGGAAA
>Ga0208044_1001411_pt1 | contig 13162 bp, 4 predicted proteins | sample Sb_taG_8_FD_187712 | JGI IMG/M metagenome (GOLD analysis project Ga0208044, IMG submission 187712) | Peat soil microbial communities from Weissenstadt, Germany - Sb_50d_c_BC metaG (SPAdes) (version 2) | ecosystem: Environmental > Terrestrial > Soil > Wetlands > Peat | place: Germany: Weissenstadt... | reverse complement strand
AGATAAGTCGGTCTCGTAAGGCTTCCGTTCCGTACGATTTTCCATCGCTGGCCTCCGCCCTGATTGAACTTAAAGTGCCTCCTGCCGGTGATTGTGACTATTGCAGCAAACTTGTCCAGGCCACTCAAGTTTCCAAACTCCCTCTTAGCTAAGTTCCCGCGATTCCATTCAGAGATTGTAACAACATCAGTTGATTGCACCACGCTGTCCAAGCGCGAGACGAGATCACGACAACGAAGAGCCGAGCCGCTTCTTCACGGCGTTGTAATCGTTCATATCGATGACTATGTTACCCTCGTTGTCCAGGGCTCCGTCCAGGTCGGCCCAGACGGTTTCCGGCGAGATTCCCACGATCTCGTTGCGAACGACGCCCATGTCCAGGCTGTTGACAACGCCGTCGCCGTTGACGTCGCCGGGCAGGACCTTGAATTTCTGCGTGAATTCGTTCAGGTAGATGCCCGGATTGACGTGGACTCCTTCGAGGGCCATCATCAGACTATCGACTCCGATGGCGGTCGGCAGACTCCATTTGGCGTCGTGGGTCGCCGGGATGTAGCTGAATCCGCTGAAATTGTAGGAATTGCCCGAATTGATCAGGCTTTCCAGCGTCAGGTCTGCCTTACTCACGATCACGTTCTCATTAAATATGATATCAATCGCGTTGATATTGATGAACGGCAGATTGCGGGTCAAGTTCAGGATCGACATCGATTCTGAGCCCCAATCGATTCTAAGGTCAACGACCTCGGGTTGGAGTATGTTGCCGAAATTCAACCCCAACCGATTGGTACCGCTGGTGGGCGTGATCGCGATGGTGCCCGTAGAGGGAACCGTCGGGAGGTACGGGACGTTGCCGGGCCCGTTCTGGGGCACTTCCTGGAGTGTCTGGGCGCCGGGGCCGACGCCGGCAAAGGAATAATTCCCGTTGGAATCGGTGGTGGTGGTTGCGATCACCTTGTCCTGGCTGTTGAGCAGGTTGACCGTCCAGCCTGAGAAGCCCGTATCGCCCGGATCGATCATCCCGTCGCCATTCAAGTCGTTATAGACCTCGCCGCTGAGCGTCACCGTCTGGAAGTTGCCGAAGATCCCGCCGGCGATGTTCGTACCGCTGCTGGTCGTGAACGAATAGTAGGTGGGATTGACCGGCTGGGTCTCAACCCAACCGCTCTGGACGACCTCGGCGAGCGTGTACGAGCCAGGACCGATGCTGCCGATCGTGTAGTTGCCGTTGGGGTCCGTGAGGGCCGAAGCCACCACCTGGCCGCTGGAGTTGATCACGTCGACCATCCAGCCCTTCAGGCCGGCGTCGCCCGGATCCTGGTTGCCGTTGCCGTTGAGGTCGTTGTAGACGTTGCCGGAGACGCTCACGAGCTGGAAGTTGCCGAAATCGAGGCCCGTGTAAATGCCGCTCAAGCCGGGGAGCGTATACGTTCCCGGCGGGTTGGTCGGCTCGGTGATGACCCAGCCAGGCGGGGTGACCTCCTGGATCGTGTACTGCTGGACCGGCAAGGCGGTGAACGAGTAGGTGCCGTCCTTCGCGCTGGTGGTCGTCGCCACCACGCTGCCGCCGGAGTTCAGCACGTTGATCGTCCAGCCGGCCAGGGGCGGATCGTAAGCGTCGACGATGCCGTTCCCGACCAGGTCGTTGTAGACCGTCCCGTAGAAGTTCTCCGAATTGACGAAGTTGCCAAAGTCGAGCCCGGTCTGGTTCATGCCGCTCTGGGTCGTGAACTGGTAGTAGTTCGGGTTGACCGGCTGGGTCTGGATCCAGCCCGCCTGGAGGATCTCCTCGACGGTGAACGTGCCGGGGAACAGGTTGGCGAACATGTAGTTCCCGTTCATGTCGCTGGTGGTTGTGGCCACCGTGTTGCCCGAGGGATCGAGCAACAGCACGGTCCAGCCTTGCAGGCCGGGGTCGGTGCCGCCGTCGTTGCTGCCGTTCCCGTTCCGGTCGTTGTAGACCTGGCCGGTGACGTTCACGAGCTGGAAGTTGCCGAAGTCGAGTCCGCTCAGGTTCGTACTGCTGATGGCCTGTTCCGTGTAGGTTCCCGGAGGATTGACCGGCTCGGTCTGGTACCAGCCGGTCTGGTTGACCTCCTCGATCGTGTAGGTGCTGGGACCGACGTCCGAGAAAGAGTAGGTCCCGTCATCGGCGCTGGTGGTCGTGGCGACGATGTTGCCACTGGAGTCGAGCAGGTTGACCGTCCAGCCCTGTAGGCCCGGATCGCCTTGGTCGAGGACGCCATTGCCGTTCAGGTCGTTGTAGACCGTGCCGGCGAAGGTCACGAGCTGGAAGTTGCCGAAGAGCAACCCGGTCTGATCCGAGCCGCTGGTCGCGGTGACCGTGTAGGTTCCCGGAGGGGCGGGGAACGTCTGGATCCAGCCCGGCTGCAGCTCCTCCTGGACCGTGTAGACGCCGGGGCCGACGTCGGTGAAGCTGTAGTCCCCATTCTGGTCGGTTACCGCGGTGGCGACGATGGCGCCGGTGGCGTCGAGGAGATCGATCGTCCATCCGGGCAGGCCGGGGTCGCCAGGCACGAAGGTACCAGAACCCGTCAGGTCGTTGAACTTCTCACCGCTGATGGTGATGTTCTGGAAGTTGCCAAAGTCGTTGCCGCTGGAGGTCTGGCCGGCCGCGACCGTGACGATATAGGTGTACGACAACGGCGCGGTTTGCGTCCAGCCGCTCTGCAGCACCTCCGCCACCGTGTAGGTACCCGGAGCCAGCCCGGTGACGTCGAAGTAGCCGCCGTTGGCGGTGAGCTGGGAGGCGACGAAGTTGTTGTTGGAGTCGTAGACGTCGATTTCCCAGTTGTTCAGGCCGGGATCGCCCGGGAGGAGGCTGCCGCTGCCGTTGAGGTCGTTATAGACCTCGCCGGAGATGGCGCCCGACTGGTACTGCGCCGTCTCGACCGAGAGGTAGTACTCACCCGAGTTGCCGGGGTTATTGAATACGTGGATGTAGTAGGTGCCGGTGACGGGTGGTTCGAAGAAAATCGCCTCGTTGCGGCCGTCGCCGGTCGGCGTGCCGACCGCGACCAGGTTGCCGAAGGTGTCGTAGAGCTCGAGGTTGACCGCAGTGGTGTTGATGAACTGGCCCCCCTGGTCCGACGGCGTGTACGATTGCAGGTACAGTGAATTGCCGGCCGCGACATTGATCGAGTACCAGTCGTTGTCCACCGCCGGGGACAGCGAGGACGAGTCTGGATCGAGCGCGCCCAGCACACCGTTGGTCCCGGTCAAGGACTGTGCGGTGCTTGGGGTGTTGTTGGGCTCGATGTCGAAGTTGGCGCTGCGGGTGACCGTCAGGCTGTACTGGACGCCCGGGTCGCCGGTGATCTCGACATAATAGGTCCCCGTGGCCTGGGCCACGAAGTTCTCGATCTTCGAGTCGACGTTGGTCGATCCGCCCACGCCGGTGGCCAGGACGTTGCCGTCACCGTCGACCAAGGTGATCTGGAGGTTCAAGCCATTGAGGCTCTCGGCCACGATCGTCGTGCTCTGACCCTGGGTCAGGTCGAAGGAGTAGTAATCCTGGGTGTCCTGCAACGGCGGGTTGGGGTCGACCACGCCCAGTCGATCCGCATCGCCGGGACCAAGCAGGTACGAGCTGCTGCTCAGATCCTGCGCCGTGCCGATCGTGTCGTTCGACGTGCCCTGCTTGATGTAGCTGTTCAAGTAGGCCTGGATGGAGTACAGGCCCAGGTTGCCGCCGGCGTCGCTGATCTGGATCGTGTAGGTGCCGGTCGAGTCCACCGGAACGGTCTCGAGCGTGACCGCCTGGCCCGGCGCCGAGGCCGTGGCCATGCCGATCGTGTTGTTGTTCGGGTCGAGTACCGTGATCACGAGTTGTTGAGCCGAGCCGGTTGGCGTGCCGATGAGGGTCAGCGTCTCGCCCGCATTGAGAGCCAACGTGAGACCGTCGACATCCGTCGGGGTCACCAGGACGTGGTTGTCCGTGCCGGTGTAGATCAGGTCGCCGAGGGGCGGCACGGCAGTCAGCGGCGTCGGGAAGGCCACGGTGCCCAGAGCAACCGCGAAGTTGGCGACGTAGTTGCTGGCGAGCGGAATGCCGACCGAGTTTTCGAACCCACTGGCGTAAAGGGTCAGCGTGTAGGTGTCGTCGGGCAGGTTGGCGTAGTTGATTGTCAGGATCGTGCCGGTCGGGTCCCAGCTAAACGACGCGGCGGCGTACTGGACGTTGCGGTAGTTCCCCATCAGGGAGAAGGACGACGCCGTGGTGAACGACGTGTCCATCGGCTGGCTGAAGGTGACGACCTCGGTCACATTCGCCGGGGCCGGCGAGAAGACCTGGTTGTCGATCGACGAGCTGACGATGTACGGCGCCACGTTGGTCGTGTAGAACGTGTAACTGTACGGCGTCAGGGTCTGGCCGCTCACGTCCATGACCTGGTTGCCGGACAAGTCGGCGCCGATGGTCACGACGTTCGGCAGGTCGATGCCCGTCGCGTAGGCGCTCGCCGGGACTGACCAGTCCACCGTGTTCGCATTGACCTGGGTCACGACCGTGGCGGCGACTCCGTTGACCTCCAGCTCACCGGGAGTCAGCGACGTGCCCAGAACCGGGTCGTTGAAGGTGACGATAATGTCGGTGGGAGGCTGGAGCAGGGCCCCGGCTGCCGGTGTCGTGCCTGTCACAACGAACGGCGAGAGACTGCCGGTGGCTCCGGTGACCAGCAGGCCGTACTCGCCCGAACTCGGAGTATCGGTATTGGGGGACGCGGTGACCTCGATGACCCACGAGCCCGCGTCTCCCTCGGGCACCGTGAAGTCGATCACCGAGTTGCGGCCGTCGGCGGCGTTGCCGGCGGCAACGGCCACCAGGTTGCCGTTGGGGTCGTAGAGCAGCAGCTCGGGGTAGAAGTTGTTGACGAACTCGTTGGGTCCGCCGGCCGGCGTGCTGGTCGCGAAGTGCAGGTTGTCGCCGGTGTTGGCATTGACCGAGTAAAAATCGGTGCCGATTGCCGAGACGACCGAGAACGAGGTGATCTTGGTCCTCCAGATATCGGTGCTGCCGTCGCTGCCGATGTACTCGTTGGCACCCCAGAACAGGCCAGTGCCAGGATCATAGACCGCGCTGCCGTAATCGCCTTCGCGGAAACTGTCGGGCATCGACCCGCCCCCGGGTGCGAAGACGGTGCCGGCCGTCGTCGTGCCCAGCGGGGTGCCCGCGATGTGGCCGGCCACGTACGCCGAGACGTACTCGGTCGAGGACGACTCCATGTACGACAGGCCGATGTTGCCCGCGGGGTCGATCGCGGCGGCCCCGAAGTAAGTCGCCACCCCGGGGCCGGGGTTGATCAGCCCTTCCTGCACGAGCACCGGCGTTCCGCTGCTGACGTCGACCTCGTACCAGTGGACGTGGGTCTGCTGGAAACCGTCGCTGGCGTCCGTGGCGGCCAGAGCCGTCACCATCAAGCCGTTGAGGAAGTCGACCGAGGTTGTGGTGGGATCGTTGGTTTCCACCGACCCGGGCGCACCTGGCTGGTTGGCCAGGGTGGTGTAGCCGAACGTGTTGACCGGCAGCGAGTACGTCGTGTAGGTCGGCGAGTTGCTCAGCAGGTTGGTCATCTCGGTGACGCGGATCGTGCTGGCCGGGAAGGTGTAGCCGTCAGTCGAAATGAACCACATCGGGGAGCCGGGCGCGGCCCCGTGCATCTGGGCCGGGGTCAAGGCCCGGAATTCCGCCGGGGGAACCGACTGATAATACGTCAGTGTGCCCGAGAGGAGTGCGTTCTTGTCGACCGTCGTCACCACGGTTTGAACAAAATTTCCAGTGGAGGAACTGAAGTCCTGGGCCTCGAGCACGATGGCGTCGGCGTTATACCCGAACTTGGTGAAATCGGGTAAGTCTCCAGGGGCAGCAAGGGGAACCTCGTAAACCGCGGAGAAACCGTCCAGCGGATTGGCATCGTTCGACACGGCCAGGAACTCGTCCCCGTGAGTGACATCGTCGATTCCCGTGACATACCACCGCTGGGCGATGCTGTCGTATTCGACGTACGGGTCGCCGCCGGTCGTACCGCCGAAGAGTGTGTTCAGGGGCTCATCGAGCAGTAGGTTGCCCGACGTGTCCCAGACCCGGAACTGGACGTTCACGGTCTCGGACACGAAGCCGTTGCCGACCGCCGCGTTGCTGTCGGGAGGAGGCGGGAAGACGGAGTTCGAGCCGTTGTAGTCGATGCCCTCGATGGTCGAGGAGACCTGAGCGCCACTGGGGTTGACCAGGTAACCCAGCGCTCCGCCCAGGCTGTTATCGCCGGACTGCTGAGTCGCGGTGACGTCCTGAGCCGTCCCCAGCGTGTTGTGGTTCTGGGTCGTGAAATCGGCCCCGCGGGTAACGACCAGGTTGAACTTGACCTGGGGATCGCCGGTCACCTGGACATAGTAGGTCGCGTCGGCCTGGGCCACGAAGTTGTTCAGGCCCTGCGTGTAGTTGGTCGCTCCGGGATAGCTTTTGCCCAGGACGTTGCCGTTGTCGTCATAGAGCGTGAACGACGCCTTCTTGCCGTTGAGGCTCTCGAGGGCCAGCGAGGCGCTCTCGCCCTGGTTGAGCGAGAACGAGTAGACCGGGCCCTGCTTCTGCAGGGCCTCGCCCAGGACCGCCGTGCGGTCGTCATGACCGATGAACTTGTTGGCATAGGGGTCGATCGTTGTGGCCGTGGCGATCGAGTTGTTGGGCGCGCCGCCGTAGGCCGCCGGGTCGACGTAGGCGTTGAGGATCGGCTGGATCGTGTACTCGCCCGGCCCGCCGCTGACCTGGAACTGGTACGTGCCGCCCAGGGAACTCTGCACGCCGTAGAGAACCGCGGGAGCGCCCGAAGACGGCGACGTCGCCGTGCCGATCACATTCCCGGCGGGCGAGATCAGGTTTACGGTCGCGGTCATGCCCGGGGTGACGGGCGTCACGATCACGGCCAGCGTCTGGTGGGGATCGATCGCCAGGTCATACGTGTCGGTATCGTTCTGGGAGAGAAGGGCGTTGTCAACCGTGGTCTGGTAGACCAGGCTGCCCAGCGGGAGGACCGGCGTCAGGCCGGTGAGGTCGCTCGTCCCGCCCGTGACCGTGAAGTTGGTCGTGAGGCCGCTGACGAGGGTGTTCCCCGCCAGGTCCTGGAAGCCGGAGGTGTAGAGGTTGAACTGGTAGGCGTCGGAAGGCAGGTTGTTGTACTGGATCGTGAGCACGGTCCCGGTCGAATCCCAGGTGTCGGACGCAGCCGCGGGGTGGATGTTGCGGATCTCACCGTAGAGATCGATCGACGGCGTCAGCGACGTGTTCATCGGCTCGCTGAACGTCACCACCTCGGTGACATTCTGGGGCGCAGGGGAGAACACGGAACCGTTAACCAGCGAGCTCGACACGATGTACGGCGGCACGGTGTCGGTCTTGAAGCTGAACTTATCGGGCGTCAGGGTCACGCCGTGGATGTCGGTGAGGCCGCTGATCGACACGTTGTGCACGCCATCAGCCGTCGTCGGGAAGCTGAAAACCAGGTCGTGGCTGTCGAGCACCGACACGGCGGTGGCGACATTGCCGTCGATCGTGAGGTCACTTGGACTCACCACCGCGGGGCTGGTCCCCGTGACCTGGAGCTGGGTCTGAACGTAAGGAGAGGCCGCGGTGCCGCTTGGGCTGACCGACAACAGCGTTCGCCCCTCGAGCGCCTCGAGCTTGAAAGTCGCGGCACGGCGCCGAACCTGGTTCGAAGGGCGGGCGAAACGTTGGCGATCCCCGGAGAGAGCCTTGCGGCTGGAGGTCTTCGAGCGCTTCATCGAGTTGCCCCTCAAGAATAAACCGATCGATCAGATCGAATTTGACGGAAGTTGGATCTCATTCATGGCGAGGTGGTGAGCAGGCACCAAAACATCCCGGTCTTGGTCCTGGCTCTCGGCAAAGTCCTTGGTTGCGTCACCGCTGCCGGATGCATTATCGGAGGTCACTGACCGGGTGGAATCAGAGCCGAGTGATCGCTTGATCGACGGTCCATGATCATTTCACTCTGGCCGGCTTGGTACCGTCGTGCCGGCTGCAATTGTAGGGAATTGACGAAGAAAACAAATTGCGTTTGTTGCTCATTTCTTGGTTGTCGATTTTCCGCGTCTTGCAGTCTAATAAACACCCTGCAATCTATTGAAGGAAACTTGCGCATGGATTGCACGGTCTAAGCTGAACAACCATGCAAACCGATAAGTCAGAAGCTAATCATAGTAGTCCACTAGGAGTCAAACAAATTCTCGAAGCGTGCGTTATTTTCTTGCCCGAATCCATCAATAAGCACAGGGAATCTTCGAGAATCGGTGGCTTTATCATCCCATAAAGCGACCGACACCCAGGGGGGACAGGACGATACCCATGGATAGGCCGCTTCGTTGGCCGCGATCGAACTTACAGAAAAGAAATCCCAGGTGTGCTGGGATGCGCGCGAGAATCCCAAAAGAGGAATATTGTCGCTTCTCCCTGCCCGATTGCGTACTACGGAGCGCGATCATAGCGAACGAATGTTGGCGAGTCCAGCATTCAGTCCCCAAGAAAAGAAAAAAACGCGTGAACGCGGTGAGCGGCTGTTTTCCAACCCGATCTGCACCTATTCTCCACCTATTCTGCACCTATGCCAGGATCAAGCGAGACGCGCTTCTCGTTGCGGCAAAGGTCGCCGTACCTGTACTGAACAAGGGCCGGACGTCACGGTTTTCGGGGTTATCTTCTTACCCTTACCTGTCTGTTATGGGTACATCTACGACATTCGTAGAATTAACGGAATTGATGTGGACATGATCCGAGACGCACAACCCCGCCGGACCCGCGGAGAATCTGCACTCTTGATCCGCATTGACCCCTTGGCGCCGTTTTCACATAATCGACGGGCTGCGCGGGGATGGCGATCTTGTCGCGACTGTCGATCGTCGCGGCCCCTTGCTGCCCGGGAGCCGCGCGCCAGCGGAGACGCGTCTCATGAGGAACCGCCAGTGCCGGCAGGATGCCGGGTTGGTCCTGCTGGCGATCGCCGTCCGATCCGCCGCCGTGCTGATCTTGCAAAGTCACCATGTGCCGCGGAGCACTTACGAGCACGGCGAGATCGCCGCGAACCTGCTGGCCGGGCATGGATTCTCCTGTCGCTTCCTGGGCGCCCTGGGGCCGACGTCGCAGCAAGCACCCATCTATCCGGCCCTGGTCGCCCTGGCTTACGCAGTCGGCGGTGCGGAGACGCCGGCGGCCCTCCTGATCCTGGAACTGGGCCAGGCGATTCTGGGAGGCCTGCTCGTACTGGGCGTGCTGCGCCTGGCACGCGAGGTGGCGCCGGATCAGCGTGCCGTCAGCCTCGCTGCCGGCCTGATCGCGGCGGTCCATCCCACACTGGTCTACGCCGCGACTCACGTCCAGGTTGCCTTACTGGGCGCGACGCTGCTGACATGGACACTTGTCTGTGCTTTCAGAACCGTGACCATCGGACGCGCCGGCGCGCTAATCACTGGGGCCTTGCTCGCGGCGGTGACATTGTGCGACCCGATCCTCGCGCTGGGGGGGGCGGGCGCTCTCTGGGCCATCGTGCAGGGCGGGTCCGCTCCTGGGCGTTCCCGCGCCCAAGCAACCCGGCTTGCAGCCCTGGTCGTGCTGACGGCGGCGGCGGGGATCGCGCCCTGGCTCGTCCGCAACGCCCTGGTTCACGGCGAGCTCGTGGCGATCAAGAGCACCTTCGGCTATGCGTTCTGGCAGGGGAATTGCGCACTCAGCGAAGGAACCGACAAGGTCGTTCGCTCCAGCGTGGAGCAGGTGCTCGACGAGGGGAAAAGTCAATCCGGGCTGGCCGCGCTCAATCGCAGGCTCTGGGCTGCCCGGCACGAGGCGGGCTACATCGATGACATCGCCCTGACCCGTGAAGACCTCAAGCTGCTTGGTTCCGTCTCCGAGCCCGAGCGATCGCGGATCTTGTTCCGGCGGGCGATCAACGAGCTGCGCGACCGCCCGGGCAGGTACTGGCAGCTTTGCATGCGCCGGTTCCGCTACTTCTGGCTGTTCGACGAGACCAATCCCAAAACGCGTGTGTGGGCTTACCGGGTCAGCCATCTGGCGCTCACCATGGCCGCCCTGCTCGGGCTGGGGCTCGCCACCAGCGACGTCCGCAGAAGATTGTGGCCGACGCTCGTGACCGCTCTCTTGATCGCCCTTTTCCATACGCTGACCATCGTCTCGGCCCGGTTCCACATTCCGATCGAGCCGCTTCTGGCCGTCTGGGCTGGGGCGGGATTGTCGCGCTTGGAGAGAATGCCCTCTCGATCAGCCGCGGCGAGAGACCACGTCGTAGGCGTCCGGCTCGTACGCCGGCTTGATCGCCGCGAACTGATCCACCGGCTCCGCGGGCTTTCTTGAGCGCATGAGCAAGACTCCCAGAACCAGGCTGGTAATCAAGGCGCCGCTGCTGATCATGAGCGCGCATCCCCACGCAACCGCGATGATCGGCATGTAGTCGGGATGGGAGTCGGAAACGCTCATGGTGGTCATCCAGGCGGTTAGCACCGCGGCAATGGGGACGCCTGCTCCGATCGCGACCACGGTCCCGCCGCCCAGCGTCCGATCGGGTACGGAGGCCGGCAAGCCCATGTCGAGTGCTCGCAGCCGCTCCTGATGGTACCACTCCCGTTTCTTCTGGCGGTGCACCAGCAAGATGATCGTCGGCACCAGAACCAGCGGCATCATGATGCCGCACAGGGGGATGATCAGACCTTCATGCATCGCTTCACTCTTTCTGCCGATAAGGGCAGCAGTTCGTAAACCGTCGTCTTTTCCATGGTTTGCCTCGGATCGAAAGATTATTCTCGAGCGATCAGCCATTGCATCAACGGGGAACATCTCATGGCACGCGACCATCTTCTGGTGATCGACCAGGGAACGACCAGCACGCGAGCGGTCCTGTACGATGCGAGGTTGCAACCAGCGGGACAGGGTCAGACTGAGGTCCTGCCAAGCTACCCTCGTTCCGGATGGGTCGAGCACGATGCCGACGCCTTGATTGCCTCGGTGGGCTCTCAGGTGACGCGGGCCTTGCTGGACGCGGGGGTGAAAGCGGATCGGATCGCGGCTATTGGACTGACGAATCAGCGCGAGACGACGATTGTCTGGGAGCGGGCGACCGGCCGGCCGATCGCGCCGGCCCTGGTCTGGCAGGACCGCAGAACGGCCGCCATCTGCGATCGGTTACACAGCCAACGGCAGTGGATCACCCACAGCACCGGGCTGGTCCTTGACCCGTATTTCTCGGCGACCAAAATCGCCTGGATCCTCGATAATGTCCCCGGCGCTCGCCCGCGAGCAGAACGGGGCGAACTGGCCGCGGGGACCGTCGATACCCTGGTGATCTGGCACTTGACCGGCGGCCGACAGCATCTCACGGATGTCACGAACGCGTCGCGAACCCTTCTCATGGACCTGGAAACGGGACAGTACGCCGACTCACTCTGTGACGTATTCGCGGTTCCACCCGGAATATTGCCATCGATTCGCCCCAGCGCGGGAGATTTTGGTGTCACTTGCGGGGTGGACTATCTTCCCGACGGCATTCCGATCACCGGAGTGGCCGGCGATCAGCAGGCGTCGCTCGTCGGCCAAGGCTGCCTGGGGCCGGGGCAGGCCAAGTGCACCTATGGCACGGGAGCCTTTCTGCTGGCCCACACCGGTTCCAGGATCGTCCGCTCGACCCAGGGATTGATCACGACCCGGGCCGCCTCACTGGGCGACGAGCCCCCGCAGTATGCGCTCGAGGGGAGCGTGTTCATCGCCGGCGCGGCCGTGCAGTGGTTTCGCGACGGCCTTAAGGCCATCGGCGCGGCTCCCGAGATCGGCGCTCTCGCCCTCCAGGGGAATCCCGACTGCGAGGTCACCTTCGTTCCTGCCTTGACCGGGCTGGGCGCTCCGCACTGGCAGCCCACGGCCCGGGGGACCCTGTTCGGACTCTCCCGTGCCACGACCCTGGCCGATATCGCCCGGGCCACCCTCGAAGGCGTCGCCTTCCAGATCGCGGACCTGATCGAGGCCGTCCAGGATGACCTCGGCTCCACGCTCACCGAGCTGAGGGTGGATGGCGGGATGGCCAGGTCAGATGCGTTTCTCCAGTTCCAGGCCGACGTGCTTGGCCAGCCCATCCGCCGCAGCCCCCAGACCGAGTCGACCGCCTTGGGCGCAGCGCTCCTGGCCGGCCTGGGTGCGGGACTCTGGAACGATCGCGCCGCAGCCGTGAGGCTGCTCGAGTCGGGCGGCCGTACCTTCACCCCCGCCCGGGATTACGCCTGGCGGTCCAGGGCCATGGAACGCTGGCGCAGGGCCGTCGAGACCGTGATCGGCCACTACCGCAAGGAAGGGGCAGCCGGTTGAGTCGCTTCGGTCGTTAGCCGGCGACTTGCGTGCAGAGACTCCGCCGATCGCACCCGGCCAGCCAGAGCGTCAGCAAGGTCGCCGCCATGGCCATGATCCCGACCCTGCCAAAATGCAGCAGCACGCCGTCCCCTGCCGACACGATGATCTTGCCGCCCACGAATGCCCCGAGGCCAGACGCCAGATGCTGTACCGCGGAGTTGGCGCTCATGAATCCACCGCGCTGGCGCTGCTCGACGGACCCCGTCACGATCGCCAATCCCGCCACCATCCGACCCGCGTTGCTGAGCATGAGGGCCCCCACCACACCCACCGCCAAGACTAGCGGCACCGGACTGAGGGTTGTGACTACCAGCATCAGGCAGGCGGCGACACTCGCGACGACCCGATAGACCGACAGCTTGCCGAACCGGTCGGCAAGCCTGCCTATCAGGGGCGCTCCCACGAGCGTCAGGAGGCCGCCGGTCACGTAGACCCACGTCAGGTTCTGCTCGGTCACGCCCACGTTGCCCACCAGATAGAGACTGATGTAAGGGATGACGGAGAAACCGCCGAACATGATGGCGAAGGTCAGGGCGAAGGCGCGGCGGTGGTTGGCATGGTTGAAGGTCTGGCGAAGCTGCGCCCAGGGGTGGGAATGAACCCGGCCGTCCAGGTGATCGCGCAGCGGCGGCAAGATCCGCAACCCCAGCAGAAGGAACGGCAAGCCGGCCGCGGCCAGAGCCAGGAAGGGAACATGCCAGCCGAACCTGGTGCCAATTTCGATGCAGATGG
>Ga0208044_1001409_pt1 | contig 13177 bp, 10 predicted proteins | sample Sb_taG_8_FD_187712 | JGI IMG/M metagenome (GOLD analysis project Ga0208044, IMG submission 187712) | Peat soil microbial communities from Weissenstadt, Germany - Sb_50d_c_BC metaG (SPAdes) (version 2) | ecosystem: Environmental > Terrestrial > Soil > Wetlands > Peat | place: Germany... | reverse complement strand
GCAGGGAGAAGGTAGGATCGCCACGGCCTTTCTTGATGGCTGTATGCAACGCGCGAGCAAACCGCGCTAGCGGTGCTAGACCGCCATTTCGTAATACCCTGGCATTTCACCAATCTGCAAGGGCGACTTGCGCGACCTCTGCTCACGGGCTGTCTGGAGTGGTCGAGCTACCGACCGGTTCAAGGCTTACGTCATCGATCCACATTTCGCCGACATTGGTCTCGGGCACGATCCGAAAGTCGAGGGCTACTGTCGTAGCCTCAGACTCGGCACGGACGACCCGCTCTACTTTCGTCCAGCGGCCGACGGTCTCCAGAACCTGCTCGAAGCCGCCGTGAGAAAGAACGCGCCAGGAGGTGGGCGTATCCTTGTACTGGGCCAGCCGAGCCCGGCATTCCCCCTCAGTTCCCGCGGCAATCAGATACCAGAACCGCAGGCGCATCTTGGTGCCATAACGAACCGGGCGCTCTGGGTAGCGATAGTATTGGTGTCTAGGAATGTGGGCTTCGAGATGCAGGCTGTCGGGAGATGAGACGAAATGGCGAGTATCGCGGCGATCGTCGGGGGGTTCGGGCCAGGAGTACTTTGGCTGTGCCAGATAATGCTCGCGATCGAGCGCAACCTGGTCGCGAAGACTGGATGATCCCAGGGTGAGCGCCACAGTCCGTACACCCAGGAGTGGATCATAATCACCGTAGAGAACGTGCTGATGCTCGAGCCGGAGCCGGAGGTGAACCACGGCTCCTGGGGCCAAGCTCACCAGTGCGGCTACATCAGTCTCCGGGAGGGGACCATCATCAGCCCAGACCGATATGACGACGCGCTCACGGCACCGTTGTGATTCATCGCTCGAGACAATCACGTCACCAGTGCCCGATGCTGCCGAGGTACCGCTGACTGTCACACGCGACAGTCGGGGCACGGCATGACTGGCCACCCGCGAGTTTGAAACCCATCCCTCGACGACCGATCCGATCGCTGAACGCGAGAGAATTACCCCCGTTGGGCTCGTGTGCCGCAACTGGTAATCGATAATCCACGCTCCCTGATCCTGAGCGACCGAGCGTCGGATAAGAACAAACCGAGTAGACGCCGGGTTGGAAGTCGGCTTCAAGGGAACCTCTCCCGCCCGGGAGACAGTCAGAAGCAGAGGAGTGGCCATAAGATACGACGCGAGGATAATGCCAACGATTAGGCCTACCGCGAAGCCGTGCCCAATCTGGTTCCGAACCAGGGACCTGAATCGGTACTCGCGGCCCGCCGAACGGGCCATATCGACCTTGGAGTTGTAAGTCACCATCATCTACCCGCTCCTTCCTTGGTCCAAAAGCCGCGTACAGCCATCCTGGCTTTGTGATGAGACAGCACTCGCAGCCGACACCTTGGCGGGTCGGCCTTCGAATGCGGAGAAGCAGGGCGTCACGGCATGGTTCAAACGCAAGGTCACAGCTCAGGGGTGGCTGGGGTCGACGCCCGAAGGGCGACGCCCCCAGATCCGAGGCTGGCGCGCTGGGGGCTCGCTGGCGACCGCCAGCTCGACCCCAGCCACCCCGCTCTTGTCACCCGCGAAGATCCCGGAGTTGAACCATGCCTGATCCCCTGCGGGCCAAGCTTGTCTCTGAGTCGGCTTCTGGCATGGCCAGTGCTTCGATGTCCCCTCCTGGAACGACCCGGAATTGGGTCCGCTTGGCATGCGTCACATGCTACGAAATGCTACGTTTTTCCGGCTTTTTCGAAAATCTGGAAATCAGGCTTTCGACGCAAGCTGTTAATGAATAGATGGTTGTGGCTATTTGGCTCTCGGCGCTCTTTTCGACGATAATCAACGCAACATCATGATAATAAATGGGTTGCGCCATAAACAGCAACGTAGCATGTTCCCGCAAAAGTCGCCATTTTGCCCCCTTTTTGGGTCATTTTACCCCCATTTTGCCATCCAGTCGACTTTGAGAGCGGCAGGGGCCAACCGCTATCCGGCACCCCAGGAAAAAGCGTGGCCACGTTCGCTCTCGTGACGACGGCCGGGCCCCAACCGGGTCCTGCCAGATCAACCGCAGGTGCACCTGCCCGCGCTGCGGACCGTCAAGCTTTTGCCAGCCTTTCTTACCCGACTGATCGACAAGTCGTGCGCAATCGGCATGTCGGGCGGCCAGGTTTCCTCGCGTTAATGAGCACACACCCGCGCACCGCCGTTCGGCCTGGGCGGTGCGCGTGCTTGCTTCTCATACCGAATTGCCAAAGCTGGTCGGCACGATCGCGACATACATAGTTTACGACACTGTCACGCAATGCTTCGGCGAACCCTGTCCGGGGCAATGCGATTTTGGCAAGAACCGAACAATTGGCTGCACTCGTTACACTGCCGCCTGTTCCCTGGTTTCGAGGCCGCCGTCAATCCCCTGGACCGTCGCGTCTCCAGCACAATCGACGCCTGCGAGCAACGGCAGCACGCACAGGCGCGTCAGCAGCGACGTGGCAGGCCCCTTGAGCGCGGTTTGCTCGCGCGTTGCATCCAGCGATCAAGAAAGGCCGTGGCGCGCATACCTTCTCCTGCGGGAGAAGGTGCCCCGCAGGGGCGGATGAGGGGATGAGATGCGCGCCTTGGCCGGCAAATTGCCCTCATCCGGCCGTTCCGGCCCGACCCCGCAAGCGGGGTTCCCCCCGCTCCCCGAGGGAGAAGGAGAGGAGGCCCCGCCGCGTCTGCAACTCAACGGTAAAACGCGCTAGAGCTCAGCCCAGCGGCTCCGCCGCGCCCGTGCCGCGTGTGACCCGGCGATCGCGCTGTGCGTCGACGTCGCCCTGTTGCTGGAATGGCTTGGCCATGACATCCTCAGTGTGGCCGGGCCAGCCTACGCCCAGCGCTGTCTGCTGGACGACTTCGTGACGGCCGAGCTTCTGGCCCGGGTCGCCTTGTGCCCGCATCGGCTTGAACCGGTTCATCGGACGCTCCAGAACCGACGGCAAGAGTTCCTGGCTGAGGCACGGGGACGGTCCGTACTGTTACCTGAAAAACCCAGGATTTGAACCATGCCCGGATAGCGGTCGCCTCGGCCAAGGCAATCTGCTGCGGCGATAGCGTCTCGTTGCCGCCACGCTGGCCTACGAAGCCTTTGCCCCGCCTGGCCGCGTCGGACTTCTCCCGGAAGTCCCGGTCCTTCTTCATCGCCCTGAGCCGCTCCGAAGCCGGCACGCCACGGGGTTACCAACGCGCATCTCTTACCTGACCGGCATCGATTCTGTAGCCGGCTGGCGGAAATTCTTATCAGGCCGCTCTGTCTTGCCGATCTTCCGTAACGTTGCAGGCGGGTTCGGACCAGTCGAGGTCCTGGACCCGGAACCGCCGCAGATGGGGTAGCGGGAGCAGCCGTGAGAAAATCTACGATAGTGAATCTTGCGAAACGTTGCCCCCAGGTCAGCGCGATCGAAGTGCCATGAAATAGGCCCACTTGACTCCTGTCTTTGGGCTGGGGTTACGACTTATGGGCCAGGTGAGGGTCACGCTTCGGAACGGAAAAAATCGCATGCTAAGGCATCATGCCTGGGTGAATGTGGCCACTTGAGCCGGCCTGGGGCTTCCAACAGCCACCAACTGAGACGGCGCGATTCGGGGAAGGTGGCCAATTACTATCGTGTTCAGCCACCCCTTGAAACGAGCCCAAAACCGTCAGAATCGCCGGGTTCTTGCGGGATTCACAGCAAGGGATGGAGGCCATGCCCCTTCGCCCGCCCTTAACGTGCGATTTTTTCCGTATATCAGAATAAGACAATATAGCTGCACCAATTGCCGATCTTCCGATGAGAAAGGCTGGTTCGATAAGATAATAATACTAAGTTACATTGCTAGCTAAGTGTATATGTAGTAATATTATATATTACATACAGTTGTATTCACTCAATCCTTAATACGCAATGTCATGAGGATCTCCTGTTCATCCGGTGATCTTGAGTTAGTAGGTCGCCCACATTACCGACCGGGGGGAGGTCCTTATCGAGATACAGGAGAACAGCATTTGTAAGAGCATTTTCCCATTCATTTGGGTTGTTCTTATCAAATGGGGCAGATGCCCTCCCGGCGGTCGGCAGACTTTTGGAAAAAGCAAAGGAGTTCCAATCATGAGGATCAACCCACGTTTTTTGACGTCGAGGACACTCACATGGTCCCCAACAACGGCAGCATCAATGGCATGGGCCCCATTCCTACATCCGATGGCGTGGCCTTCCGCGTCTGGGCCCCGCACGCCCGCAAAGTCGCCTTGGTCGGCACCTTCAACGCCTGGAACTCCAGCCGCCACGAGATGGAGCGGGAGGGCAACGGCCACTGGTATGCCAAGGTCCCCGAGGCCGCCAAGGGGCACGAGTACCGCTACCTCCTGACGACGCCGGCGGGCAAGCTCTGGCGCATAGACCCCTACGCCCGGCAGGTGACCGACTCGAACGGCAACGCGGTCGTCCACGACCCGGACTTCGACTGGGAAGGGGACAACTTTCGGATGCCCCCGTGGAACGAACTGGTGATGTACGAGATGCATGTGGGCACCTTCCATGTCCCGCACAACCGCGCCGACCAGCCGGGCACCTTCGAGACGGCCACCGGGCGGCTGAAGCACCTGGTCGAGTTGGGGGTCAACGCGATCGAGCTGATGCCGGTCGCCGAATTCGAGGGGAGCCGCTCCTGGGGTTACAACCCGTCCTGCCTCTTTGCTGTAGAGACGGCCTACGGCGGGTCGCGGGCGTTCAAGGCGTTCGTCAAGGAATGCCATCGGCACGGCATCGCGGTCATCCTCGACGTCGTCTACAATCACCTCGGCCCCGGTTCCCTCGACCTGTGGCGGTTTGATGGCTGGCACCACAACGATCTCGGGGGCATCTACTTCTACAACGACGGCAGGGCTCGCACCCCGTGGGGCCACACCCGGCCGGATTACGGCCGGCCGGAAGTCCGGCGGTTCCTGCGCGACAACGCCCTGATGTGGTTGGAGGAGTACCACGTTGACGGGCTGCGCTGCGACTCCACGCTCTACATCCGCTCGACCAGCGAGTCCGGGCACCAGGAGATCCCTGACGGGTGGGGGTTCATGCAGGAGCTGAACCGCGAGATCCGCGAGCGCTTCCCCGGCCGGATTACCATCGCCGAGGATCTCCAGCACAACCCGCGGCTCACCCAGGACAGTCGCCAGGGTGGTGCCGGCTTCGGGAGCCAGTGGGACGCGGCACTCGGCTGCGCGCTCAGGGCGGCCGTGGTCGCTCCTTACGACGAGAACCGGCGCCTTCACCCCGTGAAGGACGCGCTATGCTCGCGGTACAACCATGACACCTTCCAGCGCATCATCTACACCGAATCGCATGACGACGCGGCCTGCGGGAGCGGGAAGGCGCGCCTCGCCCAGGAGATCAACCCGTGGGATCCCGCCGGGTGGCACGCCCAGAAGCGCTCGACCCTGGCCGCGGGGGTTCTGCTGACGGCCCCCGGCATCCCGATGCTTTTCCAGGGGCAGGAGTTCGTGGAGTCCCGAAGCTTCAGCGACACCGTGCCCCTCGACTGGAATCGGTGTGAGCGGCACCGCGGAATCGTGCACCTTTACCGCGACCTGATCGCGCTGCGGTTGAACCGCGCCGGCGTCACGCGAGGACTGTGCGGGCAGCACGTCGGCGTCCATCACGTCAACGAGGGTGGCCGGGTCCTGGCCTACCACCGCTGGGAGTGGGGGGGAGCGCGCGATGACGTCATCGTGGTCGCCAATTTCAGCCACCGCGGCTACCACGACTACGTCGTCGGCCTGCCGCGCGGCGGGCGGTGGCGGTTGCGCTTCAACAGCGACTGGAAGGGGTACAGCGGCCTGTTCTGTGGGACCCTCAGCGGCGACTGCAACGCTGTGTCGGGACGATATGACCAGATGCCGTTCCACGGCGCGCTCACCATCGGGCCGTACTCCGTGCTCGTCTTCTCTCAGGACGGCTGATGGACCGGCGCCCAGGGCTAGGATAGTGTCAGGGGCTCTTGGGGTCAGGGGCTCTCGGGGTCAGGGGCTCTCGGGGTCAAGGGGCTCTTGGGGTCAGAGCTAGTTAGAGGGGCTCTTGAGGGGCTCTTGGGGTCTGACCCGTAGTACCAAAACCTGCATACCAAGGCTCGTCACCGCTTGGCGGAGAGCGTCATCGAGCGATGCCAGGGGCAACCGCCGACGAAGTACGAGGTCCAGGTAGGCGGCGGCGTAACTAGGGCGAAAGGGGCCACCCACTTACTGGCACCCGGGAGAAGTGATTGTCCCTTTCGCCGATCCGCCCTTCGGGCACACCGGGAAAGTGATCACGGAAAGCTGCCCCAGACCGCCTATCCTGCGACGAGTGATACGAATGTCCCCCTTTTGCCCCCCCAGGGAGCCCGACAGAACCCTCGGAGAGATCCCGAGCGATGGATGCTTCCCGCTGGTCCTCTCTCGGGTCGTCGTGAATGGCGCTCATGCGCGGCTTCCCCGTCCGGGTGCAGCTCGCCGGCAGCGAGGTTGAGACACCTGGGCTTGTTCATGGCTTGGTGGTCGGCCAGGGCCCTGTTAAGAGGGGAGGGGAGCCTCGAGATACGCTCGAGGGGATGCACGCTGAGGACAAGTGATTCTACACCAGTATAACGTGCGATCAAGAGGATTCGACGATTCGCTCGAGCCAACCCGTCAAAAAACTCGGCGACGCAAACTGCAGCCGACGGCCTCGCCGGAAGGGTCTTCTCAATTCGCATGAGACCTTCACCACGCGAGTCCCCACAGAGCCGCCACTGCGGGCCTCGCAGTCGGCCGGTTCCCATGATTGAGAAATCGGCTTCCTCGTTGAGACGCCCCGGACGCCCGCTCGATCCCTCAAGTGGCCAGATCACGCCCCGGTACTGACCTCTCGCATCGGAAAATTGATAACACTCTCGAATCGAACGCCGAGCGGCACGGCAGTTGCTTTACGGTCATCACGGTGTGATTTCACGGAAATACGCTTATCGAAAGCGAGTGATCCCATGGCGAACGCCAAAGACAAAGCGAAAGAGACGATCCACGAGGGCTACGACAAGACCAAGGAAGCCACCCATGAGGTTGGCGACAAGGCCAAGGAAGCCGGCCACAACCTGAAGGAGAAGGCCAAGGAAGTCGGCCATGACGTGGGTGAGAAGGTCAAGGAAGCCACGACCTACGTTGGCGAAAAGGTCAAGGAGACAGGTCAGAAGGTCAGGGATGCGGCCAAGTAGCCCTCGGTGCTGAACTCGGGCCCCCGCCCTCGCTGGCGGGCGCCCGGGTCGGCTTTCCAGTCACGATCGTACATAGCAACACCCATTTCCACAAGAAAGGACGAAGTCTACCATGATTCGCTGGGCAATCCTCTTCGCCATCCTCGCCTTGGTCGCCGGAGTTCTCGGTTTCGGCGGCCTCGCGGGAGACTTCGCGTCGATCGCCAAGATTCTCCTGTACATTTTCCTGGTCCTGTTCGTCATCTCGCTGTTCATCGGCCGCAGGACGCTCGATTCGACCGTTTAGTCTGGCCTCTTTGGGGCGGTGACACAGTTGCTTCCCGCGGATACGTCCGGGGCGGCGGCCTCGCACGCGTGATCGCAGAAGAATCACCTTGACCATGAATCACAACGGAGTCGGGAAATCCCGGCCATGCCTGGAGATCTAGGTCTTCCTGTAAGAGACTCTCCAGGAGGATGCTTCGCGCCCGGCGGAATCGGCACTGGCGCGAAGCTCTTCTCCTCGTGCTCGAGGCCTGGAACCGCCAGCGGATCGGCCGGATCGTCGGAGCCGTCGTGGTTAGCCAGCTGATCGGCTCGGTGGCGATCCACCTGGCCGAGAGAGACGTCAATCCCGAGTTCGCGACGTAAAGCGACTCGTTCTGGAACGTCTGTGTTCTCCTTTTCCGCGGCCTCGAGTCTCCCCCGAAAACCACGACCGGCCGACTGCTGACGATGGTTCTGCTCGGCGTCGGCCTGACCGGTCTGTTCACCGCGAGCGTGGCCTCTCTCTCTTGATCGAACGGCGCTGAGGTCGGGCCGCTGCCGCACACAGATCAATTGATACTTCTGAGCCGGGTCTTCCACGACCCCTCACAGCCCTTGCCCACCGACCCCACCGTCGGTCCTCCCGTGTCGCGTTGAGGAACCTGGCCATGGACATCCTTCGCCGCAAGATCTCCAGAGATATGAGTTCGTCCGAGCTGACGCTGCTCATCTTCGGGATCATCGCGTTCATGTACTTCACGGGAGAGATTCTCAAGCCGCTGGCCCTTTCGGTGCTCCTGAGCTTCGCCCTCACCCCGGCCACCCACCTGTTCGAGCGACTCGGCCTGCCCCGCGCAGGCGCGGTCGTCCTGACGGTCGTGATCGTTCTCGGGCTCGTGGGCGGAATCGGTTACGTCGTCGGGCAGCAGGTTGCCTCACTCGCCAACCGCCTGCCCGACTACCAGGAGAACATCGAGACCAAGCTTCGGGGTGTGATCAAGTCCGGGCAGCGCCTCAACGTCATGATTGACCAGGTAACGGCCAGGCTCGAGAAACCGCGGCCCGACCGGCCGGGCGAATTGGCCCCGATCCAGAAGGTCCAGGTCGTCGAGCAGCGCTCGTTTCAGGATCGACTCCGCTCCGCGAGCGGACGATACCTGGAATACCTGGGGATCGGCGGCTTCGTCCTGGTTCTCGTCCTCTTCATGCTCGTGGGCCGCGAGGATCTCCGCGACCGGATCGTCGGGCTCTTTGGACACCGCCAGGTCGGGATCACAACCCGCACGATGGAGGAGATCGGTCGGCGGATCAGCCGGTATCTCGCGACACTCGCCCTGGTCAACTCGGGCTTCGGCCTGGTCATCGGGGTGGGGCTCACCCTGATTGGCCTGCCGTACGCCGTCCTCTGGGGATGCCTTGCCGCGATGCTCCGGTTCATCCCCTACGTCGGCACGGCGGTCGCCCTGGCGCTTCCGCTGGTCTTCTCGTTCGCGAATTTCCCCGGCTGGATCCAGCCACTGGAGGTCGTCGCCCTCTTCGGAGCGGTCGAGCTGGCCCTCAACAGCTTCCTCGAGCCCGTTATCTACGGCAAGACGACGGGAGTCTCCGCGCTCGGGTTGCTCTTCGCCGCCATGTTTTGGACCTGGCTTTGGGGAACGCCCGGCCTCCTCCTCTCGACCCCATTGACTGTCTGCCTGGTGGTGCTGAGCAAGTATGTTCCCAGCCTCGGGTTCTTCGCGATCCTGCTCGGCGAGAAGGCCGAACTCGACCCCGACGTGCGGCTCTACCAGCGACTCGTCGCCCTCGACAGAGCGGGCGCCGAGGACGTGGTCGCGACTGCGCTCAAGGCTCGGCCGCGAGTCGACGTTTTTGACCAGGTCTTGATTCCAACCCTGTCGCGGGCCGAACACGACGCCGCGCGAGGCGATCTGGACGAGTCGGAGCAGGCCTTCGTCTGGGACGTGATCGGCGATGTTGTGGACCGTATGAAAGGGGTCGAGCAATTCGACCTCGCCTCGGCATCCCGTGGGGCCAATGAAAATCCGAGAACGGGCGGAAACAAGTCGACTCCGCCCCGAATGCCCGTAGTGGGGATTGCGGTCGAAGACAGGACCGACGCCCTGGTGCTTCAGATGCTGGGCCAGCTCCTGACCGCCTCCGGTCTTGATCTCGAAGTGATCAGCGACGCCGAGTCGCCCCTGGAGGTGGCCGAGCGGGTGGCCGAGCTCTCCCCCAGGCTGGTCGTCGCCTCTCACCTCCCACCGCGCGATCCGAGAACGACGCGATACCTGGTGCGCCGGCTCCGCGCCCGGTTCGCCGACCTGGAGATCGTGGTGGGCCGCTGGGGGGAAACCACCGCGGCATCGTCAGACGCCGAGCGCCTGGTCGCGCTGGGGGCCTCGCAGGTGGTCTTCACCCTCGCCGACCTGCGAGACCGTATCCTGGGCCTCGCTTCGCTCGAAATGAAACGCGCGGTCGCGGCCACTCCTCTCCCCGCCTGAGGCGCTGGCAAGCAAATCAAATTGTACTTCCTATTTGTGCATATCTTGAACTGTCGATCTCTTCTCAAGAAAGCAAGGCCTTTCATGGCTACGACCACGATCGACCGAGCTTGGATCGCCTCCGAGTTTCTCAAGATCGTCACCTCGGAGCGGTCGCTGGTAGCCGACGCGAAGGACCGGGCGAAATCGCCGCCGATTCCGGTCCTCGCCGTCCTCTACCACGAGATCGCCGAGCAGGACGAGCGACACATCGCCGTCCTGGAGACGATCGCGACGCGATACGGGCACACCCCGACGCGCTCCACGGGGGGCGGCGTCGGCGAGACGCTCGGGCGACTCAAGGACAAGGTCGTCGCGCTCGGCACGGGCCCGACCGACCTCCTCCGGCAAGACCTCACGGCCAAGGCCGATGCCATCGACTATCAATCAGCCTGGGCCCACGCTTTCGAGTCCATCGGCGATTCCCAGAGCGCCCGCGACCTGGCCGCCGTCTTGACTGAAGACCAGGCGCATCACGACGCCCTCCTCGAGGGCCTCAAGCGCATGCTCGAACAACGGACTACCGGCAACGATGGTCGCTGAGGTCCAGAAGGTCGGGGCGCCTCTGCCGGTCGGGCTCCCTCTCGGCCGGCGCACCCGTCCTCACAAAGGGTGCCACGATCAAGGGGGAACCGCGTCATGGGCCCTGCTTGGAGAGAAGCCGGAGCAAGAGGTCGAGATCGACCGGTTTGACCAGGTAGTGGTCGAACCTGGCTTCCCGCGCATGAGGCGCGCGGGCATCGGGTTTACGGGCCGAGATGGCGATGAAGATCGTCGCCGCCAGGCCGCATTCCCTGCGGATGGTCGAGGCCAGCTCATAGCCGTCCATGTCCGGCAGGCCGATATCCAGGAGGATGATCTCGGGGCGGAAAGTGCGAGCCTTCTCCAGGGCGAGACTGCCGTTGTAGGCTGTGGTCGTGTTGAAGCCGCAGATCGTGAGCATCATCGACGTCGCCTCGGCGAGGTCGGCATTGTCGTCAACGATAAGAACACGACACAACACGCGATTGGTTACCGTGCAAGGGCGACCGGGTAGAGCGACCTGTCAAACCCGCCTCACGCCAAGTCGGCGGTCCAATCTCATCATGCCACACGTCCCGATTGCCGTGGCTTAGGCCTCTTCCGTGGGGATAAATTAGCAATTTGCGTACCGACCCGATTCTTAACTCGCGTCGTGTTTCCCCGCGGATTCTCCGGCGTCGGCCCCCTCGGCGAGAATCGGAAGCAGGCTTTCCAGATCGACCGGCTTGAGCATGTGGTGATCGAAACCCGCTGCGCGGGCCCGCTCGCGATCGTGGTGCTGGCCGAGGCCGGAGATCGCGATCAGGGTCGCTTCTCGCAACGCGTCTTCCTTCTTAAAGGCCTGCGCAAGCTCGTAGCCGTTCATCCCGGGTAAACCGATGTCCAGGAGCACGAACTCGGGTCGGAACTCGCGGGCGATCTGCAGGGCTGACGGCCCTTCGTGAGCCGTCTTGACTTCATAGCCCGACGTCTCGATGAGCATCGCCAGGCCCATGGCGATGTCCACGCTGTCGTCGACCACGAGCACGCGCCGCCGCCGCCACGATCTGGGGGAGGGCTTGACGTAGGAGAGCCCCCCCCGATCCGTTTCGTCCGGCGGCCCGGGAGGGGAGTCCATTGCCGGGAGCCTGATCGTGATTTCGCTCCCCTTGCCGGGTCCTTCGCTCGCGGCGGTAACACTCCCCCCGTGCAGCTCGACGATCATCTTGACGAGGGTCAGGCCAATTCCCAGGCCACCCAGCGAGCGGGAGAGGTTGTCGTGGACCTGGGTGTAGAGGTCGAAGACGTGGGGAAGCATCTCGGGGTCGATCCCGATCCCGTTGTCACATAGCCGGAGGACGATGCTCGACCCTTCTTGCGCTCCGGTGAGCGTGATCGAGCCCCCGTTGTCGGTGTATTTCGCAGCGTTGGTGAGGATGTTGCTCACAACCTGCTCCAGCCGCGCGGGGTCAGCGAGCGCCGAGAGCTTCCGGGGCGGCAGGATGATTCTCAGATCGTGCTTCTTGGCGGTCATCAGCGGCAAGACCGATTCGGCTGCCCGGGACACGACCTCGCGGAAGTCGATGGGCACGGGCTTGAGCTGGATCTTGCCGGTGCTGATCCGCGAGACGTCAAGCAGATCTTCGATGAGGCGCGTGAGGTGTTTAGTCTGGCGCTCGATCGCCTCGCAGCCCCACGTGAATTCGGGCTGGGGGGGGCCTTTCAGCACGAGGATACGGACGGCCGTGCGGATGGCCGCCAGCGGGTTCCTCAGCTCGTGGGAGAGCATCGCCAGGAACTCGTCCTTCCGCCGGTCCTGCTGCCGCAACGCGTCCTCTATCCGCCGCCGGTCCGTGACGTCGGTCCCGGTGGCGGCCACGAACAGGACGCGGCCCGCCTCGTCCATCACGGGGGCGAGGATGAGGTCCACCACCCGCTCGGCACCGTCGGCCACGAAGTAGTTGGTCTCCGTGCGGAACAGCCGCCCCTCAGCCGCCTGGAGGGAGGCCGCCCGGACCATTTCCATCAGGGCCGCCGAGCGGTTCCACCACCCGGACTCCCAGAACGGCTTGCCGATGACCTCGTCGCAGGTGAACCCGCAGGCGTCGAGGCAGAGCCGGTTCGCCTCGACCACCGTGCCGTCGAGGGCCAGGACGCCCGCGAAGTTCCTCCCCTGCTCGAAGAAGGCCCGGAACTTAGCGTTCGCCTCGGCAGCCTGTGCCGCCCTCGTCGCCGCCCGCCGGTAGCGCTCCTCGCTCTCCCTGAGGGCATTCTCGGCTCGCTTCTTCTCACTGATGTCGCGGGCGATCTTCGAAGCCCCGATGACGTGGCCTACGTCGTCGCAGACCGGGGAGATCGTTAGGGAGATATCGAGGCGGCGGCCGTCCTTGGACACGCGGACTGTCTCGAAGTGCTCAACCCGCTCCCCGCGGCATAGCCGCTCCAGGATCGCGCGTTCCTCGTCTTGCCGCTCCGGCGGGATGATCAGGGTGATGGGTTTACCGACGGCCTCTTGGTGTGAGTAGCCGAACAGGCGCTCGGCCCCGGCGTTCCACGACCGGATGACGCCGTCGAGCGTCTTGCTGATGATTGCGTCCTCGGACGACTCGACGATGGCCGCCAGCCGCGCCCGGGCCTCCTCCGCCCGCTTTCGCTCGGTGATGTC
>Ga0208044_1001408_pt1 | contig 13183 bp, 10 predicted proteins | sample Sb_taG_8_FD_187712 | JGI IMG/M metagenome (GOLD analysis project Ga0208044, IMG submission 187712) | Peat soil microbial communities from Weissenstadt, Germany - Sb_50d_c_BC metaG (SPAdes) (version 2) | ecosystem: Environmental > Terrestrial > Soil > Wetlands > Peat | place: Germany... | reverse complement strand
CCGGGTTCAGGACGAGAACCAGAAGTCGTGGTGGAACATCGGGGGCTGGGGCAATTCGCGCCATGCGATCGAGATCGGCGGCGAGATCGGCCAGAGCGTGCCGGGCCGCATCGAGACCGGGCGGTGGCATGACATCCGGATCGAGCTTGCGGGCTCAAGCATCAAGTGCTACCTCGACGGCAAGCTCGTGCACGACGCGAATACTCCCAGGATGAAGTCGCTCCACGCGTCGGCCACCCGTGAGAAATCGAGTGGAGACATCATCCTCAAGGTCGTCAACGCGTCCGACCAGGCACTGGCCACGGACATCGGATTCCGCGGCATCGCACGGCTGACAGGCCCGGCCAGGGCGCTGGTGCTGACTGCCGATAAACCGACCGACGTGAACTCGCTGGCCAGCCCCTCGAAAGTCGCCCCGGTCACGCTTGGCATCGATGCCGGCGAATCGGCCATTCGGCACACGTTCCCCGGTAACTCGGTATCGGTGATCTGGGTGAAGGGGGAATAGGTCGAGCACTTGCAGCCATCGACCACACCGCCGTTCTTGCGTATTCGGGATAGAGGTGAGTCGGTCTGGGCATCAGGCTATCCTCTGGCGCGCGGTCCTGAGGGAGTCGGAACCGCGACCTGGAAAAGGGGATAGTGAGCCGGGCGGAATCCCGGGGTGACAGGACGGCTATTGAACTTTTTCTGGAGGGTTTGAATGCTGCCGCGTCCTCTTTGCGCTGGTTTGTGTGACGCTCAGGGTGAGGAACTGTTGCATGTAATTCTGCCGCGCTAGGAGCCAAGCCAATGTTTTTTCAGGCTGGCATCGCCCGTAGCAGCGCGTCGGCACGGTCGTATACGTCGTCCGGATCGAGCCGGTCCACCTCCACCGGCTTGGACCAGTACCGACCGTGCCCCACCCAGTGCCGCGTCCGAAGGCACTCGCGGTACCGCCCAATGATGTTGTTGTCCATCACCTGGGTTTTCTTGAGCACATCAAGGATCCCACCGTCGTCGAAGTCCGGACGCAACTGCTTCTTAGCGGAGAGCGTCTTGTGCCACTTCCGATAAGCGACCGACAGCGAGTCTTTCAGCTTTTCCGCGACGCGGCGGAAGTAATCGACCTTGAGCGTCCCCTCCGCGCTCGCCACGAGATTGAGCACGGTGAGTCGATCGAGCTCGCGTCGATCGGCGTCATAGTGAGCGTCGACTTCCCCCTCCGTCATCCCCACAAATCGGGGAGCGACTGCCGAGCTCTGACGGATGGCATGCTGAATGGACGCGCGTTGCTCGACGAGTGCGTCGACAATGCCGTGGTGCCAGTCACGAATCTCATCGAGCGTCTGAGGCTCCGCAGTCTCGCGATCAATTAATGGGATGGGCATTACAGTCAATCGCACATCACGAGCTGTAGAATCTCGGCGAGCGTCGACTCATCGAAGGTGACAATACGCAGCATCGGCTGGCGCGTTTGTACAAACCCCCAGCGAGAATCGGGCTGCACAATCAGCGCCACTTCGCCACGCTCGCCGACTACGTCGACACGACCAACGGCACCTACGATGTTCCGCCCGCGGGGCGAGAAACGAACCTGCTCCTCTCCGATGACTAGGATGAGGTCGTCTACGGAGTACGTTCCGATATAGTTCTCGGTCAGCTGCTTTGGACGCCGCTGCAGCGTGACCGTCTTCTGCCCGATCGGCTCGACGAGCATCGTCTCGATCTGGTCGTACAGATCCTTCACGGCAGCGAGATACTTGTCCCGGCGTTCATCCCAGTCGATGCCTGCGCTGGCTTCCGATTGCTTTTGCTTCTTCAGAAAAAAGGCAGTGAGGTTTTGATTCATCGTTCCGCTCCAGACATGGCGGGATTACGCAATGTTTCTAGTCTAGCAGCCTTGCGATCGTACCGCAAAGCGTGGGCGGCGACTTTTATACGTTGAAGTCGGGGCGACAAGACGGCTATTGAACTTTTTCTGGGGGGCGTCAAGACGCTCGCGTCGCAACTAAGCATTGCAAGACTAGTACTTGTGGCAATTCTCGATTCGTCGTGCTCTGAGCAGCCGTCGTCATAATGACCGGAACGGAGTCGGTTCCACCGTGCGTTTGGACGCGTCGGTCGATGTGACCGACGCGCCGAGCTGAGCCGGTCGTTCCAGAAAACGGTCGTTTTTCGGAGCATCTCATCTCAGCCATACGTTTGCCGGGAATAATGGCGATCAATGTGACTGAGGCACGCCGGGAGTCAGTCTGGGGAACGGGATCTCTTGCCAAACTGTGCGTTGTGCGGAGAACGAGGCAACTTTGCCGAGGCGATCTACGCTTGCCTTGGCCCCGGCGTGCTTCATGTCTCTCGACAAAGCTCCGCACGCTCCACTCGATTCCAGATTAGTTTGCCCGCTCAGCGACCATACATGGAGGTCTGACACACTTGCTCTCCTCGGCATTGACTGTTCTTGTTCTAAACAGGATCCGACTGTCCGTGGGAGAGATTATCTTGCGTTCCCAGCCCAGTCCGTCCCAAGCGCTGAATGCCTCTTCGTAGCCACGACTGATGGCCGCGAATCCTTCCGCGGCTGGAACGTGTGTGAAACCGATTGGCTCGCCGGCCGATCTGGCCAAGGCAAAGTTACGTGAATAGAAGGCGCGTTCAGAGGCCGTGGGATAAGTCCTCTCGGCTCCGGGTACCGACAAAGTTTCAAACAACAGAAAAACAACCGCGACGGCGAACCCCCAATAGACGAGATGCTCGAGTACGTCGGATTTGGCGGAACAATCGGACGGAGGGCGCTTACCCGCGACCAAGGTGTTGACGAGGTTTGTAGCCATCAGAACCGAGTAGGCGTCAGCCAGAAACTCCAAGGGAAACCGATGTGATTCCATGAACTCCTGGCGCTCGGATGGTTTCAGGGACTGGCTTTCCAGTACGATTTCCGCGCCGCGTTCTACATGCCCGTCGATCACGTGCGCAAGTTCATGAAGAAACAGAAAGTAATGGGCAAACGTGCAAATTGCCCTGAATCCGTTGAGGAGTTTCGGATCATTGGGAGGGATCACGTCGCACGGCTCCGAACCGAATTTCAGGACCGCGCCTTTGTCTGTCAGCAGCGGCAGGGCAAGTCGCGAAGCGAGGGGCCTGCCCGGCGCACTGCGATGTGATCGCAACGTGTCCGGATGAGCCAACAAGCGTACGACAGTGTTGTAGACCTGTAGACCCGTCCCGGCATCAATTGCGATGCCGTAACCCTTGCCGTGGCGGTTGGCGCTTGCTGCTGCCCCAATCGCCAGACGGAAGGTGATGCCGGAAACGATGCAGCGGAACACAGGAAAGCGAGGGAAATCGTCGTCTCCATGCAAGTACCATTTCATGAAGGTGTCAAGATCCAGAAGCAGTTTGAAGGTTAGCCCCCACTCCGGGTCGCTCAATCTGCTGCGTACTCCGTCCATACCCATCCAACTCGGAAAAGGCCAGCCATCGGGTGCATTGGATTCCGAAGCCGCACTGGCATCCCAACACGGAGGGCACCCGTTACATCGCATGATTAGTCGCCTTGTGCATGATCGAGTTCTTCACGCCATTCGTCGCCGCACCAGTTACGGAAGGCGCGCAGGACGGCCTCGTCCAAGCTCTCACCAGCGACCTCTATGACGAACAGAACGGCAGCGCAAGTCGCCAGGCCACTGCTGAAGTGCTGGGCGAAGAGAAGGTAAGCTGCGCTCAGCAGTTTTGAACCGCCTTTAGCTGCCGTCTTCTGGAGTGTGGGGTTGCAGCAAGCGTAGGATTGTACAACAGATTTATTTCGTTTCCACCAAGTTTTGCCCGCTTCGACATAACCCGCGGGGTCGAAGGCGGCTCCCAGCGGGAGGTCCGGATCCAATTCGCCGAGCCGCTGGAAGAGAGGATCCAGATTCCCTTGCGAGCTCTTCTCGTAAAGATCTGTCAGATCTTTGTTCAGTTCGTCAGACATTGTGAACCTCCAGGCTGAGGTATCCGGCACGATGGATCGCCGCCCTTGGTTCTTGGGCTTCGAGCATCTTGAGGAGTCGGCCGTTCCCCAGACGATCGGCCCACCAAAGCAGTTCCCCCGAATCGCCGAAAAGCCAAGTCCAAACAACACTCCAAAGTCGATGTCTCGCGGGTTGCGACTTCGACGCTCAAACAACGACCGCCTACGTGTACAGCTTACTCCGATTGCGTACCGGCGGTCAAGACCCGAAGCCCGTAGACGATATGACGATATGACGACACTCCGTGGGCGATTCGGCAGACAAACATCCTCAACGGCCAGCGTGGCTCGATTCCAGCTTTCGTTACGCCGTGGTTGCCCGTGGTGGTGGGGGGATTGCAGGCGGTCACGCCACCGTTCAATCGGAGCTAAGGCTCACTCAGATTTCCCTACTCACAGGAGACCTGCCACCTTGTAGGTATTGATTTCTGGACTCGTCGCTAGCCACACACCGACGCGCGTTTTCGACCGTGTACCCCAGCGCGAGACTACCGTTCATCGGCATCCGTCGATTGCTGCGAAGGTGGCGACTGGATTTGAACTCCGCAACCTATTGTTGTGAAACGAGTTGCAGGATATCGTCGCGCCGCCGAGCCGAACTCGGCTGGTTGGTTGGACCGGATTGCCCCTGCTGTGAATCAATCGCAAAACGTTCGTGCCCAACGAGAAACAGCTCTCTGCTGAAGGTCGGCGAAGAGCTGTTGTTGTTTTTAGTCGAGTCGACCGGATTTGAACTCCTCGGGAATGCGGAGCTGGCCGGCAGGCCGCCAAGTTCTGTTGTCCGATTCAATCCCCCCGGGGTTCAGAGCAAGGGCCAAACGCAGATCATCGAGGCCAGGGCGTCAAGGTTACCCGGCGTTCGCCGGAGCGCGGCTTGACAGTCGCATAGGCGTTCTCTACGATGAATCCCGCTCAATCCAACCACGCCGGGGCCTGGGATCGATATCCATGATCCAGGGCGCTGCCCGAGCTCAAGCTTGGTGCCGGACGGATCGGGTCCATGACGGCTGCTCTGATCCCTCTCGGGATGCGAAGCTGGGAGATACTTCCGGCTGCGGCATCCCGTCGTCGTTTCGACGCGGATTCGTATTCAGGATGAAATCAAGCCAGTGGGAGTGATGTCATGCGGATAGCCCTGGACGCGATGGGAGGCGATTTTGCTCCCGGACCGATCGTCGCGGGCGCCCTCGAGGCCGTGCGTGAACAGCCCGAGCTGACTGCCGTACTCATCGGCGATCGCGAGCGGATCGAGGCCGAGCTGGCCAAGGCCCACGACGCCCCGCGTGATCGCCTGCCGATCGTCCATACCAGCCAGACGATCGGCATGGAGGAGAAGCCGGTCGATGCGCTGCGGAAGAAACGGGACAACTCGATTTCCAGGTGCTGGGGGCTGCTGGCCGCCGGGGAAGTCAAGGCGGTCGTCTCGGCGGGCAACACCGGGGCCATGGTGGCCTCGGCGCTGTTCAACGCCAAGATGTTCCTGCCGGGGGTGCGGCGGCCGGGGATCGCCGCGATCTTCCCCTCGCACCAGGGGCCCATCGTCATCATCGATGTCGGGGCCAACATGAACGCCAAGGCCGAGGACCTCTACCAGTATGGCATCATGGGGGCCATCTATGCCGAGGAGATCCTGGGGGTGACGCACCCGCGAATCGGCCTGCTGAACGTCGGAACCGAAGATGAGAAGGGGACCGACCTCACCCGCGCCACAGGTGCTTTGTACCATGCCAGCCCGTGGGCCAGCCGGTTCGTGGGCAACGTCGAGGGGCGTGACATCTACGAGGGCCACGTACGGGTCGTCATCTGCGATGGGTTCGTGGGAAACGTCCTGCTCAAGGCCGGCGAGGGAGCCGTCGAATTCCTGTTCTCGACGCTCCGCGAGGAGCTCGCCCGGATGCTGCCGGAGCTTCCCATCGGGGCCGGCCATCGGATCGCCGCCAGCCTGAACACGCTCAAGAGCCGGTTTGAATACGAGGAATTCGGCGGTGGCCCCCTCCTGGGAATCCGAGGCGCCTGCATCATCTGCCACGGGGCTTCGGGCGTGCGTGCCATCAAGAACGCGCTTCGGGTCGCCCACGCCATGGCTGAGGATCGCCTCAATTGCCGGATCGTCGAACACCTGGGCGCGAAGCTGGTCAGTGTGGCGGATGAAAGTCCCGAGGCCTCCGACGCCCGTGAGTGACGAGGTTCACCGATCATGCCCAAGATTGCCTTCTTGTTTCCCGGCCAGGGTGCGCAGACTGTCGGCATGTGCCAGGAACTGGACCGCGAGCTGCCCGCGGTCCGGGCCCTGTTCGACCGCGCCGGTGAGGTCCTGGGATACGACCTGCGAGCGCTTTGCTTCGAGGGGCCTGCCGATGCTCTAGAGGCCACCGACGTCAGTCAGCCGGCGATCTTCGTCGCCAGCCTGGCGGCGCTCGAGAGCCTCAAGGCCAGCGAGCCGGCGGTCGTGGAAGCCTGCCAGGGCGCGGCCGGTCTGAGCCTTGGGGAATACACGGCCCTGGTGTTCGCCGGCGCGATGGATTTCGCCTCTGGTCTGGAGGTGGTTCGACGGCGCGGCCAGGCCATGCAGGCTGCTTCTCTCGCCACACCCAGCGGCATGACCAGTGTGCTGGGGCTGGACGAGGCCAAGGCCGACGAGCTCTGCCGCCGCGTCGCCTCGACCGGACGGCTGTGGAAGGCCAACATGCTGGGGCCCGGCAATATCGTGGTCTCGGGCGAGGCCGCCGCGCTGGCGGCCGTCGAGACGGTCGCCAGCGAGCTCGGAGCCATGAAAGTCGTCCCCCTGCCGGTCGCCGGCGCGTTCCACTGCGACCTCATGAGACCGGCGGATCTCAAGCTTGCCGAAATCCTCGCGAGGACCTCCATGGAACGCCCGCGAATCCCGGTCTATTCCAATGTCGATGCCCGGCCACACAACGACCCCGACGACATCCGGCGCACGCTGGTCGCCCAGGTCCTTCAGGGCGTTCGCTGGGAGGACTCGATGCGGGGCATGCTGGCCGACGGCTTCGACACATTCTACGAAATCGGGCCCGGCCGAGTCTTGACCGCTTTGCTCAAGCGCATCGACCGCAAGATCCCGTGCATGAATATCCCCGCGCGGTAAAATGAGGGACTACCAACCGTGAAAGAGGACGGCTCTCCTGTCAAGATTGAGGAAAGGTCCGATCCATGAGCACCGCGCGCGTTCGCAGGCCGAATACGGCTCGGCTGGGTCGCCTCTCCAACGGCATGCTCATGACGCCTGAGGAGTTCGACGCGGCAACCGATTTCGATGAGCTTTACTGTTACGAGCTGATTCATGGGGTGCTGATCGTGAGCCCTCCGCCAGGAGAATCGGAGCGAGATCCAAACGGTGAGCTGGAGTACCTTCTGCGGGCCTATCAGTCGGGTCACGAAGCCGGTTCGGCTCTCGATAAGACCCTTTCGGAGCAGTATGTCCACCTCTCCGACAGCCGCCGCCGGGCGGATCGCGTGATCTGGGCCGGTCTGGGCCGAATCCCGGATCCGAAAACCGATGTTCCAGCAATCGTGGTCGAGTTCGTCTCCAATCGGCAACGTGACCGGGTGCGGGATTACGAGGAGAAGCGCCGGCAGTATCTGGCCGTCGGGGTTCAGGAATACTGGATCATCGATCGGTTCCGGCGAATCATGACGGTCTTCCGCGGCCGGCCGGGGGAGCCAGCCGAACAGATCATCAAAGAGAACGAGGTTTATCGCACGACGCTCTTGACAGGATTCGAGCATCCTCTGGCCCGGCTCTTGAAGCTGGCCGACGACTGGGCCGGACCCGTCAGAGCACGGAAGAACAGTGGGAGCCCCCGAGCCTCAACACCCCAGTGACAAATGCCATGCTCGGCATGTTTCCGCGTGACTCCGCTGGAGTCCCCCGGATTGGTTGCCTAGAAGGTACGCTATCTAGAGCAGAATTGCCTGGGGTGCATGTCAGCTTTTGTTTCTTTTCGTTGTAACTTTAGGCCGTTTGGGGCGGCGAGTGAAGGGACATCCAGGGCGGGTTCCGAGGTGTTTCGCCAGTCGTTCGTCGTCGCTCAGGGCCGCGGCCCGCACCTGAAGGATCGCCGCGGCCCCCTCGGGATCATTCCAGTACATCTCCGTTCCCTTCACGCGGTAGTTCATCTCCTTCACCAGCGATTCCATCCAGGCCGTGGTCACCGGCAACCCCTGACGGCGATACTCCGGGTAATTCATACGATCCCGGTTGTGCTCCAGATAAGTGATGGTCTGGGCCAAAATCTTTCGGGCGTCGGTCTCGGGGGCATCTTGAGGAGGCTCGCCCAATTTCGTCTGTAGGACATGCAGTTCCTCCAGCACCTGCGCGACTTCGCCTCGCCAAGCACCACGCATCCAAGCCACGTACTGGCTCCATGCGTCCGCGGCAAGATCGTGAACTGCCTTGGCCGCTAGAAACAGGTAACTCAGGGGGTGGATGAAGTCGAGAATCGCCGTGAAGTCGCTGAAGTGCTGCTTGTGGATCGACCAGTTCCATGGTAGCCCATCGCCCAGGAACGCTTTGGCGGCGGCTTCGTAAAAGCGTCGCCGCTTGGCTTCGCGGGCCATTTGTTGGCCGAACTCTTTTGAGCTCGCGAGACTGGCGAGCACGGTCCGAACCAAGCGCTTCGGGCGCCAATCGGTGGGGGGAACGAGTTCAGCTAATTCGGGAGGTTCTGTCTGGTGCCTCTCGTCCGTCGCGGGTAGCGCGGAGGCTACTGACAGCGCCTGGGTCTCGGCGATCTTGGCCACGTGCTTGGGATCACTGAAACAGGCTGGCGGTTCGGGTTGCGGGTCGTCGTCGAAGGTGGTTCGCGTGGCGCGGATCAAGCAGGCGTTCTTGGTCTCCCGCCAGCCCTCGCCTTGCAGATGCACCCCGCGACCGTGTCCCGGCTCGCGCGTGCGGATACGGCCGCCGTCGCATTCTACGACCGCCAAGGGGGGAGGACTTTCGGGCCGCATCGCCAGAGCGTTGTCGGTCTTGGGATCGGCGTCACGGCGCTCGGCCAATTCCTGACCGACGTCATGTACGACCCGCTGGATCGTTTTGAAGGAAACTCCCTGACCACCCACGCCTTTGACCACGATCGCAGCCCGCTTGAATGAGCGTGTCTCGGCCGCTGCGATGGTCATCCGCTGCACGAGCAGCGGCGTTTCTTCACGAGCGTCAAATCCCAAGGTTTCCCGGAGGGGGGAAAAAGCCCCGACGACAAACGGGGCAGTGACCCACTGGCTCCTCGACGACCAACGGGCCATCGATGGAAGTGACCCGCCGTTTCTTGCGTCCCAACTCGCAACGGGTGCCACACTCCGGGCACTTGGCCGAGGATGACGCTTGCGCGCTGATTTCGCCCATCCGCCGTAGTTGAATTTGACGACTGAGTTGCTGTCCCAGTTCATGAGCGCGGGCTTCGATCACCGAGTAGTGCGGCACGCCGACGATTGTGCCCTTGGCCCGATCAAGATCCACTGAGACCTGGGCCGCTTCTCGAAGCAGTCGCTCCAATTTTTCCGTTAGTTCGATCGTGGTTCCGTCCATGATTTGTCCTTCCCGGCTCGGGACTCCGTTCTCCAAAGCTTCACGACCCCCGCACTCTAACACAGAATCTCCGGGTTCTCCTATTGACGATTTTGAGCCATGAGCGTAGCCCGCAAAAGCTGACATGCACCCCGGCACAGGAACGCCGTCAAAGTGCCGTTGACAGGGTGGCTGGAGTCGTCAATACTCTGGCCCGGACAGCCCGGGGCAGGCCAGAGATTGAACCGTTGGTCATGACTGCCGTGTTCTGCCCGAATGCGATTGCGACGTTTCAATCTTCGGATGCTCTTCAGGAAGGTCTGCCGTTCGACCAAACGCTACGCAACGTGAAAGTCGTGCCCGCAAGGACGGGGGCCTGGGCGTGCTCTCCCGCCCGTCACTTCTTGCCGGCTGCACGGATTGGTTCTCCACTGTCTTCCACGATCCGCGACGCTCCAGGCGCGTCTCGAGTCGAACCACCAAGGATGGATCCTGCCATGCGAATCCTCGTCACCGGAGGAGCCGGTTACGTCGGCTCAACGCTCGTCCCGATGCTCCTCGAACAGGGGCATCGCGTCCGGGTTCTCGATAGCCTCAAGTTCGGCGGCAACGGCCTGCTTCCTTGCTGCCAGAACCGGTTCTTCGAGCTTCAGAAGGGCGACGTCTGCGACCCCACGGCCGTGAAGGCGGCCGTCGAAGGCATGGACGCGATCATTCACCTCGCCGCCATCGTCGGCTACCCCGCCTGCAAGAAGGAGCCGCAGCTCGCCCAGGCCGTCAACGTGGACGGCACCCGGAACCTGCTGGCCCACCGGAAGCCCGACACCAAGTTCCTCTACGCCTCCACCGGCAGCATCTACGGTTCAATACCTGACTATGTCTGTAACGAGGAGACGCCACGAGCCCCGATCACCCTTTACGGCGAAACCAAGAGTGCGGCCGAACAGATGGTGCTCGACGCGGGCAACAGCGTCGCCTACCGATTCGCCACCGCCTTTGGTGTCAGCAACCGGATGCGTCTGGACCTGATGCCCAACGACTTCACCTACCAGGCGGTCAAGAACCGCAACCTGATCGTCTACGAGGGCGGATTCAAGCGGACCTTCGTCCACGTCCGCGACATGGCTCGCTCGTTCATCTTCGCCCTCGAGCGGTGGAGCGAAGTCAAGGACGAAGTTTACAACGTCGGCCACGAGACCATGAACTTCACCAAGGAAGACGTGGCCCGCAAGATCCTTGAGCACGTCAACTTCTATCTCCATTTCGCCGAGGTCGGCAACGACGCCGATCAGCGCAACTACGAGGTCTCCTACGAGAAGATCCGCAAGAAGGGCTTCGAGACCACCATCGACCTCGACCGCGGCATCTCCGAGCTCGTCCGCGCCGCACAGCTCATCGAGTTCCAGAATCCGTTCGCTAATGTGTGAAGTCACTCGCCCCGAGCCACTAACCACGAGTCACTGCATCATTCCTGGAGCCCCGACATGAGAAGTTTCTGGTCGAACAAGCGCGTCACGGTGACTGGTGGGGCCGGCTTCCTTGGCCAGCACCTGGTCAAGCGGCTGGAGAGCTACGGAGCAAGGGTCTTCGTACCCCGGCAGCGCGAGTACAACCTCGTGGCGCTCGATTCCTGCCTGCGCTGCCTGCTCGAGCACCCCTGCGACGTGGTCTTCCACACGGCCGCGTACTACGGGGGGATCGGGATCAACCAGACCGAGCCGGCCAAACTGTACTACAGCAACCTGGTGATGGGCGCGAACGTGATGGAAGCCGCGCGGCTGGCGAAGGCCGGCAAGGTGGTCAACATCGGCACGGCGTGCAGCTATCCCGGCTATCTCGAGGGGGACCTCAAAGAAGACGACCTGTGGGGCGGGCCATGCCATGCCAGCGTGGTCAACTACGGCCTGACCAAGAAGATGCTGGCCGTGCAGGGTCAGGCTTACAAGAAGCAGTACGGGCTCGACTCGATCCACCTGATCTTGACGAACCTCTACGGTCCGGGCGATTCGTACAACCCGGATCGCTCGCACGTGGTCGCGGCGCTGGTGCGGAAGTGGGTCGAGGCCGATCTCGCCGCCGCGCCGAGCATCGAGGTCTGGGGCACCGGCAAGCCGATCCGCGAATTCATCTACGTTGAGGATTGCGCCGATGCGATCGTGCTGGCTGCGGAAAAGCACAATGACGTCGCCATGCCGCTGAATATCGGGACGGGCATCGGCACCTCGATCCGGGAGCTGGTCGAGACGATCAACGAGGTCACAGCGTTCAAGGGCAAGATCGTCTGGAATGCGGACAAGCCCGACGGCGCGGTCAAGAAGGTGCTCGATGTGACGCGGATGAAGCGCGAGCTCGACGGCTGGGCGCCGCCCACGAGTCTGCGCGCCGGGCTGGCCAAGACCATCGCCTGGTACCGGGCCAACAAGGCCCAGGCGGACGCGAAATGGTGAATCGCCGGCTCTGGTTTCGTAGCGGACCCAGACCGGTCCGTCCGATGTTTGAACAGATCCGATCTGCACAGCCGCAGGCGGCGTCGCTCGGGCTCGACGAGGATGTCGAGCCTCGCATTCACGACTCGGGTCGTTCGGAGGAACGATCCACAGCCAAGGTCCGGCGTCTTCTGTTCGTCAACCAGTATTACTGGCCCGATCACGCTTCCACGGCCCAGCATCTGACCGACCTGGCCGAATCGCTGGCCGCGCGGGATTTCGAGTGCCACGTGCTCTGCGCCCAGAGCCGTTACGGGTCCGGCGAGCCCGCGCGTCCGGCGTACGAAGTGCACGAAGGCGTTCACATACACCGCGTGCCGGCCACATCCTTGGGTCGGAGCAGCACCTTGACCCGGATGACCGACTATCTCAGCTTCTACGCCCGGGCGGTGCTCAAGGCGGCGTGGATGCCCAGGTTTGACGCGGTCGTCACGCTCACGACGCCGCCCTTGATCGGCCTGATCGGCACACTGCTGCGCCGGCTGAAGGGAACGCCGCACGTGTGCTGGAGCATGGACCTACATCCCGATGCCAGCCTGGCTCTGCGCCGGATGTCGTCGCGGAACCCGCTGGTGCGCGGCCTGGCCTGGCTGAGTGATCTCGTGTACCGCCAGGCGGATCGCGTGGTCGTACTCGGCCCCTACATGGGAGATCGCGTGCGAGTCAAGGGCGTTCGCGTGGACCGGCTCGTGACGATCCCGGTCTGGAGCCGCCGCGACCAGGTTTATCCGGTCGAGCGCGAGGCCAACCCGCTGCGCCGGTCGTTGGGTCTGGATGGCAAGTTCGTGGCCATGTATTCCGGCAACCTCGGTCTAGCCCATTCGTTCGACGAGTTCCTCTATGCCGCCTGCCGCCTCCGCGACCGCGACGACCTGGTCTTTCTGTTCGTCGGGGCGGGCCCGCGGGCTGAGGAGGTCCGTTCCGCCCGGGATCGCGAGGGCTTGACCAACGTCCGGCTGCTCGATTACGTTCCGCGGGATGAGCTGCATCGCTCGCTTTCGGCGGCCGACGTTCACCTGATCTCGATGCGTCCCGAGATGACCGGGATTGTGGTTCCGGGCAAGCTCTACGGCATCATGGCAGCGGGCCGGCCCGCGCTGTTCGTCGGCCCGGCTCACTGCGAATCGGCCGACACGATCCGCCGCGCCGGCTGCGGCTTCACGATCGCACCCGGCG
>Ga0208044_1001405_pt1 | contig 13205 bp, 12 predicted proteins | sample Sb_taG_8_FD_187712 | JGI IMG/M metagenome (GOLD analysis project Ga0208044, IMG submission 187712) | Peat soil microbial communities from Weissenstadt, Germany - Sb_50d_c_BC metaG (SPAdes) (version 2) | ecosystem: Environmental > Terrestrial > Soil > Wetlands > Peat | place: Germany... | reverse complement strand
TGCGCCTGCAGGACGTCGTAGAGGCTTGTCCCCTGGAAGGGCGGCCCGCCGGTCAACAGGTAGTAAAGAGTGCACCCCAGGCTGTCGATGTCGGCGCGGATGTCGGCGTTGCGGGCATCGACGCTCTGCTCCGGCGCTATGAAGTCGGGCGTGCCGAGCATCTGGCCTTCGTACGTCAGCGTCCCGTCCGCCGGGACCTCCCGGCTCACCTTCGCCAGCCCGAAGTCGAGCACCTTGACCACCGCCCTGTACCCCTGGGGGGCGAGCATGAGGTTGCCGGGCTTGATGTCGCGGTGGACCATGCCGTGCTCGTGCGCGTGCTGCAAGCCCAGGGCCGCCTGGTGGACGTAGTAGCAGGCATTGGCCACCGGCAGCGGCCCGCGGGCCTTGACCAGCTTCGCCAGGTCGAGGCCGTCGACGTACTCCATGGTCAGCACGAGGCTCTCACCCATGCGGAGCGCCGCGTAGGCGGTGACGATGTTGGGGTGATGGAGCTGGGCCGCATGGCGGATCTCGCCGAGGAAGCGGTCGAGGACGCCGCGGCTGTTGATGACGTGGCTGCCGACCACCTTGAGGACCTCCTTGCGGCCCATGAGCTTGTTCTCCGCCAGGTAGACGACGCCCATGCCGCCCTGGCCGAGCTCGCGGAGGATCTCGTAATCAGGGTGGTCAGCCAGTCCCGGGGGCAGCGAGCTGGTCGCAGGTGGTGCCGGGGAAGGCGAGCCGCCAGCCAGCATCGACAGGCCGCGAGCGAGGCGACGATCGGCGCGGGGGAGTCGGGTCGGCCCCGGGCGTCGCGGAGCCGGCCGAGGAAGCTGTCCGGGGACAGCTCGGCGACGCGGTTCCGGCAGACCGGGCACTGCTCCAGATGCTTGTGGACTGCGTCCGCAGAATCGTTGTCGAGCTTGCCCAGGCCATACGAACTCAAGGTCTGGTCGGTCGGATGCGAGACTGGATGGGCGTCCATCGGGAGGTCTCCGGGGACGGGTCGATTGACTACCTCTGAAGAGGAGAGGCCGGTTCGGCATCGAACCTGACGCGAAAACAGGAATTTACCAAAAAAAGTCGCCGGCTTCCTCCATCAATCGCTTGAGTAATTGGGACCGAGCAGGGATTCAGCAGCAAGTGGCCACGCTGACGTGCTTCCGGTTCGCCTGGTCTTCGATGAGCGACTTCGCGGTCGGGACCAATTGCGGATCGTCGTCGAGAAACCAAAGCAACGCATGGGTGTCCAAGAGCAAGTTCACTCCATGTACTCCTTGAACTCTTCGAGCGGCTCATCGAAGTCCGGCGCGATGTGGATCTTCCCTTTGGCGCTGCCCGCCTTGCATGGCCATTGCTTCTTCGGCTCGGTGCGGGCCAGCTTCGCCACGGGTTCGCTGTTCTCCGTGATGACCACTTCCTCACCCGGCGATAGCTGATGAATCAGGTCTGACAGCTTGGCTTGGGCTTCCTGAATTGAGACAGTCGCCATGTTCGTTTCTCCTTTCCCGTTCATTTTACCAGCCCCTTTTCCCGCAACTGCTTGCCGGTGGACGATCCCTCGTGCCCGCCCTCCATGAGATTGTCCCAGCAGGCTTTGGCCTCGTTCCAGGAGACAAGCCTCGCCCAGGGAGTCAAGCGGATCGCTCACGGGGTCTGGACCACGAGTCGATGGCGCGACTTCGGAAAGGGCTGCCCCAGTTTCTCAAGCGTTTCCAGGTACAGGTCGAGCGCTTCGCATGCATTGGCGAAGGCACCGGCAAGTGTGTCGTGACTGGTGACGATTTCCTGGATGTCGGGAAAATCGACCGTGTAGCCAGGTTCCTTGGGGTCGTCGCGGATCGTGAATACGTAACCCCGGTACGATTGCGTTGTTACAATCATAAGCCAAGGATCTCCAAAACTTTGCGGACGTCACGTGGATGGCAAGTTTTGCGCGTGCCGTGGGGGCGTACGACAACCAGCAGGCGCCCATCGCGGTGTTGATACGTGAAATGGCTTCCCCGAGTATTGATGACCGTGAATCCCTCGTAGCCGAGAAGGGCGTGAAGCTGGCTGAATCGAGTGGCTCCGGGCGAGGAACGCATTCGCTCCAGTAACTTGTCGCGCCGACTCATGCATCCCCCTCGCCTTGGCCGCCGACTCTCTCGGGGGAAGAACCAAGCTGTTGACATCGTCCAAATACTTGGCGGTCGGTACCGTCGATGCCGTGAAGCTCCAAGGCGATGGAGTCGTTCCGCTGCTGGCAGCCCCTCAGCCCGCGTTCGGCGTCCAAGACTCCATTGTGCCAATTGGCAATCCGAACGGATAGCAGGTCACCGTGAGATGGAACCGGACTTATCCATCACGGCGTTTTGATAGTTTCTTGTGAGCATTCGCCGCTGGACTGAAGGTGGGCAAGGAATCGACTTCTCACGTACCGCTTCGAATAGGGCAGCGGGGCGACAGACCTGCGATCGGTCCGCCTGCGCCGCCCGTGGAGAGGCATCTCATCGGTTTGAGCCGTCGAACCACGATCTCGATCGTCCGATAGGACGGGGTTTGGATCGGGTTTTATTGCGATCGGTTCGATTACGCAGCGCGCTGGCCATTGATCGTGAAGCCCAGGCTGCATGCTGCCGCCAAGCGTCATCGTGCTCGTCTGTGCTCTGACCGCAGCTCTTGCCCCAGCCATGGAAAGATCTTCCATCAGTCCCCGCGTCTCGAACAGCAGGGCAGCAGCCAGGGTGGAACATGTCAGCAACTGGCACCGGATCTTGGACGCTTGGCGGATCGCATGCGAGTGATGCATCCTTGAGCTCCACTTCAGCGGGGAGAACGAGCCAGGTTGAGCGCCGTCGTTTTCCACACTCCCGGTCGCTCTCCACCGATGTCAGAACCAGCGCGTACCCTGATTGGCACACGCAATTTCCTCTTTGGCAGGGACTTGCGTCCGGTTGTGACGGAAGTCAGCAAGGAGTGTCTTTTTTCAGCTTGAGTAGCAGCATGTCTATCTGAACTACGCCGTGTGGCCAGGAAGTGACCCACGAGTCGTTTTTTTTCAATCTGGGTGGACAATTGACGACACGGTCGTCAGATTGCGATCCATGACCTAACTTCTGGGATCGCTCGGTTTGCCGCCTCGGGTTACGCATGCACCTCTGATCCAGTCCGGATCCGCGGTGCATGGGCATGTCCTGTCCGTTGCCACCGTACCCTTCTTGCAGATGGCGGGCCTGGGACCCGAAACCCACGGCGAGATCGAGGCTCGCATGGCCGTGCGGTGCAACAGCGAGCGGGGCCGCACCGAGTACCTGCTGGTGGGCCTCATGCCGGGCGCCCTGGGACTGGCGGCCCATCCGATGGGCAAGGGCTCAGGCTCGGTCACCACGTTCAGTCGGGCCGATGGTTTCGTCATCATTCCCAGGCTCCAGGAGCACGTCGAACAGGGCGAGCGCGTGCGGGTCAGGCTGCTGGGTCGGGGAATCGAGCCTGCGGACCTGGTGGTCATCGGCTCGCACTGCGTCGGCCTCGATATGCTGCTGGGTCTCATGGCCGAACGGGGGATTCGCTCCCGGACGCTCTGGGTTGGATCGCAGGGAGGGCTGGACGCGGCGGCCCGCGGTGAGTGCGACCTCGCCGGGGTACACCTGCTGGATCCGCGGAGCGATACGTACAACACGCCGTTTCTTCCCCCGGGCGTTCGTCTTTTTCCCGGTTACGGCCGGATGCAAGGTCTGGTGCACCGCCCCGACGATCCTCTGTTCGCGGGCTGCACGCCGGCCGAGGCGGTCGACCGCGCCGTGGAGAGAGCCTCTTGCCTGATGGTCAACCGCAATCGGGGAAGCGGCACGCGGTGCCTGCTTGATGGACTGCTCGCCGGCCGCCGGCCGCCGGGATTCGCGGTCGAGGTTCGATCGCACACCGCCGTGGCCGCGGCGGTCAGCCAGGGCCGCGCCGACTGGGGTGTGGCCATCGAGCCGGTCGCCCGTGCCTACGGGCTGGCGTTCCTGCCGCTGCGTGCCGAGCGGTATGATTTCGCCGTACCCGCCGGCCGCTGGGATCGTCCCGCCGTCTCGGCCTTCCGCGGGCTCTGGGACGAAGCCGAGACACGATGCAGGCTCGCCGCGATCGGCTTCTTGACCGCCGGAGAGGAGGACCGACCTTGATCGTGGGAGCGGTGATTCTGTGCGGCGGTGAGAGCCGGCGGATGGGTCAACCCAAGGCCTGGCTTCCCTTCGGTCCGGAGCGGATGCTCCAGCGCGTGGTGCGGTTGGTGTCGACCGTGGCCGCACCGATCGTGGTCGTGGCGGCACCTGGCCAGGAACTTCCATCTTTGCCCGAAGCGGTGCTGGTTGCCTGTGATCCCCTGCGCGGCCGGGGGCCGCTGCAAGGGCTGGCCGCCGGGCTCGCCGCATTGCCCGATGAAGTCGAGCTGGCCTATGCGACGGCCACCGACGTGCCCTTCCTCCAGCCGGCCTGGATCGACCGGCTCGTCGCGCTGATCGAGGATCACGACTTGGCCATCCCCCGCTGTGACGGATTCCTCCACCCTCTCGCCGCGCTTTACCGCCGGGCGTCGGTTCTGCCGGCGTGCGACTCGTTGCTGCGGAGCGGCCGCCTCCGCCCCGCGTTCCTGGTCGATGTCCTGCGTGCGCGGATCGTTTCAGCCGACGAGCTCCGATGCAAAGACCCTGAGCTCTTGACGTTGCGGAACTTGAACACGCCCGAAGATTACCAATCGGCCTTGACCATGGCCGGCGCTCTAATGCCGGATCCGGCCACGGCCAGCAACCAGCCGCGTTCGCCACGCGTGCATGTGGAGCTGTTCGGGGTCCCTCGGTTGCGCGCCGGGGTCAGCCGACTGGCGGTCGAGGCGGCGGACCTTGGCGAAGCCCTCCGCGCCCTGTCCCGCGCCTGTCCTGCGCTCCTGGGCTCGGTGCTCAGCAGTGAGGGTTCGCTGCAGCCGGCCTACACGCTGAACATCAACGGTCAACGGTTCACGACCGATCCAGCAACACCGCTGCGGGATGGCGATTCACTGATCTTGCTGGCGGTGGACGTCGGCGGTTAGCCGGTTCCGGTGTCGAGGCTGATTCTCCCGGGGCGGTGAATGCTTCGTTTCTCTCCCCCAGGTTAAAACTTTCAAATCTTGTGAAAAAACGAGAATCGACCTATCGGCCCGTCGGCTGTGTCGTATAATTCACGATTGGTTGGGAACGAGTCGAGTTCGTGATGTCGATCCTTTCTGGAATCTTCTCTCGCCTCCTCTGTCGCCCTTCCGCTCTTTGGGTCTTGACACGATCCCTTTCCTCTCGGCCCGGAAAGGCAACCGTGGGCCGTCGTTGATTTCGCTCAGGAGATTGATGGTGGGTAAGAAACTGTACGTCGGGAACTTGACCTACAAGGTCAGCAGTTCGGATCTTGAGCAACTCTTCTCTCAATTCGGAACGGTCCAGAGTGCTCAGGTCATCACCGACCGTGACACGGGACGCAGCAAGGGCTTCGGTTTTGTCGAGATGGACACCGATGCCGAGGCGCAAGAGGCGATTCGCGGTCTTCACGATCACAACGGGCGGCGGCTGACCGTGAACGAAGCGCGGCCGCGCGAGCCTCGTGCCGGCGGTGGCGGCGGCTATGGCGGTGGCGGCGGGGGTTATGGTGGTGGTAGTGGTGGCGGACGCGACCGCGACCGCGACCGTTACTGAAGCGCTTCTCCGCTCCCGGATCGCTCCTGGTGAGGCCCGTGCCCGCGGCCTCTGGGTCAAAATACCGGCCCGTTCGGACTGCTCGAGATCGGCACTCCGAACCGGCTTTCGGTGCTGACGTCCTGGCGCAAAGGTACTTGCGCTTGCTGGCGGCCTCCCCCGAAAAAACACGACGTGCGGCAAAAGGCCGAAAGATCGGCGGACAAAGCTCGTTCCTGCTGTCAGGAAGGGAGCTCTGTCCCCCGATCTGCTGACCTTGGTGCTCTTGTCTGCCAAAAAAAAGCCGCCGGACTGGAGTCCGGCGGCATGATCAAGAGTTCGGGTAAGCGTGGACGCGGTCAAACGGCGATGCGAATCAACGGCCCGTTTCGCTGAAGTCCATCTCGAAGTCGCTGAGATTGACTTGGGCATCGCCCTCGCCCTCGTCCATCGGCTTCTCGAAGACTTTGGCCCAGCGAGCAGTATCGCCGTCGAGCCGATTCTGGCCCAGCCGCTCGTTCTCGCGCTGGCAGTCGATGCAGCTATTGGTGTACGGCAGGGCGTTTAACCGAGCCTCGGAGATCTTGCCGCCGCAAAACTCGCAACGACCATAAACTCCGGCGGCAATCCGCTGCAGTGCATGCTCGATCTGGCCGAGTTCGCGACTCTCGATCTCCACGAGCTGCGAGCTGATTTCATCGTTGGCCGAATCGACGGCCGCGTCCACATTATCTCCAACCCCGCTCACCTCCGAGAACTTGCGGAAGTCGAGATCGCCATTAATGGCTTTACGCAGCGCATCGCGACGAGAGACCAAACGCGATGTGAGTCTGAGCAAGGCATCTTTGCGGGCCATTGAACACCTCCTGGTGCGATACTTCGCGGATCACTGGTTGCGGGGATCGACCCCACAGACCCACATCGCCACGGATTTCCCTGTCGACCGGATGAATCTACTCAATTTCATTAAGATGATAGCTCACACATCGCTCGGCTGAGATCCGGGCAAGCGATTCTGATGAGAAGCCTTTCGGTGCCGATCCACGTGCTCCTCATAGTGATCGATTCCATCAAGCACATTATGCGCCATCGACAAGTCTTGGCGCCCGGTTTTCCGATCCACAGCAATAATACGTCCGAGGCAACCAAAGGTTTGACGAAATTCTTCGGATTTTCCTGCGCCTCTTTGGCCACCTTGGACTTCGGGACTACGAAGAACTTCAGAGCGGGGGGAACAGCCCTGAATTCAGCGAGGGCGGACACACCGCGACGTCAAAGCAGGAAGGTAGTCGGGGCGGGAAAGCTCCCACATTCTGCGTGGGATTTTGGAAAAATCAACGAAAAAAAAGCAAGATTCCCAAGATTGTGCATTGAGGCGTCAAATCAACGCACCGGGGTAAGATGTCCTTTGAGCACATTACGTGGCAGAAAGTAATCGGAGACCACCCGGGGGAGGATCTCGCCGGGGATGTGCAAGAAGTTGACGTAGCGGACCTGGCTCTGGTTCGGAACCAGGAAGATCCACTGTTCGATGATCTGGCCCCTCGTCCCCGAGATGACCTTTCCCTCAGGCTTGGACGCCATCAACTGGCTGACCTCGTCGGGTGTCTTGCCCCGCAAACCCTGAGGCGAGGAGGGCTCGGGCCTGGACCCGGCGGCGGTGGGGCTGTTCGTCTCTCCGGCCGCGGTCGTCGGAGCGGCTTCGACCCATTGATCCTTGACCCGCCGGTAGCCCCGCGTCCGGAATGCCTCGGCCACTTCCTTGGAACCGGGGTCGATTTTCCAGGCCCGCTCGAGCAACTCCCTGGCCGCGGCCCGATCCTGGAGCAGGTCTTCATAGAACGCCGCCAGCGCGACGGGGCCCTCGGCGTCGGTTGCGCTCAGCCTGTCACGCTGAATCTTCAACCAGTTGCGATCCAGCTCCAGTGCGGCCTGGGGATCCTTGAGCTTCTCTCGAATTGCCTGCGCCAGCGCCTTGACCTCGGCCAGCCGCAAAGAGCCCAGGTTTTGCCGCGCCTGGTCCAGTCCCGTGTTCAGCAGCTTTGTTGCAAGTTGCGGCCGGTCAGGAAGTTCCGTCTCCGCCCTCGAGGCCAGCTCGATTGCCGAGCGGGGGTCGAGGGCGGCCTGAACTTCCAGGAGCTTGGCAACGGCGTCGGCCCAGAGCCTGCGGTTGAGCGCTTTGCGGACGTCGGCGGGCGCGGCGCGGTACGCAGCCCCCGGGTCGTTCGCGTACGCCTCGTTCCAGCGGCCCAGGTCGATTTGACCGGACGCTCGGTCCCTGGCCGCTTCGGGAAAGAAGCGTTCGATGAGAGGAATGACCTCCTTGACCGAGTCGCTCTTGCTGGCGGCGGCGAGTTTGGCCTGCAAAGCCTTGTGTACCAGGGCGGAAGGCTCTGGCTCGGCGATGTTCCGCCGTCGTGCCTCCTCGGCCAGGGCGAGCCACTCCTTCGGGGCATCGACGGTCACGCGCTTTTGCTCGCTCTCCAGTCGCAGGGCCTCGGCCTCGAGCGACCGGGCCCGCTGGATCAGGGCATTTTCTTTGAACGCCTTGCCTCGGGCCTCGGCCCACGCCGCCCACGCCTTGCGATTCTCGAAGTCCCTGGCTGGCAGAGCACTGATGGCCTGGTCCAGGCGGTCCAGGTCATTGGGCAGGACCTTGAGCGTGACCACGTCGCAGACGAGCTGGTCCTGGTCCCGGGTCAGGCGTCCCTGAACGACGACCGGCATGGGCCGCGGCGAACCCTCCGGCCGCAGCCTGGCAGGCAGCCGAAAGACCACGTTGGTGCGTTTCAGGTAAAGTTCGTCGTAGCCCCGGCCGGCATGGTACTGGTAGAACCGTACCCGGTCGTTAATGACCACGATCTTGCCCACCAGGTCCGCCCGACGATCCAGGTCCGCGGCATCGACCGCGACCGGCTCGGTCTGAGCCATGGCCGGCTGGCCAGGCGGCGACAGCAATGGCACGAGCAGGCCGGCCAGGATAGGGATCACGAATGTTCTCATGGTTGATCCGGTCCCTCCGGGCTGTCGTCGGGATAGGACGACCCGCTGGGCCAGCCCATGCTGCTGGGCCAGCCCATGCTGCTGGGCCAGCCCATGCTCTGGAGCGCCTTGTAGTACTTGATGGAGACGCCGCTCTTGGGCTCGAAGCGGATCATCCACTCCTGCGCCTCGGGATCGTACTGGAAGGCAGCCAGCCGGCCGCCGAAGACCACGTGATCGCCCTCCTTGTGCTGAACCAGGGTGATCGCCTCGAATCCGGTCAAATCGATCCGGGCATAGCGTTGTTCCCTTGCTCCCTGGCCGGCGGCGAGGACGAGATAATCCAGCTCGTAGCGGTGCGAGCCGGCGGTATCCGGCGTCGCCGTGATCGTGGCCTCGATGACCACCGTCCGCCCCTTGTAGATCGTGTTAAACCGGTCGGCCCAGGCCTGGGGGCTCGTCCTGGCGGCCTCGTCGAGCAGGCTCTCGAGCGAATCGGTGAGCAAGTTCACGAAGATCGCGGCCTCGCCGGCCGCGTGGCGAATCTTGTCGGCGTCCTCGACGGCGCCTCCCAGGGCATCAACGGCCTCCCTGGCCGCGGAGAGAAGTTGATTGGCGTGGTCAAACTTGCCTTCCTCCAGCGCGGCGATTCCCTCGGTTGCACCAATTCGGGCCACCTGGGGAAGGTTCTCCCAGCGCTGTCGCCAGGTCCGCCAGGCGAGAGTGCCAAGTGCGAGCACGGCGACGCACACGAGGACCACAAGAGGACGGCGGCCGGGTCCGCGGGCTGTTCGCGGTTGTGCCAGATCGCTTGTCCCGGCCCTGGTTTCCGCCACCGGGACCCGAGCCCCCGGCCCCCGATCGAGCGTGGCCGGCTGCCGTCGGCGGGCGGCCTCCGGCCGGCCCGTGGCCGGAGTCGCCCCCGGGGACGGCTTCGCCGTCGCTGCCGCCGAGGCAGGCGAGGCCGGTACCCCTGAACCTGCCGGTCGTGGGGCGGGTCGCCTGGGGTGAGATCGAGGATTGACGTTTTGATCAGGTACGGCTGCGGGCTTCTGGGGCCCGGCGCGATCGACATCATCGCGATCACCGCCATCCGGCGCGGGGGACGCCTCACCAGCCACCTCGTCGTCCCAGATGATCTCGGCCTCGACCGCCAAGTCGTCCGGCTCGACGATGTCGACCGTGACTTGAGCCGGGTCCTTGAGCTCGATCGGGCCCTCGTCCACGTCGGCTCTGGCGGCGATGGCCGTGCGCGCCCTGGCCGGCCGCTCCGGAGCCACCGGCTCCGGCAGGGGACTGGCGGGCAAGACGAAGATTCCCTCGCCGCAGGACGGGCAGCGCAAGGCCTGGTATCCGCCGGTCCTCTGGCCTCGCAACCGGTGGCCCAACGGACAGACCACGCTGTAGTATTGAACCTTGGCGACGGGGGGTGTCCCCAGCCCTTTGAACAAGCTGCGAGCCCGGCCAAGCAAATCCAAGAACCACCTCTTCCGGCCAACCCCTGCGGTCTCCACACCGCACCAAGGATTTCCCAGGGATGTTCGGTCGTGAGTTCGTTTCGCCAGGAAATGACAGTTGTCCAAATTATCGGAAATGGCATGCCGCAGGTCAACGGCACTGCGCGACCGCGAACAAGCCCCTGCCGAGAACGAGAAACCCGATGGCCGTGTTGGGCGTCATCGGGATGTAGCTCTCCCGAACGCCCATCAAGAACGGCTGCCTCGTCGCGGATCCGACGATCGCCCCGGCACCTATCGTGGAACATGCCAGGCCACAGGCCTGAGCCGAGCGCCCCAGAATGCGGCTCGAGGTCTGACCGTTGCCCACGGTTCACCTCCCTTCGACCCGCGCACCGGCCGCTTGACCGGAATCTTGGAATTGTGGCCGTGAGATTGATTCTCCGGAAACCTCACCGCGCCTGCAACTCGGTAAGGTTCCAGACGACCCGAAAGCCGTCCTCGGTCAGGTGACGGACCACCTCCTCGGGGCTCCGTTGATCGACGACGGGGAACTGCTCGCGGCTGGCGCCGTCTCGATCGTGCTCCTGATATCCCCCGGGCGATGTGGAGCTGCCGGCGCTCATCTGGGTGATGCAGGTTCGGGCCAGGCGATTTCGCAGGTGGGCCGGCTCGCGGGTCGAGAGCACGAGGTTGGCGCACGGGATCGCCAGGCGGAGAGCGCAGTAGAGCCGGATGAACGTGTCGTCGTCCACGCGATGCGGCGCCGAGAAACCTGCGGGGGCGTCGTGGATCCGGGGCAGACTGAGCGAGAGCCTGAGGTCGGGGGACCGCTCGAGCAGGTACCGGCCGTGAGCAATCAGAGCGCCAAGCTCCTCGCGCGGGTCGCCCAGGCCGAGCAGGATGCCCAGGCCGATCCGCCGGATGCCCGCCTCGGCGGCGCGCTCCGGACCTTCCAGCCGCCAGTCGTACCAGGCCTTGGTCCCCTTGGGATGATAAATGCTGTAACGCTCGGGGTCGTACGTTTCCTGGTAGAGCGTCACCCCGAGTGTCCCCGCGGCGCGGAGCTGGCTGTAGCCGAGCGTGCTCTGAGGGGCCACCTCGATCGCGACCGCGAAGCCTCGACCGGCCAGGGCCGAGACCACGCGCGCGAGGTAATCGACCGTGATCAGTCGGGGATATTCACCGGCCACCACGAGAACGTGCCGGAATCCGCGCCGGCCCAGCACGTCGGCCTCGGCGCTTGCCTGCGCGACGTCGAGCTGCTCGCGATCCATCGGGTTGGGATAGCGAAAGCCGCAGTACAGGCAATAGTTGATGCAATGGTTCGACACGTACAAGGGCGCATACAAGAGCATCGGGCGGCTGGCGGCAACGTCCCCCGCGGCGAAGTGCCGGTCCGTGACGGCCCGGGCCGCGGCTTCCACGGCTTGCAGCGGGCGTCCCGGATCGAGGCAGGCTTCGATCTCCGCGCTCAGAGGCCGGGACCGAGTGGTCGTAAGAATCGACCGCAACGAGCGCGGCGGGCGAGGCTCCGAGCCGCTCAACTGGTTCATCAGCAGGTCGAGCCGCTGCGTGAGCTCTGACTGATCGTCGCTCAGATGCCCCGCGTTGTGGTTGAGCAACTGGTACCTCCAGCGCTCGACTTTCTCCGCCAGCGTTCCTCGCTCCGCCGCCATCAGCCTCGAGCAGTCCTCCAGGGCCCGCGAAACCTCGGTCAGCAGCTTCAGACGCACCTCGGGGTGGTCATTCACGCGGAGCACCAGCTCCTCAAGCTCGCAATACACGGCCCCCGGGTCAATTTCCGCCATTGCCATCGCCGGCTAGATCCTCTGAACGATCGTTCGCGGGCCGAACTGGACGTCAGGAAAGGGCCGCGGCTTGATCGTCGTGTTAATACTGGATATCTACCTCCTTTATAGTCGGTCCGGGCCGTTCCGGACAAGAAGCTGGATCACCGCGCCGGCCGCGAGGGAGAGTGCGCTCAGGACGAGGGGAAGCGGGTACCAGCTCAAGAGCCCCGAGACTTTTTCGGCGTCTGGTTGCGGGCCGACCCGCTTGACCTGGGCCTCGCCAAGCAGGCGCTCCTGGGTGAACTCGTCCTCGGGAATGGGCTCGAACCTGCGGTCAACGCCGATTATCGCGGAGGCGTAACTTGCCTGTAGGACACCCAACTTCTGGGCGCCTGCTTGCACGCATCCGAGTCCGGTGGCCGCTATCGCCCCGAGGCCGTCAGGGGCATGCCAGACGTATCTGGGGTCATCTCGAGGTGGCGTCCCCATTGGTAGCGCATCCGGTTAGCTCCCCCCGCGTGGACTTCGCCCCAGTCCTTGTCGGGGTCCGGGGGCCGGACTCGGATCGCGCTGGCAGGAAACTTGGCGGCGGCTGAATCTCCAGCGGGATCGGCGTCCAAGTCGCTCCCCTCGAGGGGGAAGCCACTCCAGCCCGATCAGCCAGGAACTTGACGGCGGTCGGGAAGTCGCACTTGTTGACCTTCTTGACCAGCTCGGCGGCGTCCCCTCCAATCGCACAGACCCAGCAACGCCACGTCTTCCGGTTCAAATCAACCTGGAAGCTTGGGTCATGGTCATCATGGAACGGGCAAGGCCAGAGTAGGCGGGGTCCTTGACGCTTGGCGGCGGGCCCCAGCAAGTTGGTTGCCACGGCGGCTAGATCGACCCGGTCCTTGATCTCGGACCATTCAGTCCTTCCAATGCGGAATGCGGAATGAGGATTCAATTCGCATCGTTTTTATGCCGCATTCCGCATTCAGAAGCATTCCGCATTGTTGTTGACCGTTTCTGACCCTGGCCTGATCAGGTGCCAGATCAGGGGGTTCTTGGAGTCGTCAAATTCCGCTCGGGACCCCGGCCATTTCCGCACAGGTCATCGCATAGTGTTTTTTTGGGGGGTCGGAAACCGGACGCAATTAGTTTGCTCGGGCGCCTGAGCAGCGGATTGCTGTCAATACTCGTCCCAGTTTCCGTCCCACGAGCGGGTCAATCAAACCGACGACGCGCAGGAACTGGAAGCGCTTCGCCGGAGCGTGCAACGAGGCCGCCCCTTTGGCCAGCCGGAATGGCAGAAGGAAATCGCGAAACGTTTGGGCCTAGAGTCG
>Ga0208044_1001402_pt1 | contig 13225 bp, 11 predicted proteins | sample Sb_taG_8_FD_187712 | JGI IMG/M metagenome (GOLD analysis project Ga0208044, IMG submission 187712) | Peat soil microbial communities from Weissenstadt, Germany - Sb_50d_c_BC metaG (SPAdes) (version 2) | ecosystem: Environmental > Terrestrial > Soil > Wetlands > Peat | place: Germany... | reverse complement strand
TGCTGGCCGGCGACGGAGATCGGCACGTAGGCGACGGCGTTGCCGAGCGTGACGGCGTCCAGGAGCTGGCTGATGTCGTTGATCTCGGGGCCCGGCGCGGTCGCGACGTGCTGGTCGTGCTCTGCCGGGGCCGGGCCGGGGGTGTCGGCGCCGGTCCAGTAGGCGTGGGCGGCGGGGTCGGCCTGGCCGACCCACCGCGGCATCGGCTGGCCGGCCAGGTCGGCGCGGCGCAGTTCGGCCCGGGCGGCCAGGGGGTGGCCGGCGGGCAGGACCGCGACGCGGGGTTCGGTCAGCAGCAGTTCGGTGTCCAGGCCGCGCCGGTCGAACGGGGCGCGCAGGATCGCGACGTCGGCGGCGCCGCCGCGGACCGCGGCGGCGGGTCCGCCGGGGTGGCCGAACAGGAGGTGCACCTGCGGCATCCGCGGATCCTGGGCGTACGCGTGCATGATCTTCTTGAGCAGGTCGGTGCTCGTGCCTGGCTTGACCGCGACGGTGAGCCGGCCGGCCTGGGTACCCTTCCTGCGGGCGCGCTGGATCGCGGCACCGACTCCTTCGACCGCGATGCGCCCCTGCTCGAGCAGCACGGCGCCGGCCGGGGTCAGGGTGACCCGGCGGCTGGTGCGCTCAAGCAGCCGCACGCCGAGTTTGCGCTCGAGCTTGCCGATGGCCGCCGAGAGCGGCGGCTGGGCCATGCCCAGGCGCGCCGCGGCCCGGGTGAAGTTCAGCTCCTCGGCGACCACGATGAAGTAGCGGAGCTCGCGCAGCTCGATCTCATCCATACGCGCAGTGTATGGAACGACAGTCAACGCGTCCTTCTGCCTGGGTCAGCAGGCGGCTGTACTGGTTTCTCGATTGCTTCACGAGAAGGGAGCGGCGATGGTCATCGAGAACCGGCTGGCTGGCCAGGTGGCGCTGGTCACCGGCGGCAGCCGCGGGATAGGGGCGGAGATCGTGCGGCGGCTGGCCGCGGAGGGCGCCGACGTCGGCTTCACCTACCACACGGGCAAGGACGAAGCCGAGCAGGTGGCCGCGCAGGTACGCGGCCTGGGCCGCCGCGCGCTCACGGTGCAGGCGGACCTGGCGGAGCCGGCCGCGGCTGGTGCGGTGGTAGAGGCGGTGATGGGCGAGTTCGGCCGACTGGACATCCTGGTCAACAACGCCGGGATCACCCACTGGGGGTCCCTGGCGCAGACCGGGGTGGAAGATTTCGACCGGCTGGTCGCCGTCAATGCCCGCGCTCCGTACCTGATGATGCAGGCGGCCGCGGACAAGCTCGCCGACGGCGGGCGGGTGGTGAACATATCCTCCGGCGTCACGGCTACGGCGCTGGCCGGCCTCTCGCTCTACTCGGGCGTGAAGGCCTTCCTCGACCAGGTCACCAAGGTCGCCGCGGCCGAATTCGCCGCCCGCGGGATCACGGTCAACGCGGTGGGCCCCGGCAGCACCGCCACCGGCCCGTTCGGGCAGCTGACCGCGGAGCAGCGGGCCGAGGCGGGGGCCTCGTTCGCCCTCGGCCGGATCGGCGAGGCGGCGGACACGGCGGCTCTGGTCGCCTTCCTCGCCTCGGCGGACGCCGGTTTCATCACCGGCCAGGTCATCTACAACGCCGGCGGCCAGCGCGGCCCGATCAGGTGGAGCAGGTGAGCGCTACGCGGTGTAGCCCGGAGCCGTAGATAACGCTGACATGGGGCGCCCGGCGCCGTGCGTGTCAAGCCCCGGTCACGCCGTGCGCGGCTCTGGCCCCGGGCTTAGCAGCAACGATGGAACATTGATGCTGTCCGGGCGGCTCTGGCGCATATTTCGGGATGGTCACGGGCGGGCGTTTCGGCTGGTCAGGAGGATGCGCTTGCGGAGGAGGGGAAAGCTGGCGCGGCCGTACATCTGGCGTTTGAGGAGCTTGACGCGGGTGTTGTGGCCTTCGACGCGGCCGGAGCTCCATTCCAGGGTCAGGCCGTTGCGGACGGCCTGGTAGTCCCTGCGGATGCCGTTGGCGAATGACTGGAGTTCGGGCTGGGCGGGGCTGGCGGCGGCGGCGAGCCAGTCGTCCAGGCGGCCGCCGTCTCGGCCGGTGAGGATCTTGGCGAACGCGGCGACGTGCCCGGCCAGGGCGTCCAGTTCGGGGCAGCGGCGCAAGATGGCGGCGAGGCTGGCCTGGTCGCCTGCGGCCAGCCGGGCGGGGTCGGCGGTGAGCCAGCCGGTGACCTGCCGGGGTGCGGGCGGGGCGGGCGGCCTGGGCGGGGCGGCCAGCCGGAACAAGCTGGCGTACCCGTAGGTGGTGCTGTAGCTGCCGGCGTAGCCGAGCGCGGTGATCTCCGCGTGCAGCGCCCTGATGTTCGTGGCGCCCTGGGCCCAGCGTTCCCGCAGGTGGTCCTTCCACGGGTCCAGGCCGGGGGCGGGACGGGCCGATGCCAGCAGCGCGTCCGCGTCGGGGGCGCGCCAGAACCGGCCGGTGACCTGCTCGGTCAGGCCGAGCGCGGCGGCGGCTGCGGGCAGCGCGGACCCGGCGGCGCGCAGCTGGGTGACCGCGGCGTGCCGGTCCCGGATCGCCGCCGCCAGGTCAGCGGGCCCGTCACCGGGCTGGCCGTCCTGGACGTCACCGGGCTGGCCGTCCTGGACGTCACCGGGCTGGCCGTCCTGGACGTCCGGGGGCTGGCCGTCTTGGTGGCGGCACTGTCCTTTGATGCAGTCCTGGTGCCGGGCGACGGCATCGCGGGCGTGCTCGCACAGGTTGTGCCACAGGTGCCAGCGGTCGGCGACCTCGGCCGCGTCCGGCGCGGCGGCCCGGGCGGCCGCGGCGTAGGCGCCGGCCCGGTCCCGGCAGATCACCTCCGTCCCCGGGCGGGCGGCCAGCCACTTCTCCAGCGTGTCCTGCTCCCGGTCCGGCAGCACGTCGACCGGGCCGCCGGATTCCATGTCCACCAGGATCGTCGCGTAGCGCTCCCCGCGGCGCAGGCAGAAGTCATCCACGCCGAGCACCCGCACCAGCCGGGCCGCAGGCTCCGGCAGCGCCATCAAGATCCGGACCAGGGTGTGGCGGCTGACCTCCACCGCCAGCAGCTGCCCGGCCAGCCGGGCAGCGGGCCGCCCGCCCGCCAGCTGCGCGGCCGTGGCCAGCGCCGCGGCCAGCGGCGGGGTCTTCCGCGCCCGCCAGCTGGCCAGCCCCGCCGGCTGCTCAGCGAACGTGCCCTTCCCGCAGCCGCCGTTACCGCACTTCAGCCGCCGCACCCCCAGCAACGCCAGCACCCGCCGCCCGCCGATGCCCGCATCCGCCAGCCGCCGCGTATACCGGTCATGCACCCGCGCCGACCAGGTCCCGCACCCCGGGCACGCCGCCCCCTCCGCCCGCGCCCGCACCCGGATCACCACCAGGTCCTCGCTGATCTCCGCCCGCTCCACCCTCACCGCGGCCAGGTGCGGCAGCAGCAGCCCCAGCACCCCCGCCTCTTCCGCTGACAACGACAAACCAGCCTGCGACAATGACACGGCGGGGCTCCCTGGTCCGGGCGATTCGACACCGCCGGCTTACCAGGAGCCCCGCCCGTCACCAAGACGACATGCCGCAAGCCCGCAAAAACCCCTGACACCTCACCCCGCCCGCCACCGTTACCCCACCGCCACCATCCCGAAATATGCGCCAGAGCCGCTATTACGACATCGATGTTCCATCGTCGCCAAATAGAACGGGGCTTAGGGCGGGTTGGCGGGGTTTGTGAGGCCGCCGGCGCCTCTGTGGCTCGGGAGGCGTTGGGCTTGGGTGCACTGGCCAAAGGTGGGAGCGCGGGGAGCTAGGCGGATGTGCGGTGGGCGGGGGCTTCGGAGGCACGGGCTAGGGCGGCCACCCGCTCGAAGGAGCTCAGGCGGTCGGCGGGGTCGAAGACCATCGTCGTGATCATCAGCTCGTCGGCGGCGGTCGCCTCGAGCAGCTCGGTAATGCCGCGCAGGACGGTCTCGGGCGAGCCGACGATCTGCGAGGCCTGGCGGTCCTCGACGAACGCGCGCTCGAGTTCGGTGTAGGGGTAGGCGGCCGCCTCCTCGGGTGCGGGCAGCGGTCCCGGCCGGCCGGAGCGCAGCCGCAGGAACGACAGGGCCCCGGAGCCGGCCAGCCAGCGGGCGCGCTCGTCGGTCTCGGCGCACACCACGGCGGCGGCGACCATGGCGTACGGGCGATCGAGGACCTCCGACGGGCGGAAGTGCTGGCGGTACAGGGCCAGCGCGGGCAGCGTGTTGACCGCGCTGAAGTGGTGCGCGAAGGCGAACGGGAGGCCGAGCAGCCCGGCTACCTGGGCGCTGTAACCGCTCGATCCGAGCAGCCACATGTCCGGCTGGTCGCCCCGGCCTGGCACCGCGGTGATCTGCGCGAACGGGTGCCCTTCCGGCCAGCGGCCGGTGAAGAAGCCGAGCAGGTCCATCAGCTGCTCGGGGAAGTCGTCCGCCGAGAGCGCTTCCGGCGAGCGGCGCAGGGCCGCCGCCGTGACCTGGTCCGTGCCTGGCGCGCGCCCGATGCCGAGGTCGATCCGGCCGGGATGCAGCGCCTCCAGCATGCCGAACTGCTCGGCGACCACCAGCGACACGTGGTTGGGCAGCATGACGCCGCCGGACCCGACCCGGATGGATTCGGTCGCGTCGGCGATATGGCCGATCAGCACGGGCGGCGCGGAGCTGGCGATGCCGGGCATGTTGTGGTGCTCGGCGACCCAGAACCGCCGGAACCCGAGCCGTTCGGCGTGCCGGGCCAGGTCGATCGTGGCGCGCAGGGCGCCGCCCGCGGTTCCGCCGTCCGGCACCGGCGCCAGGTCGAGTACCGAGAGGGGCACGGCCCGCGGGCCGAAGGTCAGGGCCACGTTGTCCACGACTGGTCCGAACAGCGCGAAGCGGCTCATTCTTCCGCCGCCGGGGAGTTACCGGCCGGAACCGGTCACCCTCACCGCTCACGGCGGTGCACGGTCCGGCGGGGGCCGGACTGGCCGGCGTCGCCGCCGTAGGGGCGGCCGTCCAGGTTCCAGCTCCACGAGATCTCCGGCGTGATCCGCATGTACGGTCCTGAGCCGAACTGGCCGGGCCGCTCGGTCAGCTCAGCCGTGCCGTAGACCCGCAGGAACCGCGGCGTCCACGGGTCGGTGGACACCAGGTCGTCCACGACCAGCGCGACCTTGGCCTGGCCCGCCTTGACGTTGAGGAACTTCCTGGTCCGCTCGGGGGCCCGGCCGCCGATGTAGAAGTAGGTCCCGTCGAACTCGAACCCCACCGGGACCACGTCCGGCTGCCCGTCCGCGTCGACGGTGGCCAGCCGGGCCAGCGGCTGCGACTTCAGGTAAGCGACCTCGTCCTCGGTGAACGCCATCGGTGTCTCCTCAAGTAGTTTGTATCAATTACTATAAACATAACAAACATCTTGGGGCCGAACGGGCGGTGGTTGAAGCGGTAGCCGCAGGCAGAGAGCAGCCGGTGGCGGACGGGCTGATCCGGCTGTCCGTCCTCACCCAGTCGGCCTTCGCCCGGGTGGCCGAGCGCCACGGGCTGCCGGCCGCGCAGGCCAGGCTGCTGTGCGTGCTGACCGGCGGGGCGCGGGGCATGTCGGAACTGGCCGGCCTGCTCGGCATCGAGAAGGCGGCGCTCACCGGGCTGGCCGACCGGGCCGAACGCCGCGGCCTGATCGCCCGGACCGCCGTCCCGGGCGACCGGCGCGCGCTGTCGGTCGCGCTCACGCCTGCCGGGCGCGACGCGGCGACCGCCTTCCACCGCGAGCTTTCCGCTTCGCTCAGCCAGCTCACTGAGGTACTGCCGCCGGCCGAACGCGCCCGGTTCTGCCGCAGCCTGGCCCGCGTCGCCGCGGACGCGCCCTGGCCCGTCCGGGATTCCGCCCGGGCGTTATGGCTTGACCGCGACCCCGCCCCACATCTGGGCGGGAGCGGCCGCGTCCACGGCCAGGGCGGGGCGCCATTCGGGCACCCGGACCAGGCCCGGCTCGACCGGGCCGAGCCCGGCGAAGAAGCGGGCCACCTGCCTGTGGCTGCGGGGAACCATGCCGTAGGCCGGGAACTGTCACGGTACCTTCACGTTCAATGCCTAAGCTGGCTGGTAGACCGCCTGCTGAGCTGGCTGGTAGACCGCCTGCTGAGACGGAACCCCGGTGCTCCCCCCACTCCCGTGCACCGGGGTTTCTCTGTGTCCGTCCGAACTTGACCTGATGGCGACGATCGCCGGGATGACCCTGCGCGAACGCTGGGCCGCCTGGAATCGCGAGCCGTTCACCAGCGACAGCGCGAGCCACGTATCCGTCTGGCAGAAGAATCCGTGATGACCTCCTTGGACATCGCGGGCCAGCCCTGGTGGTGGCGACTTAGATCTGCTCGATGACGATGTCGGCGTGATCGAGGGTGGCAGCGTAGGCGGTGATGTCGTCTGGGTCGCTGGTGAGGATCTGGGCGGGGCCGTGGAGCGCGGCTGCTATGACGACCAGGGCGTCGATGGCGTCCGGCCGCTTTTTGGCGGGAAGCTTGGCCTCGGCGAGCATGGCCCCCGCCCGCTTGTAGGAGTCAAGGGTGAAAGTCCTGGCGCATGCGACGCAGCCGGCGGGGACGCTGGCCACCCCTTGAATGGGTGGCGTGCCGTCCCGGGTCTGCGGCACGGTGCAGTCTCTCAGGTACTGGCTGAAGGCGTGCACGGTCTTCGGATCAGGTCGCCAGGCCTGAGCAAGGACTGGGCCGATGATGATCGGCCGGTGGGGTGCCGCACGCAGGCCGTGGTGGAGCAGTTGCGCCGTCGGCTTGCCTCGCAGCAGCGCCACGAGCATCCCAGCGTCGTAGACGACGGTGCGGGCGATCACGTGACGCCCGCGTCATCCGATCCGAGTGCGCTGCCCAGGACCCGGCGGACGAGGACTTGCTCCTCTGCGGTCAGGGCCGCGAACGAGGGCAGGTCCGCCTCGGGGATATCGGCAGCCTCCGCGAGGGCAGCCTGGTTACGTGCGTCCAGTGCGGCGAAAGCCAACGTGGCGGCATCGTCGCGCGCCATCTGCGCAACGGCAGCTGCAATCATGTATGCGGACACGTCCATGCCCGCTGCCTCAGCGTGCGTCCTGATCGCAGCCTGGACGTCTGAGGCCGTCGAGATGGTGAACCGGATATTCGGCATGCCGTTATCGTAACACGGCGTATTACGTTCCGGCAGTCTCTCATCCTCTACTAGCGGCCCGCCGCTTGAGGGACCAATCGTGGCCTTGCCAGCCGCTCGGCTATCGCGTGTTTGCCATGGTGCCGCTCTACCCTGACGGTGGTAACGGCATGGTTACGCTCTCCCAGGGCCAGCGGCCGCGTGCGGACGCGGCCGCGGGTGTCGTGGGTGACCGGTGGGGTCAGTGGTGGACGGCGGCGAGGAGGGCGGCGTAGGAGCGGACCAGGGCCGCGTGCTCTAGCGGGAGCAGCGGGCTGTCGGGCTGGCAGCCCTGCTCGACCCATTGGTCGGACAGGTCCATCGCCGCGGCCCGGTGGACCGCGGCGGGCCGGACCGCCTCCTCGGGCTCGTCGTAGAGGTAGCAGTAGAGGCGGGTCAGCGACTCGACCAGCTCGTCCGTCGTCGAACCGGGCTCGTGCTGGATCTCGCGGTGCACACGCCACCAGTCGACCTCGAGCTCGGCCGCCTTGGCCGGGTTGGACGGCTCGCCGTAGGTGAGCCTGACCAGCGCGTAGAACCGCCGCATGCAGGCCCGGGCGCGCTTGGGATGGTTGTCGGGGTACGGCGCCCACAGCTGGTTGGCGCGCAGCACCAGCCATGCGCCGTGCATGGTCCGGTACCAGTCCATGCCGAAGCCCACCCTGACCAGCCCGATCGAGGCGCGCAGGACCTGAGGCCAACGGCGCTGGTAGTAGCCCACCCAGACCCGGTACTCCAGGTCGGCGATCCGGACGGGATCAAAGGACCGGAGCCGCGTCGGCGTACCCAGGCCGACCTTCCCAGTGCCCATGAGCTCCCCTCCCTGTCCGCTACCAACGCTGTTCCCCTTGCATCCTGGCCTAACGCCTGCCAGGTCCTGGCCCGCCGCGCCGAAATCGGCATGAACTTGCCCGACCAGCACCGGGCACAGCACCTGCGGCACATGATCAGTATCGGCCGGGCGAGCCGGGGACGCCTACCTCCGGGTGGAGTTTCGCCTGGGCCGCCTAAGGTACCGCCAGGGGAAGGCGCAGCCAGCGCAGTAGTTCGGCGAAGTCGGCGTCGATGACGGACTGGTCGTGCTGGCGGAAGCGGCCGGCCGCCTCGCTGGCGGCGAAGCCGAGTACCGCGGTGCTGATCAGGCGTTCGGCCCGGGCGACTTCGGCCTCGGGCAGGCCGCCTTCGCGCAGCGCGGACTGCACCGCGTCGCGGACCACCCGGGCCGCCGGGGTGACGGCCGGCCTGGTCAGCAGCAGCGGGAAGACGGCGGGGTGCCGGCGCGCGGTATCCCTGATCCCGGCGGCCAGCGCGGTCAGGCGCTCGTCCCAGCGGCCCCCGCCCGGCGGCAGCGGGTACTCGGTGAGCAGCAGTTCGACCAGCCCGTCAAGCAGGGCGTTCTTGTCGTCCACGTGCCGGTACAGCGCCATCGGCGTGACCCGCAGGCTTCTCGCGACGGCGTGCATGGTGACCGCCTCCAGGCCTTGCTCGTCGGCCAGCCGCAGCGCGGCGGCCAGCACCGCGGCGCGGCTGATCTGCGGGGCACGTCCCACCGCTGGTCTCCTTCCCGTCGCTCTTGCTCGGCAAAGTATATGACGTATGCTTACAATATATACAAAAAGATGCGCGCAGGTGGTAAGGCGCGCGGGGAACCGGGACGAGCCGGGGAACCGGGACGCGAAGGCTGAGGCGCGCCGGAAAGCTGAGGCGCGCGGGCTTGGGAGGCTGCCATGCTGATACTGCTGAGCGACGGGGCCGGACTGACCGCCCGGCAGTGCGCGACCGTGCTGGACCGGGCCGGCCACCGGGTAGAGGTGCTGTCGTCCGGCAGGCTCTGCCTGGCCCGGATGACCCGGCATGTCCACCGGATGCACCAGGTTCCGGCGGTTGGCCGTGATCCGTTCGGGTGGCTGGACGCTGCTCTGGGCGTCGCCGCGCGACAGCGGGCGGACCTGCTGCTCCCCGTGCAGGAGCAGGTCGCCGTGATGTCGCTGGCGCGGGAGCGGATCGAGGCGGCGGGGCTGGCGACCGCGGTGCCGGAATTCGGCGCGCTGGCCCAGGTGCAGGACAAGGTGTCGGCGTTCGCCACATTGACCCGGGTCGGCCTGCCGCAGCCGGCCGCGGTGGTGGCGGCGACCGCGGCCGAGCTCGAGGACGCGGCGGAGCTCGGGCTGCCGGCCTTCGTGAAGACGCCGATCGGGACGGCGTCGGCCGGGGTCTGGCGGGTCACGTCGCGAGAGGCGCTGCGGCGGCTGGCGGCGGCCTGCGAGGACCGGGGTGCGTTCAGGCGGGGCGCGTTCGGCCAGGGCGGCGTCCTGGTGCAGCGGGCCGTGGCCGGGCCGCTGGTCATGGTCCAGTCGGTGTTCGCCCGCGGCGAGCTGGTCGCGTGCCACGCCTGCCAGCGGGTCCGCGAGGGCGCCTCGGGCGGGGCCAGCCACAAGCTCGGCCTGGACCTGCCGGAGGCGCGCGAGCACCTGGCCCGGCTGGGCGCGGCGCTTGACTGGCACGGCGCGCTGTCGGCCGACGTGATCGATGGCCCGGCCGGGCCGGTGTTCATCGACATCAACCCGCGGCTGGTCGAGCCGGTCAACGCGCACCAGTCCGGCGTCGACCTGGTGCGGGCCCTGGTCGAGGTGGCCCGCGCGGGCACGTCGCGGCCGCAGCCGCCGGGACGGCCGGGTGCGCGGACGCATCAGCTGCTGCTGGCGATCCTGGGCGCGGCCCAGCACGACGGGCGCCGCGGCGTCGCGCGCGAGCTGCGGGACGGGCTGCTGCACCGTGGGGACTACCGGGGCAGCCGCGAGGAGCTGACGCCGGGCGGCGGCGACCTGCTCGCCGGGGTCCCGGTCGCGCTCACCGCCCTGGCCACGCTGATCCGGCCCGCGGCGTGGCAGTACTTCGCCGGCGGCAGCACCGGGGCATACTCGCTCACCCCGGCGGCGTGGGAAGAGCTCAGGCGGGCGGCCGCCACGGTTGGCCCGGGCCTGCCGGGCGATTGAGGATCGGCCGGGGCACGCACCACGGCCCGTTCGGCATCATGATGGTCGGATGCCAGCGTTGACCGAAACCGAAGCCAGGGTCCGGGCCGCACTGATCGACGTCCGGTCCTACGACGTGTTCCTCGACCTGACCGCGGGGGCGGCGGGTCCGGTCCGGTCGCGGACCGAGATCCGGTTCGGGTGCCGGGAGCCCGGGGCGGGCACGTTCGCCGAGCTGACCGCGGCGGCGAGCAGCGCGGTCCTCAACGGGCGAGAGGTGGGTCCGGCGGCCGATGGGCGGCTCGGGCTGCCGGGGCTGGCCGCGGAGAACGTGCTCGTGGTTGAGGCCGAGATGGCCGGCGCCGACGGCGGGCGCGGGCTGAGCTGGTTTACCGATCCGGCCGATGGCGCCAGCTACCTGCTGTACAACGGCTACCCGACCGAGGCGCCGGGTCTGTGGGCTTGCTTTGACCAGCCGGACCTGATCGCCACCACCACCTTGAGCCTGGCGCTGCCGGCCGGCTGGGACTGCCTGACCAACGGGCCGGTGACCGAGCGGCCGCCGGCCGGGGAGGCGGGAATGTGGCGGTTCGGGCCGGTAGACGGCACGCGGACGTACGACCTGACCATCGCGGCCGGGCCGTACGTCGAAGACTGGCGCGGGGCCGGCGGGGCCGGGGGCTCGGTACGCATGAGCATCTGGCGCAGGCCGTCGCTGGCCGACGCGGACGGGGTGGCGGGCATGGCCCGGTTCGCCGAGACGGCCCAGCGGGCCCTGGAGTACTACGAGCGGACGCTGGGCGTGCCCTGCCCGTACCCGAAGTACGACATCGGGTTCGTGCCCCGGCTGGACGGGCAGGCGATGTCGGTACCCGGCTTGATGCTGGTCAACGAGAGCCTGCTGGCGCGGATGGCGGATCCGGACGACGACTTCGTGGCGATGGTGTGCGCGCATGAGGTGTCCCATCTGTGGTTCGGCTGCCATGTGAGCATGCGCTGGTGGGAGGACCTGTGGCAGGACGAGGCGATGGCCACCTACATGAGCTACACGGCCCTGGGCGACGCCGGCGCCTGGACCGCCTTCTGCTACCGGGAGGAGCCGCGCGCCTACCAGGCCGACGCGCTGCCGGGCCGGCAGCCGGTGTCCTCGCCGGTGGCCAGCGCGGCCGACGCGCTGTTCCGGCTGCCCGCCCTGACCTACTCCAAGGGCGCCGCCGTGATCAGGCAACTGGCCGCGCTGATCGGCGACGACGCGCTGCGGGCCGGGCTGGCCGACTACATGCGCCGGTTCGGTGGCGGCAGCGCGGGGCTGGACGACCTGATCGCCTGCTGGTCGCGCTCGTCCGGCCGCGACCTGGGCGGCTGGGCGGACGAGTGGCTGCGGGCCGAGGGCGCGAGCACGCTGCGGGGCGCGGTGGTGGCCGCCCCGGACGGCACCATCGGGTCGCTGACCGTGCGGCAGGACGAGCCGCGGACGCACCGGCTCGGCATCGGGCTCTACGACCGTTCCGGGGTCTCCGGGTCGGGGCTGCGGCGCCGGCGGGTGCTCAGCGCGGAGATCAGCGGGCCGGTCAGCGAGGTGGCGGTGCCTGCCGGGGAGGCGATGCCCGACGCGCTGGTGCTCAACGACGGCGACCTCACCTATGCGGAGATCTCGTTCGACCCTGCCACCCTGGAGGCGCTGGCCCGGGCGGCGATGGACGTGGGCGACCCGCTGGCCGAGGCGGTCTGCTGGAACGCGGCCTGGCGGATGGTGACGGCGGGCGCTGGGGCGGGCGCGCTGGCGGCGGCGGACTTCACGGGACTGGTGATCCGGCGGCTCGGCGGTTCGGCGTCGGTGCCGCTGGCGGGGATCGAGGTGCTGCTCGAGCGGGCGACCACCGCCGCCGACCTGTACGCCCCGGGTGCCGAACGGGCCGGGCTGCGCGCGGCGATCGCGTCCACGTGCCTCGAGGGCGTATCGGCCGCGGCGGCGGGGAGCCCGCGGCAGCGCGCGCTGGCGGCGGGCTTCGCGGCCAGCGCTCATTCGGTTGAGCAGCTCGCGCTCGCGCGTTTGTGGCTGGACGGCGGGTCGCGGCCGGATGGCCTGGCGTTCGACGGTGACCTGCGCGGGAGCCTGCTGCGGACGCTGGCGGCTCGCGGGCTCGCCGACGACGACGACCTTGAGGCCCTGGCCGCCGAGGACCCGGTGGCCGGAGAGCAGAACCGGGCCACCTGCCGCGCCCTGCGGCCGGACGCCGCGGCAAAGATTGCGGCCTGGGCGGCGGCGCTGGCGCCCGAGGCGGACTGGCGGATGGCGCTGGCGTCCGCCCGCGGCATCTGGGTGCCCGGCCAGGAGGCGCTGCTGGGCCGGTCGTGGCTGGCCGAGTACCGCGACCGGTACTTCGCCGAGGCGCTGCCGGCGCTGGCGGGCAGAGAGGGGGGATGGGAGGTGCACGTGATGCGGTACCTGGCGCGGGCGCTTTACCCGGCCACGCTCGCCGAGCCGGCCACGCTGGCGGCGACCGCGGCCGCGCTGGAGCACGGGGGCCTGCACAGCCTGGGGCTGCGGCTGGTGCTGCTTGAGCAGGAGGCGATCCTGCGTTCCCTGCTGGCGGCGCGATCGGTCCCGCCGCGGTGGCGCTGAGCTATTCCTCGAGGGCGCCGAGGTCGGCGGGGACGTCGACGGAGTAGGGCTTGAGGATCTCCAGCGGGACGATCTCGAGCGCGCGCTGGTGGGTGGAGGCCAGCACTACCGGGGCGGCGGCGCCGTCCCGGTGCGCCTGCAGCCAGTTGGCCGCGGTCACGCACCACCGGTCCCCCGGCACCAGCCCGGGGAACCTGAACTGGGGCATCGGCGTGGACAGGTCGTTGCCGATCCGGCGCTGGTGTTCGAGGAATTCGGCGGTCACCACGGCGCAGATGGTGTGACTGCCCAGGTCCTCGGGGCCGGTCGTGCAGCATCCGTCCCGGTAGAAGCCGGTGAGCGGATCGGTTCCACACGGCTCAAGCTCGCCGCCGAGTACATTACGGTCAACCATGCATGCAGTATCCGTACCGCGCCCGCCGATCCGCAAGCTGTCGGCGAGGTCCTGGACGGCGACCGGGCCGGGCTGGCC
>Ga0208044_1001400_pt1 | contig 13234 bp, 10 predicted proteins | sample Sb_taG_8_FD_187712 | JGI IMG/M metagenome (GOLD analysis project Ga0208044, IMG submission 187712) | Peat soil microbial communities from Weissenstadt, Germany - Sb_50d_c_BC metaG (SPAdes) (version 2) | ecosystem: Environmental > Terrestrial > Soil > Wetlands > Peat | place: Germany... | reverse complement strand
CCGCTAGGCCCGGTCAAGCTGGTCAGCGGGTTCGTCGCGGCGGTCATCCCCGGAGCGGGAACCCGCTTGTCCAGCATCGACCGGATCGTGCTGGTCCAGATCCGGCTGCCCAGGGTGCTCGCCGCGATCACGGTCGGAGCGGCGCTGTCCGGGTCGGGCGCGGCGTACCAGAGCATGTTCCAGAACCCCCTCGTCTCTCCCGATATCCTCGGCGTCTCGGCGGGCGCCGGTTTCGGAGCGTCCATCGGGCTGCTCTTCGGCCTGCCGTTCGGGGATGTCCAGGTGCTGGCATTCGCTGGCGGGGTCGCAGCGGTACTGGTGACCGTGGCGATCTCCCAGCTGATCGGCCGCGGTTCCACGGTGGTCCTGGTGCTCGCGGGGATAGTCGTCGGCGCCATGGCGCAGGCGCTCATCTCCCTGACCCAGTATTTCGCCAACCCGACGACGACCCTGCCGAGGATCGTCTTCTTCTTGCTCGGCTCGCTCGACAGCGTCACCATGAGCAACCTCTGGCTGCCCGCGCTGCTGGCCGGGGCGTCGGTGCTGGTCCTCTACCTGATCCGCTGGCCGATCACGGTCCTGGCCGCCGGGGAGGACGAGGCGAGGACCTTGGGCGTCAACCGGTACCTGATCTGGGCATTGGTGATCGTCACCACAACCCTCATGACCGCATCGGTGGTGAGCATCGCCGGGATCGTCGGATGGGTGGGACTGGTCGTCCCGCACCTTGCCCGCCGCTTTGTCGGCCCCTCCTTCCATAAGCTCCTGCCGGCCTCCCTGCTGATAGGAGCGATCTTCCTGCTCGCGGTCGACGATGTGGGCCGCAGCGTGTCGTCGGTGGAATTCCCGCTTGGCGTACTCACCGCGCTCATCGGGGGCCCGTTCTTCGTCGCACTCCTCGCTAAGGCGAGGAAAGAATGGCGCTGAGCATCCGCGTTGACGGCCTGTCGTTCTCCTTCGGGCAGCGCGGCGAAAACTGCCTCCAGGGCGTATCGCTCGAGGTGAGCGAGTCGGAGCTGTGCTGTCTGCTCGGCCCGAACGGCGCCGGGAAGACCACCCTCATCCGGTGCATCCTCGGGCTCCTGAAACCCCACGCCGGCTCGATGAGCGTCGCAGGCCATGACACCGCCGCCCTTTCGGCGCGGCAGCTCGCCCGGCTCGTCGCGTACGTGCCGCAGAGCATCACGGCGGTCTTTCCCTTCACCACCCTGGAGATGGTGCTCATGGGGCGCACGCCTTATCTGGGAATGACCGCGTCCCCGTCCCGAGCCGACCGCCGCCTCTGTATGGCCACACTGGAACGACTCGGCGCCGGTCATCTCGCGTCCCGCCCGTTCTCGCAGTTGTCCGGCGGTGAACGTCAGCTCACCATGCTGGCCCGGGCGCTGGTCCAGGAAGCGCCCGTGCTCGTCCTCGACGAGCCGACGGCCGCTCTCGACTACGGAAACGAAATCCGGATCTTCCAGCTGGTAACCAGCCTCGTTGCGGCCGGCTCCACCGTGCTGATGACCACCCACCAGCCCAACCACGCCCTGATGTGGGCCGACAGGGCCGTCCTCATGAGCGCGGGATCCGTCGCCGCGAGCGGCGGTCCCAGCGAGGTCATCACCGGCGACCGGCTGAGCCGCCTCTACAACGTGCCCGTACGCGTGACCAGCCTGGCGCCCCCCGCAGACGAGCAGGGCGACCAGGAGCAGCAGTTCTTCTGCCTTCCGGAAGTGACCCCGCCCCGGCGACGTCGTGGTGCGGCAGATCAGCCACCGCGCATTCCCTAGCCAAGGAGAGATAATGTCACCACAATCCGCGGGGCGACGACGCGCCAGCCTGGCCGCGCTCCTCTGCCCGGTCCTGCTGCTCAGCCTCGCAGCGTGCAGCTCCGCCTCGACCTCGGCATCTACCTCGACCTCTGCATCCACGTCCGGTTCCGGCGCCTCCGCCACCACCCAGACCATTACAGATGCCGCGGGCCGCAAGGTGACAATCCCGGTGCCCAGCCAGATCCACCGCATCGTCATGGTCGGTGCCCCGCCCGACATCGACGGGTTCGTGATCGCCATGGGCGACGCCAATCTCATCGTGAACGGGGTCCCCACCGTGTTCTCCGCCGCGCACTTCGGGTGGAAGATCCTCGAACCCAGGCTCACCAGCCTGCCCAACGTCGAGTCCAACATCGAGGCCCCGGTCAACCCTGAGGAGCTGCTGGCGCTCAAACCCGACATCGTCCTCACCATGGACCCGACCATGGCCGGCGTGATCCAGAAGCTCGGCGTGCCGACGGTCGTCATCACCGAGGAAAACTCCGGAACGATGCAGGAGCGCGACGCCGCCACCCTGGTCGGCAAGATCCTCGGCAAGCAGCAGGAAGCCGCCGCCTACGTCTCGTACTTCGACGGCATGCTGAACCTGGTCAGCCAGCGGATAGCGGCGGTGCCTGCCGCCCAGCGCCCGACCGCGCTATACCTGGCCACGAGACCCTTCCGCCGCAACGGCCCGGCGATGGAGTGGTACCTGCGGTTCCTCGGCGCAACCGACGTCGCAGGCACCGCCCCGCCGCTGAGCGCATTCACCACCGAGCAGATCCTTAAATGGAATCCCGACTTCATCATCGCCCACGATCCCACCGACGTGCCCGTCATCACCCAGAACAGCGTCCTCAAGAACTTGACGGCCGCGAAGGACGGGCACGTCGTACCCATCCCGCAAGACCTCAATGAATGGGGCGACTTCGACGTGGCGGCCCCGCTGGCACTGCTGTGGACGGCGAAGTACCTCTACCCGGAGCAATTCACCGACATCAACATGGTCTCCGAGGCAAAGACCTTCTACTCGCGCTTCTACGGACAGCAACTCACCAAGGCCGACCTGAACGAGATCCTCTACGGCATCGGCGGCTCGACAGTGAACTTCGGAGCGTGAGGCTGCGCCTGCCCCGCTCACGGAATCGACCGCGAATGAAACCCCCGCAACCACGGCAAAGGAGAGCGCCATGAGCGAAGAACTGCTGGCCCAGATCAGGCCCGGCATGGACCTGTGCTCCAGTGACTACAAGAAGTGGGGTGACGTCGACGCGGTCCTCCGGCCGCCCGCCGACAGCGAGCAGGAAGCAGTTGTCTCCGGGCGACGGCAAGAAACAGGAGCGCCCGTCTACGTCCCGGCCAGCGCAGTGCTCACCATCGAGGGCGACAAGTGCGTCCGGGTCAACGCCCCGCTGGCCGAGGTCCAGGCGCAAGGATGGGACCAGCCACCTATCTACCTAGACGAGTAGACCGGCCTAGGCAGGTCTATGACAGCCTTGGGCGGTCGCCGCCTGACTCAGGTGTAGATCGATTTGAGCTGCTGGTAGGCGCTAATCGCGCCGGGTCCGAGCTCGCGGCCGATGCCGCTCGCCTTGACCCCGCCGAACGGCGCTCCGGGATCGGGCAGGTACTTGTTGATCCCGATTGTGCCGGTCCTGACGCGCCGCGCGACATCCTTGCCGCGCTCGGCGTCCGTGGTCCATACCGAGCCGCCGAGCCCGTAGTCGGAGTCGTTGGCGATCCGGATCGCGTCGTCCACGTCGCCGTAGGCGATGACGGAAAGCACCGGCCCGAAGATCTCTTCCTGCGCGATGGTGGCGGAGTTGTCGACGTCGGCGAACACGGTCGGCTCGACGAACCAGCCGCGGTCCAGGCCGGCGGGCCGTGAACCCGGTGGCGTTCGGGAACACGGTGGTGCTCAAGCCGTCGGAAGAGGCGCCGGTGTCAGCGGGACTGCTGGTGGCTCCCGCTCGGCGGGATCAAGGACAGCGGATGGGGACGATCCGGCCCGCAGTCGATGGCCGACTTCACCGAAATCCAGTGGATCACCACCAGGGACGGCACCGGCAGCTACCCGATCTAACTCCCTCCTGGCGGCCACGGCATCGCTCGGTGGCGGGGGCCGTTGGTCTGAGGACTAGCCCAGGGCGAGCAGGGCCTGGCGCAGCCGGGCCAGGTCCGCGGGCGTGCAGTCGACGTGCGGGCTGATCCGCAGCAGCGGCCCGGTCATCTCGCGCGGGGCGCGGGTGACGGCGCCCGCGGTGGTGACGATCCCGTGCTCGGCAAGCAGCCGGGCCCGGGTGCCGGCGACGTCCTGCCCGTTCGACGCGCGCAGCGCGACGATGGCGGACCGGGCATCCGGGGCGTCGGCCACCTCCCAGCCGGGCAAGCCGGCCAGGGTTCCCCTGGTCTGCCTGCCGACCTCGGCGAGCCGGCCCCAGATGCGGGCCGGGCCGGCCTCGAGGTGCTCCCGGACGGCCGTGCACAGCCCGACCCAGGCGGCCACGTTGGCCTCGCCCGCCCCGATCAGCCACAGCGGGCTGCTGTCCGCGGGCCGGGCGGCTGCGACCAGGTCGGAGGCGCTGATCTTCAGCCGGTCCCACCAGGGCTCGGCCACCCCGATCACGCCCACGCCGCGCGGACCGGTCAGCCACTTCCTGCTGGTGGCGTAGATGGCGTCGGCGCCGCACGCGGTGTCCACGTGCCCGAGAGCCTGGGCGGCGTCCACCCACAGCGGCACGCCCGCCGCGCGGCACAGCGCCGCCGCTTCGGCGACCGGCTGCACCAGGCCGCGGTGCGAGGTCACCTGGGTCAGGTGGACGAAGGCAGGCCGGGCCCCGGCCAGCATCCGCTCGAGCGCCGCCAGGTCGACGGCGCCGTCGCCGTGCGTCGCGATCTCGGTGATGCGCAGGCCGCGGGCCGCGAACGCGTGCAGGTTGGGACCCCACTCGCACGGCACCACCGCGACGGCGTCGCTCTGTTTATTTCCGGGCTCATTTCCGGCGCCCAGCGGCCAGGCCGCGAGCAAGGCACCAAGCGCGGCCTCGGCGCTCGGCACGAACGTCACGCCGGCGGCCGGGACGCCCAGCAGCCGGCCAAGCTCGGCCTGGCCCTCGTAGATGAGCGGCTCGGCCTCCGCCATCGCGACGTAGGCGCCTACCGTGGCCTCACGCTCGGCATGCGCGGCCGCCGCCGCGAGCGTGGCCCGGGAGGACCGGCCCGCCGCCGCGGTGTCCAGGTGGATCCGCTCCGCGGGCAGCCGCCGCTCCCGCCACCAGCGCCACTGCGCGTCGGCCGGGTCGCCGGCGCCGGTCACGGCTCCGACGTGGCCTGTTCGGAGTCCCGGGATGCCTCCGCTTCGCGCTCCGGCGAGGAGTCGTCCCCGGGATCGGCGGGCCGGGCGTGGCCGGCCGGACCGTCCGGGTCGGCGTCGCCGGCCGGACCGGCATCACCCGGCGGCCCGGCACCGACGTCGGCACCAGCGGGAGCGACGGGGGCGGGCCGGCGCTGGCTGCGGTAGAACCAGACCGCGCCGACCACCGCCAGCACGGAGGCGATGTACATGTTCAGGCGCAGGCCGAAGATGTACACCGAGGAGTCGATGCGCAGCGATTCCTCGAAGATCCGGTACGCGGAATAGCCGAAGACGTACAGCGCGAACAGGCCGGGCGGCTTGATGGTGCGGTGGTGGCCGAGCCAGACGAGCACGGCCGCCCAGGCGAAGTCGAAGATCAGCTCGTAGAGGAACGTCGGCTGGAAGGTACTGAAGTGCAGGTCGGCGGCGGGGATCCCGCCGGAAACCCGGTACTGGAAGGGGATCTCAAGACCCCAGGGCAGTGACGTGGGACGGCCGAAAAGCTCCTTGTTGAAGTAGTTCCCGATCCGGCCGATGCCCTGCGCCACCAGCAGGGCGGGGGCCACCGCGTCCATGAACAGGGCGCCGTCCACGCCGTGCTTGCGCAACCGCCACAGGCCGACCAGGGCGGCGAGGAAGATCCCGCCCCAGATGCCGAGCCCGCCGTCCCACACCGCGAACACGCCGTACCACACGTGCGGGATGTCCATCGGCGTGGTGATGTCGAAGTAGATCCGGCCGCCGATGATCCCGGCCGGGACGCTCCACAGGGCGATGTCGCCGACCAGGTCGGGGTCGCCGCCGACCGCGCGCCACCGCCGCCTGGTGATGATGACCGCGGCCGTGATGCCGACCAGGTACATCAGGGCGTAGAAGTGAATGACCAGCGGGCCGATGTGAAAGCTGTTGATCGACGGGCTGGGAAGGTACGCAGGCATCGCCATCGCCATACGGCCGAGAGTACACCGGGCCCCGACCATGACCGGGACCGGAAGGCCGGGACTTTAGACCCCCCGCTCCCGTGAACAAGGTCTCTTCAGCACCTGCCTGAACGGCAGCCACACTGCCAACGTGGGGAACACCCTCGCCTGCCTGGGGCCGATGCGGGCACCCGCCGGGATATGACGACAGAACGTAGTACTACATTGCGTAGTAAATGGTAAGGAGGCAGTAGGTGAGCGTCCTGGAGCTCTCCCGGTGGCAGTTCGGGATCACGACCGTGTACCACTTCCTATTCGTGCCGATCACCATCGGCCTGGGCTTCCTGGTGGCCGGCTTCGAGACCGCGTGGATCCGCACCGGCAACGACAAATGGCTCAGGCTGACCAAGTTCTACGGCCGCCTGTTCCTGATCAACTTCGCGATGGGAGTGGTCACCGGGATCGTGCAGGAGTTCCAGTTCGGCATGAACTGGTCGGCCTACTCGCGGTTCGTGGGCGACGTCTTCGGCGCCCCGCTCGCCGTCGAGGCCCTGCTGGCGTTCTTCCTCGAGTCCACGTTCCTCGGCCTGTGGATCTTCGGCTGGGACCGACTGCCCCGCAAGGTGCACGCCGCCTGCATGTGGATCGCCGCGACCGGCACGCTGCTTTCGGCCTACTTCATCCTGGCCGCCAACTCCTGGATGCAGCACCCGGTCGGCTCCCACTACAACCCGGTCACTCACCGGGAGGAACTGACCAGCTTCCTGGCCGTGCTGACCAACCCGGTACAGCTGGGGACGTTCCCGCACACGGTCGCCGGCTGCTTCCTGACCGCGGGCGGGCTGGTGGCCGGGGTCGCCATGTGGCACCTGATCAGGCGGCCCGTCACCGGGGAAGGCGCCGCCGCGACGACCGCGGCGTGGCGGAGCGCGGCGAGGGCGGGCGCGATCACCGCGCTGGCCGCCGCGGTCGCCGTCATCGTCACCGGCGACATCCAGGGCAAGCTGATGACCAAGTACCAGCCGATGAAGATGGCCGCCGCCGAGGCGCTCTACCACACCTCCCAGCCGGCCCCGTTCTCGCTGTTCACCATCGGCACGTTGAACGGCTCCAAGCCCACCTTGGCGGTCACCCTGCCCGACCTGCTGTCCTTCCTGGCCACCGGGAACTTCCACGCCCAGGTCAGGGGCATCGACAACCTGCAGTCGCTGTACGCCCAGATCTACGGGCCGGGCTCCTACACGCCCATCATCCCGATCGCTTACTGGAGCTTCCGGCTGATGATCGGCATCGGCATGCTGGCCGCGCTGATCTCGCTGATCTCGCTGATCACGCTGCGCCGGGGACGCGTCCCCACGGCCATCGCCCAGGTGCGGGCGCAGGGCACCGGGATTCAGCGGTCCCGGTCCCGGCTGCTGCTGTGGGCGGTGCTCGTGCTGCCGTTCCTGCCGCTGGCCGCGAACACCTTCGGCTGGCTGTTCACCGAGATGGCCCGCCAGCCCTGGCTGGTCTTCGGGCAGATGAAGACCAGCGCGGGCGTGTCGGCCAACTCGGCGGGCGAGGTGCTCGCCTCGGTGATCGTGCTCACCCTGCTGTACGGCGGGCTCGCCGTGGTCGAGGGCGGGCTGATGTACTCCTACGCGCGGGCCGGGCTGCCCGAGGACAAGACGGCGCCACCGGCGGGCGAGGGCGAAGAAGCGCCACTCGCGCTGGTCTACTGAAGGGAGGGGTGACGTGCATTTCCACGACGTCTGGTTCATGGCCATCGCCCTACTGTGGGCTGGCTACTTCATCCTCGAGGGATTCGACTTCGGCGTCGGCGTCCTGCTGCCGGTGCTGGGCCGGCCCTCGCGGGGGGGACAGGGGGGGTCGTCCCCCTGGGCCAGCGCCGAGACCCGGCGCCGGGTCATGATCAACGCGATCGGCCCGGTCTGGGACGGCAACGAGGTCTGGCTGCTGACCGCGGGCGGCGCCACCTTCGCCGCGTTCCCCGGCTGGTACGCGTCCATGTTCAGCGCCTTCTACCTGCCGCTGCTGTTCATCCTGGTCGCGCTGATCCTGCGCGGGGTGGCGTTCGAGTACCGCGGCAAGCGGGACAGCGCGACCTGGCGGCGCCGCTGGGACGCGGCCATCTTCGGCGGGTCCCTGCTGCCCGCGATCTTGTGGGGGGTGGCCTTCGGCAACGTGCTGCACGGCATCAAGCTGGACGCCGCGCACAACTACGTGGGCAACTTCTGGGACTTCCTCAACCCGTACTCGCTGCTCGGCGGCGTGGCCACGCTGGTGCTGTTCACGCTGGACGGCGCGCTGTTCCTGGCGCTGAAGACCACTGGCGATCTCCGCCGGGACGCCAACCGCGTCGCCCGCGGGACCGGGGTGCTCGCCGTGCTGGCCGGCGGCGGGTTCCTGGCCTGGACCGAGTTCAGTTACCAGGCCCCCGGCCACACCGGCACAGGCATCGCCTCGGTGGTGCTGGCCGCGGTGGCCGCGGTCGCGCTGCTGGTGGCCTGCGCGGCCAACCTCAGGGGCCGGGAGGGGGCCGCGTTCGGCGCCGCCGCGGCGGGCATCGGCGCGGCCACCGGGGCGCTGTTCACCGCGCTCTACCCGAACGTGCTGCCCTCCAGCATCAACGCGGCGTACAACCTGACGGTGGCCAACGCCTCCTCGACGGCCAAGACGCTGGCGCTGATGACCGTCATCGCCTGCATCTTCCTGCCGTTCGTGCTGCTCTACCAGGGCTGGACCTACTGGGTCTTCCGCAAGCGGATCAGCGCGGCCCCGCAGGCACCGCAGCCTCAGCAGCCAGAGCCAGCCAGCCGATGAGGCCGCTCGACCCACGGCTGCTCCGGCAAGCCCGGCAGGCCAGGGTGTACATCGCCGCGGTCAGCGGGCTCGGCCTGCTGACCGCCGCCCTGATCATCGTCCAGGCTCAGCTGCTGGCCACGGGGATCGTGGGGACCTTCACCCGCGGCGACACGATCCGGGCGCTGCGGCCGGTGCTGGTCGCGCTGGCCGCGGTGGTGGCCGGCCGGGTCGTCGTGGCCTGGGTCACCGAGGCCGCGTCCTATCACGCGAGCGCGGCGGTCAAGGCCGAACTGCGCCGCCGCCTGCTCACCCGGGCCACCCAGCTCGGGCCGCGCTGGCTGGCCGGGCAGCACTCTGCTAGCCCGGCCCCCCGCACGGCCGAGCTGACCGCGCTGGCCACCGACGGGATCGAGGCGCTCGACGGCTACTTCGCCAAGTACCTGCCGCAGCTCGTGCTGGCCACCGTGGTGCCGGTCGCGGTCCTGGTCCGGGTCGGCTGGGCCGACCCGCTCGCCGGGCTGACGATCGCCGCGACCCTGCCGCTCATCCCGCTGTTCGGCGCGCTGGTCGGGAAGGCCACCAGCGCGTACGCGCAGCAGCGCTGGCGCGCGCTGGCGGTGCTCTCGCACCACTTCCTCGACGTGGTGTCCGGGCTGCCGACGCTCAAGGTGTTCGGCCGGGCCAAGGCGCAGCGAGAGGTCATCGGCGCGGTCACCGGCGACTACCGGCGCGCCACCATGAGCACGCTGCGCATCGCGTTCCTTTCCTCCCTGGTGCTCGAGCTCGTCGCTACCCTGTCGGTCGCGATGGTGGCAGTCGGGGTCGGCCTCAGCCTGGTCTTCGGCCACCTGGACCTGCGCACCGGGCTGATCGCGCTGATCCTCGCCCCGGAGGCCTACCTGCCGCTGCGCCAGGCCGCCGCCCAGTTTCACGCGAGCGCCGACGGCCTGGCCGCCGCCGACCAGGCCATCGCCGTCATCGAGACCGCGGCCGAAGCCGGGACCGCCGGGGCCGCCGAGACACTCACGGCGCCGCAGATCATCCGGGTCGAGGGTGTCAGCGTCCGGCATCCCGGACGGCCCGAGCCCGCTCCGGACCAGGTTTCGTTCATCGCCCGGGCGGGCGAGATCACGGCGATCGCAGGCCCGAGCGGATCGGGCAAGTCCACGCTGATCGACGTGCTGCTCGGCTTCGCCCGGCCGTCCGCCGGGCGGGTGACGATCACCGACCGGGCCGAACCGGGCGCCGGCGCGCACCGGGCCGACCTGACCGCCCTCGACCGGGATGCCTGGCGCGCCCTGATCGGCTGGGTGCCGCAGGAGCCCTACATGTTCCCGGGCACGGTGGCGTCCAACATCCGGCTCGGCTGGCCCGACGCACCCGACGATGCGGTCCGCGCGGCCGCGCACGCCGCCGCGCTGGACGAGGTCCCGCTGGACCGGCCGGTGACCGAGCGGGGCGGCGGCCTGTCGGCCGGCCAGCGCCGCCGGGTGGCGCTGGCCCGCGCGCTCCTGCCCGGCCGGCCCGTGCTGCTGCTCGACGAGCCGACCGCCGGGCTCGACGGCGAGAACGAGGAGCGCGTGCTCGGCACGCTGCGCGCGCAGGCCGCGGCCGGGCGGGTGGTCCTGGTCGCCGCGCATCACCGCGCGGTCATCGCGGCCGCCGACAAGATCGTCCGGCTCGGCTCCGGCGGGCGGGCCGCAGCCGAGCCGGGCCGCACCGGCGAGCCGGCCCGCGAGGAGGTGCCGGCATGACCGCGATTTCGGCCGAACGTCCGGCAGGCTCGGATCGCTCAGCGGCTTCGGGGCACGATGGCGGGCGGCTGGCGCTGGCCGGCGCCGCGGGCACGCTGGCGGCGGTGTGCTCGATCGGGCTGATGGCCACGTCGGCCTGGCTGATCTCGCGCTCGGCGCAGCACCCGCCGGTGCTCTACCTGATGGTCCCGGTGGCGGCGGTGCAGGCGTTCGGCATCGGCCGGGGCGTGTTCAGGTACGCCGAGCGGCTGGCCGGCCACGACGCCGCGCTGCGCATCCTGGCCCGGCTCCGGATATCCGCCTACGACAAGCTGGAACGGCTCGCCCCGGCCGGGACCTCGGCGTTCCGCTCCGGCGACCTCATCAGCAGGCTCGTTACCGACGTGGACTCGCTGACCGACCGGTGGCTACGCGTGCGGCTGCCGTACGCGGTCGCGGCGCTGGCCGGGGCGGCCGCGGTCGCCGTCGCCGCGGCGCTGCTGCCCGCGGCCGGCCTGGTCCTGGCCCTGAGCCTGATCGCGGCCGCGCTGGGCGCGCCGCTGCTGGCCGGCGGCATCGCCCGCCGGGCGGAGCGCCAGCTCGCGCCGCGCCGCGGCGAGTTCGCCGCGGCCACCGTCGACCTGCTCCGCGGCGCCGGCGAGCTGTCCGTGCTCGGCACCAGCCAGCAGGCGCTGCGGGCCGTGGCCGAGGCGAGCCAGCAGGTCGCCCGGGTCCAGGCCAGGTCCGCGTACGCGCGCGCGAGCGGCGCGGCGGTGAGCGCGCTCGCGGCCGGGGCGGCGCTGTGGGGCTGCCTGGTGCTCGGCGTGGCGGGTGTCCGGGCGGGCACCATGGCCGGGGTCATGCTCGCCGTCCTGGCGCTGATGCCGCTGGCCGTGCACGAGGTCTTCAGCGGCCTCGCCCCGGCCGCGCAGGAGATACCGAGGCTGCGCAGCGCCTCGGAGCGGGTGGCCGACGTGCTGCAGCGGCCCGATCCGGTCACCGAGCCCGCCCGCCCGGCACCGCTGCCCGGGCCCCCCTACGACATCACGGTGCGAGGCCTGACCGCCCGCTGGGCGGCCGACGAGCCCGACGTGCTGCGCGGCGCCGACCTCGACCTGCCGGCCGGGTGCCGGGTCGCCGTGACCGGGCCGAGCGGCTCTGGCAAGACCACGCTGGCCATGGCGCTGCTGCGGTTCCTGGACCCGGCGGCCGGCACGGTGACGCTGGGCGGCGCCGACATCACCACGCTGGACGCGGACCAGGTGCGCTCGGTGATCGGCCTGTGCGCCCAGGACGCACACATCTTCGACTCCACGCTGCGGGAGAACCTGCGGCTGGCGCGCCCCGGCGCCGGCGACGACGAGCTGGCCGACGCGCTGCGCCGGGCCCGGCTTGACGACTGGGTCGCCAGCCTGCCCGCCGGGCTCGACACCGAGGTCGGTGAGCACGGCGCCCGGCTGTCCGGCGGTCAGCGCCAGCGGCTCGCGCTGGCGCGGGTGCTGCTGGCCGGCTTCCCCGTGGTGATCCTCGACGAGCCCGCCGAGCACCTCGACGAGCCGACCGCCGAGGCGCTGACCGCGGACCTGCTGGCCGCCACGGCCGGGCGCACCGTGCTGCTGATCACCCACCGGCCCGTGGTCCACACCAACGTGGACCAGGTGCTGCGGCTCACGGACGGGCGCCTCGAGCCGGTGGCGTGCACCGGCTCGAGGGCTGGTACCCAGGACCGTTCGGCCTGATTAATCCTTACCGGCGTCGGAGGGGCCGACGGCGTGCTGGACGGCACCGGCGTCGGCGGCCGCCACCGCCCGGGGTCCCACCGTGAGCGGGGGCACCGGCGGTGGGGTGGCCGAGCGGTCGGGCTGCCCAGTCAGCCGGTACACGTCGGACCCGTTCACGGTTTCCATCTCCAGCAGCAGGCTGACCAGCGAGTCGAGCTGGGCACGATGCTCCTTGAGCAGCTCCGTCGCGCGTTGCTCGGCCTGGCGCAGCAGCTCGGCGACCTCGCGGTCGATTTCCGCCTGGGTGGCCTCGGCGAACGGGCGGCTGGACATAGCCGGCCCGCCGCCACCGAGGAACACCGACCCGCCTTCGGGATACCCGATCGGGCCCAGCTTCTCGGACAGGCCGAACTCCCTGACCATCTTGATGGCCAGATCGGTCGCCCCGGCCAGGTCGTTGGCGGCCCCGGTGGACCCCTGGCCGATCACCACCAGCTCGGCGGCCCGGCCGCCGAGCCGCACCGTCAGCGAGTCGAGCAGGTAGTCCTCGCCGTACATGTGCCGTTCGACCAGCGGCAGCTGCTCGGTCACGCCGAGCGTCTGGCCCGCGGGCAGGATCGTCACCTTGGCCACCGGGTCGGCGTGCTCGGACAGGGCGGCCACCAGGGCGTGCCCGGACTCGTGCACCGCCACGGCGTGCTTCTCCTCGGGCAGCAGCACGTTGGAGCCTTCGCGGCGGCCGAGGATGATCCGGTCCCTGGCCGTGTCGAAGTCCGCGGCGGTCAGCACGTTACGCCCGTCGCGCACCGCGTTGATGGCGGCCTCGTTGACCAGGTTGGCCAGGTCGGCGCCGGAGAAGCCGGGGGTGCCGCGGGCGATGGCGTTCAGGTCCACGTCGCCAGCC
>Ga0208044_1001399_pt1 | contig 13235 bp, 21 predicted proteins | sample Sb_taG_8_FD_187712 | JGI IMG/M metagenome (GOLD analysis project Ga0208044, IMG submission 187712) | Peat soil microbial communities from Weissenstadt, Germany - Sb_50d_c_BC metaG (SPAdes) (version 2) | ecosystem: Environmental > Terrestrial > Soil > Wetlands > Peat | place: Germany... | reverse complement strand
CCCAAGCCGTAACGAAGCAAGCCCAGGCGGCTTTGGATCTCGCCGTGATCGAGGTCCGCACCGCCATTGCGGCGCTGGACGAGCCCTGGACGGTTAAGGGCGTAGCGAACCCGGTGAAGGCCACTAAGGCCGTCCGGACCGCCGCCACCGCCGGTAGGAAACTTGAAGTGCCGTGGAGCGATCGGGGGGAGGGTGGCGCCCTCAGAGACGGTCATCACCGGCCGAGTTTTCCTGGGCCAAGTTTGTCTCGACCCCATCTACATTTGCTTAGAACGGTTCGATGGGTTCGAGCGCCGCATCATCGCCTGTCCGACCGCAGGCTCGGAAGACCAAGCGCTTCGGCTGGCGGCACAGGAATGCCAAGCCGCTGCAGAAGCCTGGCGGGAGGCCGTGGAGGCCATCGTTGAGCGATGCGGACTCGATGCGGCCGACCAGGCCCTACTCGACGCCAAACGGGCAGAGGCATCGGCTGCTTATCGGGTTCATCATTGGCCGCACTTCGGCCGATGAGATGACGCGCACAAGGGCTTAGGAGCTATTCCTCATGGCACCCAGGACAGCGGAGTCCCACACGTTGATGCGCGATGCCCTCTTGAGGGAGCTCGATGTCGAAGTGCCTGACCCCCTGCGCAAGGGGAGGAAGGTCAAGAGGCTGACCCTCGTCGCGCGCGCGTTGGACAGAGCAATCAAAAAACAGGCGGCCAGTGGCGCGGGCGCCTCTCCAGGGGTCGAGCAGGGTGCAGTGACCTGGAAAGATGCCGGCGCGCGGAAGGTCGGCTCGAATGTTTGACGCTCGCTACCGGGAAGTTTTGTAACCACAGCGGCGCAGCAATTCGATGCGATCCGCATCTGTTTTGTATTGCGAAAGCAAGTTGCCGCCTTGGTTGACGACTTTCTCGTAGGGTCCGCCGGCTCCGCACTCCGGGCAAATTGCTATGTCTTCTTTGCCGGCAACGATCTTGGGTATGCGAATTAGCCTGATAGGTCTGCAACGCGGACAGACAACGGGAGCTTCGGTGATATCGATGGTCACTTCGTAGCGGCCCTGACCGTCAATGTCCTTTTCGAGGACCTCTTCGGCGCTCCCCTCGATTATCTCGGCGCCAATCGCCTTGATGCTCTTCGCTGTCCGCTTATGGTCTGGGTAGACCCATTTGTCGTTCAGAAAGTCCCACACTCTGAAGCCGTGAACTGTCACCACCGCCGCCTCCCATGTTTCTGTCTGGCCGCCGTCTTAAACGATGAAGTGAGCGAGCCGATGGCTGCACTCGATAGGGCTAAGGCAGAATTCACGAGGGGCTGAGCGTCAGCGGGTCGTGCCGAATCAGGTCAGTGGATTTCGCGCGTCACTCCGGCACCAGGACGCGCACTATTGTCGGCCGGGGAAGAGGTGTTAGCTCGCCAGAGCGATCAATACCTTTGACGGAGGGAACTTGGCCGTCCATTTTGTCAAGCGCGGCGCGGGCCCGCTCGAGCTGTTGACGAAACTCCTCAGATGCTTTTTTGGGGTACTCACGGACGCCCTCGATTTTGTCTGTGACGTTCATGGCCTTCTCCCTTTAATTCACATGCCGACTATATAAGAAAGCGCGGATGTCGGCCCGGGCTAAGTAGTCGGATAGTGCATCATTATAAGTCCGAATGGCCTTCTGAAGGTCCACGTCCTCGCCGAAATCGTCGATCTCCAGTTTGCACACCTGCTGCAGCGTGTTCATTCCAATTAGGCGACCATGGGAATGCCAGTGCGCGTTGTTGGATAGCAGCTCGCCAATCTCGCGCGCTCGCGCCTGCTTTTCAGCCGCGGTTACGGTACCGCCGGGATTGTGGGTTCGGTGGGTTGACCAATCCTTAAATTTGTATTGCACCAGCCACCTTTCAAGCAGCGCAATGGACAGGTCGCGCGCCTGCTCATAGAACCTGAGCATGGCGAGGTCTTGGTTTAGCAGCCATTGGAACTCGACTGGCGTGATCGCGTTTGCCCGAGATTTCTCGATTATCTCGTTAACCTTGTCCAGGTGGCCTAGCGCCGGCACGAGATATTTTCCCTCGCGATCCGGGACTTGCGGATCTATCGGTCCAAGGGACGAAGAGTAGTCCATATAGATTTTGTCGCCTGACATACAAAAGACGGTCCCCGCGGAGAGCGCGGCTACAGGCACCACAAAATAAACCAGTTCATAGTGCGCGCGGACAACCTCGACCAGCTTCTCGGCTACCTCCGCCTGTCCGCCCGGAGTCGTGAGGAAGATGGCAATAGCCTTCCTCTTGCCCTTCTTCCTTTGCGCCAGCTTCTCAATGCCCTCGCGAAACCACGAGAAGACATTCATCCGGATTTCTGCATTGAAATACATGACGTCCGCGTCGAGCAGCTTTTCAAGCTTGGCTTCGGCATCGCGAACGACTGTGAATATTATGTCGTCGTAGACGGCCACTGGGGACTCAGATTGGGCGACGACGGGTCGTGTGCCTCAATCCCATGTTCGCGCAAGGTCGTAAAGCGGGTTTTATGCCAAAAAGGGCGCCTGGCCGAAGCCGACGCCCGCAGTTCAATAGCCTCTTAGCCCTCGGGTGCGACATGAATCCACGGCAGGGGGGAAACCCATGTTCATGCTCCGATGGTAACCTGCGCCTCGCATCCCCTAGCGGGCATCTCAAACAAAGGAGGAAACATGCAAAAGCTGATCACTGCCCTCGCGGCAACAGCGGCGATACTCGCTGCCGGCTCTATCCTGTCGCAAGCTGAGGCGACGCCGGCCACGGGAATCGGGTCTATGCCAAAAAGCGCTTCACTTGTTGAAACGGTCGCTTGCTGGTGCGGGCGGTACCGATGTGCATGCGGTCATCCCTACTACCATCACTATGGCTACGGCTACCGGCATTATGGTTACGGGTACCGCTATCACTACTAGGGCAAATACCCGGCTGATTTAAGTTGGAAATGCTAAGCCCTCGGCGGGGTTCGCGCGGGGGCTTAGTTTTAGGTGCTAGCCGAAGCCGACGCCCTTCAGCGAAACCTAACAAAGAAGCCCCGGCGGTTCGCAGGCCGAGGCTTCTGTAATCGAACCGGCCGGTGGCATGGGTGGCGCCTGGCGGGAGCCGGTTCTTATCCGCTAAACCTGAGAACCTGTGCGAGGGTTCCGAAAAAAAGAGAAGCCCCGAGCGGGGAGCGCGGGGCTTAGTTGTGCGCGAACTAACGGTGGGTATCGCGGAACATCTTATCAGTCCGCTTCAGTCGTGGCGCTGTGGCGTCACGCCGCTTATCGTTACAAATCCTCTCAAATACGCTGACTTCCAGAGCGATTATGTAACGCACTGATTAACCAATCCCCTCCATAACTGCGTCGGGCTCAAGATTTGTGCAGTACGCTGAGTTGCTAGGCGGTGGGCACGCATCCCTAGGGAGAAACGCATGAGAGAGCTTACCTCTGTCGAACTGCAGGCCGTGTCTGGCGGTCTCGCCACGCTAAGACGACCGAATCCTATCGCAGCTGAGATTCGAAAGATCGAAATCGCAGTTCTAGAGCGAATTGTTAGGATCCTCGAAGGCGGCGCGATGCGCAAGCAACCCGTTCCCATGGCCTTGTAAACCGACTTAAAAGAAGCCCGGTAGAAATGGCCGGGCTTTCCTTTTGCCTGCCGGGAGGGCGACGCACCGGGTAGCGTGCCGGCAAGTTGCGCCGCCCTCTCGTGCGAGCCTGGAGTCGCGCGTTCAGACGGCCGCCTTTACCGGCACTTTATTGTTTCGTTTGATCGTTGCTCGGGACATTAGCGCGTGCTGGCTGATTAATTTTGCTCGTATCACTTTCCGGCGTGGCGCCCTGGTTCGGTCCGGTATGGGTGCCTTCGTCTTGGCCCATCTTCGCTGACCCCTCATTCTTTTTTTCGGTACCCTTTGCTTGCCGTGCGTTTTTGCACGCTTCGCTCAGTTCAGACACGTGCTGATCAAGGCAAGCGCCAACGTGGGCCGCATCCTTGCAAAATTTTTCCCTGTCAGCCTTGCATTCGCCTTTGGCCATCGCTGCCGCCGGGACTAGCAACGCAATTATCACTACCATCAGCTGCTTCATGATTTTTACTCCAACGATTTCCAGCAATGTTACTGCGCGTCAATTGTTGCAGGAATAAGAGGGCGCCAGCCGAAGCCGACGCCCCTTGGGTATGCAAATTTGCGGACCCTAATCCTACCGCCGTGGTGCCACCCACTTAGCAGCTTCGATCAGCCCGAGATCAAGCAGCCGGTTGGCCAGCCAACAGCGAAGCCGTACCGATAGCGCCTCGGCGAGGGTCATGCCGCTGCTGCCTTAGCGTCGGGAACACCAGTACCGTTGGGGTGAATCTCGTCCGAGATTTTATCAAGCTCGTCGTGAAGTTCCCATGCAATGTATTCGAGCCCGCCAGACGCATCGTCATGGCCGGCGCCACATATGCCTGTGGCTAGAGCTGCTGCCTTGAGCCTGAGCTTATCGAGGCGATCTACAATGTCGAGGGTGTCGAGTTCGACTGCGTGTTTCATAGCTATACCTCCACTAGCGGACCTGTTGCGGCAATGAAGTCGTAGCCGGTTAGCTGGCCCAGAGCCCGCCGTGCATCCTCGGCAGCTTCAACCACGTCGAAGTCTTCGAAGCATTCGCTTACGCTCAGCTTCACCCCGATGCCGAACAGGCCCTCGGCCTTGGCCCTACGAATGGCCTTGGTGATTTTGACAAGCTTGCGACTCTCCAATTCCCGCCGCCTCGAAAGCGGCTCTATGCCGTGCTTTTTCCAGAGCTGAGTGAAAGCCTTCTTTTGCTCGACAAAGGAGAGGCTTCCAATAAGCGGGTGCCACTCTGCATCAAGTGCATCGCGGACTGGCTTATGGGCAAGCTCGGCATCGTCAAGTCGGGCAAGCTGTTCGAGGTATTTTGCCCATAGGCGACGCAGCTCGGCGTCGCCGGCGTTGAGCCCATCGGCACCGGACTGAGCCTTCGTGGGCCTGATGGGAAATCCCACGGCTGGGATTGCCGCCACGGCCGCTATCGTGGCGCCGCGCTGTAGCAACTCACGCCGGCCGATCGACTTTGCATTTTGCGTCATTGATAGCCCTCCTTTGGTTGCGAGTGTTACCTCGCTGGTTACCTACGGAGGGAGTCGGGCAAAGCGCTGCTTGGCTAAGCAATTGAGAAGCTTTGCGTTTCCGCAAGAACGTCGGAACGGCCTGCCCTCCAAATTAGGGCTAAGCCGCAAGGCGGTTAAGGAGCGGCTTTGGCGATCACGATCTGCGTGTCGCCATAGATGCGGGCGTCGATCTCCCCGAACGGCGCGGGCAAGGCAATCTCCACATCGGCCCGCTCTTCCAGCACCACGATGGCGTCGTCTCCGAGCCATCCCCCTTCAACCGCCGCGACAAGCGCGTGTTCCCCAAGTCCCCTGCCATAAGGCGGGTCGAGGAAGACGATGTCAAAGGGCGGAACCGGGCCTCTGTCACCGAGCTCGGTTGCGTCCCGGCGCCAGATCTTGGTGATGCCGGTCAGCGCCAGCGCCTCGACATTGCGGCGGATGGCCGCCCGCGCTTCCGCCCGCTCTTCCACGAACAGGCAAAAGCGCGCGCCCCGCGACAGGGCTTCGAGCCCAAGCGCGCCTGAGCCCGCGAACAGGTCGAGCACGCGGGCGCCCTCGCAATCGAAGCGCGGGGTCCCGTGCTCGAGCACGTTGAACAGCGCCTGACGCACGCGGTCGCTGGTCGGCCGCGTGGCGAGCCCCTTCGCCGCCTCGATCCGCGCGCCTCTGAATTTCCCCGCTACGATGCGCATGACAGGCCGGCACGAGCGGCAATCGATATTTCGTCATGCCCGGGCGAAGATCCGGGCATCCAGGGGCGGCAAATGCGGAACGAGCGGCCCTGGATCGCCGGGTCCAGCCCGGCGATGACGACAGGGAAGGCGGGATCGTCGCTCATCGATTGTGTGCAGCCCGCCGCCTTTGTCCCTCGCTGCCAAGCCCCAACTCGTCGGCGAGCTTCGCGCCCAACTGGTCTCTGAGCACGCGCGGCTTCACCTTGCTCACCTGGCCCGGCGTCAAATCTCCGAGCGCGAACGGCCCGAAGGAGATGCGGATCAGGCGGTTGACGGTGAGGCCAAGCGCTTCGGCGAGCCGCTTCACCTCCCGGTTCTTGCCCTCGCGCAAGCCAAGGCTGAGCCACACATTGGTCCCTTGCTCGCGATCGATGCGGGCCTCCACCGGACCGTAATGCACGCCGTCGATCGTGATGCCCTTGGCCAGGCGGTCGAGGTCGGCTTGGCTGACCCTGCCATGGGCGCGCACGCGATAGCGACGGAGCCAGCCGGTGCTCGGCAGCTCCAAATGCCGGGCAAGCGCCCCGTCGGTGGTGAGCAGCAGCAGGCCTTCCGTGTTGAGGTCGAGGCGCCCCACCGAGACCACACGCGGCAGCTCGGGCGGCAGCGCCTCGAACACGGTCTGTCGCCCCTGCGGGTCCTTGTGGCTGGTCACGAGGCCCTTCGGCTTGTGGTAGCGCCAGAGCCTTGGGAGGCCCGTTGCGGGGAGCGGCTTCCCGTCCACCGTGACGATGTCGCCTGGCGCCACGACATGAGCCGGGGTGGTTAGCACCTTGCCGTTCACGGCGACGCGGCCTTGGCCAATCCAAGTCTCGGCGTCGCGGCGGGAGCAGAGCCCGGCATGCGCGATCGCCTTGGCGATCCGCATCGGCTCCGCTTGCCTGGGCATGGACGCTTCGCCTGCGCTCGCCCCTTGACCCTGCCGTTTCTTTGCCCCCAGTTTGACCGCCATGATGAGGGAGACGCTTGCAGATGTGACGAGCCCAGGCAAGCGGCCTATGGACTTGGCCCTCGCCGAGGCCGAGGCCGCTGGCCTCGCCGGCGAGGTCCCGATCGGCGCCGTGCTGGTGAGCGCGAGCGGCGAGGTGCTGGCGCGCGCCGGCAACCGCACGCTCGAGCTCAGAGATCCTACGGCCCATGCCGAACTGCTCGCGATAAGGCAGGCCTGCGCCAAGCTCGGCAGCGAGCGGCTCACCGGTTGCGACCTCTATGTGACGCTCGAGCCTTGCGCCATGTGCGCCGCGGCCGTCTCCTTCGCTCGCATCCGCAGGCTCTATTTCGGCGCGCCCGATCCGAAGGGCGGCGCCGTCGAGCATGGGCCGCGGTTGTTCGCGCAAGCAACCTGTCATCATTCGCCTGAGGTCTATGGCGGCATCGGCGAGGCCCGCGCCGCGGCGCTGCTCAAGCAATTCTTCGCCGCCCGCCGCTGAATCCCTCACCCGGCTCGCCGCTGAAGCGTCGAGCCACCCTCTCCCGCAGGGTTCTCGGGCGTAGTACCCCTATGGAAGCATTGTCGAGCTCTTGGCACTGACCGGCCAGCGCCGAGAAGAAGTGGCGCAGCTGACTTGGGATGAGGTGGATATCGCCCACTGCACTTGGGAGCTGCCGGCCTCGCGCACCAAGAACGGCAAACCGCACGTCGTACATCTCTCGAAAGAGGCCATTGGTTACCGGGGCATGCAGCCGACTTAGCGTCCAGGTCGGTGGGCTGAGCTTCTTGCGCCCGATACTCCTCGAAACGACAAAACCTATTTAGATCATTGACTTAGGCCAAAGGGCGGCCTTCGACCACAGCTTCGGAATGTCAACTTTTGTCAACCACGGTACCGATGAGCGGGGACGGGGTCAGCAGGTCGAATGAAACAAACCGCAGAGAACGCTGACTCATGCAGCCAGGGTCGGGAACTCTCCTCACCACTCCAAGGGTTGGAAGCGCGCTATAGCAATCCTATGAACAAAATTGACACCGTCTACGCGAGCAGAGTGCCTTTATACCCACCGCGAGTGACGCCGCCACCGAAGCCTCTGAACCTGCCACAATCCTTCATAAAGTTTCTCAGTAACCCGCTGCTGGCCATACCGGAGTCCGTCTATCACGAGCCACTCGTCGTCTTGCGTGGCCCTCCCGCCATCGCCTGGGTGACCGACCCGGCCCTGGTTAAGATCGTGCTGCTCGACCGCTGCGATGAGTTCCCCCAGGATCTGCTCCTGCGGCGCGTGCTGGGCCCCTTATTCGGCAATGGTATCCTGACGTCGGAGGGCCGCGACTGGCGCTGGCAGCACCAGACGGTGGCACCGCTCTTTCGACATGGCGAGATCCTCCGATACGTGCCGGCCATGGTTGCGGGTGCGGAGTCTGCGATCAAGGCATGGAGCGCGGCACCGCCAGGCTCAACCCACGCCATCGATACTGCCATGGTGCGCGCCACGTATCATGTCATCTCCAACACGCTGTTGGCAGGCGACGGTGCCCTCATCGGCGAAACGATGGAACAGGGGACTGCCGACTATGTGGAGGGTCTTTCCTGGTCGATGGCCTATGCGGCGCTCAACCTGCCTGTCTGGCTGCCGCGCCCGGGGCGCCGCCGCATGCACTTTTGGGAGTCCCGTCTCAGGGGCGCCGTTACCGGCCTGATCCACGCACGCCGCGCCTCCCCCGACGATCACGACGACCTCTTTACCCGGCTGCTCGGCGCGGTCGACCCGGAGACCAGCCAGACGATGTCTGACGAGCAGCTCGTCGACAATCTTCTGACGTTCCTTTTGGCCGGCCACCATACCATCGCCGCGGCGCTGACCTGGACGCTCTACCTCACGTCGCGCGCGCCGGAATGGGAAGCCCGCATGCTGGAGGAAATCCGGCAGGTCGTGCCCTCCGGCCCCGTCACTGGTGAGCACATTGACAAGCTGGTGACCGTGCAACAGGTGTTGACGGAGTCGATGCGGCTCTTTCCGCCGCTGCCGGTGATGTCTCGCTACGCCGCAGAGGATGTCGAACTGGCCGGCGAGTACATTAAGGCCGGCACGCTCATCGGCTTGCCGATCTACGTGATCCACCGCCACCGCAAACTGTGGGACGACCCGGACCGCTTCGATCCGTCCCGTTTCGCGCCAGGGCGCGATGTCGGTTATTCGCGCTATCAGTTCATGCCGTTCGGCGTGGGCCCAAGGATCTGTATCGGTGCGGCCTTCGCGCTCATCGAGGCCACAGCCATGCTGGCCACGTTCGTCCGCGCCGCCCGGTTCGAGAGCCCGCCCGGGCAGGAGCCTATACCGGTCTCGCGCGTGGTACTGCTGCCGAAGGGTGGCATGCCGATGCGGGTAACGATGCGCCATGGAGCCCGACACTAGGTCGTCGTATCCCATTGCCCAGACCTAACAAGGGCAGCTATTGGCGCACCTGTCCCGAAATCAGTGCGCGAGAATCCGCGGCTGTTGGCGGGCCGATAATTTTACGAAGTTGAACCCCAGTGTACTCCAGAGGAATCCGGTGAACCCGTGTGACGCAAAAGACTGCAGCCGCCGGGCCGCAGCGATGCTGCTTGTCGCGGTCGTCCCCGTTCAGATCTGCCGGCCCGGGTAAGTCTGTTGGGTTATTCCGCGGCCTTCTCCAGACTGAAATCTGGTGTCACGTTGCGCAAAGACCTTTTATCCGGCTTGGCTGAGGCTGGCGCCTTTTCACCGCCGATTTGAAGGCCCAACAAGGCGACATGGAGATCGCGATCCATCCCAATCTCCCCGACCTATACCGCAGAAAGGTCGCCAGTTTGGAACGGGTGTTGGATCATGAGGCGACACGCCCGCAGGCTGTCGAAAGCATCCGTTCCCTTATCAATCGGATCGAAGTCCATCCGGGCCAAGAGCGTGGCCGCTGCGAGGTCATTATTGTCGGTGCACTGGCTCAAATCCTCGCCTTCGCCCAACAAAAAACGACCGCCGCCTCCTCGGGAGCCGGCGGTACGTTCTTGATGGTTGCGGGGCCTGCAACCACCGAGACTTGACTTTGCCACCGATCCAGATCTGACGGGCCCCAGCCGGCGCCGGTTCACGACCTCACGGCCCAAAAGCCGCCCATTGCAATAGCAATTGCGACACCGCCGCATGCGAGGACAACAAGCACAGCCGCGCTCGGCATGGCGGCTCGGCCGCCGGCAAACAAGACTGCATAGCCTGCCTTGAGCAAATTATTGGACGACGCGGCGATGAGGATAGCCGCCGCGATCGCATCAATTGGAATGCCTAAAGTGCCACCTTGCGCCAAATTGAGAACGAAGGGGTCGATATCGGTTATCCCGATTACGGCAGCGAGTGAATAGATACCGGCAATGCCGAACTCCGTCGTTACCCATGTCGACAGTAATGAGGTGAGAACGAACAGAGCAGCAAAAATGGCCGCAGCGCCGAGTTCGAGGGGATTCGGGCTGACCGGTCTGCGTTGTGGCTCCAATGGCGATGGTCGCAGAAACCAATATTGGAGTGCGCAGATCAGCACCGCAGCCAACGAAAGGCCAACTAGTGGAATGACGAGACGTTGCGCAAGCGTAAAGTTGAAGACCGCCACGATTGCTAGGATGCGCAGATACATAATCCCGGTGGCCAGAGTGATTCCAGCTTGTGCTTGCCTTCGTAATGATTCGTCGGATTTGGCTTGGCGCGCCAAAACAACGGTCGTCGCGGTGGACGAGTAAAGACCTCCCAAAGCTGCCATCCACAGGCCGCGCGCTGCTGGGGCCCAGTAGCGTTGGGCAAGATAGCCTGCATAGGAAAGCGTACAGACGACGACCAATGCGAGCCAAGCTTGGCGGGGGGTGATGCTCGTGAGTCTTGTAACGGGTTCGGTTGGAAGCAGCGGAAGGATGAGGCCGGTTAGAATTAGAAATTGACCCGCAGTAGTAATCTCCTTCATCTCAACGCGACGTGCGAGCTCGTGAAGTCGTTCACGACCAGTGAGGAGCAAAACCGCGGCTACCGTGGTCCCGACAGCGATCCAATTGGGCAATGCCAAAGTGATTGCGCCGAGCAGGTAGGCGTGAACGTTGAGCAGTAGAACCACTAGGCCGACATTCGGCTCTTCTTGCTCGTCGCGTTCACGAATATGCTCGCGGTAAAAGACGGCGAGCCAAGCCCCGAGCACCAGAAGACCACCTGTGTATGGAATGAGATGCACTGGCTCGAAGAGATAGAGCATGCCTCCGGCCAGAGCCAACAAAGGGAACGTGCGAACGCCGCCTGGGCGTCTCGTCTTTGCCTGCGCGAAGAAATCCTCGAACGCCAAGCCGAGAAAAAAGCTCAATCCGAGAAGCAGACCCAAGCTTTGGTATGAAGGAGCGGCGCTCATGGGTGTGCGGTCATCAGGTGCGGATTTAAATTGACGCGACGCCACTCATGCGGGTGTCACCAAATTTGACCCGATTCCACGGCATGCCAAGCGACAGCTACACGTTTATCGAGCCTTCGGCACGTTGAGAATTGTGCAATGAGGTTAGGACGTTCGTGTGCGTCCCTGCTTCGTCCCTTCACCTGGATGAGCGTCGAGCCGTTGGTCCTATACTTGCTCAATCGTCGCCGAATGGTACTGGACACGGATTGCTTGTAGATCAACCGAAGGCTTGGGAAGTTTAAGATCCATCTCATCGAGTGTTTCAACGAGAATGCGTGAAATCGCTAGATCGCGAAACCACTTATGGTTTGACGGAATAACGTACCAGGGTGCGCGCGTCGTGCTCGTCTTGAGCATGGCGTCTTCGAAAGCTTCGATATAGGCTGGCCAGTATTCGCGTTCGGTATAATCTGAATTACGGATCTTCCAATTCCGATGCGGATCATCGAGCCGCATTTTGAATCGAGCGAGCTGCTCTTCCGGACTAATATGGAGATAGAACTTAATGACGTGTGTGCCGGCCTGAACAAGCAACCTTTCGAACTCGCAAATGCGATCATAGCGCTTTGACCAGACCGACTTCGGCACGATATCGTGCACCCGTACGATGAGTACATCCTCGTAGTACGAGCGGTTGAAAATCATGATCTCGCCCTTAGCCGGCGTATGATTGTGGGCGCGCCAAAGGAAGTCGTGGGCGAGCTCTTCACGCGTGGGCTGTTTGAAGCAGGCTACATTTACCCCTTGCGGATTCGTACCGCTGATGACGTGGCGGATGACGCCGTCTTTTCCCGCCGCATCGAGGCCCTGCAATACAATGAGAAGAGATCGCTTGCCTTCCGCGTATAGCCTGTACTGCAGTTGCGCGAGGCTTGCGGTGTGACGCGCAAGTTCGGCCGCAGCGCTGTCATGGCTCTCGTGCTTGCCTGTGTAGGCTGGATCAATGTTGCCAAGTTTAAACTTAACATCGGGCTCCACGACGAACTTCTTCCAAAAATCCATGATGGCCCTCGTCTTTGTTAGGTGCTTCCTTCTTCCAGATAGAATGTAGCCGCTGCCAACTCGACGCGTTTGGAAAGGCGTTGAGTTGATTCATAAAAGCGATTCTTTACCTGGCAGCGAGGGATCGCGGTACGAGAACCCTCCCGTATCGGTGCTTGCGAGGACTCGCAACCAGTGTTGTTTGCACCTTGACTATGCAGCTCTTTAGGTCGGTATCTGTGGTTGCGGTGGCTCGCAACCGCCTTGATTTGCAGCTTCGGGGCCGTCAAGATGACGATCGTGTTTGGAGCCCCTTGTGATCCTGCTCAGGGTTTTGTGGCTACGTTTCCGCATCTGGCTCGCGAACCGGAAGCTCGATCTCGCTGAGGTGGCTAGAGGCGCGGCGGCAATGATCGCGCTGGCTCTGGTTGTCGGATGACTGCCGACCTCCACGTCGAAGTGCAGGGGGCCGGCCTCGCACCGGCCCTTTTTTGCGGCGCTAGTATCGGCGGATGACGGATAACCGCGACCTTAACGTCGAAGTGCAGGGCGACGACATCGTCGTCACGCTGCCCGGCACGAGCTACGTCGTGACGTACTACAGGGCGGCAGCCTTCCCTCAGCAGCTTCTCACCAAGTCCCACTCGGGCCGAGAGGAGCAGCGCGCACCAATGACGCAAGCAGAGTTTTACTCTCGCGCCTGGCGCGCAGCCAACGACAAGGCGTGCGAGCTCGGGTGGATCGTGTAGGCGGAGGCGCGCGTCTGCCTAATGCGCTTTGATCACAGGCCACGCTGCTATGCATGCGGCTGTGGCTTCAATTGCGGTTAAGAAAATCATGACCCTGAAGCGCCAGGACTCTCGGCGGGTTTGCGCGTCTTCCTGTTCAGCTATCCATTCTAGGACTTGATCGCGCAGGTTGTCTGAAATTACGGCGCCAACTGGGACATCGATGCGCATAAGAGTAAGTCCCAACCCTTCGAACCGTGCACGGCTCGCGGGTTCGATGGTCATAAGCTTTGCATCCTTCCGCGCGCGCGCGCC
>Ga0208044_1001397_pt1 | contig 13236 bp, 9 predicted proteins | sample Sb_taG_8_FD_187712 | JGI IMG/M metagenome (GOLD analysis project Ga0208044, IMG submission 187712) | Peat soil microbial communities from Weissenstadt, Germany - Sb_50d_c_BC metaG (SPAdes) (version 2) | ecosystem: Environmental > Terrestrial > Soil > Wetlands > Peat | place: Germany: Weissenstadt... | reverse complement strand
AAAACCCTTCTGGCATACATGCGTCCGCCATGACAGTTCTCCTTGCAATAGAGATCTGTTCATGACGAGGCGCAAATGCCGTGCCAAATCCGTCGTGCGCTCAAAAGTCAGTTGTTTGGCAGCCTCTTAGCCTTTATTGACTGTTCCCAGAACCCGCCTTCGAAAAATTCTCATGGTTTGTAGGTAATCCACAAAGGCGACGCCCAAGCTAGATGGCCATTTTACAAGTCCCTGAGCAGTTGTCAGTCGGGTGACGTTGGTAGGGGCGAAGGGGGTAGAGGAAGCGGTCGAAACGCTGGGGACGGGAGCTGAACCAAGCTCGACCGAATCGTTGCTGGCGCCGTGTTTGGCTGAAGGGCGTGGCGCGAACCAAAGGTTGCCCGGTGTAGGTCCAGCGATAGGGGTGAGCGCGGTGCGCGTTGTGGTCGTCCAAGTACGCGGTCAAGCGTGCGACGAATTCCTGGGCCGATGCGAAGTCGCCGCGCTTCAGGAAGCGGCGAGCCAAGGTGCCGAACCACAGTTCGACCTGGTTGAGCCACGAGCCGTGCTTGGGCGTGAAGTGGAAGACGTGCTTGTGATCGGGATCGGTCAGGAAGGCGCGTCGTTGCTTGCCGGTGCGCAGGTCTTTCTTGTGGAAAGGCAGGCCGTTGAGTTTCGCCAGCAGTTCGCAGACATCCAGGCTCCAATGGGTGTTCAGGTTGTCGAGGATCCAATGGCAGCGTTGCTGGTCGGGGAACTGCGACGCGACATGGGCCAGATGGGCAGCGAAATCGACGCTGGTGCGTGTCACGCCCAAGTCCCACACGACCTTGCCGGTGGGGACGACGAACGAGGCGATCAGGCAACGGGCGCCGTGGCGGATGTATTCGTGTTCGCGTCTTTCGGGTTTGCCCGGTTCGACCAAGATCGTGGGATGTTTTCGCTGGAGGATTTGCATGCCGGTTTTTTCGTCGGTGCAAACGACCAACTCGCCATGCTGATACAAGACGGGAGCCTGGACATACAACTTGCAGATGTCTTGGGCCTTGGCGTCGAAGTCGGAATCGTGGCTGTTGAGCCAGTAGACGCTGCGGTGGGGTTTGATGTCGCCGGTATTCAAGATACGCCAAATGGTGGAGCGCGTCATCGCTTCGTCGGCGTGGCGGTTGACCAACTCGGCGGCGAGGTCGTCGAGGCTCCATTGACTGGCGACGCAATCATGCTCGCTCGTTTTGCTGGTGGCCAGCGTGACGACTTCGAGCTGTTCGTCGGGGGGAAAAGCTCCGTGGCCGACCGGAGCGAGGAGCATCTTGCAGACCAGCGAGACCGTGCTGGAGAAAGCGTGTGTGCCACAGAGCGACGGTGTTGCGAGCGCAACCGAACTCGTTGGCAACTTGAAGATTGGACGGCTGATCTTTGGCTGCGAGCCGAAAGATGATCCGGCAGCGAAACACCAGAGCCTGCGGCGTGGAGTGGGCTCGGATAAGAGCCTGCAAGCGACTTTGCGTATCGAGGTCCAGTGCAATCGGCGGCGCAAATGGGTTTGGCATGACGGACATCCTTGCCACGTGACGGGGGCGAACTGCCAGCTTGACGTAAACGCCCCGTTTTACCAAGGGCAATTGCAGCTGCGCAGCGATTTGCGAAATGGTCATCTAGGTTGCCGTCCTGTTGCTCGAGGCACACATAGTAATAGCTTGTCTTGCCAGGTTTGGCCTCCATGTCCACGTATTTCAAGTTGACCTCGCGCTCCTTTGGCTCGGCAGAGTAAACGTACTTGTTGTCTCGTATGACGTGCAATTTGGCAATCGGGGCCGTGCCTTGGACATGAATGTCCAATTCCGGTCGTTTGGCAGTATCGAACTGATCGCCCATGATGTAGCGGCCCGAACGAACGTCGAGGAGGATGTTGTCGGTGGCACCATAGCTGTGCCGTTTCTTGAAGGCGTCGATGATCCCTTGACGCGAAACGTCTTGCGTGAGCAAGACTGCATAACTGATGTGCGTACTAATGTGGTCGCTGGAGGCTTCGAAGCCTAGTCGGTAGCCTTTCTCCAGCGCGTTCCAGACATACCCGGCAGGCTCATAACCGCCGACTTGAGTTGCAGCAGTCGGCGCGCGCGGAGCGCCTGCATGTTCGTAGTTGTGGCGATGACCTTGGTAGATCTCCACAATCGGCTCCACCTCGGGATCGTTGTCGCGCCAGTCCGTGCCCATATTGGTTGCGCTCGTGTGCGAAGCGCAAATGCCTCCGAAAAACTTCAGGTAGGCGTAGAGCTGCTTGGTGTCAGGCGTGCCTCCCTCCGGCGTACCCTTGAGGATGCCGCGCGGTAGCGGCCGGATGCCCCGATGCGGCATGATTACGTTGCGGTGGCCATTCGGGTAGACCACACTGCGCTCGTAGGTGTGAACGGCCACGAACTGCGGCGCGTTCTGGAAAAGATCAGTGATCTTTTGCATCTGCCACCACGGGTACTCATGGCCATAGCCGTTGTCATGATCCCCTATGCCGATCCAGTCCAGCGCCGCAGGGTCAAGAGCGTAACGCCAGGCGTCTTCCAGTGAACCGTCCTGGTCCTGGTGGGAGCTGTATTCTGTATGCCGATGGAACTCGCCGCGCAGCAGGCGCAGCTTGTTACCCTCGGCCTCGATCACGGTCCCGCGCATGCGGGCCACATCCTTCGCTTCGTCCGGGTGCACGACCGGCACGACGGCTTCCCTGGTTTCTGCGTCGGCCACTAGCTCGGGCACATGCGCCGGTCCGGTCGGCTGGAGCATGCATGCAAACAGGTCTGCCTGCTTCCGGCTCAAAGTCCCCGCGGTTCGGTCGTCGCCGCTGTAAACTGCCAGAATCCCCTGCCCATGGGGCACGAGAGCCGGCCGCACGTCCATCACATTGGATGAGTTGGACAGTGGTTGAGGGAACGACCAGTGTCGGCCATCGTAGCGCAAAGCGTAACTACTCCAGTTCTCTCCGGCGGCGCCGGGCTTGGCATGATGCCGCACGAGAAGCCAGAGCCCACCCGTGGTATCTAGACAAAGTCGCGGCAAGCTCCTGTTGCGGGGGAGCTTGGCCTTCAGCACTTGCTCCAGGTCATCGGCCGGCTGCATCAGCTTTCCATTAGCGAGGCACTTCACCTTGACGGTGCGATGAATATAGAGAGCGGCGCCGGGGTTCTTCGGCAACGGTATCCTGCGGTAGTGATCGCCGCAGTAATCCTTTCCCCACTGCTCGTCGCCTTCTTCGTACGCAATCCAGAGACGATTCTTGTCATCGCAAACGATGCTGGGGCGTGCCTCGAAATGCGCCGAGCCAGCCACGGTCATTACCATGGGCTCTTTGCCGACCACGGCGAGGATCACGTCATAATTGCCCTTGTCATACGTGTCCCAGGCTACGTAGACGTTGCCGAGCTTGTCCGCAGCGATGGCAGGACTCCAGTCGTTGGCCGGGCTGGTGGACAGCACGCGTGGCTCTTTCCAGGGATGGCCGTCCGAGAGGGCGGCGAGCATGATGTCGAAATTGTCCTTGCGCCATGCTTGCCACGCGAGCCATACTACCCCTTGGGAATCGGTTGTAGCTGCGACAAAGATGTCAGAACCGGGACTGCGGGTGAGGCGCACGATCTCGGACCACTGGCCCTGTGGCTGCTGGCTGGTCGCCGGGGTGTAACGGCGATAGAAGATCTCCCAGTCGCCATCCACCTGTTGGCTCCAGGCGATCCAGACATCGCCCTTGCCGTCCACGGTGGCGGTGGGCCGCCAGACGTCGAGGCCGGGTTCTGTCACGTCCAGAGGCGGCTGCCATGCTCTGCCGTCCCAGCGCATGAGGCGGATCTGGTCGCCGTTTCCCTTGGGGACGAGCGTTTCGAAGTTCTGGGCCTGGAGCCTCTCCGGGATGATTGGCGGGCCGGGTTGATAGGCAACGTACGCGAGCCAGACAGCGCCGTCTTGTCCTTTGGCCATCGTCGGGTAATCGTCTTCCATATCAGGTTCTGTCAACCGCATCGCGGCATTTTCACGATTGACAGAAACCTGACCGCCCAGGAAATGCTTGGCGGTCCCCATCGTCAAGTCAGACAGGGCAAACTCAAACTTGCCCTGTGCCGAATTCACAGTCACCTTGGCGGACAGCTCGGCATCCAGATTGACGTGCAAGATCGGACCGAGAAAAACCGGTTTTTGCTGCACCATGCGGCGAACCGAGTGGCAAGTAAAGTGATTGCCGGACGCCCGGGCGTTCGGGCCGCCGCGCAATACCTCAATGCTGACCACACGCCCTTCAGAAGGGTGGATGTCGCCGCCCCAAGGCGTTGGTCCCTTGTCCTGGAGACCTAGCTCAATCTCCAGGCCGACCAGGTTGGCGCCCATGACAATCGGGCGGCCCGCGGGTCGATGTCTTGCCGGCCCAGGCTTCGCCTGCTGGGCAGTACCGTGGAGAACCTGCCCCATCGAAAAAACGACGAGGGCGAAGACCCCAAGAACGGTTAGACCGGCAACTCCCCGACGAACGCGTGAACCCATCGGAAGCCCTCCCGAATGGCGATGCCCCTGACTTGCTGGTTGTCGACTAGTCAGGCGATTCCTTGAACTACCATCCGCAGCAACAGAATGGCCAGCCACTTATTTCCGAAGACATACGTGTGTACCGGCGGCTACAAGTTTAACGGCCAAGAATACCGCCGCAGAAGGACACTCGCAACCGTTCTGATGCCCATCTTCTGGGACGCGGAACAGCGGACCTGCGACTCGCGCTCCGCCTGTGCGGCCCAACGAGCCCATTCGATTTCGCTCTTGCCCAATTGCTTCGGCAATGTGCATTCGTCCCATGCGCAGTGCGGGAACGAGGCTGGCGAGGGCGGCGCTAATCAACATCAACACCAAGATCGTCGCCGCTGTAGTCCAAGGGAACTGCATCGAAAGGGCAGATCACGAACCTGAGGCAATTAGCGCCCGACATCCAGGAGCAGCTCTTGTTCCTGCCGCCGGTGCAATAGGGCCGTGATCCGATCTCCGGTTTGCGCCTCGATCGTTCCATTCAGAATGCCGCCGTCAATGTAGCCATTGTAACCGGATGGAACGGTGATCGGCGTACCGGCAGCGATGTTGGCGTCCTTGAGCTACGATGGTCAGATGGGCGAGGAGGGGCTGTCGGAATACCTTGTCCTGTTGAGCGTGCAGCAGACCTGCAAGTACCGCGGCGTAAGTTTCCTCAAGTTCTTGCTCTCGCGGGATGAAGGGCCCGTTCGTCCTGTGGAGCAAACTCTGACGGGCGAAATGGGTCGTTTGCTGATCTACTTCACCGAACCAGACGGGGGCGCGCCGATCTTCTTAATGCCGTTCTCGACGTCTGCCCAAAGCTTCGCCCACAGCTTCAACTCCTCGGCCGGGATGGTGGCCAGAAAGCTCCCGCAGCGCACCGAGAGTAGATCTTTATCTAATTGGCAGTAGCGCAGCATCTCTACGGCTCTGCCACGATTCAAAGAGGACCAGCTAGCCAGATGCTTGGTCCAGAGCACCACCTCGGCATTCAACCACTCCAGGCCCTGATGGCGCAGCCTGGCTTTGGCCGCCTCGTCCAACGTTGCGGCATCCACGCCCCGACCGAAGCCGGCGAGAATCGCGCTGGAGGCAGCGTTATAGCGGTGGTACGCGCTCGGGTCCGTCGCATAACTTGGCTTTGCGGCGAAAGCTTCAGCGTAGAATTCCGCAGCAGCAGCATAGCGGCGTTCGAGGTTGTTTTGACAAAGTATAGCCAACGTGAGCAATTCCAAGGCATCGGTCGGCCGATCCTTGCCTGCAAGCACGGTAGGCAGCCGCAAGCGCATGGCCATTAGCTTTTCACAGAAGGCGCGTTCGCCAATTGCTCGCTTGTAGCCCAGGGCAGCGGCCTGACGGAATTGATCCCGAGCTTCCTCCAACCTGCCTAACACTCTCAGTGCTCTTCCAAAGTTGTACCGAGCATTAGCAAATTGAGAATCCAGCGATATCGCTTGCTCGTACTCTAAGAGGGACTCCTCGGTGCGGCTCATATCGTAGAGCACCTCACCAATACTGTTGCGGAGCGCGGGCGTTGCTGGCCGGAGGGCAAGAGCCGCTCGATAGCAACCGAGCGCTTCTTCAGGGGCTTCGTCCTCGATCACAAGTCCCAGAGCAAAGTTTACCCAGAAATCGTCAGGAAAACGCTGCTGAGCCCGCCGCAACAATGCCTTGCCCTCCTCGTGCTCACGGAGGCGGGTGCCCACAATAGCGAGAAGTTGAGGCGTCCACTGTTCGAACGGTGCCGCCCGAACCAACTTCACCAGCGCGGCAACGTTTGTCCAAATTGCCGGATCGCGGGCCTGATCACGCCAAGGATCGGGATCAGCTAACCGCACGACATCGAACACCCATCTCCTGTGAGCAGGCTCTCGGGCGGTCATCGCCCAGTAATCCAGGGCTGCCACCAGCCGTTCACGCACCGCTGATGCTCGTACTCTTTCGGCCACGGTTGAAGGAGCATCGGATAGTGTCCCCAGTCCGGCTTCCTGGAAAGCCACGGCGTAATCTTGATCCACAGCTCCAAAGTTCAGACCCTCCCGCAGCATCGCGGCACCCTTCTGGCTAATGGCATCGCACCTCGCTACGATCTCTAGATCGCGCTTGGCTTGTTCCACCTGGTTATGCAGGTCCTCAGCCTGCCCCTCCACCAAGCGGCTCGCTGCCTGCTGCAATGTAACGCGTGCCTCTTCCCATCTTGCTCGTTCCTGGAAGCTTTTGACCTCTGCCAGGGCCAAGGCGACCGCCTGCCTCGTCTGGCTATCCCGGTGAGCTTGCTCCGCTTGCTGCCGGGCATGCTGCCGTTCCCACAGGAATGCCGCCACACCACCACCGATGATCGCCACTACCACAGCAGCAGTCGAAGCTGACACCAGCGTTTGATGGTGGCGAATCCATCGCGCGACCCTGGCCCACAAGGGCTCGTGATAAGCTGCCACAGGCTCGTCGGCCAGCCAGTGCTCTATGTCGTCTGCCAGGGCACGTGGCGAACTGTAACGGTCCTGGGACTTCAAGGCCATGGCTTTCAGGCAGATCGCCTCCAACCCTGGCGGAACCTGACGCTTGACCACCCGCGGCGCTGGAAACCTGCCACTCTGCACTCGTTGGAGGATTATACCCACGTCTGGGCCTTCAAACGGAGCCTTGCCGGTCAGCAAACAATATAGCGTGGCCCCCAGACTGTAAACGTCGCTGCTTGGCCCCAGCTCGTCTAGTCTGCCCGCGGCCTGCTCCGGTGCCATGAACTGCGGGGTGCCTAGCACTTGGCCCATTTGGGTTCGGGACGAATTGTCGCCTGATGCGGGTTTGAGTAGGCTCTCGGCTGCGCCGGTAACTCCCTCAGCGGCTACTCCGGCCTTGGCCAGGCCCCAATCGACCACCAATGTCTCACCGTATTTGCCGAGCATCACGTTCCCTGGCTTCAGATCGCGATGGAGGACGCCCCGTGCGTGGGCATAGGCGACGGCATTACAGACGTCGACAAAGCGCCGCAGCAAAGCACGAAGGGCCAGGGTGCGCTCGCCTGGACCACGTCCCGGCACTTCGGCCTGATGGAACTGATTGAGCGCGTCCTTGAGGCTGTCGCCGCGGATGAACCGCATTGCGTAGTACGGACGACCGTCGGCGTAGGTGCCTAGGCCGTAAACCGGCACGATCCCCGGGTGCTCTAGACCGCCGGTGATCTCCGCCTCCTGCAAAAAGCGATTGCGACTGGACGGATCGTCGGCATACCGATTCTGGATCTCTTTTAATGCGACCTCGCGATGGAGCTCCTCATCATGGGCCACGGACACTTGGCCCAACCCGCCGCTGGCATGCGGTCGGAGTATGCGAAAACGCAATCCGAACGACGTGGGCGTTCCGACGGAAGAAGCCGTGGCCCAGGGATCGAGTTCGGCCCGGCGTGCTTGGGAGACATGTGCCAGGCTGTGATGTAGGTCGGGGTCGACGATTTGCTCCAACTCCTGACGCACAGATTTGAGCGAGCTGACTGCGGCAAGGCTCATCTCCGCATCGTTGCCATGGAGCGCCAGATGTTTTTGCACCAACGCGTCCAGCAGGTCGCGGGCGTCGGTGGCGAGGGCACCTTGTTCCAAGAGGATCTGGCTCAGCGGCTTGGCCTTCTCCAGGACCCAGGCATTCATGGCCTGAATGAGGGCATCGCGGCTGATGAAGTCCAGCTGCAGGGCCAGAATCCCGGTAAGGAGGTTTCGGTCGGTGTTCGGGTTGGACATTACTTGCTCCAGGGATGAAATGGCTGTGCTCCCAGTCGGCAGTGCAGGAGATAGTTACAACCTTGGGAACTACACCGATCTATAAGTACAACGATTATGCGTGATCTTACGTCCCCTCAGACGACTGTTCATGGAGGAGAATCGTGGCAAGCTTCGCCATCCAGACCTATTTCGGCAACCTCAAGGATCCCCGCCGCGCTCCGCGTCACCGCTTGCTGGACATCATCGGCATCGCCATCCAACCCGCCAGTATACAGCCGGTCTGTATACTGGCGGGTTGCTCCGCGATAGGAGAGGAGAGAGTGCTGGCCCCATGAACCGATCCGGCCGTGGCGGTCACGACACCTTTTTGGAGCTTCGCTGCTCTCTCTTAAAACCTGCGAAGCAGCGAAATTACCTGGAAAACCTGTGGAAAAAGCCAATCGCTAGGCGGTGTCTTCGGCCAGGGTTCCTGTAAACTCCCGGGTAGCGCTTTTCGTGATAGTCTCAACCGGCTCCCCGAAAACACGATCAAAATGCCAACCCGCGAGTGATCAGCTCGGCTGCTTACGCGCACGTGGGATACTGACGATCTTCTATGTCGTGATGTGCATTCGCCCAGCACTCGGACCACTGTAGCGGTCTACTTGTGGCAGGATACTGCGGCAGGGCAAACAGCGCACCAGGTTAGCCGTCGCTGCATCGTTACGACGAGCGCCGATGCAATTCGTGCCGCTTACTCCGAGCAAACTAACCCGCCCGTAACCAGGCGGCTGATTACGGGCGGTCTACACTGCCCTCCGCTTGGAGACCCGGAAGGCCTTTTAAGGCTCCAGTTCTGAGTTCTCGCCGTCGTCACTGCTGCGACGCGGAGCGAGTGGACGGTCACGGCCACTGCGCACTGAACCGTGTCATCAACTGCCGAGCCCGAGTCGTCGTCGGAAGGGTCCAGTTTTCTCAAGCTGCGTCCATTTCTGCTATCAAGCACGTTCCGAGCGCGTCTTCTTCTGGAGTTCGGCTGAATACCTCGACAATTCGCGCTTGCGAAAGGATTGCGTAGGCCGGGCCGATTGAGACCACCAGTACAATCCCAACCCAACCGCCGCACTACTGGCTACCGGCTTATTCTCGATGACCGAGAGTTCGCACAATCCAGCGATTCCCTGACCGGCCTCCAAGGAGAATGAACCGGCCGACCGCATCCTTGCGGCGACCACCTGATCCCGGGTGTTTCTCATCTCCACAATCTCACGGAGATCATCGCCATCGTCCGAGTCTGTCGTCCAATCTCGGAACAATTCGTCGAGCGTTGCCGCCGTGACCTGAATACCGGTTTCCGTGTCGGTAATCGTCGACTTCGAGGTGTCGGTCGCGACAATCGATTGAGTGCCAATGGTATTCAGAGTGGCCGAGAACGTATGGCTGCCGTTATCGAGGCTCGTGAACGTGTAGTTGGCGGGAAGCACGGCTTGTCCATCGGAACTGGTGAGATGGATCGTCGCGGTGTAGCCGGTCGCAAGATTTCCAAATGCATCCAGCGCGGTGACGATGAACGTGTGGGCCGCTCCTGCAGTCGTTGACGAAGGGAATCCACTCACCACCAGCCTTGCCGCCGCGGCCGGATTGACCGTGATATTCGCCAGCGTGCCGGTGATCGAGCTGGTGACAGTGTCCGTTGCCGAGATCGACTGCTTGCCGGCCGTCTTTAGCGTCGTGCTTGCCCGGAAGGTGTGCGCGCCGGCGTCGCTGCTCGTGAACGTGTAGTTGGCCGGTAGCACAGCCTGGGGGTCCGTGCTCGAGAAATGAATTGTCCCACGGTAGCTGGCAGCCGTTTTGCCGTAGAGGTCCAGAGCGGTGACGGCAACTGTATGGGTGACGCCGGCAACCGTGGGCGTTGGGAAGACGGTTACCGCCACAGTAACGGCGCTCCCGGCGTTGACGACAATGCCCGACTGGGTGCCGGTGATGGTACTCTTCGCCCTGTCGGTGGCGGTGATGGACTGGGGCGCCGCTTTCTTTAGGATGGCGCTGAAGCTGTGCACGCCGTTGTCATTGGCCACAAAGGTGTAGTTTGCGGGCAGCACTGCCTTGTTGTCGCTACTGCGGAAGGTGATGGTTCCTCGGTATCCGGTGGCCACATTGCCGTACCGATCCTCGGCAGTGACGGTGAAACTGGCGCCGGCGCCGGCCGTTATCGGTGACGAGAAGCCCGTGACGACGAAAATCGCGGCCGCGGGCGGAGTGACAGTGACAGCGGGCTTGGTCGTCAAGGTGACACCGCTCACCGTGACCGTCAGAGTGCTGGCCGTGCCCGCCGTGGCGCCGGTGAAGGTGGCCTGGTAGGTTCCCTTCGTTGCCGTCTCGCTGACGGCGCCGAAGGCGCCCGTGCTGGTTCCGCCGGAAAGATTCAGGCTGAACGCGCTGTTCGTCAGACCGGAGACTAGATTGCCAGACGTGTCCTTGACCAGGATGGTCAACACGTCTGCATTGCCCGCGGTCACTGTGGAAGTTGCGAAGCTATCTGTCGAGTTCGAGCCGCTGATCGTGGAGTTGCCGTACGTGAATCGGTCGGCGGCGGAAGTGGCCGATATCCCATAGCCGAAAATGGGATTGTTGACATTGTCGTTGGGGTTGTTGGGGTCGGTTTCGTTGACTCCCGCTTGTACGCGGACATCCACCGTCCCCGAACCGTTGGGAATGACTGCGCTGATATGAGAATCGTCTACAAACGTGACCGAGGTGGCGGCAGTGTTGCCAAAGAACACCGCCAGGTGGCCGGCCGCTCCGGAGAAGTTCTGTCCGATGACGGCGAGGGTGCTGCCAGCCGAGCCGCTGGTCACGCTCAGGGCGGTCACCTTGGGCGTCAGATTCACCACCTGGAAATCGCCGGCGGTCAGTGCTCTCAGACCCAAAACATCGTTCATGTTCCAGGTAAACTGGATGTTGTTGTTGGCATCCTCGGCGGCGGAGGTGCCGGTGACATACATGGGACTGCCGATGTCCGCGAGAACGAGGCCATACTGCTGCATGGCGTGGGCAATGATCTGAGCTTCGGGCCCCAGGGTGCTGATTACACTGTTGACGGCCGGTGTGTTCATGAGGCGCAAACGCGCCCCGAAGGGCAGCTTGGTGGACCCTGTTGAGTCATTGACGACGTGCGCGGCGAGGGCTCTTCCAAGAAACCAAGCCAAGGCCGGGCAGCGAGAATAGACCCATTTGCATCCAGCTGGAGCCATTCCTTACTTGGGACAGGCCCGGCCCATCCCAAGTGAGGATATAATGGGTCTCCAGGCGCTGCAGCGGGCTTGCCCCGCGATTGACGGTCCATCGACCGTCAATGCGGTGCTCGCGTGAGCCGGCCGCTGAACTTGTCGTTCGGAGGTACGGAGGCGTTCCCGTATGCGATTCGTTTGCGGCCCGATTCCTCCCAGTTGCGTGCTGAACCCCGAAGAGGAGGACTGGACCCCTCTACGGGAATGGGGCGCCGGTCGTTTGGCAGCGGTTGCACTGCTGGTCGGGCTGCCTTTCCTGATTGCGGCGGTAGTCCGGCTGGTCGAAATGAAGGACGAAATCCGCGGGCTTGTCCGGGCCCGACCGCTGGTGGGTAGCGGCTGCCTGCTGGCACTCGTCGCTATGGTGCCCTTACATGAACTGATTCACGCCCTAGCATACTTCCAGGGCATTCGCTCCCGGCACTTGATCGTCGGGTTCTGGCCGAGCCGTGGCGTCTGCTACGCAATATACGACTCGCCAATGCCGCGGAATCGCGTCCTCGGCATGTTAGTTGCCCCGATCCTCGCGCTGAGCATCTTTCCTCTGCTGGGCCTGCCTTGGCTGCAAGGGACGGCATGGGGTTTGGTTTTGGCCTTTAGCTTGCTGCACGCGAGTATCTGCGGGGGAGACATGATCGTGTTCTTCTGGCTGGTTTCGCAGGTTCCGAGGAAGGCCTTAGTCCACAACAACGGGTGGAAAACGTATTGGAGTGTGCAGGCAGGCAACGGCACCGAACAAAGTGCTGCAGATGGAACGCTCAGAAGCTAAGCGGGAAGTGACCAAGGCCGCACTTGTATATGGCCTCTTCTGTCAATAGGCGCGGGATGGAATTCTGAAGATGGATCTTCTTTCATCGCGTGGCATCGCCAATGCTGTCATCGCTACCGTCAGCACACGCGAGAGTTACCCGATGATTAATTGGAGATTCGCTCTTTCGGCAGGACGGTAGCCTTGATGAGAGGCCGGTACGTGAAAAACTCCTGCACTGCCTCATGGACTAGCATGTCCAGAACTAGGGGGTCCAACTTCGATTGCTCGGTGACCAGATCCTTCAGAGAATGTCGGACTGCCTTCTCGCTCAACCGAACCAGATGCAGTTGATAGCCACCGTATTGCCGAAGCAGCTCTTCACGAATATGCCACTTCAGTTGCCAAAATGAACTGCCGGCTTGCGTCTGACCTGGAAGAGCCATTCCGACTCCAGTCTTGACGGTCAATTGGCTTCCTGAGGACTTGATTCGTCCCAGGCCCAGAGATCGTGCCTGAGAGCCTCAACCCGCCTTGCAGGATGGGGGCGGTACGCTCGATTGACGACGTCCATCGTTGGTCCCACGGGGGGCTCAGACAGGGCTGACATTGAACAATATCCGCTGAATCGAGCAAGCCCATCATCCCGCGCTCCAACGCCACGGTCAATCCAACGCGGGGAAGGTAATGGCTCCAGGTTCCGCATATGGGGTCCCTTTAGTGCCGCGCGCGATCGGCAACTGGGGATCAGCATGCGAGCCTGGCGGTGGGAACCGGCGCTACAAGCGCCAGAGGTCGCATGACGATGCGGCCAGGTTAAGCCATCCACTTGACCCCTGGGCTTTAGGCCCTTGGGGCCAGGGCTTCCAAGGTGTCAGGGATCGTCAACTGTAAGTAGTTTGTAGGTCGATACATGCCCGCCGTTGCGGTAGCGGCTTTTTTTGGGTGGCGGCTTCTTCGGACCGCGCGGACTTTTCCGGTATCG
>Ga0208044_1001396_pt1 | contig 13240 bp, 8 predicted proteins | sample Sb_taG_8_FD_187712 | JGI IMG/M metagenome (GOLD analysis project Ga0208044, IMG submission 187712) | Peat soil microbial communities from Weissenstadt, Germany - Sb_50d_c_BC metaG (SPAdes) (version 2) | ecosystem: Environmental > Terrestrial > Soil > Wetlands > Peat | place: Germany: Weissenstadt... | reverse complement strand
GAGCAGGAAACACGCCGAGTCTCTTGCGCGGTCCAAACCCATGCACTTCACGTCATCGACGATTCCAGTGATGCCAAGTTGCGGCACACTCCCCTTGCGGGTGCTTGCCCTGGCACTAGGGATCTGGGTTTGCTCTGGCTCATCGGGCATGGCCCAGGGCGGCGGCCATGGCCCCTATGAAACGGGCTACGAAGGCGATGGCCCCTACCCGGGCTTTCTCGGCTTTGGTCTATCGTATCATCTGGGTTACGGCTACGGCGGCTATGGGCTGGGCGTTGGCAACCACGGCGGCTATCCCTATTACGGTGGCCGCGGTTATCCTCACGGTGAGCCGTGTCTCCAACGGTTTGGAAAGATTTCACGTCTTCCCTATTACGGCGGCCCCGGCTATTCCCACGACGGCCATTCCAACTACTTTGAAGGCATCGGCCCGCTTGTCGTCGATCGACCGGTGGCCACAGTGGGCGAAAACAACGACCTCAGCCATGTCAGCGACTACGGCCCCTTTACCGGGGCTCTACCCTATCCCGAGTCGCTCTTCGCCCCTTACGCGGCCGAGGCCGCGGGAACCGGCTCATCGACCGGGGCGAGTTCTTCCGAGCCCTCCCCGCTTTCTCATTCCGGCCACGGCTAGAAAGGATGGACCTTTCGGCTCGGAAGTATTGATCAAGCCCGGCCGAATTACCGACGTATAGCAATGCTAGGGTTCGTCCTTTCCAGGACCGGGAGGAGTCTTCGTCCATGCGCCAACGCTCGACCATGAGATTCCGCCCCGGTCTCGAGCAATTTGAAGAAAAACAACTGCTCAGTGCCGGTTCGTTGACGACTCACGCCGGCCCACAGACAAAGGACCTTCGCCGCCAGCCTGAACCTGCGGGAGCCTTTGGGTACCTCGCGTTCCGCGTCACCAACACGCCGTGGCAGACCCCCTACAAGCTGGTTCCTCCGTTCCAGCAAGTCCTGGTCCAGTCAGGCCAACCGGTGCCCGGCCAAGTTTACAACGTGAACGATGTCACCGTGAAGAACGGGACGTCGCAAACTTTCACTGCCAGCAACGATTTTACCGTAAGAATGACGAATCAACCCCGATCCTTCGGCGGCTTTCCCATTCTTACGGGTAATGAGCAGTGGAAGCCGGGGCAGGTGATCGTCCTCTACGTTCTGACCAAGAAGTATTATCCGGTGTCCTTCGTCGCCGGGGGTTTCCAGCTCGACCTCGGCGGCAGGTCATCGACTCTCGTACCGGGACCAGCGGGGATCTTTCTTCGGCTGAAGTACGATCCTGCCACGTTCGCCCGCACTCTCAATTGGATCGTTGCCTATGGCCAGGGCAACGAGGTGGGCCAGGGCGCGAGATATGGTCTGCCCAACACATCAATCAACGAGATCACCGACGCGAGAACCCGCCGGATGGATTTCGCCGGGCATTTTTAATGCGGTTCACGGCTCGGTTGCGCTCACGTGAGGAACCCGAGCGCAAACCGTTGTAGTCGACCTCCACGTGAGCCGCTTGATTGCGACGGTCCGATCCAAGTCCAAGGCGAGAACTCCAAATCGGGAGACGGCCCCCCCTTGGCCGCCACTCCAAGCTTTGGCCCGGCAGGCGGGTCAGAATGGGGGGCTCAAAATCGCTGCATTCGTCATCAACATCCGCACCGGAATAAGCCGATAAAACCTACGACGTCCTCTCAGGCCTGAGCGGCCGCGCTTTGCGTTCCGATCAGGAGGGACGGGGTAGGAGCCGCGCCCGATGGATCGAATCGGCAGAGTCACGATCATGTTCGCGACCGTGCTGCTCTCTTGGGGCGAGTCCTTCCCCTGCCGTGCCCAGCCCCCGGCCCTACTGCCGGCGGCGTCACGCCCGGCCCCCCCCCCGCCGGCGCGCGACGACCAGGCGGTGAAGCGGAAGCCCGCGCCGCTCAAGCCGACCGAACTGCGCTTACCGCCCCTTGTCGTTCCGTCGCTGCAAGAGATGCTCGCAGGCGCGCCCCTTGGGCCGAAGGATCTTCGCTTTTCGAACGATCTCGCCTCTGCCTTTCAACTGCCGAGCGAATGGACCCCGCCGACGGCGCCCCGGGCCACCATACCACCGCCGCGCCAATTCGGACAACCGAGCCCATCGACCGCGCCGACGTCGTCGTCGGCTTCGGCCCTCGCGCCACCCTCGGGCGACCCCTCCTTGAGGCTCAAGCCCGCGCCGCTGGAGCCCACCGACTTGCGCTTCCCGATCAACCTCGCCACCGCCTTGCGACTCTCCGACGCACGGCCGTTGATCGTAGCCGCCGCGCAGGCCAGTGTCTGGGTGGCGGAAGCACAACTCACGCGGGCCAAGATCCTCTGGGTCCCTACATTGATGTTTGGCGTCGATTATATCCGGCACGACGGCGGCGGCCCGGATTTTAACAAGGGCATCATGACCGCGCCGAGCGTGAACTACTTCCAGGCTGGTGGCGGCTTAGCGGTGTCCAATCCAGGTTTATTTCAGCTCTTGAACCTGACCGATGCCTACTTCGAGCCGCTGGTCGCACGGCAGGTTCTGAATTCCCGGCAATTTGACATCCAGGCCGCCAAGAACGACTCGCTGCTCATGACAGCCGAGGCCTACTTCAGCGTGCACCAGTACCGGGGAAAGTATGCCGGTGCCCTCTACGCCGTCGAGCTGGGGCACGACCTGGTCGATCGGATCTCGCGCCTGAGCAGGGATCTGGTCCCCAGGGTCGAGGTCGATCGGGCCAGGAACATGGTCGCCGACCTCGAGCAACAAGCCACCTCGGCGCGCGAGATGTGGCGTGTGCACAGCGCCAACCTGACCCAGGTTCTCCGGCTTGACCCCCGCGCAGTGGTCGTCCCGCTCGAGCACGACCACCTTCAGATCACCATGATCGATCCCGCCCTGCCGCTCCACGACCTGCAGAAGATCGCCCTGACCAACCGCCCCGAGCTCGCCTCGTACCAGGCGCTCGTCCAGGCGGCGGAAGCGCGGATCCGCCGGGAGAAGATGCGGCCACTCCTCCCCCTCGTCTTGATCGGCGGCTTCCAGACCCCCGGCGGCATGTTAATCCAAGGAGGGGTCTTCGGCCTGGGCCCCAACAGCAGCCTGAACCAGTGGACCGGCCGGGTCGACGTGAGCTGTCAGCTCGTCTGGCAGCTCGACGCCTTTGGGATTGGTAACCTGGCGCGGATCAAGCAGCAGCGCGGTGACGAGTCGCGGACCCTCATCGAGCTCCGCAGGACCCAGGACCGGGTAGCGGCGGAAGTGACCGAGGCCCAGGCTCGTCTCCAGTCGGCGACGGCCCGGGTCGGCCAGGCCGATCGCGCCTTGCGCTCGTCCCTCATCGCCTTCAACGGGAACTACGAGGGCCTGCAGCAAACTACCCGTTTTGGCGACGTCCTGGTCGAGGTCTTCCGGCCGCAGGAAGTGGTCTACGCACTCCAGCGTTTGAAGACGGCCCTAGACGAGTACTTCACCACGGTCGCCGAATACAACCGGGCGCAGTTCCAGATGTTCCACGCGCTGGGCTACCCCGCTGGCGAAATCGCCTACCGCCAGCCCCCCGGCAACATCGAGCCGGTGGACACGGCGCGGCCTGCCTACCTGCCCCGGGTGGGCAATGGACCGCCCCCGGCAACCCGCTAAAGCGCCAGCCTCCTCTCATGCCGGCCCCCGTCAGATGAGAGCGCAGGGGGTCTTCCCTTTTCTCTCAATGACTCTGGGAAAGATCGGCACAATCCGGCCAATTGCTCCGGGGCCAATCCCGAGCGCCGCGGGACACCGAGCCATTCGGCGGGTCCATGGGCCTCGCGATTCGCTATTAGGCACACGATACGCTATAATGATAATGTCCCTGAGATGAGTTGAGAACACCCGTCGCTCCCGTGGCTGGAGCCGTCGCCACGAGGCGCTTCCCCTGGCTTGAGGATTTCCTATCGTGACGAACGACGAGTCTTCACCGCGAGATAACGAGCATCTCGAGGACAAAGATGACCGCAGCGATCAGCGAGACCCGGCGCAGCCACATCCGCAGCAGCCCTCGATGTTGAAGAACCTCCTGATCACGGCCACGGTCGCCTTGATCTGCGGCGTGCTCGGCGCGATGGGCTATTCGCACTTCTTCGGGTCCAAGCCTGGCGAGCCCTCCTCGTCCCAGTCCAAGACCGAAGCGGGATCGAGCCAGGAATCGAGCTCGAAGACCAAGTCGGACGGGGGACCGAACACGGACTCGGCCAATGCGTCGAGCAACCGGGCGTCGACCTCGTCCGCGATCCCCGGATCCAGCTCAGTTAAGGAGGCCGACGAGCTGAAGCAGCAGATCATGAACCTCAACCAACGAATCGATCGGTTCGGCGAGCGGGTTGACCGGCTCCAGGAGCTGCTCAGCTTGGCGGTGCCCCTCCTGCAGCGGATGGCCCCGAAAAACTAAAAATTCCCCAAAAGACGGGGACAAGCACCTTGAAGGCTCGGAACTGGTCCACGTTGCTTAGGGTCTCAAAGGGCCCGCGGGTGGGCTGGCATGCGCGACTTTCGCCTCGTTCGTCGTCGTCGCCGGAGCGACCTTCACGGGACTGCCATCGGCGAGGATCGACAGGTCGCCCAAGATCACCTGCTCCGTCCCGTCGATCGGTGTCCAGTTGTCCGCGCCGCCGGCCACCGCCGGGGTCTGGCGATTGGTGACCTCGATCCACTCGCCGTCGCTGAGCCCCGTCTCCACCTCGATCCGTTTCGCGTGGCCGTTCTCGTACGTCCAGCAGAACGTCTTCTCGCCGATGTGCAAGATGGTCTTCTCGATGTGCATGAGCGCCGACACCGGCATGGCCCACACGCCGGGCCGCTCGATGATCACCTTGGCGTAGCCATACATCCCCGGCAGGATCTGGCTGTCGGGATTGCGCAGGTCGATCTCGGCGCGGAGCGTGCGGCTCTTGACGTTCAGCGCCCAGGAGGTGCGCGTGACGGTGGCGGGGATCGGCTGGTCGCGGTACGCCCTGACGAGCACGGTGGCCTTGGAGCCGATGTGGACGTAGTTGGCGTCTTGCTCGGGGATGTCGACGAAGATGCGGACGATGTCGGTGCGGTCGACCACGTAGATCGGCGCGGCAGTACCCGAGGGCGACAGGTAGGGACCACGTTGGAAGGCCGAGGGATCGCCCCTGCTGGGCAGGACGAAGTCGAAGGTGTTGGCGTTGCGGGCCACGATCACGCCGTCATACGGCGCGGGCAGCGTGAGGTAGTCCACCCAGGCCTTGAGCCGCTTCTCCTCGCTCTCGGCCACTTTCAGGTCGGCTTCGGCGACCCCGACGTCGACCTCGGCCCTGGAAAGCGCGGCCCGCCGGGCCCGCAGATCGTCGTCCGCCTTCGCGACGGTCGCCTTCGCCGCCTGCCGCGCGGCGATGCTCGCCTTCCATCGATTGGTGGCCTGGAGGAGATTCTGGGGACTGACCACGCCCCGGTCGACCTCTTGCTGGAGCCGCTTGGCCTCCGAGTCCCAGCGCTCGACCTCGGCCTGGTAGCTGGCGAGCTCCGCCCGCGCCTCCTCGAGGCGCGCCTCGGCCGCCTTGACGTTGGCCTTGGCCACCTCCACCACCACCTTGGCCAGCGCGACCCGCTCCTGGTCGAGCACGACGGTCGCCTTCTTCGTCCCATGGTCCTCGACCAGCTCGGGCACGAAGAGGGTGGCGAGCACATCGTCCTTCTTCACCTTGTCGCCGATGTCCACGATCCACTTCAGGATGTAAGCGTTCATTTTCGGATAGACCGACGAGCGCTCGTAGCTCTCGATGAAGCTGGGCTGCCCGACGACCCGGACGATGTTCCGCACCTGCGGCTGGATCAGTTGCACGGTCGGGGGCTCCGCGACGCTCGTATGGTCGGCCTTTTCCTTGTGGCCGCAGCCCGGCGCCGCCAGGGCGGCCAGGAGACCGGCGAAGAGCAAAAACACAGGCCGGCGCAAGCTGGCCGGACGATCCGAAATGGCGGACAAGATGACACGGCGCATCATTGGTTCTCCGCCTTCCTGATCGGTTCGTTCGACGCCTCCACGGGCGCGGGCGCGGTAGCCGCCGGACGATGATCGGGTGCGGGCGTCTCGCTCACGAGTTTCGCCCCCTCCGTCGCCGGGGCGACCTCCACAGGGGCGCCGTCGGTGAGGAGCGACAGGTCGCCCAGGATCACCTGCTCCGTCCCGTCAATTGGCGTCCAGGGTACCATGTCGCTGGGCGCCTCCGGGGGGACGGGCGGACGGTGATTGGTGACCTCGATCCACTCGCCGTCGCTGACCCCCGTCCGCACCTCGGTCTGCACCGCATGCCCGTTCTCGTGCGTCCAGTAGTAGGCCTTGTCGCCGCTGTAGGTCAGCGCCGACTCCGGCAGCGCCCGCACGCCAGGCCGCTCGATGATCAAATTGACGTAGGTGTAGATCCCGGGCAAGAGCTGGCTGCCGGGGTTGTGCAGGTCGATCTCGGCGCGGAGCGTGCGGCTCTTCATGTTCAGCGCCCAGGAGATGCGCGTGACGGTGCCGGGGATCGGCTGGTCGCGGTACGCCTTGGCCAGCACGGTAGCCTTGGAGCCGGTGTGGACGTAGTTGGCGTCCTGCTCGGGGATGTCGACGAAGATGCGGACGATGTCGGTGCGGTCTACCACGTAGATCGGCGCGGCGGCGCCGGGCGAGATGTCGGGGGCGAGGTAGAAGGCCGTGGGGTCCCCGGTCGTGGGCAGGACGAAGTCGAAGGTGTTGGCGTTGCGGCCCGTGATCACGCCGTCGAAGGGGGCGGTGAGCGTGAGGTAGTCCACCCAGGCCCTCGCATATCTCTCCTCGCTCTCGGCCACTTTCAGGTCGGCTTCGGCGACCCTGACGTCGACCTGGGCCTTTGCGAGCGTGGCCTCGGCGGAGAGCAGCTCCGCCTTCGCCCTCTTGATGGTCGCCGTCGCCTTGTCCCGCGCCGCCGTGCTCGACTTGAGCTGATTGGTCGACTCGAGGAGGACCCGGCGGTCGACCACGCCCCTCTCGGCCTCGCGCTGGAGCCGCTTGACCTCCGTGTCCCAGCGCTCGACCTCGGCCTCGTACTTGTCCAGGATCTCCTCGGCCTCTTTGACGCGCGCAAGAGCCGCCATGACGTCGGCCTTGGCCACCTCAACCACCTCCTTGGCCAGCGCGATCCGCTGCTGGTCGAGCACGACGGCCGCCTTCTTCGTCCCATCCTCCTCGATCAGCTCGGGCGCGAAGAGGGTGGCGAGCACATCGCCCTTCTTCACCTTGTCGCCGATGTCCACGATCCACTTCTGGATGTAGGCGGTCGGCTTGGGATAGATCGACGTGCGCTCGTAGCTCTCGATGAAGCTGGGCTGCCCGATGACCCGGACGATGTTCCGGACCGTCGGGTTGATCACCTGGACGGTCGTAGGCTTCGTGGCGCTCGTGAAGCTGACCTCGCCCTTGTGGCTACAGCCTGGCATCGCGAGGGCGGACAGGAGACCGAAGAGGAACCAGCAGCGGTAGGCGGAACGATTCGAAACCATGGGCCAAAGGTCGCGGCGCATCGGGGATCTCCAGGTAAGGGGGCGGTGCATTCGAGCGGCCGCCCTGGCGACCTTTCCGAGTTCGCGGCGCATCAGTGTTCTCCGGGTAAGGGGGTGGCATTCGGGGGCTCCTCGGGTGTGGAACCCGGCTCCTGGCCTCCGGCTGGAGAGTGGCTGTCTCCGTCGCCGTGCGAGTGATGCGGGTCGGCATGGCCCTGGCCGGCGTGGACGTTCGGGTCGTAGTGCGCGCTCTCGGGGTCGTCCGGGTAGATCGACGGCGACCGGGCCACCTTCTTGCCGATCACGATCGCGAAGATCGACGGGACGAACAGCAGGGTGGCAAACGAGGACGCCACCAGCCCGCCGATCACCGCCCGGCCCAGCGGTGCCTGCATCTGGCTCCCCCGCTCCAGCGCCAGCGACATCGGCACCATGCCCACGGTCATCGCGCAAGCCGTCATCAGGATCGGCCGCAGCCGCTCGCTCGCCCCCATGATGGCCGCCTCGGACGAGTGCGTCCCCCTCTTCCAGTGCTCGTCGATGAACGTCACGAGCATCACCGAGTTCGACACGGAGACGCCCAGGCACATGATCGAGCCCATGAACGACTCGATGTTCAGCGTGGTGTTGGTGAGATAGAGGATGATTGCGATGCCGGCGAGGACGCCCGGCACGGCGCCGATCGAGATCAGCGCCAGCCGCGGCGACTGGAAGTAGGCGGTCAGGAGCACGAAGATCACGAACACGGCGACCGCCAACCCGATGCTCAGCGACTCGAACATCTCGTTCATCGGCGGAAGCTGGCCCATGGTCTCCACCCGCACGCCGCGGGGCGGCTCTCCGGCGGAGGCGAGCGCCCCGGCGACCTGCCGCGACGCCCGGCCCATGTCCTCGTGCTCGACGTTCGCGGTTATGGTCAGGTAGCGCTGCGACATGTCGCGGTCGATCTCGCCGGGCCGCACGCCCCTGCGGACCATCGCCACGTCGCGGATCATCAGGTTGACCAGGGGGTTGACCGAATCCACCGGCAAGGTCTCGACGTCTTCCGGCTTCTCGATCCGCAACGGCGGCACCTGGAGCTGGACCAGGTAGTCGAAGCCCGTCTTCACGTCGATCCAGTAGTTGAGCGAGGCGAAGCGGGTCGACGCCGTCGCCATGACGAGGGCATGAGCCACGTCCTCGACCTTGGCGCCGCTCAACCCCGCCTTCTCGCGATCGATGTCGACCTCGACGGTGGGGTAGTCAAGCTGCTGCTCGAAATGGATGTCGCGGAGGAAGGGGATGCGCCTCATGTTGGCGGCGATCTTCTCCGCGTGCTGCCGCACCATCTTCAGGTCGGTGCCGACGATCCGGATCGCGATCGGCGTCGACGCGCCGAAGCTCATGACCTCGGTCACGATATCGCCCGGCTCGAAGCCGAAGGTCGACATCTTGGCCTGCCGCTGCGCCTCCGACCTCGACAATCCCCCCTGCTCGAGCCGCTGGGCCAGCCACGGGATCACCCGTTCGGGAAGGACCTTGCGGAGTGTCTCGCGGAACTCGTCGAGCTTGATCCCGCTGTCCTCCGTCAGCGCGACCCGCAACTGGCCGTCGTCGGGCCCGCGCATGAACAGGACCATGTTGTCGATGCCGAAGTTCGGGGCGACCTGGCCCACGTAGCCCATCGTGATCGCGATGTGCTCGGGCTTCGCCTCGCGCTCGATCTCCTCGAGGCACTTGATCGCCATCTGCCGGGTCAGCTCGAAGTTCGAGCCGGGCGGCGGCCGGAACCGGAGCACGAATTCCCCCGAATCGATCTGCGGGAACAGCTCGGTGCCGACCTGCAAGCCCAGCACCCAGAGGACCAGGCCGCACGCCCCGAGATAGATCGGCACGGTCAGCCAGCGCAGCCGGACGAACCAGCCCACCGCCTTGCCGTAGACCTTGACCATCCGGTCGAACAGCCCGGGCTTCCCCTCGCCATGCCCCCCGCGGTGCTTCAGCAGGGCCACGCACAAGATCGGCACGAGCGTGCTGGAGAGCAGGTACGACGAGATCATGGCGAACCCGACGGCGAGGGTCAGCGGCATGAACAGCGACCGCAGCGGGTCGGTCATCATGAACGCCGGGATGAACACCGACAGGATGCAGAGCAACGCCAAGAGCCGCGGCACCGCCGTGGCGTTGCTCGCGCGCAGCACCGCCGTGGCGACGTTCGGCGTGTGCTGCATCTGCACGTGTACGTTCTCGATCGTCACCGTCGCCTCGTCGACCAGAATGCCGATCGCCAGCGCCATGCCGCCCAGCGACATGACGTTGATCGTGTTGCCCGTCACCCAGAGCCCGCATAACGACCCCATGAGCGCCAGCGGGATGTTGGACACGACGACGACCACGCTCCTCAGGTCGCGGAGGAACAGCAGGATCATCAGCCCGGTCAAGCCCGCGCCGATCATCCCCTCGCTGGCCACGCTCTCGACGGCCGCCACCACCGTGGGCGACTCGTCGAACTCGAAGTTGATCGTGACGTCCTTGGGGACGGCGTCGCGGAACTTCTGCATCGCCTTGTGGACGTCGGCGACGACGGTCAGCGTCGATCCCGTGTCCTTCTTGATGATCGGCAGATAGACCGATTTCTTGCCGTTGACCAGCGCGTATCCATACGTGATGTCGACGTCGTCATGGATGGTCGCCACGTCGCGCAGGTAGACGTTCCGCTCCATCCGGAGCGGGATGTCCCCCAACTTCTGGATGTCGACCACCGTCGCGTTGTTGGCGACCACCGGCATCGAGTCCTTGATGTAGACATTCCCCGCGGGGATGACGGCGTTCCCCGTCGCCAGGGCATCGATGACGTGCTGCGGGGTCAGGTTATAGTCGAGGAGCTTCTGCGGGTCGACGTTGATGACGATCGACCGCATGTTCGGGCCGAACGGCGAGATCGCGACCGTGCCGGGGACGAATTTCTGCACCAGCGGCCGGATGACGTTCTGCGCCAGGTCGCCCATCGCCCCCAGCGTGGTCACCTTGCTCTCGAACACGAGGTAGCCGACCGGGACGCTGCCCGCGTCCATCCGCATGATCATCGGCGGCAACGTCCCCTTGGGCATCCACGACATCGACCGGTCCGACATCGCCACGACCTGGGCCATCGCCTGGCCCATGTCGGTGCCTGGGAAGAACGAGAGCTCGCACAAGGCGACCTGCTGGATGTTTCGCGACTTGATATCCTGGATGCCATCAACGTACTGGAAATACAACTCGAGCTCGTTGACGATGAAGCCCTCCATCTGGTCGGGGCTCATGCCGATGTAATCCAGGAAGACGTAGATCTTCGGGACATTCAGCGAGGGGAAGATGTCCACGCGCATCCGGTTGTAAGCAAGGATGCCGCCGCTGATCAGCGCCACGACCAGCATCAGGGTCGTGACGGGGCGACGCATTGCGATAACAGTCGGATTCATGACTCAACCCCCGCCGACTCGCTCCCGACCGCTCGCAACGCCCTCGGCGCGCGGAGACGATGAAAAAAGCGAGGCTCCCGCACTCAAGATCGTTTCGCTTTACTCGCTTGCCAAGAATGCAGAGCATTCTTTGATAGAGACCACCGTGAGGAACGTCCGAAGGATGTCGGCCGAGCAGTCAGAGCGGATGATGCAGGATCCATGCCTGACCGCTCCAGGGACCTGAGGAATCAAGCCAATAATCAATTGAAACCTGCCTATTCGGCCCTGTCCAGGGGAAAAAGCCTGGTGCACGCAAGTTGGTGCGCGGTGAGGAGGCTCGCGCACGACGGAGGATGCCTCTCCGGCATGACGCCGTTCCAGGCGAGTGACTTTCTCAGCCCAAATTATAGAACACGAGTTATTGACACACCCAGCCTCGCGGCGTCAGAGCGCACCGGATCGACGGCGATCACGGTCAGGGCGGACGACAGCGGCGAAGGGCTGTCAAGAGCCGCGGCCACTGGCCGGGGTTCTCGCCGGCAGGTATATTGAAAGATGGTGTATCCCCGAGTCCGAACCGCCCGCAATCTCTCCACTCACTGAACTTGATGAGCGACCCGCATTTACCCTCAGGATCGGAACTCTGTCCGAAGCCCGCTCCGGGATTCTGTTCCCGGTGTCGCAAGTCCTTTTCCGAGAGTTTCGGGCTCGCCATCTGCCCCACCTGCGGCGATCCGCTGATTCCGGAAGGATACTGTCCGGTCTGCGAGGACTACTGGGCGCTTCCTGTCGGCGTGCCCTGCCCCAAGCACGATCTGCCGCTCGACGCTCTGGGGCCGCCCAGGCTCCAGTTCGATTTCCTGGGGAAGCCCGTCCGCTGGGTCACGGTTTGCCATTTTACCGATTCGCTGGCCGCGCAAGCCCCGCGCATCCGGCTGGAAGCCGAAGGTATCCCCACGTTCGTGGACGGTGAGCGAATGGGATCCCGGTCGATGTATCACGTGGCCACGGGAGGCGTGAGGCTGAGGGTTCCAGATTCCCTCGCTCCGGACGCGCGGATCATCCTTTCGCAAACCTGGTCGGCGCTGGCCGCGGAGCTCGATCTCGAGGCAGAGCATGAGGATGAACCGGAGCAGCCCCAGCCGGAAAGCCACTCCGAAACCGTCAGCGACGCCATGTCGCTACGCCAAAGCCTTGTGTTCTTCCTCTCCGTCGGATTGCCAGCCCTGCTTCTGATCTATCTGGTACTGCGACACTGGCCTGTGCGCTAGGACAGAGGATCCGGGCAAGCCAGCGACCAATCAACACCCGGTCAGTGGCCAGGGATCCGTTGGGTGTCACCCTGGGTGTGACGATCGTGCGGGCTTAGCGGCAATACCGTTGAATTAGTAATAACGCTCTTGGCCGCAGGAACTTCGGGCTCCCTCTCCCCTCGCGGGAGAGGGTTGGGGTGAGGGGGGCTGGGCACGACCAATCGCCTTATCCGAAGGGTCGAGCCGACTGGTGCGACCCCTCTCCCTATCCCTTTCCCGCAAGCGGAGAGGGCGAAATAACCAACGGCTTGCCATTGCTTTACGGTTAATTCAACGGTATTGGGCATAGCCGAGCTTCTCGAGCCGGGAAAGAATCGTGGGAAGATCCCAGTCCTTGGCGATGTTGTAGGTGACGATACCGAGCTGGGTCATGAATCATCCATCCTTGACCGCTTGGAGCGAGGCTTCGGTCCTCAGTAGCTATCGGGCCCGACGGTCTCACCGCCGGCCCTGGTGATCAAGGCGCGCAGGGTCGTGGGGTTGATCGAAATCTTGATGAATCGGACCGACCCGTCGGCCATCCCGCAATTGAACCCCCCGGGATGAGACGAGCCCGCACCGTGGAGCGAGCGGTTGGCTTGCCCATCGAAGGGCAGGTCGTCGGGCTTGGTCCAGGCGACGGCATCCTTGGCCTCGACGACCACGATCGTGTTTGAGGTGCCGTCGGTGATGTCAGCGATACCAATGTCGCGGCCGGTCTCGAACATTGCGCCATGGCCGGCGAACCCGCGGTACGTTGTTGTGTAAGGCTGAGGATTCGCACGACTGGGACACTGGTAAACAAGGGGCATGTACTTCAGGAGTTCCTTGTTATGGGGGCTGTCCCAGGGCTGGTCGAGCTTGAACTTGTCGAAGAGTACGCCCTGTTCCACGTAGGGCAAGATCGCGACCCGCCAGCTCAGCAGTGGCTTGCCGTTCTTGTCGGTGATGTCGCGGGGAAAGGCATTGTTGGCGGAGATATAGTTGTGCATTGCCAGCATGTTCTGCTT
>Ga0208044_1001384_pt1 | contig 13317 bp, 9 predicted proteins | sample Sb_taG_8_FD_187712 | JGI IMG/M metagenome (GOLD analysis project Ga0208044, IMG submission 187712) | Peat soil microbial communities from Weissenstadt, Germany - Sb_50d_c_BC metaG (SPAdes) (version 2) | ecosystem: Environmental > Terrestrial > Soil > Wetlands > Peat | place: Germany: Weissenstadt... | reverse complement strand
GGAAGTGAAAAAAGATACAGTGGACGAAGTCGCCGACCGCCTGCTCGCTCTGGGCGAGGGCACTCGGTTGAATGTGTTCTTTCCGATTCAGCCGCACGTTCCTGCGGCTGCGCCAACAGCGGAAGACAAAAGCGCCAGGAAGTCTCGCGGGAAGAAAAAGCCGGACGGGTCCACGCTGCCCTCCGACGCGATTTCCGACGCGATGAGGACGCGGCTCTTCGATCTGCGCAAACGCGGCTTCAACCGGCTTTTTCAGAACGGCCAGATCTTCGAGTTCTCGACCCCGGAGTCGCTGCTCGACGTCAACTTTTCCGAACCGGTGTTTGGACTAGTGGATCGGCTCGTCGTCTCCGCCGACCAGCGCTCCCGCATTGTCGATGCCATCGAGATCGGTTATCGCGAAGCGGGCGAGGTCATTTTCGAAACCGCGCGCCGGAGTGATGGCGACGGTGATGGCGAGACTCCTCAGCGGCTGCGCTTTTCCCAGCGCTTCGAGTGCAAGAACGACGGCAGCCGCTACGAAGAGCCCGAGCCGCGCCTATTTTCATTCAACAATCCTTATGGCGCCTGCCCGCGTTGCCAGGGCTTCGGCAACACCATCGACATCGATCTCGACCTCGTCATCCCCGACAAGAGCAAGACCTTGAACGAAGGTGCGATCGAGCCCTGGACGAAGCCCAAGTACAGGCCGCTGTTCACCGAACTCAAGCGCTTCGCGCGCCAGGCGGAAATTCCGCTGGACGTGCCCTGGCATGAACTCGATGCCGAACGGCAGCGGCTGATCGTCGAGGGCAGCAGCGACGGTGGACGCGGGTTCGGCGGCGTCCGTGGCTTCTTTCAGCATCTCGAGCGCAAGAAGTACAAGCTCCACGTCCGCGTTTTTCTCAGTCGTTATCGCGGATACTCGCTTTGCTTTTCTTGCGGCGGGACTCGCCTGCGCGCGGAAGCGCGCCAGGTAAAAATCGATGGCAAGAATATCTGCCAGGTGTGCAGTATGACGGTTGAAGAGGCAGCCCGCTTCTTCGGTCAACTTACGCTCTCGACCGAGCAAGCTGCGATCGCCGACAAGCTGCTTATCGAACTTCGCGAACGCCTGCGTTTTCTCAACGAAGTCGGGCTCGAATACCTGACGCTTGACCGCCTGGCTTCCACGCTCTCGGGGGGAGAAGCGCAGCGCATTCAGCTAGCGACATCTCTCGGTTCGCGTCTGGTCGGAACGCTGTACGTGCTCGATGAGCCTTCCATCGGCCTCCACAGCCGCGATACCCACCGGCTCATCAAGATCCTGCATGACTTGCGCGACCTGGGAAACACGATCCTCGTGGTCGAGCACGATCCCGACATCATGCGCGCCGCCGATCGCATTCTCGACCTCGGCCCCGGCGCCGGAGAAAATGGCGGAAAAGTCGTCGGCGCCGGCACCTACAGCGAGATCCTAAAGATGCCGCACTCGCTCACCGGACGTTACCTCGCCAACGAACTTCACATCCAGATTCCGCCGCGACGCCGCCAGCCGGGGTCGCACAAACTCCGCATCACCGGCGCCCGTGCCCACAACCTGAAGCACATCGATCTTGAAATTCCACTCGGCATGCTGGTGGCGATTACCGGCGTCTCCGGCTCGGGAAAATCGTCATTACTCCACGACGTCCTGTATCAGGTGTTGGCCACGGCGAAGCGGCAGACCAACGGCAGCGCTTCCGGCCCCATTTTGTGCGACAGCATTAAAGGCGACGAGTTTCTCGACGAGGTCGTCCTCGTCGATCAATCGCCCATCGGCCGCACTCCGCGCTCGAATCCGGTCACCTATATCAAGGCCTTCGACATCATCCGCGAACTGTTCGCCTCGCTGCCGGAAGCCAAGAAGCGCGGCTTCCCTGCCGGGCATTTCTCTTTCAATGTGCCCGGCGGCCGCTGCGAAAACTGCCAGGGTGACGGCATCGTCACTGTCGAAATGCAGTTTCTGGCCGACGTCGAGCTGATCTGCGACGAATGCAAGGGCACGCGCTACAAGCCGCAGGTACTCGAAATCCACTACAAAGGCAAGAACATTCATGAAGTCCTGAACCTCACCGTTCGCGAAGCGCTCAGGTTCTTCGCCGACGTTCCCCGGCTCACGGAAAAATTGCGCGTGCTCGACGAAGTCGGCCTCGGCTACCTGCGTCTCGGCCAGTCGGCCACCACGCTCTCCGGAGGCGAAGCGCAGCGCATGAAGCTGGCCGCACACCTTCAGCCCGGAACTCGCCCAGCCAGCCGCCCGGCCGAGGGCGGCGACGGGCGCAAACGCAAGCTCCGCATGCTTTACATTTTCGATGAGCCTACAACCGGTCTGCACTTCGACGATGTCAGCAAACTGCTTTTCGCTTTTCGCCGTCTAATCGATGCGGGAGGCTCCATTATCGTAATCGAACACAATCTCGAGGTCATCAAAACGGCCGACTGGGTCATCGACCTCGGTCCGGAAGGCGGCGATCGCGGTGGGAACCTTGTCGGCTCGGGCCCGCCCGAAGCGATCGCTGAGCTCGAGAACTCTTACACTGGACAGTACCTGAAGCAGGTCTTGAACGGGAACGGCGTGCGCGAAGGAGGGAATAATGCAACTGAATCCCCATCTGGCATTCAACGGGGAATGCGAGGCGGCCTTTAAGTTCTACGAGAAGTGCCTGGGTGGCAAAATCGTCATGATGATGATGTACGGGGATTCGCCCATGGCAGAACAAATGCCCGCCTTGCGCAGGAAAATCATCCATGCTGAGGTCGCCCTGGGCGAACACCGATTGACGGGCGCCGATGTACCGCTGGAGAGTTATCAGAAACCGCAGGGCTTCTACGTGTTGCTCAACGTCGGCGCTTAGGCGGAAGCGGATCGCATTCCAGGCTCTGGCAGAGAACGGTGCGGTGCAAATGCCGATCCAGGAAACCTTCTGGGCGCTGCGTTTCGGCATGCTCGTTGACCAGTTCGGCACGCCGTGGATGATCAATTGCGGAAAGCCGGACTGAGGCTCCGCTTCCCGCAACACCGCGTTCGGTCAAGACGGAACTAACGATTCGTGTCTGATTAATCGAATGGTGACCGGTAAAACACTCAACTGGCGGAGCGCCCGGCGTCCTCGTCCGGCACGACCCGCAGATTCGGCCCACACATGAAACGCCCATTCACTAACGCGGTCCTGGTCATCGCTCTTACGGCATGGCTAACGGCCGGCGCTCTCGCGCAAACCCACACCACCGTCCGCCATTACAAAGAGCGCATCGATGACACGCCTCCGGAAATCGCGCAGGCCGAAGATGCCATCCAGAAAAACGATTTCGCCGGCGCGGAAACGCTGCTGAAAAAGGCGATCGACAAAGATCCCAATAATTATCAGGCATGGTTCGATCTCGGATTTGTTCTGAACCGCCTCGCCCGCACCGACGATTCCATCGCCGCGTATCGCAAGTCGGTGGCCGCCAAGCCCGACGTTTTTGAATCCAATCTGAACCTCGGCCTGATGCTCGCGCGCGCACATAATCCCGATGCCGAGCAATTCCTGCGCGCCGCTACAACGCTCAAACCCACCGATCACACGGAAGAAGGTCAGGCCCGCGCCTGGCTTGCGCTCGCGCATCTGCTCGAGAACAAAAAGCCGGAAGAAGCACTCCAGGCTTATCGCAAAGCCTCCGAACTCACACCGAAGGATACAGAACCGCATCTCTCTGCCGGTCTGCTGCACGAGCGGCAAAAAGAATTCTCCGACGCCGAGGCCGAATACAAGCAAGTGCTGGCACTCGATCCGCGCTCCACCGATCCTCAGACCATGGACGCTGCCATCGGCCTCACCAACCTGTACATGAAGTCCGGCCGACTGGGCGAAGCCGAACCCCTGCTGCGCCGGCTGGCCGCCGAGCGCGCCGATGACGCTGGCATTCATCTCCAACTGGGGCGCGTACTCGCCGCGCAGGACAAGAAAGACGACGCTATCGCGGAAATCCAGACTGCGCTGAAACTCGCCCCGGCCGACGCCGACGCGCAGCGTGATCTCGCCGACCTTTATGCAAGTGCCGGAAAGAATGATCTCGCAGAAACCGTATATCGCACGCTGGTCACCGCTCACCCGAATGACGCCGAATTGCATCGCGGGCTGGGGAAGGCTCTGCTTCTTCGGAAGAAATTCCCGGAAGCGCAACAGGAGTTTCTGACAGCGGTCCGGCTGAAGCGCGATTGGCCCGATGTCTACGTCGATCTGGCCTTTGCCGCCAACGAGAACAAGAACTACGACCTCACGATCAGGGCCCTCAATGGCCGCACCATGTTAAATGCGGAGATGCCACCACTCTGTTTTTTTCTTCGCGCCTCCGCATATGACCATTTGCGCGACTACAAGCACGCCGCCCTCGATTATCATCACTTTCTAGATGTTGCCAAAGGGAAGTATCCTGATCAGGAGTGGCAAGCTACCCACCGCCTGATCGCCATTGAACCGAAGAAGCGTTGACCGCCATGCCCCGCCTGGCCTTTTATATGCTCGTCGTTGCCCTTGCCTGCTCTTACGGCGCGGCCAAGGACGAAACCGTAGACCAACTCAAAGCACGCTTCGAAAGCGCGCGTCCCGAGGATCGCGCCGAACTCGCCATCCGGATCGCACAGTATCAGCTCCGCAATGCCGACAAGCTCTACAGCGATGGCCAGGTCGACCAGGCCCATGCCGCCGTCGATGACATCGTTACCTACTCCGAGAAAGCTCGCGACACCGTCACCCAAACCAGGAAGCGCCTCAAGAATGTCGAGATCAATGTCCGAAAAATGGCGGAGAAGCTGCGCGACGTCAAGCGCACTCTCACCTTCGACGACCAGCCTCCGGTCGAACAGGCCATCCGCCGCCTGGAAGACATCCGCACCACCCTGCTCAAGGAAATGTTCGCCAAAGAGACAGAGAAGGAGGAGAAGAAGAAATGAGGCCGGACGTCCACTGGCATTCGCAACGGCACTGGCGCTGGCGCACCGCGCTCGGCCTGGCGCTGTTGCTCGCGCTCCCGCTCTGCGTGCCACTCGGCTCGCCGCTTTGGGCCCAGCGCCGCCGCGACCCCCTCAATCCGCTGGAGATCGACCAGCTCCGCGACGCCATGCTCTACCCCGAAGAGCGCTTAAAGCTTTACGTGAAGTTTTCCCGGGATCGCATGACCAAGCTTGAGCAAATGCGCAGCGATCCCAAAACCACCGAGCGCGCCCGCCAAACTCATGACATGCTCGAAGATTTCCTCGCCGTCTACGACGAACTCAACGACAACATCGACATGTACGTCGGCCGCAAGGACGACATACGCAAGCCGCTGAAAGCCATCATCGAAGCCGACACCGAATTTCAGTCCAAGTTACGCGCCCTCAAGAATTCCGCGAACGCCGATGCCGCCGAAGCGAAGCAGTACGAATTCCTGCTGACCGATGCCCTCGACACCGTAGACTCCAGCGCCGAAGACCACCGCAAAACCGTCGCCGAAGTCGAGGACTATATGAGGCACAAAAAGAAGAAATAGGGCGCCGCCGCGCGGCAAACTTCTTCACCACAGGGAGCACAGAGGAACACAGGGGAAAGCTTAGGGGCTCCCTGTGTACCCCCGTGCTCCCCGTGGTTAGCTTTTTGCCTTTCGGCGATCTTAGTTAAGGTGGCCGTGCTACTCTTCCCTCAACGTGTCCCCAAAGCTCGCCGAAATTTTTCACGAAGCCTATCGCGAACTCCGGCCCCGCACGCCCGCGCCGCCCATGCCGCCCATGGATATTCGTTTCTATCCTTTCGTCGCCATCAACAACACCATTCGCCTCCGCCAGGGAAAGCTCTACATCCGCCTCTCCGACCTGCTCGAATGCGCGCCCGAAGCCGTGCAGCACTCGATCGCCCACATCCTGCTGGCCAAGCTCTATCGCCAACCGGTCGATCGCATTCACAGCGCCCGTTATCGCCGCTATGTCGCCAGCCACGATGTTGCCGCCAAGGCGCGGCTCGTCCGCCAGATACGCGGACGCAAGCACATCCACTCCGCCCGCGGCCACCACTACCATCTGGAAGAAATCTTCGAAGACCTCAACCGCCGCTTCTTCCACGGACTCATGGGACGCCCGCAACTCACCTGGAGCCGGAACCACGCCCGCAGCAGCCTCGGCCACTACGACTCCGCCCACAACGCCATCGTCATCAGCCGAGTCTTTGACCACCCGCGCGTGCCGCGCTACGCGGTTGAATACATCCTGTACCACGAGATGCTGCACCTGAAACATCCGGTCAAGTTGCAAGGAAGTAGAAGGTGCGTGCACTCGAAGGAATTTCTGGAGGAAGAAAAGCAGTTCCCTGAACTCGCACAGGCTGAGAGGTTCTTGAGGATAATCTAAAAGTGGAAACAAAGTCTGCTTTTCACTGAGTGAAATGGGGAGTGGGTGTTGAAAAACTCCTTTCAAGGACCGGCCCCAGCAGGACGGCAGTGGAATCCAGTTCGGGAATCTGGGATTAGAATCACTGTTGGCGGAATCTATGTCGGACGTGGTGCCATGAAGTTAATTGGGAAATTTGCAGTACCGCTTATCTGCGTGGCTTTGATCTGCGGGGCAGCGATTGGTTGGCGTCTCGTCAAAGCGCGGGTCACTGAGCGGAAACTTACTGAGGCCGCGAAAGCCTGCCGCTTGCGGGCCGAGCAGGGAGACGCGAACGCTCAACACGAGCTCGCGGGCATGTTTTACCGGGGTAAAGGGGTGCCGCAGGACTACGCCGAAGCCGTCGTCTGGGATCGCAAAGCTGCCGACCAAGGAAACCCGAAGGCTCAGTACGGTCTCGGCTTCATGTATGACGTGGGTAAGGGAGTGCCGCAAGATTACAACGAGGCTGTCAGTTGGTTCCGCAAAGCCGCCCAGCAAGGCTATGCGAGAGCTCAATACGCCCTCGGCAACGAGTATTACGCAGGGAAGAACGTGCCGCTGAACTACACGGAGGCGGCCGGCTGGTATCACAAAGCTGCCGATCAGAGCTACGCGGAAGCTCAATATGCCCTCGGTTACATGTATTACGAAGGAAGGGAAGTGCCGCAAGACGACTCCGAGGCTGCCGCTTGGTACCGCAAAGCCGCGGATCAGGGTTACGCGAGAGCGCAATCTGCCCTCGGCTATATGTATTTTCAAGGAAGAGGAGTGCAACGGAACTACGCTGAGGCTGCCCGATGGTATCGGAAAGCCGCCAAACAGGGGGATGAGTACTCACGGCATGCACTTGCAGCGATGAAGATCGGCTTTGACACACCGGACAAAGTCCTCCTATCACTTGGCTTTCTGGGAAGCGTATTGCTGCTGATATTTTCCAGGGGAGACATTCGAAATCCAAAACAACGAAGAGTAGCGATTGGTGGGTTACTGGGCGTGTTGCGAGTAGGATTGGATGTGTATGGGCGCTCCCATTTCGGCATGTTGCAGGCGCTGTCGGCTGTCAATGTTTTCTACTTCGGCAGGAGCCTTTTGTCCGGGATCTTCGGTGCCGTGCTTCTTCCTGTTGTTTGGCCAAAAGGATTCAAGATCGTGCTGACAATCTGCGCCATGCTGTTCATCGGATTCAACGTCTATGCGATGACACATTACAATCTCAGGCGCTTTGCGGCATGCCCTCGCGCATTCTATTCCGCGAATGGGTTGTTAATGGGAATCGCAATTACCTCGGCATTCCATCTTTGGCTGGCGGAGAAAAGCAGAGGAGCTCAGAACGGCAATGACAGGGTCGCAACCGGAACCGTCGCTGGAAAGGAATAGAATCGACCCGAACATTGGAACATTCAAGTTGCTGGCGCATCGCGGGCGATCTCGAGGTAACTATTCTAAACAGATTTCGTTCAGATACCCAAGATGACGCGGGCGTATGCTTCACACTGACTCAGTCGGCGTCTCCCGCTCCCTGCCCGTGTGTTTCGTTGCGGAAAAAGGAAAACCCGAACCGCGCGGGTCCGGGTCTCGGGAACTGCATGACCTGTCCAGTTACAAGAAAATTATCGCCAGCTGGGCGCCGGAAATCAACGTTACGAAGATAGTTGTCATTCCGAGCGCCTGGTTTTGGCGCGAGGAATCTGCAGTTTTTCCATGGGCCGAAATGCGGATCCCTCCCCTTCGGCTACGCTCAGGGTCGGGATGACAATCCATTTTCTTCTCGCGAAAATACCGTTCAATGCCCCCTTTCCCCGTGTGATGCAAATCACAGCAATCCGTGATTCACTGCGTTGACCGCCTCCCTCTCTAAACCGTATCCTACTGATATTGAAATTGCATTTCATTTTCAATTAGGAACCGGGACCTAAACCATGCTCCAGGCATTCATCATCACCCTCCGCGAAGGCGTCGAAGCCGCTCTCATCGTCGGCATCACCCTGGCCTATCTCGCCAAGATCGGCCGCAATGATCTGCGCAAAGCAGTCTATGCTGCTCTGGCCGCAGCTTTTGCCGGATCGATCGGCGTGGCCATCGTAGTCTCGCGCTTCAAGTTGAACGAGGACGTCTTCGAAGGCTGGGTCATGCTGGTCGCTGCCGTCTTCGTCGTCACCATGATCGTCTTCATGATGAAGACCGGCCGCAAGCTCAAGGGCCAGATCGAGAGCAAGGTCGGCTTGTTCGCCCGTGGCGACGCATGGATCGGCCTCTTCATCTTCGTTTTTCTCATGGTCCTGCGCGAGGGTGCCGAAACCGTCCTGATCCTCTCCGCCGTCACGCTGAACTCGAGCGAGCTGATGAGCTTCATCGGCACCGTCATGGGAATTGTCGTCGCCATCCTGTTCGGCGTGATGTTCGTCAAGGGCAGCGTCAAAATCAATCTGCAGAAATTCTTCCGGGTCACGACCGCCATTCTTTTCCTGGTGGCCGGGCAACTGGTGATCTCCGGCCTGCACGAGCTTTCCGAGAACGGAGTGCTTCCCTCTTCCCGCCAGGAGATGGCCATCATCGGCCCCATCGTCCGCAACGATTTTTTCTTCTTCATCACCATCCTGGCGCTGGCCGCGCTGATGGTGCTGTTTGAAATGAAGAGCCGCCAGCCGGTGGAGCTGCCGCCGGCCGGCGCCGCCCGCCGCAAAGCGCTGTGGACCGTGCGCCGCGAGCGTCTCTGGATGGCCTCGGTTTACCTCTTCTCGTTCGCCTTCATCGTGATGGTCACCGCCAGCTTCATCTACGAAAAGAGCGCCAGCGCGCTCTCGCCCGCCGCCGAAGTCACCTTCGTCGACGGCAAAGTTTCCATCCCGCTAAAGCAGGTTTACGACGGCGAACTCCACCGCTTCGAAGCCAAAGAAGCGGGCGTCGAAGTGCGTTTCTGGCTCTACCAGAAGCCCGACGGAAAGATCGCTACGCTCTTCGACGCCTGCGAAATCTGCGGCCCCGTCGGCTTCTACAAAGGAGCACAGGGAGTGGTCTGCAAAAACTGCGCCGCTCCCATCAACCCGCAGTCGGTAGGTATGCCCGGAGGCTGCAATCCGATCCCGCTGAAGGCCCAGGTCACCGACGACGCGGTCATAGTCTCCGAAGCCGACATTGCGGCCGGCAGACACTACTTCGAGCCGAAATAATGTTTCCCCGCATCGTCTACGAATCGTTTCGCCGTCAAGCGCGCCGCAAGCTGCTCGCGGGCATCGCGATCACGCTGGGCGTAGCCGTTGCCACTGCCATGATCGCCGTAGCCACCGACATCGGAGACAAAATCAACCGCGAACTGCGCAGCTACGGCGCCAACCTGGTGGTCACTCCGCAGGAAGACACGCTCGACGTGGAAGTAGGCGGCGTGAATCTGAAGCCGCCAAGCGACGGCGCGTTCCTCAACGAAGCCGATCTCCCGAAAATTCGCGGCACCTTCTGGCACCACAACATAGTCGGCTTCTCGCCCATGCTGCCCGTCACCGTCAGAGTCGGCGAAGGCAACAACAAAGACGCGAAAGATGTCACCCTCATCGGCACCTATTTCAACAAGGCGCTCCGCTTCGGCAAAGAAGACTTCACCACCGGCGTAAAGATCACGAACCCCTGGTGGAAAGTAGAAGGCTCGTGTGGGGACGGGGCGGAGCCTGTCCTGAGCGGAGCCGAAGGACCCCGTCCAGGGCGAGTCGAAGACTCGCCAGGAGCGTGCGGCTGGCCAGATGACAGCTCCGAAAACATCCTAATAGGCGAGCGCCTGGCAGCAAAGCTAGCCAAGAAGCCAGGAGACACACTGGCAGTCAACGGTCGCCAACTCACCATCTCCGGCATCCTCTCGACCGGTGGCGCCGAAGACGACCAGATCGTCGCGCCGCTAGCTCTAGCGCAGCGAATTCTAGGCAAACCCGGCGCCGTACGCCGCGTCTACGTCAGCGCTACGACCAAGCCCCCGGATGCGCTTTCCGCCCGCGATCCCAAAACGATGACTCCCGAGGTCTACGACCGCTGGTATTGCTCGCCTTACGTGGAGTCGATTGCCTACCAGTTACAGGAGGTCATTCCGCATTCGCACGCGGAGCAGATCCGCCAGGTTGCGCAAAACGAAGGCACGGTGCTCTCGCGCATCAAGGGACTCATGCTGCTGATCACGCTCGCCGCGCTCTTCGCATCCGCTCTCGCCGTTTCCGCTGCCATGGCTACGGCCATCTATGAGCGCCGGGTCGAAGTCGGCCTGATGAAAGCGCTCGGCGCAGGCAATCTCGCGGTTTCTGCGATCTTCTTTGCGGAGGCGCTGCTCCTCGCGCTCGTCGGCGGCCTTGCGGGATTTTCCGCCGGAGCCCTGCTCGCCCGCCAGATCGGCCGCTCCATTTTCAACTCGCGGATTTCCATCGAGCCCGTGCTCTTCCCGATCATCATGACCATCGCCGTCTTCGTGACCTTCGCCGGCAGCGCCGCCGCCATCCGCCGCGCCGTGAAGTTCGATCCCGTCTTCGCCCTGCGAGGTGAAGGATAAAGATGACGACGAGCAACACTCCCGCCACGCTCCTCACTCCCCAGCAGGTCGCCGATCGCCGTGCCCACGCGCCGCACACTTCCATGTTCGCGCGCATGCTCGTTCGCGCCGCCGTACTCCGTCGCAGACGCGCCGCCTCGGCGCTGCTTGCCATGATCGTAGCCGCCGCCGTAGCCACCGCGATGATGAACCTCTACGTAGACGTGCAAGCCAAGCTCCGCACCGAATTCCGAAACTATGGCGCCAATGTAGTCATCGTGGCGAAAGACGGTCAGTCCCTGCCCGCCGACGCACTGGCCAAAGTCGAATCCCTTCTCGGCGCAAAAACGCTGGCTGTTCCTTTCGCGTATGCCGTCGCCCGCACCAAGGATGGACAATCTGTAGTCGTCGTTGGCACCGACTTCGCGCGCGCCCGCCAGTTAAACCACTGGTGGAAGGTGAGCCATTGGCCCAACGCGCCAAACGAAGCCCTTATCGGCATGCGCGCCGCCGCCATACTCAGCCCTAAAGTCAGCGCTAATCGTCAGCCCTTCGATCTAACGTTCCAGGACAAGGCGATCCAACTCGCTCCCGCCGGCATGCTCCAGACCGGCGCCGGAGAAGACAGCCGTATTTATCTCGATCAAACTGAATTCCAGAACTGGACCGGCGTCGCGCCTTCCACCATTGAAGTCGCCGCCAATGGAACCGCCGCGGAAGTTGACGCGTCGATTCGCCAGATCGCGCAGCTTCTGCCCGCGGCCGACGTTCGCCCCGTCCGGCAGATCATGGAAGGCGAAGCCAACGTGCTGAACAAAACACGCGCCACGCTCTACGCTTCCGCCACCTTGGTCGTACTCACGTCCGCACTCTGCGTCCTCGCCACGCTCATCGGATGGGTCTTCGACCGCCGCCGCGACTTCGCCATCATGAAAGCGCTGGGCGCTTCCGAACGTCTGATCAACGGATTCTTCGCGGCCGAAGCCGCGGCCCTGGGCGTAGTCGGCGCGATTCTCGGTTTCTTCATCGGCATCGGCGTCGCTGCCTGGATCGGACGAGTCAATTTTCACGCGCCCGTCGTCCCGCGCTTCAGCGTTTTTCCGTACATTCTAGCCGGCAGTGTAGCCGTAGCCCTCATCTCGGCCATCCTGCCCATCGAGCTGCTGCGCCGCGTGCAACCCGCTATTATTCTGAGGGGAGAGTAGAACGGAGGAACGTGATTGACATTGAGTCATTGAATCATTGAGGTATTGAATCATTGAGGTGAGGTATTGATTCAATGATTCAATGATTCAATGTTTCAATGATTCAATGACTCAATGATTCAATGATTCGCCAACCGTGAAAACGCTATAGAAGGATAAAGACCAGCGATGATCCAACTAAAGAACGTAACCAAGAGTTATCCCGCCAGAGAAGAAGAAAATAACGGCGGCCTTATAAAAGCGCTCGACGACATCTCGCTCTCCATCGAGTCCGGGGAGTGGGTCGCCATGATGGGCCCCTCGGGCTCCGGCAAGAGCACCATGGTCAATCTCATCGGATGCCTCGACCGCCCCACCAGCGGCGAAATCTGGCTTGACGGGCAAAACGTCGCCAACCTCAGCGCCTCCGACCTCAACCATGTCCGCGCCGAAACCATCGGCTTCGTCTTCCAGCAATTCCACATGATCCCGTATCTCACCGCGGTCGAAAACGTCATGCTCGCGCAGTACTTCCACAGCATGACCGACGAAAAGGAAGCGCTCGAAGCTCTCGATCGCGTCGGCCTCAGAGACCGCGCCGGCCATCTGCCCTCGCAGCTCTCCGGAGGCGAGCAGCAGCGCGTCTGCATCGCCCGCGCCCTCATCAACGATCCCAAAATCGTGCTCGCCGACGAGCCCACCGGCAACCTCGACGCCGTCAACGAAGAAATCGTCCTGCGCCTGCTGCGTGAGCTCCACCACCAAGGGCGCACCATCGTCATGGTGACACACGATCCCGTAGTCGCGCGACTGGCCGACCGCCGCATCGAATTGCATCACGGAAAAATCGCCGCCCAGGAAGTTTTTGCCATGGCCGACGAAGAGCAATTCGACGAAGTGCTGGAAGAATTATTTGCCTTGGAAGAGAACGGCCAAATCGCGGAGATTGGCCGGATGGAAGTTCACGGCGCTTTGCCCGTATCCATCGCCGTGGAAAAAATGGCCGCCATGGAACTGGTAACGATGCGTCCGCACCCGCCCCAATCGCACGATCACAAGCCCTTCGTCAATCCCTGCCACGACGCGCTGAAGCCTGCCGGCTTTTCGACCGGCGACGGCTCCTCGATCGTCGAACTCACTCCCCGTGGACACCAGCGCGCCGCCGACATTATCCGCCGCCATCGCCTGGCCGAGCGCCTCTTCACCGATTCGCTCGCCATGGACAGCGAAACCGAAATCGAGCA
>Ga0208044_1001383_pt1 | contig 13322 bp, 13 predicted proteins | sample Sb_taG_8_FD_187712 | JGI IMG/M metagenome (GOLD analysis project Ga0208044, IMG submission 187712) | Peat soil microbial communities from Weissenstadt, Germany - Sb_50d_c_BC metaG (SPAdes) (version 2) | ecosystem: Environmental > Terrestrial > Soil > Wetlands > Peat | place: Germany... | reverse complement strand
CGACCCGACCCCAGCCGACCCGACCCCAGCCGACCCGACCCCAGCCGACCCGACCCCAGCCGACCCGACGCCGGACGACCCGGCCAACCCAGCTGCCGCAGTTCCGGCCGACCCGACCCCGGCCGAGCCGGCTACTCCAGCCGCCGCAGCCACGGCAGTCGCGGCCGACCGGCGACCGCGGAGAAACGGCGGGATCTTGTCCCCAGAGAAGTCGAGCAGCCGGACAGTCGCTGTCCGGCCGTCAAGTAGGCCGAGAATCGGCGCCAGCTGGGCCCGGTGCTCAGCCGGCGTCGGCCAGGCGAGCGCGCCGGCGTAGGGGATCTCGGTTCGGAGCAGGCCGACGCCGACCGCGCCAGCGGCCAGGCCGCGGCGGGTCTCAGCCGGCGAAGCGACGTTGCACAGGACGGCGATCTCGCACCCGTCGGCCGTCAGGGCGGGCCCGCCGGTCCGGTGCTCTGGCTGGCCATCACCGTTCCCGGCCGAGGCGGCGCCGAGTTCCTCCGCGCTCGGGTCGATGATCAGCTCACCGGCATCGGCGTTCAGCACGCCAAGCTGCCCGGCGGGCGCGGCCAGCACGACAGGGTCGATCCCGGCGATCATCGGCACGCCCAGGCCGCGGGCGATGATCGAGGCATGCGAGCTGGCGCCGCCGGCCACCGATGCCGCTCCCACCAGCCCGGTCTCGGCGAGCTCGACCAGCTCGGCCGGGCTGACCTCGCGCCGGACCAGGATGAAGTCGCCGGCTGGCGGCGGCGCGGCGCGAGTTTCGTCGAGAAAGTCGAGGACCGCCTGGCCGACCTGGCGGACGTCATCCGCCCGCTGGGCCAGCTCGAGCACCGGTAGGGCCTGGAGTACCGCGGCCTGTGCCTCCGCCGCCTGGCGTACCGCCGCCACCGCGTCTCCCCCGCCGCGCACCGCAGCCACGGCCGGCTCGACCAGCGCCGAATCAGCGGCGATCAGCGCACCGATGTCGATGATCGCGGCTTCCGCATCGCGGCCGGCCAGGCGCAGCCGCTCGGCGAGGGCGCCACGATCCGCGGCGACCGCGGCGAAGGCGGCTCTGACCTGGTCAGGCGTGGCACTAATGATGGCGCTCACGCCAGCGATGTGCAGCCTGCCCGCCGCCATTCCGGCCGAGACCGGCTGCCCGGTGAATCGCATCGACGGGCTCACGGAGCCTGCCGAACCGCGACATCGCGGAGCGCCCGCATGATCAGCGCGGTCGACGCCGCGCCTGGATCCTCATGTCCGACACTGCGCGGACCGAGGTAGCTGGCCCGGCCCTTGCGCGCCTGCATGTCAATGGTGGCCTGCGCGCCGACGCCGGCCGCCTCCGCGAGCGCGGCGAAAGCGTCGGCATCCGACGCCCCCTCCGCGACGGCTTTGCTGAACGCGCTGGCCGCCGGGGCCAGCGCGTCAACCATTGTCTTGTCCCCTTCGCGCGCCGCACCCAGTTTCTGCACCCCGGACAGGGCAGCCTCAAGCGCGCCAGCCAGGGCAGCCAGGTCCGTCTCTGGCTTGTCCCCCAGTGCCCTGCCCGCCTGCCGGAACGCCATCCCGTACAGCGGGCCGGACGCGCCGCCCACCTTGGAGATCAGCGTCGAGCCGGTGAGGATCAGCACCGAGCCTGGGGTCGGCAAGCTGGCCTGAGCCAGTGCGGTCTGGACGGCACCAAAGCCGCGGGACAGGTTAATGCCATGATCGGCATCACCGATCGCCGCGTCCAGCTGGGTCAGGTGATCGCGCTGGGTCTCCACGACCGCAGCTATCTCCGCTACCCAGGCGAGGAAGAATCCGGCGTCCATCTGCGCTCCTTGCGATCGGCGACGATGTTTGTGAAGTTCTAACGTCCCCAACGCAGGGCTGGTGTGTCTACCGGCGCGTCCCATAGATCGGCGAGCGCGTCGGTGAGGCTGCATACGGTGACCGAGAATCCCTGCATCTCCAGGCTGGTGATGTAGTTGCCCACCAGATTCCTGGTGATCCTGGCTCCGCGTCCGGTCAGGTACTTGTGCACCTCGTTGTAGACCAGGTACAGCTCGATCAGCGGCGTCCCGCCCATGCCGTTGACCATGACAAGCAGATCCCCGGCCAGCGGCATGTCGGCGGCGATCGCGTCGAGCGCAGCCGATGTGATCTCGCTTGCGGTGGCGAGCGGAACTCTGCTGCGGCCTGGCTCGCCATGAATGCCGATGCCGAACTCGATCTCGGCATCGCCGATCTCGAAGGTCGGCTTGCCAGCCGCCGGGACCGTGCACGAGGTCAGGGCGATGCCGAACGACCGACTGCGCTCGTTAACCTCGCGTGCCACCGCCGCCACCTGGCCGAGCCGGGCGGTGCGCTCAGCCAGCGCCCCGGCGATCTTCTCCACGAAGACGGTCGCGCCGGTGCCGCGGCGTCCGGCCGTGTACAGGGAGTCCTGGACCGCGACGTCGTCATTGATCACGACGGGAACGACCTCGATGCCCTCGTCGCCCGCCAGTTCGGCGGCCATCTCGAAGTTGAGCACGTCCCCGGTGTAGTTCTTCACCACATGCAGCACGCCGGCTCCGCCGTTGACCGCCTTGGTGGCGACGAGGATCTGATCGGGGACCGGAGAGGTGAACACCTCACCGGGACAAGCCGCGTCCAGCATGCCGTAGCCGACGAAGCCGCCGTGCAGCGGCTCATGCCCTGACCCGCCGCCCGATACCAGGCCAACCTTGCCTGCCGTCGGGCCTCCGGCCCGGGTGATGATCTTGTTCTCGATGTCCACGGCGAGCGCGGGATGCGCGGCCGCCAGGCCGGCCAGCGCGTCGGCGACCACCGTGTCCGGCGAGTTGATGAGCTTCTTCATGCGACACCTTCCGCAACCTTGCCCGTATTGTGACTTGGGTCAGTGCTGCCCGCCGGCTCAGCGCTGTCACCCGGATCTGTCGGAGCCAGGCTGGTCATCGCCGCGTCCGAGCGGGTGCGCGACAAACCGACATAGGCAAGTCCGCCGAGCACGCCGCCAGCCAGCTCGCCGATGAGGTAGGCGGGCGCCTGCGGCCATGACACGGTGCCGCCGAACGCGCTCTGCCAGATCATCGCACCCAGGTAACGCGCGGGATTGATGGCGGCGCCGGTCGCTGGTCCCAGGATGATGATGATCGCGAAGACCGCGGATCCGATCGCCATCGGCGCCCAGCCTGGCACCGCGCGATGGTCGATGACGCCGAAGATGACGAAGACCAAGATGGCTGTGCCGATGCCCTCGATCAGCGTCCCGCGCCCGAATCCCATTGTTGCCGAGTTGTAGGCGGTGACGCCCCCGCCAGCTGCCACCGCCGCGGCCTTCCCCAGCGTCACGAAGTAGCCGAGCGCTCCGATCAGCGCCCCGACCACCTGAGCCGCCAGGTAGCCGGGAACCTGCCGCCAGCCGAACTTGCCGGAGACCGCCAGCGCCAGCGTGACTGCCGGATTGATGTGACCGCCTGAGACATGCCCGATCGCGTAAACGACGCCGACGATGACGAACATGAAGGCGAACGAGATCACGCCGAGCTGCGCCATCGAGAATGGCACCTTCGTGCCCGCCGCGATCACGCCGGTCGCGGCGGCCGAGCCGGCTCCGACGTAGACCAGGCAGGCCGTGCCGATCACCTCCGCCAGGAGCTTCTGCGGGGTTGTGGGTGTTGTGGCCATGCGGTTCGCCCGTCGGCATTCACCCGTAGCGGGCAGGCGGCGGGCTCCTCACCTCCCTCTGCAAGACGAGCTAGCTGGAACGTGAATGCTGTTCGACATTATGGAACAGCTTTCAGGTGAAAGTTAGGCCCGCGATGCCCATCCGTCAAGAGGCAGTTTTGCTGGCCCGGACCGCAGCGCCGTCGGCGGGCCTCGAGCGCCACCGCCGTTCATTCGGCGGTATTCGCTGGGCTCCTGCCTTCAGCAGCTCGCCATCAGGTAGCGTCCGAGCAATGCCGTCAGTTATAAAAACCGTGACCTGGGACTGCTCGGACGCCCTGTCGCTGGCGCGATTCTGGGCAGCTGCGCTCGGTTCGGACGTCGACGAGGAGTCCACGGCCGCCAGGGCCTTCGTCGAGGCTCCCGGCTGGGGCGGGCCGAACATGTGGTTCATCCAGGTGCCAGAGCCGAAGACCGCCAAAAACCGGCTGCACTTCGACCTGCGCGCGCCCGCCGGAATGGCGCAGGAGGTAGCCAGGCTGGAGGCGCTTGGCGCCACCACGATTCGTCGCTACCCCGAGCTCACCGCGATGCGCGATCCCGAGGGCAACGAGTTCTGCGTGGAGCCAGGGCAGCCGGACTGACGGTCAGTCCGGCCGGCTTACCCGCAGTCCCGTGCCCTGGCGACTGGACGGATTGCACCGCTGCGGCGAAGACTGCTGCTGGGACCCGCGACGCCGCGGCGTACCTGGTGAGAAGGCAGGGTGCAATGGAGGAAGAGCTTCGCGAACGATACGAGGCGTTCGGCGACGAGAGCGTCTACGCAGTGGCGATGGGGCGCTACGAGGAAGCCGTGGCTGGCAGTCCCGCCAATGCCCGCCTGCTGACCGAATACGGTTACCTGCAGGAATGCCACGGCCGGCGGGCGCTCCGCGCGGCCGCCGAGTGGGCCGCATATCTGAGTGCGACCGACTACCAGCAGGCCGCGCAGGTGATCAGGGCGGGTCTGGACCTCGCCCCTGACGACCGTTCGCTCGTTGAGCAGCAGGGTGATCTGCTGGCCGCCACTGGTCGTCCTGACGAGGCGCTCGCCTGCTGGCAGCGTGCCTTCACACTGGCACCGCAGGACTACGGGATCAGCATGCGTTACAGCGCCGCCGACCTGCTGGCGTCCCTGGGTCGCCTGGTCGAGGCCGCCCAGGAGTGGCGCTTCATCGTCAGCTGGTGCGAAGAACGCGGGGACAGCATCACCGCGGACTGGCCGCGGCAAGAACTTCGGCACCTGGAGGCGATGCCCACGGATTTGAGGCACGTCGCCCGGTCGGGCGCTAGGTACGGCAGCCGTACTTCGTGACCTGACGATGCGGCGGCCGGGGCGCCGTAGGGGTGATGTGCCCGGATCGGGGAAGGTTGCGGCGTGTTGATCATGGGATGAGGGCGGCCGCCGTCTGGATGCCTTGATGCCATCACTGCGGCTTCGAGGCACCCGGGACGCCATGCCGGCGGGATCGCCCTCACGCCGCCGGCGAGGGACTCGGGGCCGACGACGGGCCTGGCCCCGGCGTTGCAGCCCCGCCTGGGAGGCCGGGAGTACAGGAAGGGCCGACCCAGAGCATGACCTGCCGGGGTGCCCACATTTCCGCCTCGTCGACGTACCACGTGCCGGGTAGGACCTCCCCGCCGAACACCAGCTTGCCGCCATTGGCGGTCGCGTAGCGGATCACCGTGCCGCTCGCATGCCGCTCACGCAGCATCGCCAGCACCGCGGAAAGGCTGCGGCAGAGGTAGCGCATGCCATGCATGGGCTCGCCGGGCGCCGTCGCCGGACCGCTGATCACGTATTGCTCGCCCGGCCTGGCCGCCCGGCCGAATTCGATGGTTATCGGGCCGCGGAAGCCGACCGGGATCCGGAGCCCCAGCTCCGGGCAGTCGCCATGATCGTTGTGGCAGATCTTCGCAGTGATCGGCGTGATCCCGCTGCCGGAGTAGCCGACCACGAGGGTGCCGACAAACGGGGGCGCAACCGGGATCAGCTTGAGGGCGATATCCATGTGGTGCTGAGCGAATTCGGCGCGGTAGCGCCTGGGGTCGGCCAGCGGGTTGCGTATGATCACGTCGATATAGCCGCCGTGCCGGGTGAAGGACAGCGCCTGGGCGGCGGCCGGGCTGACGCCGACCGGTCCCACCCGCTGGCCTGGGTGCCCGGACGAGGTGACCGCAAGCGCCACCGCGGCGAGCGCTGCTGCGACCGGAGTGCCGATCAGCAGGCGCCTATGCCGCGCGCGCGCGCGCCGGACCGCGTGCCCGGCCGGATGCGCGGTGCCCGCCGCTGCCTCGACCGGGGTGGCCGTGAGCTGCTCGCGCAGGTCGGTCAGCGTGCCGGGGCTAACCATCCGGGCCGCCACGGCATCGGTCACCGGGGTAATCCGGGTGACGGGGTTCATGCGAGGTCTCCGTTCGTGACGTGGCCGCCGGCCGGGCGCGTTCCCGCGCGGTAGCGGTCTAGCTGGTCGGCGAACCGACGGCGGGCGCGGTGCTGCCGGATCCGCACTGCATTGCGCGAGCAGCCGAGAACCGTTGCGATCTGGCCAGCGTCCAACCCCTCCCAGGCGGCCAGGGCGAGCAACTCCCGGTCGGCGGCCGGCAGGCCGCGGAACGCGGCGGTGATCTCGGCCAGCTCGCCGGTGTACTCCGGCGGCCAGCAGGCGGCCGCCAGGTCGGCGCGGAGGCGGTCAGCCAGAGCGGTCCTCCTCCGCTCCCCGCGGTGGTGGTTGGCGAGCACGCGCCTGGCCACGCCGTAGAGCCACAACCGCGCCTCGCCGCCGTATGGCAGGTCATCGAGCCGCCGCCAGGCGGTCAGGAATGTCTCGGCGATGACGTCTGCTGCGTCGTCGGAGTTCTCCGTGCGGCGCAGCACGTATCCCAGGACCGCGCCGTGGTTCGCCGCGTAGATCTCCTCGAACCGGTGCCGTCGCTCATCCGCAGCGACAGATCGCGGAGTTGCCAAGGCTGCTCCCTTCGACACCAGTCACATGTCCGCACCGAGCGAAGCATTTCAAGATCAAAGATGTTGTGCGGTCCGCGATCCGGTGTCCTGCAGGACTCTGTACTGCAGCCGTACTTTCGTGACTTGATCATGGGTCTGCTGGCTGCCGCCTGAGGCGTGCCCGCTGGTGGTACCAGCGGGCACGTGCCTGGTGCCGGCGTCGCCATCGGGACCAGTGCAGTCCGTGGGCGATGCTGTGCAGGGTCTGGTGGAACAGCATGTGCAGCCGTTTGACCTCGGGGACGGTGAACGGGATCAGGCCGGGATCCTCGGGCGGCAGCTCGTCGGATCTGGCTGGCAGCGGCGGGGCGGGACTGGTTTCCCGCAGGCCGGCGGCGGTGACCGCGCAGATCGCCAGGGCGGCCATGACCGGGGTCAGGTGCCGCATGACCGGGCCGTAGAGGCGGACCTGGGCGTGGTCGTAGCCGAACTGGTCCTTCCCGAACTCGTGGTCTTCCTCGACCGTCCACCGGCGGCCGCAGACTGCGGCCAGGACCGGCAGGCAGACCGGGCGGCCCTCGGGCACGAAGCACCAGAAGTAATCGATGCGGGCGGGGTCGTGCAGGTTGCGGCGGATCAGCAGGTGGCGGCGGCGGTCCTGGGCGGCGATCCAGGCCCAGGCGTAGCGGCGGTCGCCCTTGGATCCGGCCCCGCATGAGGTGATTCATCTCGGCCAGCATCTGGGCGCCGAGCGGCGGCTTGGTCGCGGGCTGCAGGTGTTCGGGGATGCCCATCATGGCGCGGGTGTCTGGGTCGGCCAGGTGCTGCTCGGGAACCCACAGGCGGGAGGAGATCAGGGTGTGGCCTCGCGCGGTGGAGTAGGTGGCGTTCACGAAGTTGATCGCGTTGGTGACCCGGCTGGCGCAGCCGACATACTGGGGTGTCACCCCGGCGGTGCGACCGCCCTGCTTGACCTGGCCGCTTTCATCCAGCACCAGCACCGTTAAGCCCCCCGGAGCAGCCAACCCGGCCACCGCGAAATCGCGGACCGTCCGCATCGCGGCCGGCTGGTCCCAGGCCGCTCGCTCCAGCAGTCGCTGCATCTTATCCGGGGACACATCACCCGCATGCTGCGCCAGTGACCAGCAGTTCTTGTCCGGCAGATCGCTCATCAGCCCGTCGATGTACTTCCCGGCCTGCTGCACCGGCTCCCACCGTGTGAATGGGCCGCCGGAACGCCTCAAGCGTTCCGGCGGCACCTGCGCCTGCGACTGGTCAGGTCCTGCCGCCTGCGACCATCGCAGGCCGTCGTGCGTCAGCCATTACCGATGCACGTGCGACAGCGGCCCGGCATTGACCGGGAACTGCGCGGTGTTGAGCACCTGGATGCCCGCGTGCTGCTCACCGTTGAAGGGCGTCACGATCGGCGACGTCGCTCCAGGCTCGCAGCCCAGCTTGAACGGGGTGCCCGGGTTGTTGAACCACAGGCCCAGGTGGTACTGGTGGGTGGGACTGAATGTTGTCGTGCCGCCCAGCGACACCGAGAATGTCTCGACATCGAAGACGCCGCGCACCGTGGCGCTGCCATTGCCGTACCGGTCGACGTTGACGTCGGTCTGATACCAAGCGACGCCGAACGGCTTGGTCGGTTGCTGGATCACGAACAGGTCGAAGCCGGTCCGCGGCGGCATGCCGTGCACCCAGACTCGCATGGTGTCGTTGAGTGATCCGGGCGTGATGGTCACCCGTCCGCCGGCCCGAGGCAGGCAGGCAGCAATGTTGGGTGACGGCTTCAGCGCGAACGAGAATGGCCGCGAGCTCGAGCCATGAGGCGCGCTGGAACTTGCCGTTGCCCCGGTGAGACCCATGGCCAGGGCGACGACGCCTGCCGTGCCGGTGGTGCCCAGGATCGCGAAGGTCTGGGCCAGAACGCGCCATCTCGGGGATGCGGTGTATTTCATGATCGGGAATCTCCTGTCTCGGTGGCGGCCATTGAGGGCGCCGCTGGTAATGAGTTCCCGGGCCCGGGAATGTCAAGCAGGGGTACGGATCCCTACGCCCGCCGGTTCAGGTGGACCGGTGTACGATCCGAGCGATTGAGCCATGAAGCATCCGTCGACGGGAGTCCGGATGGCGTTCCCCGTACTGCCCGGCCGCAAATCCGAGCGGCGTCGACCCGCTAAGGGCGACCCTGGCTTGGGCCACGACGCCGACGACGTCCTCCTAGCCGAGCTGTACCGCCGATACCGGACCCCGCTCCTGTCGTTCGTGCTGCGGCTGACCGCCGGAGATCGACACCAGGCCGAGGACATCGTTCAGGAGACGATGCTGCGCGCCTGGCGTCAGGGCAACCGGCTCGATCCGGACGAGCGCTCAATCATGCCCTGGCTGGCCACGGTGGCCCGGCGTATCGTGATCGACGAGCAGCGCAAACGGAGCGCGCGGCCGACGGAGACTGGGGAGGCCATGCTGGACAAGGCGTCCGTCACCGACGGGACAGAGGATCTCTTGCGCGGCGTACTCGTAGCAGACGCATTACGGGCGCTTTCGCCCGCTCATCGGCAAGTGCTGAACGAGACCATCCTGAGCGACCGTACTGTAAATGAAGCGGCCGAAGTACTTGGGATACCGGTCGGGACGGTCAAGTCACGGGTCTACTACGCGATCCGGGCGCTGCGACTGGTCCTGGCTGAGCAGGGGGTGTCGGTATGACCATCCAGCACACCGACGTAGGTGCTTACGCGCTGGGCCTGCTTGAGCAGGAAGACCGGCAGGCATTCGAGGCACACCTGGCCGATTGCGAGTCGTGCGCCGCTGAGGTAGCCGAGTTCTCCCCGATGGCGGGGTTGCTATCGGGCATTGAGCCCGTCGAGGTGGGCCAGGATGTGCTCGACGAGACGGTGGTCGTTGACTTGTTCCGCCAGCGCGCTGGCGCGCGGCGGCATCGCTTCCGCCTGCAAGCCGCACTGGCTGCGGCGGCAGCCGTAGTACTGCTGGCCGGAGGCACGATCGCCGGAATCGCGGTCGTGCCGCATCAGGCCGCGCCGCTGGCCTTGACAGGTCAGCTGCATTCTGCCGCAGATGCCAGTACCGGCGTCGCAGGGACGATCGGACTGGTGGCCAAGGTATGGGGCACTCAGGTAACGCTTGACCTGGCGGGGGTGCGTGGACCGCTCGAGTGCGACCTGGTCGCCGTGTCCAAGACAGGTGAGCGGCGGGTCGTCACCGGATGGTTCGTGCCAAGTGCCGGGTACGGCGTTCCCGGCCACCCTGCCCACCTGGTCATCATCGGCGGCACGTCGATCCCCAAGCAGGAATTGTCGAGCTTCGAAGTCGACATCGTGCAGGGCAACACGCTGCTGACCATCCCGGTTTAGGTGCCGCGCGTCCTGTGCCGTCGGTTCTTGCCTAGTTCCTCGTATCCTTCAAATGTGCCGCTAAGCGTACCGGCAGCGGAGGTTCCACGGCTCGACGGCCAGGACAACGGACGTTTACGCGGGACCACAGGACCTTCGGCCCGTTGACCGCATCGCGCAGGCCAGTTCAAGGTGATAGAGGGGACTATTAACTCAACAGGTAGTGCACGGGAAAAGTCGGTCAGCAGCGACGCATCCGTCCGTTGGCGCAACCATGACAGCGGGAGGTGCCAGATGACGAATCTGGCCATGACACTCGTTCAGGCCACCGCCAGGGATCCAGAGCAGTACGCGGTCCGGATGGACGAGCAGGTGCTGTCCTACCGCGACCTCGACGAGATGAGTGCCCGGGCCGCTTCCTGGCTGCTCGGACGCGGCATCGGACCGGGCGATCGGGTCGGCTTGATGCTCCCCAACGTGCCCGAATTCGCCGTGCTCTACTACGGGATACTCCGGACGGGCGCGATCGTCGTCCCGATGAATCCGCTGCTCAAGGCCCGTGAGGTGGACTACTACCTGAGCGACTCGCAGACCGCGCTCGCCCTTGCCTGGCACGGCATCGCCGGCGAGGCAACCGAGGGCGCGCGGCGCGCGGGAACAGACATTGTGATCATCGACGCTGCGGAACTCGCCGCGACGCTCGACGGCTGCGCGCCCGCACCTGCCGTTGCGGACCGGGCGCCGTCCGACACCGCAGTCATCCTGTACACCTCTGGGACTACCGGACCGCCGAAGGGCGCCGAGCTAACCCATGACAACCTGCTGCACAATGTCGAGGTCACCAGCGGGACGCTGCTGTACCTGCGGCCCGATGACGTCATTTTCGGCGCGCTGCCGTTGTTCCATTCCTTCGGCCAGGTTGTCGGGATGGGATGCGCCATCGCCTCAGGCGCGTGCCTGACATTGCTGACCCGATTCGATCCAGGCCGCGCCTTGGAGATCATCAAGCGCGACCAGGTGACGGTTCTGCCCGGCGTCCCGACGATGTATGCCGCGATCCTGCACAACGCGGGCGGCAACGCGGGGGATGTGGCCAGCCTTCGCTTGTGCGTCTCCGGCGGCGCATCCATGCCGGTCGAGCTGATGCGCGCCTTCGAGAAGGCGTTCGACTGCATGATCCTCGAAGGCTACGGCCTGTCAGAGACCTCGCCGGTGGCGTCGTTCAACCACCCCGACCGGCCCCGCAAGCCGGGCACCATCGGCCAGCCAATTTCCGGCGTCGACATGCGCGTCCAGACCGACGACGGAGAGCCGCTGCCCTCCGACGTCGTCGGCGAGATCGCGATCCGCGGGCGCAATGTCATGAAGGGTTACTGGCGGCGCCCGGAGGAAACCGCAGAGGTGATGGCAGGCGGTTGGTTCCGCACCGGTGATCTGGGGCGCGTCGACGACGAAGGCTACTTCTCAATCGTCGATCGCAAGAAGGACATGATCATCCGTGGCGGGCTCAACGTCTATCCGCGCGAGGTCGAAGAGGTCCTGTACGAGCACCCGGCGGTCGCCGAGGCGGCCGTCATCGGTGTCACCGACGACATACTCGGCGAGGAGGTCGCCGCGGTCGTCACGCTCAAGCCGGGCGCGTCCGCCAGTCCGGAGGAATTGCGTGATCACGTGAAGGGTCAGCTGGCCGCCTACAAGTACCCGCGTTATGTGTGGATAACAGCCGAACTGCCGCATGGCGACACCGGGAAGATCCTCAAGCGTGCCATCGTGGTCCCGCCGCAGCCGTAGGTCCACGGGGAACCAGCAGGGTCGAAGGGCATCCTCGCCCGCCCGGCTGTCTCGGCTGAGTGACGCTGAAGCAGCCCCGGTCCGCGACCTGGCGGTCGTGACTCGATAGCGTTGTCAGCGCTATGCCACGACCGCGAATGACCCTGCTGGTGACCCTGACTGGCCGTGACAGGCCGGGTGTTACCTCCCGGCTGTTCTCCGAGCTGTCGGCTCATCAGCTGACAGTGCTCGACGTCGAGCAGGTGGTCATCCGGGGCCATCTCGTCCTGGGTGTGCTTCTGGCCTGTCCTGAGCCTCCTGACCTGACAGCCATCCACCGGCAGATCACCTCGCTCGCCGCCGATCTCGGCCTGGACGCCGAGATCACCATGGGCTCGGCCGAGCAAGTGCCGCGGCAGCGGGGACGGCTGCACGTGACTGTGCTCGGCAGCCCGCTGCTGCCCACCGTGATCGCCGCGATCGCCGGCCGGATCGCGGCCAGCGGCGCGAATATCGACCGGATCGGGCGCCTCGCGCACCGGCCGGTCACCTGCATCGAGTTCGAGGTCTCAGGTGCCGAACCTGAGGCGCTTCGAGCAGCTCTAGCCCGCGAGTCGGCCGGACTCGGCGCCGATATCGCAGTGCAGCGCGGCGGCCTGCACCGCAGGGCAATGCGCCTTGTCGTGATGGACGTGGACTCCACTTTGCTGCAGGACGAGGCCATCGACCTGCTGGCCGCCAGGGCAGGCTGCGCGGCCGAGGTGTCGGCCCTGACCGCCGCCGCAATGCGAGGAGAGATCGACTACGCCGAGTCGCTGCGGCAGCGGGTTGCGCTGCTAGCTGGGCTGGAGGCATCGGTCATGGCCGAGCTGCTCGAGAACCTTCAGCTCGCACCGGGCGCACGGACGCTGATCCGGACGCTCAAGCGGCTCGGCTACCGATGCGGCGTAGTCAGCGGCGGCTTCACCCAGGTCACTGACTGGCTGACCGCTGAGCTCGGCCTCGACTACGCTGCGGCGAATACGCTGGAGATCGCCGACGGCAGGTTGACCGGGCGGATCACCGGGGAGCTGATCGACCGGCCGGGTAAGGAGCGAATGCTGCGGCTGTTCGCGGCGCAGGCCGGCGTACCGCTCAGCCAGACGGTGGCTGTCGGCGACGGCGCTAACGACCTCGACATGATCGCCGCAGCTGGCCTGGGAATCGCCTTCAATGCCAAACCCGCCGTCAGGAGCGTCGCCGATACATCGGTCAGTGTGCCGCACCTGGATGCGATCTTGTATCTGCTCGGCATCTCCAGGGACGACGTCGAGGCGGCCGAAGCCGACGACTTGGCCATGGCAGCATCCTGGTCGGGTCCCTAGCCTGATGCCTGCGCTGGGTGACCCCAGGCGCAGTGCCGAGAACGGTTAGCTCACGGCGCCCCGGGCACCGAAGCCGCGACGACTTTCTTTTGCGCAACCCGACGAGCCATTCGCAGCATCGGGGGCTTGCCGGATAGCCCGGCACGAGCGTGACCAGAGCCGCCGGCCAAGCGCGCTGCGCGCAAAGCGCCGGGGGCGATA
>Ga0208044_1001381_pt1 | contig 13327 bp, 9 predicted proteins | sample Sb_taG_8_FD_187712 | JGI IMG/M metagenome (GOLD analysis project Ga0208044, IMG submission 187712) | Peat soil microbial communities from Weissenstadt, Germany - Sb_50d_c_BC metaG (SPAdes) (version 2) | ecosystem: Environmental > Terrestrial > Soil > Wetlands > Peat | place: Germany: Weissenstadt... | reverse complement strand
TTGCGCTAAGACGAACGGTATTGGGACTACACGCCGATCGAGAGACTCTGGTCGAAGGTCAAGGCGTACCTCCGCCGGGTCGCGGCGCGGAACAAGGATGCCGTCTACGATGCCTTGGGAGAGGCGCTCGAGAAGGTGACTCTCCAGGACATCATCGGCTGGTTCCAGCTCGCGGGGTTGTGCGCAACACATGTGTAAACCGCTCTAGGGTGTGTGGACAATATCTGGGCAAATTACATCAACTACTGAAGGAGGATCATGATAGAGGCAAGATCAGCACGTACTACAATCCTGGTGGATGGACCACATGCTCCGACACGGGTACCCGCCAGTATGTCCACAGCGATGTGTTTGTGCCGGGGGATGGCACCTCCCCTACTGCCTACGGATGTATTTTATATATCGATCTTAACTGACATTGGGGTTCAGGGAGGAACGGGTGCGCCAGGAGAAGCTGGCGCGATCCAGCGGGTGAAAGCCCCGCCCGGGCAAGGCGTAGCGAGCCGCCCGGTAGTCTCACCGCCAGAGGCGGTGGATTTGTTCTTGATTAAGCCTCAGCTTCTCGCTCACGTCGGCTCCACGGTTCCGTCGGTGCTACCGCCTTCCGGTCCCCGGCACAGGAGCGCCGGCCACCCCCACACCAAGCAGGAACGCCCCCGGGAAGAACAGGAAGACGGCGAGCGCCGCGGTGATGCCGAGCCCTCCGACGGCCATCGACCACAGGATCGCCGGATTCCACACGAGCCCCACGAAGCCCAGCAGCGCCGCGGTGGCCAGCGCCCCGCCCGCCAGTGTTGAGAGAAGGCGGGGGAGGATCGGCCCGCCTCGGTAAGCCAGGAACAGCAGGCTCAGCAACCCCTCGACGACGGCGAACAGCCCCCATTTGGCGAGCGAGGCCCCGCGGGTCGTCCGGGCCATCGTGTCGTTGAGGTGGCCCGGTTCGGTGTCCAGCAGGCGGAGGATGCCCCGGTTCTCGAGGACGTCGCAGAGCGCGGCCGCCGTGGCCGCCAGGGCGACCGCGACGGCGAGCCACCGGGCACCGGGCCACGGGCAACCGGCCAGGATGGCGCCCATCCCGAGGAAGTAGAGCCAGTAGGTGGCAATGCAGTACCAGTCCTCCCGGATCAACTGGCGCTGGACCGCGCGATTGTGGTCCCCCGTTGGGTCGCGGAGGATCGACCGGACCTCGTCGGCCGATCGGGCCAACTCGATGGCCAAGACCGGCGAATGGGTCCAGTGGAGGTGCGGCGGCAGCCGCGGCGGGGGGTCGAACGACTGGGTCCTCAGCACCCAGGCGTTGATTCCTATCCAGGCAAGGATCAGGGCGGCGACCCCCGTGACAATTCGTCTCATGGCGCGGATCCCAACTTCACCGGGATTTCCCCAAGGGGCGTTGACCTCGTGATCCGGGACCTCGCCCGGCCCTCCTGAACTCGCATTAGACAGGCGCCGCATTCCCGTGTCCAAGGAAAAACGGCGCGAGCCCTCTTTCGTAACTCGGGAGTTCGGGTCGATGTCAACCCCCATTCGGCGAGTCGAGCAGCCTGCGCCGGAACATCGTCAGGACCCGTTCGAGCGCCTCGCGGGTGGGGTGGCCCGGCTCATCGACGAGGGCCCTTGTCACGACCGAGTGGGCGTCGGGGGGAATGTGGAACGGGTTGCCGGGAGACGAGTCGATCTCGATCCCCTCGAAACCCGTACCGAACTCCGCCCGCAGGGTGGCAAAGCGTTCGGGCGGGCAAGCCCAGTCCCCGGTGAACCGGAGCCCCAGGATCGTGATCCCTTCCTGACACCGCGTTTTCGCGGCGGCGAGGTCTTCCGGAGAAACCCCCAGCGCGGCGCGGTGCGCGGCGGTGATGGGCAGGGGGAGCGACGGCTGGCTGAGCACCGGCGCCATGACCGAGGGATCGGCCATCAGCGCCAACGCGAACCCGCCGGTAGCGCACATCCCGATGACCCCCACGCCCGGCCCGCCACACCGCCGATGCACATCGCTGCAGAGGGCGCGCAGCCAGACGGTCACCGGGCTTGACCGCCGCTTCGCCAGGCAGGCGAACTCCCGGCTGAGACAGACCCGGGCGAACTGCGCCGCGCCGTAACCGGCGCTCTCGGGCTTGCCCGGCGTCCCGAACAGCACGGGCAAGACGGCGGTCATCCCTCGCTCGGCGACCCGCCGCCCGAACGCCGCCACCTGGGGCGTGATCCCCGGGACCTCGTGGATCACCACCACCCCGGGGCCGCTCCCGCAGGTATATGTGTCGCGGGTCTTACCGCCGTCGGTGAACGATCCTCGGACAAATCCCTCCATCGGCACCGCCTCGGCCATCGCTCCCTCCGAGAACCCTCAAGCCGGTGAGGTCAGACCGAGTTTCAAGTTAACTTGAAACTCGGTCTGACCTCATACCCCTGGACCCCATACCCCTGACCCCATACCCCTCGGACCCCATAGCCCTCGATTGTACCGTCCGCCATCTTACCAGACAGAGCGCCCGTTCGCGCCATGGGACGTATCGACCGCGGATGGGCGAGGGACCCATGATCCCAGTTTCAGCGTCCGACCGGTAGAGTCAAGATCGGCCCGGTGGCCTTCTGGGTGCCGAAGTCCAGCCTGCTGAGCTGGAGCACGAGAGCAAGCGTCGACTTGCTCGCCTGATCGCGGTCGTCGATGTAGTACCAGTAGCCTCGGTTCTTGATCGCGACATACGCCGTGGGCGGGGGCTTGTGACCCTTGCAGGCGTGGACCTCGAACAGGCCGCGGGTCAGTTCTCTCCCGTCCATGGGTTTTCCGTCGGCGTCCGACGTCGCCTTGACCAGGCCGCATTCCAGGTGCTCGCACGGCACCTCGACGCCGTTGGACAGGTAGAAGTAGACCTGGGAGGTCGACCGCGGCGTGATCCGCAACTCGGCGGAAGGCGGACGCGGATAAAGGAGCGGATCGGGAACGGTGCCGGGTGCGACGACGACGTCGTAATAGAGTTGACCCGGCCGGAGATTCATCAGACGGGTCATCTCTTCCATTTCCGGGCTGTCTATCGCCTCAGGGTTGACCCTGATCATCATCTTGTTTTGCTTGCGGATCAGGGTCCAGGTCGGCCCGTCGTCGCTGGGACGATACTCCATGCCTGCCTTGGCTGCTTCGACAACCGTGGCAGCCGTGACTGACGCCGCAGGAATCGGGCCGCTCAACTCGGTATCGCGGAGTTCGGTTCGAATCGAGGCCATCTCGTGGTCCTGCGCGTACTGGATGAGCTCGGCAAGCCTGCGGAACCGCTGGTAGTCCGAGATGACTCCCCGCGCCGGGCCGCTGGCCGTCACGGCGTTGGGCACTCCGTTGAGCCGCTCGACCCACAACCGGAAGATGACCGCGACCGGCCAGCTCGTCTCCGTCAGGAAAAGCAGGGTCTCCATCGGGACCGGCGTCAGGAAGCGCTGGATCGTCTCGCCGTTGTCACCCGGCACAAGCGTGATGGTGGGGCGATTGGCACCGCTGACGGAGAGGTCGGGCAGAATCGAGGTGAATGTCCGGAAGATGCCATTGCTGCCGGGATTGGGCGCGACGAAGAATGGCCGTGCCTCCGCGGCGCCCGCCAGCTCATACTGAGTGGCGATTGATGAAACGTTGAGCTCGATCGGGACCTCGCTATACCTCAGGTGCACAATGTTCCTCAGCAACTGCTCCTCATCGACCTGCCGGACCGATTCCTGGTACCGCCCGTGAGTCTTCTCCAGGACCCTTGGGCCAAAGGCGCACCCGGAAAACGATCCTGCCAGCACAAACCCGCAGACGATCAGCACGATGCGCCGGATGCACCCCCATTCAAACGTCAACATCGCATCGCCTCATCCGGGTTCACCTCGTCCGCGAGAGAAATCATGGCCTGTCGTCCTGGCCAGCCGACAGTTTCGCAACGGCTCTGGTTTTCCGTCATTCTGAAACGACGTTCGAGGTGGAGGGGAGAGTCGCGGGAACTGCCGGTCCATCGGCGGCTACCGGCGGCGGCGGCGATGCGGTGAAGCCTGGCGGCGGCGGCGATGCGGTGAAGCCTGGCGGCGGCGAATCCGGCGCGGCGGAGCCTGCCGGCGGCGCGGGCAGGGAGTCCCCGCCGCTTGAGATGGAGTTATCGGCGTGCTTCCTCGGACCGCCGAACTGGACGTTCAGCCCCACGACGATCGAATCCATCTGGGCATCGAGCTTGATCCGCTCACCCGGGATCTGAAGAACCGGGCCCGAGATCGAATTGCGGAACTGATGGGTCCAGGCCAGCGACAGGACGATGTCGTCGGTGAGCTTGTACGAGGCACCAATCGCCAGCATTTGCGTCATGAATCCGGGCGCCTGGATGTTGAACAGCGTGTCCGTCCCCTTGATCGGGTTGGTGTTGTAGAGGTAGCCTGACCGCAAGGTCAGCCGGTCAGTTGCCTGGTACTGGCCGCCGATCGCCACGGCAAAGACACTGCTCCAGCCCAGGCCGCCATCGATCGGCTTGGTGCCGTACAAACTGGTGTTCTTGTAGTCGAAGTAACGGAGATCGACGTCGATCAGAGCCCGCTCGAAGCCTTTGTAGGCGATGCCCCAGGAGATGATCTCGGGCACCTGCGCCTGGATACCGATCCGTCGCGCGGCCAGGTCCGGGTACGAGGAATTGAACCCGTACCGTTCCTGCCAGATCGGGCTTTTGTACGAGAAGCCCAGGTTCCAGTTCTCGCTGAGGTTGTAGAGCAGGCCGATCTGAAACCCGGCTCCCCAGAACGGCCGCGCGTTGGTTGCGGAGGGGAACGTCGGCAGGCCGTACGCGTCCTTCGGACCCGGAGCGAAGAAGGCCGGATTGAAGGCCGTCGGGCCGGTCACGATCATCGGTCCACCGCCGATGGCCAGCCGGTCTGTCACTTGTTGTGACCCCGTTAGCATGATTGCAAGAAATGATGTGCTCGAGTAGATCGGTCCGACCCCGAAGTAATTCGGAGCCTGCCGTGGCGTCAGGATCGGGGTCGTGTAGCTGCCGGCATAATTGACGCCTCCACCCACCAGCCCGAACACGCCGATTCCGAAAGTGGTCTTGGAATCGTCGCTGAGGCGGAAGGAAACGCCCGTGGCAAGGTTCGAGGCGACGCCGCTGTCGCTGCGGGCCACGCCGTACCGATTGGTCGGGGGAAACACGCCGTCGATCGCTCCCGCCGGCAGGCTCGAGGTCATGTGGAAGCTCGGGATGAGCAACTGAGAGCCGAGCAGGAACTCGTTGCGCGGTAAACCGCTGATGATCGCCGGGTTCCAGTAGCTGCCGCCAAAATCGACCGGGGCCGCAACCGAAGCTCCCGCCATCGAGCTATTGATCGGCCCGGCCGTGGGCGCGATGATCCCCTGCGCGAACGAGGTCGTCGCGACCGTCAGGACCGCTAGGGCGGCGATGAGAAAGCGAGGCATCGTCGTCCTCCGAGAGATTGGATGTGCCGAACGCCAGGAAACTGGCTCGACCCGAGATGTGACCAGCGCGAGCGGCCCTCGGCGGCTCCGCGAGTGCGCCAGGATCTTTATCGGCGAGATGCGCCGATTCGATCACTTCAACCGCTACAATCCGCACAAGTTTTCACGACCCGGTGCTCCCGGCCAGCCCGCGATGGACCGAGGAGCCGCGAGCAGGCCCGCCGGCCAGAGAAAGTCCCGTGCCTGTCTTTGGTGCTGTATCGCCGAGCTGAAATTCATTACAATTTGGCACCGGGTCGCCGTCTTATCGTTGCGACGAAACAAACGCAGTATGTTCATGAACGACCCTGCACAGAATTTCGGGCTGGGTCTGAGGCTTCGAGGAGAGCGCGATGACGAGGAACAAGCGATTTTACGACCTGCTCGCGATTCTTGTCGCGACGGCTGCACTCGAGCTCGGGGCGAGTCAGGTCCATGCCATGGGCTATGGCTATGGCATCATGGGGGGATTCAACTACGTGCCGTCGCCGGGCGATTTCCTCAATCAGCATTCGCTGCTCAACGCCGGTCGCGCCGGAGCGCCGGTTTCCAACAACGTCTATGCCAACAATCCCAACGCCTACATCCACCGGATTCGAGATAGTGGATTCGTTCCACACGCCGGCATCGTGGATCGTCGGTCGCCGGGCTACCAGGCGAGCCGCTGGCGGCCTCAAAGCTTGGGTCAGACGAGCAACAATCAGCCCCAGCCGGCGGCATCAAGTGCAACTGCAACCGCAAATGCAGCCGCGCGCCGGCCGGTGGTCCCGATCGGGAGCTTCTTCGACGCGTCGCGGATGCTCGTCTGGCCGAGCGATTCACCCGTCGAAGGCGACCTGATCACGAAGCGAGACACTTCGGATCAAGCTTGCCTGGTTGTCTCGGACCTGGTCGACAAGCACAGGTCAGCCCCGATCACGACCGTGACGTATGCACGTCAAAGACTGCTCGAGTACGGTCAACCCGCGCTGCAGTTCATTCGAAGCCATACGACCCCGCGGATCGCGGAGAACTTCCACCAGTTCATGCTGTCGCTCTACGACGCACTCGCGGCCGCAGCCAATCCAACCGAGCTCGCCTCGGCCGCGAATCCCACGCCTTGATCTTGCGCCCTCCCGCGACCAGCTCACTGGCCCAGCAGCCGGGAGACGACCGGTTCGAGGTTTCTGCGCGACAGGTCGATCTGAACCACCGACCCGTCGCGGCCGATCAGGACATTGGCCGGGATATCCGAGATTCCATAAGCCTTGGCGTAGTCGCGATCTCCTGAGCCGTTCACCAGGGTGGGCCAGGTGATGTTGTAGTCGAGCAAGAACCGGCGGATATTGGGCAGGACCGTTTCCAGCTTCTGGCCGCTTCCTTCGTGGGCATCGAGGTTGATACCCACGACGCGCAGGCCGCGTTTGTGATTGGCATCCCGGACCTGCTCGAGCCATGAGATCTGGGCGGCACTGGGCAGGTTCCAGCTTGCCCAGAAGACGACCAGGACGACTTTTCCTTTTTCCTCCGCGAGGTTGAACACCTTGCCATCGAGGTCCGTTCCCTGGATCGGAGGAGCCGGCTTGCCCACCAGCTCGATCCGTTTCAGACGGCTTGCGAGGAAGTCCTTGACGGCAGGACTGTAGGACTGTTCGAGGACGAGCCGGAACGCCTCACGGGCGATCGCGAACTGGTTCCCTTCGACCAGGCGCTGATAGTAGGCTTCGCAAATTCCGATGACCTCGGCGGGGGCCAGGGCTGCCCGAGCTTCAGTCGCCTGTTTTTCCTGAGTGCTCTCAGCAATGGCCCGGCGCAGGCTTTGCAGCGACTGTTCAAAGGCCCCGCGCTCGACCTCGGCGATGATCTTGACCAGGTGAGCCAGAGCATCGGTCGTGGGCGACGGAGTCCCTTGCTCGACGACCTTGACGGCGGCAGCCTCGGCCTCGCGGAAAAGGTCACCGGCAATCGCCAGGCGGAAGAGCCGCTCGTAAGTGGCCGCGGCCAGGGCGGGCTGCTGCCGTGCAGCGAGCCGGGTAAGCTGTTCGATCCGGCGCTTTTCCAGATGGAGGAGTTGCCGGTCGTACTCATCGTCGATCGCCTGCACAGTCTCTTCGGCCCCGGCCGAGCCGGCAACCTTGGTCGCCGGCTTGGCCTTGTCTTGATCCGCGTCCTGCCCCGGAGCCACTGGCGGCAGGGTCAGAGAGGCGATTGCCACCAGGAGTATTCCCAACTTGCCAGCGAAACAATGCCATCTCATCTTGGTCCATTCTCCAGAAAGCGAGTGTGTTCCTATTCATCGAACGGGCGCCATGCGAACGTCACGGATGTCTGATGTTTCAGCCGGGGGTCTGAAAGCATCAATCGACCCGATGCAGGACGAAGGCCTCTGCCGCGGATCGACGCGTCAGGTCACAAATTGTGCCATCTTGGCCGATGGAGCGGTAGGCAGTAGCTCACCCGAAAGATCACACAACTCCCCCGCGGAACGCTGCTCATTCGAGAAGTCCTTCAGGTTTCACCATGACGAGTTCGCCCTGCGTTGCCGATATGATGACCACACAAGAAATCCACACGGGGTGCATTACTGCACGCAGTCGTAGCCTTTCCCGATCTCGGAATCTCGCGCTGGGGCGCGAACTTCACTGTGATAAATCCCAAGGATCTGTAAACTGATCGTTGATCATTTCTGGCTGGTTTGCGGCCACGAACGTATGGATGACCCGTCAAACGGCTCAAGACCAGCAGCCAATCAGGGTCGCATTTGGTTTGACTGCCAGGGGCCACGTAAGATTTTTCAACGGAAGCTCCTGCAGGAAAACACGTTGTGGTAACTTCCTTGGCGGAGCGTGCCTGGCCCCCTCTCTGGGGCGTTGCAAACTGTGACGGCCGTCGCTTGGGTTCAGTTCCCTTGTGCGGGATGGGTTCTCGCACGTTGGCTTGGATCGGGCTTGAGTATCCCAAAGCCGGGGTTGAAGTGCATGCGAGCACGCCTACAATGGCCGCTTCCCTGGGCATTCACGCTCGGACTGTGGGGCTTACTGGCCGCGCCATGTCCGGTCGCCCTATCGCAGGACCAACCGCCGGCAACGCCTGTCGCACCAGAGGCATCGGTGCCTGGGGGCCCGTCGACTTCGACGCAACCCGCACCGACACAGCCAACCGTGGCGGAACTCGCCGAGCGGCTGCGGGCGATGGAAGAAAAGAACAGGCAGCTCGCCGAGCAACTGGAGGCGAGCAACAGGGCGCATGACGAGGAGATGAAGCAGCTCCTCAAGAGATTCGATGATCTGTCGGAACGATCGAGCTACCCGAAGGAGGGCGCAGGTCGGAACAGCGGCAACGTCGGCGGACCGACGCGGCCCAGGAACGGCGCCACGTCGTCCGGCCTCGACACTCCCGTGCCGGATTATACTGAGGGGCAGCTCCCCCCCTTCTCACCGCCTCCAGGATACCCGCCCTCGAAAATCCCCCGCTCCGAGAGGTTGCCACTGAATGGCACCTTTGGCCCAGGATTCCAGTTTGAGACCGAGGACGAGGAGTTCCAGCTCCGGATTCACTACGAGTCCCAGATCGAAGCCCGGATCTGGGCACGCGCCGACCAGGAGCCAGCCAATAGTGGCATCTTTTTACCCCGCCAGCGAATCTTCTTCACCGGCAACATCACCAAGCCGATCGAGTACGAACTCGCGATCAACAGGGGGTCAGGGGGCAGCATCAACGTGCTGAACGCCTTCATCAATGTGCACTTCGACGACCGTTTCGAGCTCCGCATTGGCCGCTTCTTCACGCCGCTTACTTACGACCAGTATGCGATCTCGAATTACTGGCTGCCCACTCCCGAGCGATCAGTATTTACAACCAACGTCGGCCTGGGCCGCCAGTTCGGCGGGATGGCCTGGGGCTACCTTTTCGACAAGCGGCTCGACTACGCAGCCGGAGTCTTCAACGGGTCGCGCAACTCGTTCGAGAGTCTCAACAACGCTCTAGATTTTGTCGCGTACCTCAACACGAGGCCGTTCCAGCAGTCGGAGTCGCTGCCGTTCGCCAAATTCCTGAACTTCGGTACGTCAGCCGCGTTCGGCCACCAGGACCAGTCGCCCGTGCCCGTGTCGTTCCGCATCGGCGGGGCCTCTCCGAATGCCGACGTCCCCGGGGCTGGCACGACGCCATTCCTGATCCTAAACCCCGACGTGATCGAGCGCGGCGACCGGTTCCTAGGGTCCGTCCACGCGGCCTATTTTTACAAGGGCCTGTCGCTGATCGGAGAGTGGCAGTACGGCTTCGGCAGCTACGCGTCCGCGTCTCATCCGTCGCCGGCTCAGGTGCCTTTTTCGGGCTTTTACGTCACTGGCAGCTACTTCATAACCGGCGAGCACGTCGCGCAGCGGACACGAGTCTATCCGCGTCGACCTCTCATCCCGACCAACAAAGGCGATCGTCGCGGTCCGGGCGCCTGGGAAGTCGTGAGCCGCGTCAGCGAGCTGCGCCTTGGCCAGCAGATCTTCACCTCCGGGTTCGCTGACCCGAACCTCTGGTCCAATCAGGCCATCACTACCGAGCTCGGTGTGAACTGGTACTGGAACGAATATGTCAAGCTTTATATGTTCTGGCTGCACGGCGATTTCGCCGAGCCGGTCCTGTACCGCCCAGGCGGCTTGCAAAAGACCGCCGATATGTTCTGGCTGAGATTCCAGCTCTACTTCTGATGCGGTTGCTTCTTGGACGGATGGACTTGTGGCACGGCCAGGCCCGCCAGCAGTGATGCTGACGTGGCCGGTCGCCCCTTCCCAGAGAACTCGATCACTGAGGCCGGTCGCCGGCCGGTGTCGGCTTGGGTGCCTTCTTGTGGAGATCGTTATCACTCATCACGGCAAAGAAATCTTCGGCCTCTGTGCCGCTGGTTTTGGGAGCCGCCGAGGTTGCCAGGGCCGGAGCGATCTCGTTACGCAGTTGCACGAGCTTGGGATAGAGGGTGCTGTAGATCTGCCGTTGCTGGGGCGTGGACGCAACGCCGAAGCGAAGATTAAAGGCGGTCATGAAGTTGAGGAGCTCGCCCAGGGTCGCGTCGGGGCGATTCTCGACCCCGGAGAGGATGACATCAATGGCCGGTGTCTTGAGCATGGCGGCAAGACCGTGAAGGCCCTTCAAGAAGCGGTCGGCCTCGTTGCGTCCGCGGCTGTTCCTGGGCAAGAGCCTGGCCGCCTTCTCCTCAGCCGCGTAGATCACGGCGATTAGCTTCTCGACGGTCGCGGGGTCAGGGTCCTTGCCGTCGGCAATCTGTTCGGTAATCTGCTGATCGAGCGCCTTGAGGGCTTCACGATCGGCCTCGAACTCGGGCGTGAGCAGGGATGCCGGCAGAGGTCCCTTGGTGAGCTGGCGGATGCTGAAGGTGATCGCGGCGGAGGCGTACCGGAACGGGATCTGACGGATGTTCTCGCCGCCGACCTTGACCTTCGCTCCCTGCAGAGCCTTGGCGTAGACCCTGGGATCGTCGATCTCGTCAAGGGCGGTATTCAGCGCATCGCCGCGGTGAATGTCGCTCGGGTCGGGGTTGTCGCGCAGCCGCTTCTGTCTTTCGCCGGTCAGCCTGGTGTTCCTCTCCCGGGCGTTGACCTGCCGTTGCTCGCGGAGACGGTTGGAGTTCATCTGCGATTCATGCACAAACTGGTTCCAGCGCATGACGGTGTCGGTGTCGATCGAACGGGCTTCGGCTGTCTGCCTTTCATAGAAGCCCAGGCTTTGTGCGTAGAGCCCCATGCCTCTTGCAATATCTCCCTCGGCTGTGCCAACTCCCCAGCCGCCCCAGCAGAATCCGCCGAAGCCCCCGGGGAAACCCCACTGCCCCCGGGCCATGCCGCCTTGCACCGCCCAGAGTGCGCACACCAAGGCGACCGCCAACCGAGATAGCCGATTCATGATTTTTCCCCAAACATAGGTTTGAGAAACGCGCAATGCGCCGTTGATTTGATTTGGGTCTAGCAGAAGACCGCGGCAGCCTCGCAACAAGGGGGCGACACAGGGTTCTTCGTCGCCCGTCATGCCGTTTACATCTTCCAAGGGAGCTAAGAACCTCACGGCAGAGCGTCTCCAGGAGTCAAACGTGGGGCTCGCAGGTACTCACCGACCATGAAGTCGACTGCCTTGGCACTTCGCGATGGCGTGTTATTCTATTGCAACAACGAGGCAGTTTACAATGATGATCCAGACCATGGCTGTCCTCGTGTGTGCTTCCCCTTTCTCGAGAGAACTCAAATGGAAAAACTCCAGTTCGGCCTCACGCCGGCCCAGTCGCTGGCGACCCTCAAGCAGGGCAACGATCGCCTCGTGAACAATTTGAAGGCTAATCACTCGTCCCGCCGTGAGTTCATGCGGCTCTCCGGGCTGGCGGTCGGCGCGACCGCGCTCGCCCTCCCCGCGACCGGATCGGCCGCCGGCTTCCCGGCCCAGGCCCGCGATCCGGACTCCGTGCTCGCCCGGCTGATTGAAGGCAACAAACGGTTCGTCAGCGGGCAGCTCGCCCACCCCGGGCGAAGGCCGGAAGACTTCGCGCCGCTGGCGGAGGGGCAGGCTCCGCTGGCCATCATTGTCGGGTGTGCGGATTCGCGAGTGTCGCCCGAGGTGGTCTTCGATCAGGGGGTTGGCGACCTGTTCGTGGTCCGCGTGGCGGGGAACGTCGTCACCGGTGCGGGCCCCTTCATCAAGGGGAGCATCGAGTTCGCCGTCGCCGAGCTGGGTGCCCGGCTCATCTTGGTGCTGGGCCACGAGGCCTGCGGAGCGGTCAAGGCCGCCGTTGCTCACATCGACGCCAATGACACTCTGCCCGGAGCCATCCGCGACCTGGTCGAGGTCATCAGGCCGGCCGCCGCCGCAGTGCGAGGCAAGCCTGGCGACAAGCTCGAAAACGCCATCAAGGCCAACGTGGCGATGGGCGTTGAGCGGCTCAAGGGCCTGGACCCGATCCTCGCGGGGCTGGTCAAGAAGGGGGATGTGAAGGTCGTCGGCGCTGTTTACAAGCTACACACCGGCGTTGTCGAGTTGCTCGACTGACTCTCGGGTGACATCAGGAGATCGTCGCCGGACAGGCCGTCCCCGGTTGCCCCGGTCCATCGGAGGATCGATACGGGCAAAGTCGCCGGGGACGCTTTACCGATCCCGGGGGCCCCCGCTTTTCGCTAAGCTGCCTCGAGGAAAGAGCCTTCGAAGAACAGGCCGCAACGCCTTGAGCCAGCGGCGGTCGAGGAGGTCGAAGAATTGAGGAATGGAGATCCGGCTCCTGTTCCGTGAAATTTACGCGAGTTTGCGTCTCACCCGTTGACTTCCTCCTTTCCCTAGCTTATAAAAATTCTCGACTCACATGAAGAGAAAGTAATTTTGTTAATGGATCTTAATGATCCATCGAATACCTCTCCTGACTTGGTATCACCATAGAATATGCTCTCGATATCGGACGCACCCGTTCCCGAGCCGCTTCGATCTGTACTGCGGGGTGTTGGGCAAGTATTCTTCCAGGAGAACGCCCTGACGGGCGGCTGTTTCCTGGTGGGGATCGCGGTGAGCTCGCCCCTCATGGCCGTGGGCGGGGCCGTGGGTGCGATCATCGGCACGGCGGTGGCCCGGCTGCTCAAGTTCGACGAGTCCGAGGTAACCGCCGGGATTTACGGGTTCAACTCCACGCTGGTCGGGGTCGCCACGCTGTTCTTCTTCCGGCCGGGGGTGATGAGCAGCCTCTTGCTGGTCGCCGGTTGCGTCTTGGCGACGGTGCTGACCTGGCTGGCTCGGAAGCACGTGCCGTTTCCGACATATACCGCTCCGTTCATCGTCACGACGTGGGTCCTGTTTTTCCTGGGGAAGGCCCTTCCCGTGTCCCCGGTTGAGCCTGGGGGGCCG
>Ga0208044_1001379_pt1 | contig 13354 bp, 12 predicted proteins | sample Sb_taG_8_FD_187712 | JGI IMG/M metagenome (GOLD analysis project Ga0208044, IMG submission 187712) | Peat soil microbial communities from Weissenstadt, Germany - Sb_50d_c_BC metaG (SPAdes) (version 2) | ecosystem: Environmental > Terrestrial > Soil > Wetlands > Peat | place: Germany... | reverse complement strand
TGAACGAAGCCCGCGAGCCCGGATGGCGAAGCTGAGGGTCGCCGGTCTGCTTGATCGCCGGCCCCGCTGATCCATCCGCGCAGTACGGCGTCGCGCAATTCTTTTTCATCATCGCGCCGGGCACCGACCTGCCTGGAGACAAGACGGTCGAGCACTTTCTTCGGGTCGGACGGTCGGTGCTCTTCCAGTTCGCGCCCGAAGATGGCCGCCTGAACCGTCTCGAGCGATATCTTCTCTTTCGGACCCATGGCGAGGAGCTTTCTGGTTAGCTCGACCTTCACACTCTTGAGATCGGGGTAGTCGCCCAGGGGCAGGCCGAACTTCTGCCTGAGCACGGCCGCCTTCAATCCAGCGATACTGGAGAGAGCCTGGCCCGGCGCCGGCAGCCCCAACGATCGAGCCAGCAGCAGCGACTTCTTCAGAGCGGCCCATGTTGGCTTGGGTTTGGCGGGAAGCTGGCTCACGTTCAGGAACGCGAGGACGGTCTGCCGGCCCTCGGGAGTCAAGAGGACGGCAGGCACGGCATTCTTTTTCTTGGCCGGTGGACGCGCGACGAGCCCTCTGGTCGTCAGCTTGATCAGAGTCCGGTCCAGGACTTCGGTCAGGACATTCCCTGACCAGCGATGTTCCAGCAAGGACTCGAGATCTTTCCTGATCCTGACCGGGCTATCGCCTTTCTCACCGACAGGCAGGAGCCGCGTCAGGACTAGCAAGTCGAGGGGGGAGAGGTCCGGTTCTTCGTTCATCGATGGTTCCTCAATCATCTGTGTGCCTGTTGCCGGCAGAACACGACCGCCGCCAGAATCGTATCGAGCACCTCTTCCAGCCGGCAAACGATATCTTCGGCCAGCACGCGGACCACCAGGCATCCCGCAGCAACGCCTTGACGCGAGATTCCGGGGCCTGCTCGAGGCAGGCGTTCCAGGCAGCCGGCTCGACGATCAGAGCCAGCGACAGCGAGGGTTGTGCGATGGCAAGCTCTGTCGACAGCCGCGCGACTGCGCAGAGCCGGGTGAACCACTCAGGGTCGTCAGCGTCCCCCCGGCAGATCAAGGCCAGGACAGGTTGCCGCTCTTGCAGAATCAAAGCGCCCAGGGCAACGAGCACGCGGACCCACGGTCGGGGATATTCTGCGAGGTTGGCATCAAGGCCCGCCGGCAGCCCATCCCCCATCAGTGCTCCGTCCATCGTTCGACAGAGCAGCCATCGGCAGGCCGTTTCGACTCCCGTCGCCGACGATGACGGCAAGGCGCTCTCCAGGAACATCGCCAGCTCGACAGAGCTCCTGGCGCGGAGGGATCGGCCAAGCTCTCGAGCCGGGCAGTCCAGTCGTCGCGACAGCCATAGCGTCGCCTCGTCAAACAGGTCGCGATCGGCAACGAGCCGGTCGATCCATGCCTTGACCACTGCCTCAAAGCCCTGGTGATCCGGCTCGAACACGGCGAGGAGTCGATGATCGTGCAAAGCCCAGTCACGAAGGCAAGAAATACCCAGTCCGAGAGGTCCAGCAAGAACCGAGACCGTCGGCAGACCAATGTGCCGCCGCTGCTCATGAAGGGCCAACCAGCGGGCGATGATCGAGCCAGCAGCCTCTATCGATGATGCCAGCATCCTTGATCTCCGGCCGGCCGGGACGTCATCCTCGGGCCAGCACAGCCGAGCCACGCTCGCGGCTCGTCCAGGGACGAAGAACCGCCTCAGCGAACGTGATGGCGGCGGACGATGCCATTATCCCCGACTACTGAGCCCCTGTCCATGAGCAAGGAATCAGGTCGGCAGGGCCCGGAACGCTCCATGAAAAAGAATCAATCTCCGCCAATCCTCGGGCGTTTTCAGGCCGTTTTCCGTGAACCTTTCCCCTGAGTGCGAGGAAGCCCCTTGAGAGGAAAGGCGGGGAAAGCTAGCTTGGCAACCAGCCTCGCACGTGCGATGCGCAGACAATCAAGACGCCATCAACCTAGGGGAGAAATGACATGTCGATCAAGAAAGGCGCGACCGCGCTGGCGGTCGGTTCCTTGGTCTGCATCGCCCTCTCGGGCCTCCGCAGTCCGGCGGTCGCCCGCCAAGAAGAAAAGCAGGCGCATACCAAGGCCGCACCGATTAGCAAGGCCGTCGCGATCCTCTTGCACACCAAGGCGAGCAAGGTGGAGGGGCGCGTCACCTTCACGCAGACCGACGGAACAATGCACGTCCATGCCGAAATCTCCGGCCTGGCTCCCGGCGATCACGGCTTCCACATCCACGAGTTCGGCGTATGGTCGGAGGACGGCCTGGCAGCGGGTGGCCATTACAACCCGACCCACGAAAAGCATGCTGGGATCGACACGCCCAAGCGCCATATTGGTGATCTGGGCAACATCACGGCCAACGAGAACGGCAACGCCACCGTCGATCTCGATGATCCTAGCCTGACTTTCCACGGCCCCACGTCGATCATCGGCCGCGGCCTGGTCGTTCACGAGAAAGCTGACGACTTCAAGACGCAGCCGACCGGCAACGCCGGCGGGCGTGTCGCCGTCGGTGTCATCGGTGTGGCCAAGCCCTGAGCGGCAGCGAATAACCAGGTGCAGCGACCGGATTCCGGGGCGGCTCTACCCACCATTCAGCCTGGCACCGGAATCCGGCTCTGTCGTCAGTTCGACTCTCACTGCTAGCGCCATCGGCTGCCCTGGCGCAGCCAGGCAATGACATGGTCGCCCACGGCGAACAGGCCGAAGCCCATGATCCCTAACGCCATCGTCCCCACCATCACGGCCAGCGTCAGCCCGAAGGCCATCAGAACAGCCAGTAAGAGCGGGCCGACCATCGGGTCGAGAAGCAGCCCCACCCAGAGGGCGAGCAGGACCAGCGAAACGACCCAGATCCGCACCTGAAACCGCCGGGACCGCTGTCTTCCCTCCTGATCGTGCCAGGAACCGCCCGAGGTCAAATCATGCTCGGACTTACGCCCAACGACCTGACGGGGAGAAAAGTCCGGGTCATGCCGGAGATCGGGAAAGGCGCTTGCGGATTCTTGGTCCATTGCCGGGCCGCCTCAAAAGTATGACCGAAACAGGTTTGCAACGGCTTTCCAGCCTGATGCTCCGGCCGGTTCCCGGCCGGCGCTGGCGTCAATCCAGGAGAAACCTGGGCGGATCGGCATCCTCGTGCCGGATCTCATCGACGGGCTCTTTTTTGCCCCATCCCGCATAAAGCCGATTGGGTGCGTTGAAGACCAGGCCGGGGATTTCTCCCACGTTGCGATAAGCATGGACGACGCCGGGAGGAATCCAGACCGAAGTCGGATTGGAGGCACCCACGGTGATGACCGTGCGCTGCCCCCGGGTCTTGCTGTCCGGGCGGGAATCCCACAGGTAGAGCCGAAAATCCGAAGGGCCGATGAACGCGAAGCCGTCTGTCTGGTCAACATGCTCGTGGGGGCCCCGCGCCACCCCAGGCAAGGTGGAGGAGACATACATCATCGTGGGCCAGCGATCCTTGTCCAGTTCGTCGTGCCGGAAGGTCTCGACGAGCCAGCCCCGTTGATCGTGGAAGAACTTGAGCGCACGAATCACCACCCCCTCGACCTCCCCATCCACGTATTTTAAACCCTGTTCAAGCTCAGCCACCAATGACCTCCTCAATTCCTTGGAATCACGGATGCTCTTAGAAAATCTTCCTACGAGAAGCCATGTGGGACCCTGAATTTGCCAGGGCCATCGGTGCAAACGTACCTCGAGACGAGCATCCTAAGCGAACCATACGGCAATGGTAAACTCTGTATTTGTAAACCAACATACGGGACGTCGGGAGATCACTCGGGCAAGATCAGCGACAACAAGAGAGGGCTGCGCGGTGGACGACTCCCTGCATCCGGCGGCATCGCTAAAGGGACTCTCCAGAGTTGATATGGCCTGCACGCGAATTGACACTCGCAGAAGACATGCCTAAACTAGGTCAGTGGTGCCAAAAGCTTACGCAATCGCCGACGTCGAACGACCCGGAGAGTAGTGAGTGGTTCAAAAGGCATGGGGTGGCCGTTTCGCTGCCGGAACCGACCGCCGAGTGGAACAGTTCACGGAATCCATCTCCTTTGATCGTCGTCTCTTCAAGCACGACATCCAAGGGTCTGCCGCGCACGCTCGGATGCTCTCACGGGTCGGCCTGCTGACTCCCGAGGAATGCCAGCAAATTGTGCTCGGATTGTCGGAAATCCAGGCTGAGATAGAAAGAGAGGATTTTCCGTTTGTTCTCGAGCGCGAAGATGTCCACATGCACATCGAAGCGGCATTGATCGAGAAGCTGGGGGACGTCGGCCGCAAATTGCACACGGCGCGAAGCCGCAACGACCAGGTGGCCACCGACCTCAAGCTCTGGGCCCGTGACGCGCTGGACCGGATCGACGCGAGGCTTGTCGATCTTCAGCGTGCTCTCTGCGCCGCGGCGGAGCGGCATCGCGGGCTGATCATTCCCGGCTACACCCACTTGCAACGCGCTCAACCCGTGCTGGCCGCGCACTATTTTCTGGCATACCTGGAGAAGCTCGAGCGCGATCGAGGCCGCCTTGCCGATTGCCGCAAACGTATGAATGTTCTGCCTTTAGGCGCGGCTGCCCTGGCTGGCACCAGCCTGCCGATCGACCGCGATTTCGTGGCCCGCGAGCTGGGGTTCGAGACAGTGGGGGCCAATAGTCTGGATGCTTCCAGCGACCGTGATTTCGCGCTCGAGGCGGTCTTCGTTCTCGCCTTGATCGCCGAGCATCTGGCTGGCTGGGCCGAGGAGTGGATTCTCTGGAGCACACAGGAGTTTGGCTTCCTGGCGCTGCCGGATGCGATTTGCACCGGCAGCAGCATCATGCCGCAGAAGAAGAACCCGGATGTCCTGGAACTGATCCGGGGACGGGCGGCACGCGTCATCGGCGCGCTCACCACCCTCATGATTCTGGTCAAGGGATTGCCGCTGGCCTACAACCGCGACCTGCAAGAAGACAAGGAGCCCGTCTTTGACGCCTTCGATACCGTCGCAGCCTGCCTTGAGCTGGCCGCTGTTGTCGTCGAGGGCGCAAGCCTCCGCGCCGATCGCATTGCCGAGCGCCTCGACGAGGGCTTCCTGGACGCCACAACCTTGATGGAATTCTTGATCCAGCAAGAGGTTCCGCAACGCACAGCGCACGCCGTGATCGGCCGGCTGGTGGGCCAGTGCGAGAGCCGGGGGTTCAAGCGACTGGCCGACCTCAGCGATTCGGATCTCCTTGCCGCCCACCCCTCGCTTGGCCCGGGGACCCGGGAGCGACTGGGCGTTGCCAACGCGGTCCAGGCGTTCCAGTCGTACGGCTCGACGGCGCCCGAGCAAGTCGAAACACAGTTGCAGCAGTGGAAGAACAAGCTCGGACTCTGATCTTTCCCCGGAGGAATCTGCATGGCCACAGTGACACAGCCGGTTCCCGCGATCGAGACCTCAAGTCCAGCTAAGGAGGAGGCTTCTGGTTCTCTGCTCGACTTCCGCCACCGGATCACGGTTGAGGAATATCACCACATGGCCGAGGCGGGCGTCTTCGGGCCGGAGCCTCGGCTGGAGCTTCTCGAGGGTGTGCTCATCGACAAGATGAGAAAGAATCCACCGCACGTCCTGGCGACAAACCTGCTGGGCGACCTTTTTCATCATCTGCTGCCCCGCGGATCGGGATACTGCATTTCGATGGGTAATCCAGTCACGATCGAGGATCGGGACGGTGAACCCGAACCGGACGCCATGATCCTGCGGGGAAACCTCCGTGACTATACGGGTCGAAGACGTACCCCGGCCGATGTGGCATTGGTCATCGAAGTTGCAAGCACAAGCTACGCCTTCGACCGCTCCAGCAAATGGGTTACCTACGCCGGGGCACGCGTGCCGATCTACTGGATTGTGGACCTCGGTCGACGACGGCTGGAGATCCACTCCGAACCGGCCGGGCAAGGTGAGACCGCGTATTACGGGCTCACACAGATCCTCGGCCAGGACGATGAAGTCGCTCTTGTCCTCGACGGCCGTGAAATCGCCCGCTTTGCCGTCCGCGAAATCTTGCCGTGAAGGCTGACCTCCAGACCTTCTTGATTGCTTGCTCCTTGTCACGACCAAACCGAAGCCAAGACCATCCAACCCCGAGATCTCATGGAACCCTTTCCGTACCGCGACCGGCAGCTTTATTGCGAAGACGTCCCGGTGGCCGAGCTGGCCGCTCGGTATGGCACGCCGCTCTACGTTTACAGTCAGAGTGCCATACTCGAAACCTTGAATTCACTTCGCTCGGCGTTCGCGGACGTTGATCCGCTGGTTTGTTACTCGGTGAAAGCCAACTCGAACCTGGGCATCCTGAAGGTGATGGCCGAGCACGGCAGCGGCTTTGACGTCGTCTCGGGGGGCGAGCTCCATCGGGTGAAACTGGCGGGAGGCGACCCGGAGCGGACCGTCTTCGCGGGCGTGGGCAAGACGGACGACGAGATTGTCGCGGGGCTGGAAGAGGGCGTCCTGATGTTCAACGTCGAGAGCGAGGGCGAGCTCCAGGCCATCGCCCGGGTCGCCGCCGCGATGAACCGCGTCGCGCCGATCGCTCTGCGCGTCAACCCTGACGTCGATCCCCGGACGCACCGCTACATCTCCACGGGCAAGAAGGAGTCGAAGTTTGGCATGGACATCGAGCGGTCGCTCCGGGTCGCGGCAGCCGCCGTCGCGATGAGCAGCGTCCGGATGATCGGCATGCACATGCACATTGGCTCTCAGATCACCACGACCGAGCCCTACGCCGGCGCGGTGGCCAAAGGGGTCGAGCTGGTTGGCCAGTTGCGGAGGATGGGTCATCCGATCGGGTGGTACAACATGGGCGGGGGCTTCGGTATCTCTTACAGGAAAAGCGAGGCGCGCTCGATCGCGGAATTTGCCGCGGCGATTCTGCCGGGCGTGCAGGCCACGGGCTGTCGTCTGGCGATCGAGCCGGGGCGAGTAATCGTGGGGAATGCGGGCATTCTGGTCAGCCGTGTGTTATATACCAAGCAGTCGGGAGACAAGCGGTTCCTGATCCAGGACGCCGCCATGAACGATTTGATCCGGCCGGCACTTTACGAGTCGTTCCATCGGATCTGGCCGGTGGTCGCCGCCCCCGGCTTGCCCGCGCCGCCCGAGGACTTCGAGGCCGCGATTCCCGGCACCGAACCCTGGGATGTCGTGGGCCCCGTCTGCGAGAGCGGCGACTTCCTGGCCAAGGACCGCTCTTTACCCCAGCTTGACCGTGGCGACCTGATCGCCATCTTCTCCGCCGGGGCTTACGGCATGGTCATGGCCTCCAACTACAACACCCGCCCCCGCGCTGCGGAAGTTCTCGTCGCCCTCCGCCAGTCGCGGCTGGTTCGCCGTCGTGAGACCTATGAGGATCTCGTCAGCCAGGAAGTCGGTATGTAAACCGAACGGAGTTACGTTGAATCCAGCCAGGCAACCCCTTGCACTCATACAGCCGCCGAAATCATGGAAAACCGGGTGATTTCCCGTGACCTCCAGGCCTCAAGAAGATCGGACTTGATCCATGTGGCGAAGCCCTGTGTCCCTTCTCGGTCGTTGCTATGAGGCGCTCCCGAACGAGTGCGGAATGCAGCGCGGGCGTGCCGGCACGGTTCCGAGCGTTCTCGTCCTCATGGCCGTGGCGCTGGCCGGTCTGAACCTGCCGGCGCCGGCCTTGGCCCAGGCCCCTGGGCCCGAGTCGTTTGCCCAGGAGCCGCGGACCCCGACGGAGCTGTGGAGCGCAATCGATTACCTGGTCCGGACCGGGCAGAGCAAGAAGGCTGTTCCGTACCTTGAAACGTTTGTGAAAAGCCAGACCGACGATACGACCCTGGTCGAGATTCGTGACAAGTACGGCGCTGGTTCCATCTTGCGACTGGCGGACCAGCCGGCGACCAGCAAGTACGCTCAGCCCTTGGTTGAAAGACTGACGGCGGCCGTGCGACGGTACACGACCCAGCCGGAGCGAATTGCCCAGGCCGTGGCCGGGTTGACCGGCACCACGGAGGAGCAGGCTTACGCGGTCGCCCGGCTTAAGGAAGCCGGTCCTTACGCCGTGCCCTTTCTGGTCGAGTCGCTCCAGCACCCGGAGATCACGCCTGAAAAACGAGCCCTCCTGGCTCGCAACATGGGCCGGCTCGATCGCACCGCCGTGCCTCCGCTCCTGGCCGTTCTTGACAGTTCCGATCCACGACTCGCGGCCGACGCGGCGACGGCCCTGGGATTGATTGGTGATCCCCGCGCTGTCCCGTTCCTGACCTATCCCGCGTCCGCCGTCAAGTTTCCCCCCGCCGTTCGTGAGGCCGCCCAGACCGCGATCGGACGGCTGACGGGCTGGTCATTCGTGGTGCAACCCCATAGCCCGGCGCAGGCACTCACGGAAGCCGCGTGGAGCTTCCACCGCCATCAAGTCGAGTTTCCGAGTGATCCCGTCGCCGTCTGGGTCTGGGACAAGGACCGCAAGGTGCCGGTGCCGCGGCCGATGAGGCTGGGCGAGGCCGAGGGATACTTCGGGCTCCAACTTGCAAGTGAGGCGCTCCTGTTGCAGCCCCTGGACCTTGATGCCCACACTGCCTCAGTCAGCCTGTCGCTGGAAAAAGCAATTGACCGCGCCGGCTTCAACTCCTTTCCTGCTCAGGACCAGGGCACGTTTGCCTCGGCCGTTGCTGCTGGGCCTGCCGTCCTTGCGGAGGTCTTGCGGAAGGCGATTGCCGACGGCAAAGACGGGCTGGCGGCGGTCGCGGCCACGGCTTTGGGCCAGGTCACCGATCGGGCACTGCTCTCCCGCACCGGCCACCCCCATCCCCTGGCCGAGGCACTCTCGGCTCCTGGCGTACGCGTCCAGTTCGCCGCCGCCAAGGCTCTGGTGGAGCTTGCGCCGACCCAGCCATTCCCCGGCTCCAGCCGGGTTGTTCCCACCCTGGCCCGGTTCGCGACATCGCAGAGGCCGCCCAGAGCCGTGGTCATCGACGGTAACCCGAACCGGGGCAACCAGCTCGCCGGCTCGCTCAGGGCGTTGGGCTACGAGACAGTCCTAGAGACCTCGGGGGATCAGGGTTTTCGGGCCGCGGCAGAGTCTGCCGACGTCGAGCTCGTCGTCGTCAGCCACGCACAGGCCCATGGAGCCTGGAACCCGATCGATATCTTGACCAATCTCAAGAGTGATGCGCGAACCGCGAATCTGCCGGTTTATATCTACGGTCCGCTCAATCTCGAGCGCGATCGGTCCAGCTTGCTGGCGAGTTTTCCGGGGACCAGGTTCCTGGTTCAGCCGGTCAGCGCAGCTATCCTCGAGACCTTGCTCGGTGGGCGGCCCGCAAAACTCACCGCAGCCGAGCGTGCCGGGTATGCCAGCGAGGCGGCTTCGCTCCTGGCCCGGATTGCTGGGCAACCCAAGAGCCCCTACGCCGCCGACCTGAGCGCCAGCGAGCCGGAATTGACTATCGCCCTGAACCAGCCAGAGACCAGCCTGGCCGCTTCATCGGCTCTCGGAGAGGTTCCCAATCCAGACGCTCAGCAGAGCCTTGCCGATGTCGTGCTCGACCCGTCGCGGTCCGTTGAACACCGCCGTACGAGTGCCTCCCAGCTCGCACGGAGCATCCAGCGATTTGGCCCGCTCGTTTCGGCCGATCAGGAAGCTCAGCTCGCCGCTGAATTCCGGGCGGAAGCCGATCCTCAGTTCCGCACCGCGCTGGAAACGGTCATCGGCGCCCTGCGGGCCCAGTCGCCGACACCAGCGACCAGACCTGGCCGGTCCACGCGGCCCGCCGGGGCCTCCGTCCCCACAACCTTGGCGCCACCGGCGAATCATCAACCTTGAGCATCATCGAATGGACAAGCTCTCCACCCGTTGAGCGTCTCGATCGTCTCCCGCAGCGGCCAGAACAGCAAGCGACGCACGCTCGGCATCCCTTGATTTTCAACAATCGAACGAGTCTCCGTGAAAGTTACGCGGCCATGGCCATCGACACCAGATCCAGCTTCCACCCTCACACCGCGGCTCCGGGGCCCGGCGAGAATTCCGCGCTGGGTGTGAATTTGCCCGGCGTCCTTGGTGAAAGCGCGGCCATGCGCGAGGTCTTTCGCACGACCCGACAGGTTGCGCCGTCGCGCGCCTGCGTCCTGATCGTGGGCGAGACCGGAACCGGCAAGGAACTGATCGCGCGCGCCATCCACGACCTGAGCCCGCGATCGACAGGCCCCTACATCCGCGTCAACTGTGGGGCCCTGACCGAAAGCCTGCTGGAAAGCGAGCTCTTCGGGCACGTCAAGGGCTCATTCACCGGCGCTGTTGACAACCGGACCGGACGGTTCGAGGCCGCGCACACCGGATCGATTTTCCTGGACGAGATCAACAGCACCTCGCCCAAGCTCCAGGTCAAGCTGCTCCGCGTGCTTCAGGAAGGTGAATTCGAGCGGGTTGGCGATAACAACACCAAGAAGGTCGACACCCGCATCGTCGCGGCGACGAACCGCGATCTGCTCGACGAGATCGATTCCGGACGTTTCCGTGAAGACCTCTATTACCGGCTGAACGTGGTGCCGATCTACCTTCCTCCCCTGCGCGAGCGCCGCGAGGACGTCGAGCCTCTGGTGCTTTACTTCCTCAAGCGCTACGGCGAGCAGAACAAGCGCGAGATGCGCAAGGTGCACATCGAGTCCATGCGTCGGCTCCGGGAACACGACTGGCCGGGAAACGTTCGCGAGCTCCAGAATTATGTCGAGCGGGCGGTAATCCTGGGAACGGGTTCCGAGCTCCTCGTCGAACACCTGCCGCCCCAGTTGCGCGGAGAGTCAGCGCCCCGGCCGATCCGCCATCGTGGGGGCGGTGCCGACTTCAGCAGCCTGACCGTCGAGCTCGTCCGGCAGGGCATCCGCGGCGCGGGGCCCAGCGCCAATGACCTTCACGACCGCATCGTCGGCCAGGTTGAGCGCGAGCTGATCCAGCAGGTGCTCCAGACCTGCGACCGTGTCCAGATCAAGGCTGCCGCTCGCCTTGGCATCAACCGCAACACGCTGCACAAGAAGCTCTCCGAGTATCGCATCGACGAGACCGCCCCCGGCCCCAGTGGATCCCAGCGCAACGGCGACGGCAGTGCCGGCGATCTCGATGACGACACCGCTGCCGGCTCCAGGTCTGGCGATCCCGGTTCGCCCTATGATGAAGAGTGACGCACCATGCCCATGGAGACATCACCGCGCGCGGATCGCGACCAGGACCCCGAGGCTCCTCCGGTCCCCTCCAGTTTTCCCGGGCGGGATCAGGCCGGGACCCTGGAATTCGATCGATTGTACGCGGGAGACTGCCTGCAACTGTTCCCACGGGTTGCGTCGGGATCGATCGATCTGGTTTTCGCCGATCCCCCGTTCAACATCGGCTATGATTACGACATCTACGACGACCGTCTTGAAGCTGAGGCCTACCTCGACTGGACCAGGTCGTGGGGTCGCGAGGTCGTCCGTGCACTCAAGCCCGACGGCACGTTCTGGCTGGCGATCGGCGACGAGTATGCCGCCGAGATGAAGGTCCTCTTCCACCGCGAGCTCGGGCTGTCGTTGCGAAACTGGGTGATCTGGTACTATACGTTTGGGGTCCACTGCACCAGGAAGTTCAGCCGCAGTCATGCCCACTTGTTTTACTTCGTGAAGGACCCCAAACGTTTTACTTTCAACGACCAGTCCATCCGCGTTCCCTCGGCCCGGCAACTGGTCTACTTCGACTCCCGGGCCAACCCCGAAGGCCGTCTTCCCGACGACACCTGGATTCTCCGCCCGCAGGACGTCGACGGCGGCTTCGCCCCCGAGAGCGACACCTGGTACGTGCCGCGGGTCTGCGGCACCTTCAAGGAACGCGCCGGCTGGCACGGCTGCCAGATGCCCGAGCAGCTTCTGGGCCGGATCATCCGCGGCTGCTCGAACCCCGGCGCAACCGTCCTCGACCCCTTCGGCGGCAGCGGCACGACCTTGACAGTCGCCAAGAAACTGGGCCGCCGCTTCCTCGGCTTCGAGCTCTCTCCCGACTACGCCAGCGCCATCGAAGCCCGCCTTGCGTCCGCGAAATTGGGCCAGTCCCTCGAAGGCGGCGCCGAACCATTGGCCGGGGGTAAAGGCAGAGGACCGCGGACGAAGGGCCGGTAGAGCGAGCACCGTGCGGGCCCGTCAATCGCTGTAATATACATCGAGGAGGCCCTTCATGTCCGACCACGACTCTCGCTCCGCCACTGTTCGACCCGTGCAAGAGGCCGAGGCCACCGGCAAGGTCGCCGAGATCTTCGCCGACATCAAGCGGACCAAGAACATCGATTTCGTGCCCCGCTTCTGGCAGGTGATCGCCACCAACCCCGTCCAGCTCGAGCTGGTCTGGACGAGCCTGAAATCGCTGATGCACCCCGAATCGGTCGGCCGCGTCGCGCGGCTTGACCCGACGACCCGCAAGATCATCGCGCTGGCCGTCTCGGCAACCAACGGCTGTCCCTACTGCATCAACTCGCACACCGCGGCCCTGCGCAAGCTCGGTGTGGATCACGAAACGCTCGGCGAGCTTATGGCCCTCGTCGGGCTCTTCAACATGACCAATTCCCTGGCCAACGGCTACCAGGTCGAGCCCGATGTCCGATCGCGGGTGGATTAAGGCTCCTTCATCTCTGCACTTGGCATGGACCATCGATTGAACACATTGCTCCATCAGTGGACGTAATCCACCTCACGTGAAGCTCGTCTCAACCACCCGTTCCCTTGCTGCTGCTGGGTAGCTTTGCCGTCAGTTCCTCGACCTTCGCCGAGAGCTTGGCCACCTCGTCCTTGCTGGCCAGGTTTAGCCCCGAGACGGCTTTCTGCACGGCGGAGTTGATCCGGGTTTCGAATTCCTTGCGAGCTGTCTCCGACTGCTTGAGCAGGTGATCGACGAACTCTTTTCCTTCGTTCTCGGAAAGCTTGGCCTGCGAGGCGAACTCCTTGCCCAGCTCCTCGACCTTATCCTTGGTCATGACGGCCAGACCGACGCCGGTGAGCAGGGTTTTCTTGATGAGATCGAACATGGCAGTCTCCTGAAAGGTTCTCGATTGCTCCTCAAGGTGTATTATACCCGTGCCCATCGCATCCATTCGACAGACCAGGCGATGATCCTCACGGCTTCTTGATCACCTCGAGCGCTGCGGAGGCGCGCAGGACGCCGGCGAGCGGGCCGCTGTTGAACTCGGTGGAGAACTGGACGGGGCCGGCGGGTTGCGACTGGGGCACTCGGACCGAGGCCGGGCAGAAGGTGCCTCAGGCAAAGCCCGAATGAGCGGTTCCCAGCGTTTGACCGTCGGTCGAGGCCAGCGTGGTCACCGCACCCAGGTTT
>Ga0208044_1001378_pt1 | contig 13356 bp, 10 predicted proteins | sample Sb_taG_8_FD_187712 | JGI IMG/M metagenome (GOLD analysis project Ga0208044, IMG submission 187712) | Peat soil microbial communities from Weissenstadt, Germany - Sb_50d_c_BC metaG (SPAdes) (version 2) | ecosystem: Environmental > Terrestrial > Soil > Wetlands > Peat | place: Germany... | reverse complement strand
CCAGATGGCCCGGTTTGTCGTCAACCACCTCCGGAGGCTTTTCAAGGTCCACGCCTGGGCAAGCCCGCTGACCGGCCGCGTCATGATCGAATACGACGATAGCCGGGTCGGGTTGAATGAGTTGCTCGCCTACGTTCGCCAGGTCGAACTGCCCGAACTTCCCGGTGAGGATCGGCCCGCCCATCCCCTCGACCCCGCCCCGCTGGTCCAAAGTGCTTCCCGGACGGCGGCTGCCGGCCTCGGCCTGGCAGTGCTGGCGGTCTGGCGCTGGGCCGGCGGGCCTGTGGCGCCGGGCCGCATCAAGGCCGCAGCCACTGCGGCTGGCGTGATCACCCTGTTGAACGGCTTTCCGTCTCTCCGTAACGGGCTGCGCCGGCTCCTCGGGCGGCACACGGCGGACGTGTTTTTCAGCATCGCGGGCGTCGTCACGCTGACCCTGGCCCGCAGCCCCCTGGGTTTGGCGATTGTCGGCGCGGAGGCCTTGGTCCTGCTGACCGAAGTGGTGGCCCGACGGGCGGCCTGGACGCGCTACGAGGAGCACATGGAGGGGGCCGGCGCGGCCGAACCCGGCGCGGTGATCCGCCTGGAGGCTGGCGAGTGCGCTCCCTTGACCGCTCGAGTGATCGAAGGTGTCGGGACCGCCACCGGTCGCGACGGCCTACCCTTGCGAATTGTGCCCGGTAGCGAGGTTCTGGCCGGCGCGAGACTCTTCGCCGGGCCGTTCGTGGTGCAACTCACGGGCGGCGAGGCATTCCTCCCGGGGCCTCGGCCGGGCAACCTCGCCCCCTCGCTCTTGGGTCGTTACCTGAAGGTCCTCGGTCCGCTGTCGCTGGGTTACGCAGCGTTGAGCCTCGTGCTGACGCGGTCACCGGCCCGGGCGTTCACCGCCCTGCTGCTGGTCAACCCTCGAGTCGCACTTGTCGGCCTGGAGGCGGCCAACCTCTACGCCGCCGCGCGGGTGCTGCGCGGAGGCGTGACGGTCGTCGAAACGCGGCCCGAGCGAGTCGTCCAACTGCCGGACGTCCTCTTGTTGGACAGACCGCGTGTGCTGACCGACGGCCTCGAGGTCGCCGGCGTGATGCCGCCGGAGGGCTCCCTGGACGCGACCGAGATCATGGCCCTGGCCAGCGGGGTCTCGGCCGGGGCGGGCTCGCCCTGGGGCAACGCCTTCCCGCGCGTCGGTAGCGAGACGGCGACCGACGGCAGCTTCAACGGCCTGTGGGCCAAGGCCAGGGTGATGGGGGAGGACTACACGTTGGGGCCTCCGGAAGACCCGCCCGAAGTCCCGGGGGCGTTCGCGCTGCAGTACCGGGGAGGCTATCTCCTGGCTTTGTGCCGCGGAGAACATGGGGAACAGCCCTTAGGGCTGTTGGCGCTGCGGCCCCGGCTGAGCCCGAGGGCCGCCGAGCTCGTCCAGACCTGCAAGCGCCGCGGCGTCCGCCTGATGGTGGTGCCGAGAGGCAGCCGGCTCGGAGCGCAAGCGGTCGCGCGGAGGGCCGGGGTGGAGTTGACGGCGGCCGACGACGCCGTCGCGGTCGTTCGTGAGCTCCAGCAGCAGGGCAAGCTCGTCGCGTTGGTCTCCGACAGCGCGCTCGCGGCGCCGGCGTTCGCGGCCTGCGACCTGGCCATCGGCCTGACGCCGTCGTCGTTGGGGCGCTTCCCCGCCCGTGTCGACCTGTTGGCGGCCGACCTCGGGGCGGTCGCCGCCATCCTGGAAGCGGGGGCACACCGTGATGTGACGGTACGGGATGCGGTGCTGCTGTCGGCGGCGGCCAATGTCTTCGGTGCCGTCTGGGGCTTCCGCGACAGGCCGGGCGTCGAGCGCGCCTCGCTCGCCGTTTACGCCGCCGCCCTGGCCGCCCTGGCCGACGGCTGGGTCCGAATGCAGGGCGGGGCAAGGGCCGGCTCGTCCCTGCACTACCTGGTCGACCCTCGCCCCGAGCGCTGGGGACGACAGGCGGCGGCAAACGCCCTGCGCGCGTTCCGGACCTCCGAGGCCGGGCTCGCCTTCGGGGAGGTGGCCAAGCGGCAGCGGGCGGCGCCTCAGTCGACGCGGCGCCACGAGGTCCTGACCTCGATCCTCGACCAGCTCGGCTCACCGGTGAACGCCATCCTGGGCGGCGGTGCAATCCTGTCGTTCGCGATCGGCGGCGAAGCCCTGGAGGTCATCATCATCGCCGCGACCGTCGCCCTCAACACCGTCCTCGGCGCCTGGCAGGAGCACCAGGCCGGTCGGGCGACCGAGGCGATGCGGCAGTTGGGCACCGCCACCGCCCGCGTCTTGCGCGACGGCGCTCCCGCGGTCGTCCCGGCGTCGGACGTGGTGCCGGGTGACATCCTGCTGGTGGAGCCGGGTGACAGGGTGCCGGCCGACGCCCGCCTGCTGACCGCCCACGGCCTGGAAGTGGACGAGGCGCCGCTGACGGGCGAGTCGGTACCGGTCTCCAAGCACGCCGAGCAGGGGCCACCCGAGGCCCGCATCGTCCTGGAGGGGAGCGACGTCGCCGTGGGGACCGGGCGCGCCGTGGTGGTGGCCGTCGGCCGCCAGACCCGCCTGGGGTCGATCGCGGCGGCCCTCGACCTGGACGAGACGAGGCAGAGCACCTTCGGCTCCCGCCTGTCCCGACTGATGCAGCTCTCCTTGCCGGTCGCCGCGGCTGGGGGGATCACCGTATTCGCCTCCGGGCTGCTGTGGGGCAAGCCGGCGCTCTCCCAGCTCGGCGTGGGGGTCAGCATCGCCCTGGCGGTCGTGCCCGAGAGCCTGCCCCTCCTCGCCGGGACCGGTCAGGTGGGGGTGGCTCGCCGCCTGGCCGACCGGCGGGTGCTGCTCCGCCGCCTGTCGGCGGTGGAGGCGTTGGGACGGGTCGACGTCGCCTGTGCCGACAAGACCGGCACCCTGACCGAAGGGCGTCTCTCGGTGCGCCTGGTGGCCGACAGCGAACATGAGGCACTCCTGGCCACGCTGGCAGACGACGGCCTGCGGCAGGTGTTGCTCACGGCGGCACTGGCCAGCCCCCACCCCGACGCCGCGGGCGCGTCCGCGCACCGGACCGACGTCGCGATCGTCCAGGCCGCGCGTGACGCGGGCCTGTTCGAGGCACTGTCGCACGAGCGCCGGGGCGAGGCCCCCTTCGACCCGGGCCGGCCGTTCCACGCCACGGCCCTCGCGGACCGCGTCTGCGTCAAAGGGGCGCCGGAAGAGATTTGTCTCCGCTGCGCCCGCCTGCGCCGCGGCGACTGTGACTCGCCCCTGGATGAAGCAGGCCGGCAAGCGCTCCTGGATCGGGCTCGCAGCTTGGCCGACCGGGGCCTCCGCGTCCTCATGGTTGCGGAAGGCTCCCCCGACGTGCCGCTGGAGGACCCCGGGAACCTGGTGGCCCTCGGCTTCATCAGCATCAGCGACCCGCTCCGGCCCTCGGTGCCGGCGGCCGTGCAGCGCTGTCGCGAGGCGGGGGTCCGGCTCGTCATGATCACCGGCGACCACCCGGCGACCGCCCGGGCCATCGCGCGGGAAGCCGGCATCCTCGATGAGGACGGGGAGATCCTCACGGGGGGCGAACTCGCCGAGCTGCCCGACGCCGAGCTGGATCGGCGCCTGGAACGGGCGCCGGTGATCGCCAGAGCCACGCCGCTGGACAAACTCCGGATCATCGAGGGACTGCGACGCCGGGGCCACGTCGTGGCCATGACCGGGGACGGGGTCAATGACGCCCCCGCCTTGCGCCTGGCCGACGTCGGGATCGCCATGGGCCGCGGGGGCACCGAGGTTGCGCGCCAGGCTGCCGCAGTGGTGCTCACCGACGACGATTTCTCCACGCTGGTGGAGACGTTCGTCGAGGGCCGCAGCTTCTGGCGGAACATGCGCCGTGCCCTCAGCCTCCTGCTGGGTGGCAACGTCGGCGAACTCGAGCTGATCGTCGGGGCGACCGTCTTGGGGTTCACCTCCCCCTTGAACACCCGTCAGATCTTGGTGGTGAACCTGATCACGGACGCCTTGCCTGCGCTCTCCATCGCCATGCAGCGGCCGGAACACCGAAACCTCGCCGCGCTGGCACGGGAGGGGACCTCGGCGCTCGACGCTTCGTTGCGCCGGGACGTGATGAGGCGCGGTGCCGCAACCTCTCTGCCCGCGCTGGCGGCCTACTTCATCACCCGGCGTACGGGCAGCCGGGAGGAGGCCGGTTCCACGGCCTTCGGGGCGATCGTCATGAATCAGCTCGCTCAGACCTTGGACGCCGGCTGGTCGGAAGGGAACCTGAACCGGTCGGTCTTGGGGGCCGTGGGTGGGTCGGCCGGCATGCTCCTGGCCACACTCAGCGTCCGGCCGCTCCGTGACATGCTCGGGTTAACCGCATTGACACCCCTGGGCTGGGGCTTGATCGGGACGGCGTCGCTCGCTGCCGTGGCGATCAGCCGTGGCTTCTCTTCGGGCAACTTTCCCCTTTCCTTCTCACCCGACCTGGCCCACGACCCGCAGGAGGAGACGGACCCCCGACTGCCTCCTTAAGCGACTGGGCAGTACTCAGGTTCTCAGGTCTAGTCGCCGTTATGAACGATATGGGAGGAATGGACATGACTCGTCAAAGCAAGATGGCAAATCGTTCCTGCTTGAAATGATTGTCATGCGTCAGGATTTCGGTGATGCTCTCCTGCCGCATGGCTTCCATCGAGATGCAGTCGGTGAGGCTGTATTCCTTGTCGGGGCGGGACTGGTAGAGAGCGAATCCGGCTTGGAAGGAGAGATCAGATTGAAGAATCACTATGATTTGAGGGTCCGCTGTGATCTGATGAACGCGGCGTGCGGCGATGCTGCGTAGGCGGGGAGTGTGGCGGAAAGCGGTGAGGAATTCGCTGAGCATTTCTTGTGTGGTCACGATCTCCGCACTTTGGAGGGCGCGACTGGCCTTCAGGGCGGCCGCGTGCCATTGATCCCTCTGGTGCGAAAGAGCGATCCAGTACAGGGAATCGGCGAAGACACGCCTCATTCGACCGGTCGCTTCGGCGTGCCGTAGATATAGTGATCGTGTTGCTCGGAGAGGTCGGCGGGCAGGGTGTCCCAAACCTCAGGTGGAATCGACCGGTTCTCTTCCTCGATGACTTCCCAGATCGGCTTGTGAGCGGTGGCGGGCCGCTCCTCGCCGACGGTGGGTGGCGGCGTCACCGGCCGCTGCTTGAGCTGGCTGAGCAGCAGGCGTGCGGCCTCGGCCATCGCGTCGTCGACCGATGGGAACTGGCCGCTGTGGACGGCCTCGCGGATCGAGCTTTCCAGGTTCTCGGGTAATTGTATCGTCATACTTAAAATGTCCTTCGGCTCTAGTCTACCACAGCCGCCGATGCTTGCCAAGCCGGACCAGTGCGTGCATATTGGCGATATTGCTTACCTTCCAATAGATTCACTACGGGATGCGAGTGTTCGGGGCTTGTGACGGCGGGCTCTACCGGCCCACGCTCTCCTTTCCTGGTTCCCCGGGTTGATTGCGACCCCAGACGAAGGGCTCGAATTCGTTGCTCCTCCGCGATCGGACAAAGGGACGCGACTCGCTTCGAGAGCCAGGAAGCTGCAGAATCGAGCTGCGTCCCGGTCGCCACTTTGAGCGTCGGCTCACGCCAGGAACTTGTCCACCTGGGGCAGGAGCTTGGCGAAGTCGAGGTGGCTGTGGCAGGCGTCACGGGCGGCCTCGAGGTCGGCATCGTGCCAGTCGCGCTCTTCCTCGGTCAATCCGGCGTACTCCTCGCGGGCCATGACGCGTGCGCCGTGATGCTCGTGGTAGGTCAGCATGCGGGTCAGGTCGCCGAGGCGGGCCTTGGTGCCGACGGCCCGGCCGCAGCTCCCGTCGCAGTTGGCGCACATCATGGGCCCGGCGGCCAGAACGGCATCGCGGAGCTCGAGGATCTGCGACACCTTCAGGGGCTCGAACTTCCGGGCCGCCTCGATGTTCTGCCGCACCTGGTCGGTGTTCACCACGGCCGTGCAGACGCAGGCGAGCCGCTCGTCGGTCCAAGCCGCATGGAGCAGGGCCTGGTGGGGATTGAGTCCGCGCTCCTTGAGCACGGGAGCTTTCTCATACACCTCCCTGAGGGCGCCCCGCCCCGCGAACAGCTTCATGGCCACCAGGCCGATTTGTTTTTCGAAGCAGGCGTCCATGGCCTTGTTCAGAGCGGAGTTCTTGGCGAGCCAGGGGGCGTACGACAGCATGATGGCGTCGACGAATCCGCCCTCGGCGGCCGCCTGGAGCTGGTCGGCCATGGCGCCACCGTCGTGGGTGGTGAAGCCAACGAACCGCACCTTCCCGGTTTTCTTGATTTCCTCGATCTCTTTCTTCATCTCCGGGCTCCTGGCCCAGTCGACCTGGCCCCGGCCCAGTCCGTGGTAGTAGAGCAGGTCGATGTAGTCGGTGCCGAGCGCCTGGAGCCGCTGGTCGATATTCTTGACCACCTCTCCGATGTTGCGGACCGGTTCCTTGGTGGCCAGGAAGATCTGCTTGCGCACCTGGGGCATTTCCGCGAACCATTTCTTGAACCCCGGCTCGGTGCCATACACCTTGGCGGTGTCGAAGAGACGGACGCCCTGGCTGAAAGACAGGCGGAGCAGCCGGTCCATGAACCCCGCCACTCTCAGTGTGCCGGCATTGAGGATGGTCACCTCCACGCCGGTCTTGCCGAACATCCTCTTGGGCAGGGTCCGCCCGCTGGCCGAAGGCTTCTTCGGCTGGGCGGCCCGGGTTTGAGCCTGAACCTGCGCGGGTCCGAGGCTCGCGACGGTCGCGGCCGCACTGGTTTGCACGAACTCGCGTCGTTGCATCAGGGTGGAATCACGATCTGACATCGATCGATTCTCCTGGAATGGGGCGGGATGAAGCGAGACAGGGGCTCTCGCTGGAGGGAATCTTCCACTTCCAGGTTATGCTGGCAGCCGGGCACTGTCGAGAAAATTCCCCCGTCTCCCGAACGCCGAATGTTCGTGCCCGTGGCGTGGCAATCTGTGGCGCTCGACAGCGAAGTTGTGTGACAGAAAGCTTAGCCCGGTCCGTCGCGGACGAGGGCGACATTCTGCCCGGATTGGTCCTGGATGCGATAACCAGCGTCTCGAAGTGACTCGATCATCCGATCCACCGCGTCCTGGCCGACGGTCATGGGGTGGAGTTCAATCAGCAGGAATGGTGCTTTGCGCATGATCACGTCGATCTCGTGTTCAACCAATTGGATTTCCGCGCCCTCGATGTCGCAGACGACCGAACATTGCTCGAATCCGGCCTCGTTCAGGATGCCCTCGAGTGAAGTCGTCGGAACCGAAACCATCGACCCGCTCGACCCTCCGACGCGGCTGCCCACGAAACTCGAGTCGAGGCTGAATTCTGCCGTCTCGGCGCCGTAAGCAAGCACTCTGTTCAGGATCTGGAAACTACACCGATTCAGATTCCTGTTGGTCGTGAGGAGGTCCAGAAGGTAGGGATTCGCCTCGACGACGACGTGGCGGTCGGGCCGTTCCAGTAGCCTGTTAGCCATGCAGGACACCACGCCGAGGCCGCCACCGAACTCGACGACCGGGAGGTTCTTCGGCAGCCATCGTTCCACGAGTGCTCGCTCATCGATCTCGTGGAGACCGAAGAACAGCGTGCTCTTGTGAGCCGTATCGATGCCTGGAGAGCTCACCGAGAACTTCAGGCCCCCGATGCGAATTCGATTACCCGACAGCTCCACCAACCGGCCAACGGTGCGATTGTTGATCCGGATCATATCGCGATACCACAGGTATCTGCGCCGGAGGATCGCACCGAGCCCTTCCGCCCGGAGTTTTCCGATGTATCGGTTCGTTGTGCGAATTATTTGCATTTTCCAATGACCTCTTGCGCGTCGGGCTTTTCGCTCGGCAGGTAATTCAGGGCGACATCAGCGCCTTCGCGGGCGAAAGCGATCGCCGCCGCACGGCCGATGCTCGAATCAGCCCCAGTAATCAGGGCCTTCCGACCCTTGAGGCGTCCGAAGCCCTGGTAGCTCTGCTCGCCGTGATCGGGCTTCGGCTCCATTTCCCGCGCCAGACCGGGCGGCGGCTGCGTCTGCTCGGAAAACTCGGGACCAGGATATTGCTTCGTCGGGTCCTGCATCTCGTATTGATTCTTGGACGAATTTATTTTCATGGTGCGAAACTCCACTTTCAAGGGACCCCACGCACGTATCCTCCGGTGCGTTTCCGGCGACAGGGCAACATCCGAACACGAGCAGAAAGCATGCCGATCATCAATGCGACGGCCCCACTGCCTGACCCTGCCGGCAGTGATTCCCTCGGCGCGCCGTTTGCCGAACTTTTACTTTTAGTTGATGGACTTCCTGCCCCGCGGACGGGCGAGGGCATTACCGCGTCGAGCTTGGAGAGAATCATGGCTGCAGAGCATCCGAACAAGACCGGGGCATGGTTGGCGGAGAGCACCGGGCCCGTTGGGTCCATTGCTGACATCAGGGAGCACCAGGATGTCTACGCCTCGTGTGGCACGAAGATCGGCAAGGTCGATCGCGTCGAGGGCGATAAGATCAAGCTGACCAAGAACGATAGCCCGGACGGGCAGCATCACACGATTCCCCTATCATGGGTGGCGAAGGTGCACGACCACATTCACCTGAACAAGGATCACAAAGAGGTTCAGGCCCAGTGGCAGCCGGCCTGAGCTGAGGTCGGCGGAACTGGCGACGTTGCGGGCCGGGCGATCCCCGGCCCGGGTCGTTCATGGCCTCCGCCGCTTCGATCAGGCCTTGCGATCGGGACGCCGCCCGTTGGCTCGCAGGCGGTTTTGCTTGACCCGACCGCAAGCATGAGGCAGGCTCATTCGTGGGAAACATCCGGACCAGGTCACTCGCCGGGAAGATTGAAGAAATGAGTTCTGTAAGGTCAGACCGCGGTGTCCTCGTGACGGGGGCGACCGGGCTGCTGGGCAGCCATCTTGCCGAGAAGCTGATCGCCCAGGGGTACCGGGTCAGGGCCCTGGTCCGCCAGTCGGGCGACACGGGGTTCCTCAAGGGACTGGGCGTGGAGATCGAGCGCGGTGATCTCACCGATCCGACGATCTGCGATCGGGCGGTCCGCGATGTCTCCCTGGTCTTCCACTGCGCGGCGAAGGTCGGCGACTGGGGAAGCTGGAAGGAGTTTCAGGTGGGGGGGCTCGAGGCCACGCGCACGCTTGCCGAGGCGGCCGCACGCGCCGGGGTCGAGCGGTTCGTGTACATCAGCTCGACGAGCGCCTACGGCCATCCGCCCGATCAAGCGACCCCGATCGACGAGACGGCTCCGCTGGGGCAGAACGTCTGGGTCCTGGATCATTACACCCGCAGCAAGGTCGAGTGCGAGCGGCTGCTCTGGGACATGGCCGCTTCCGGCCGCCTTCGCCTGACGGTCATTCGCCCAAGCTGGCTTTTCGGCGAGCGTGACCGGACGACGATTCCCCGCCTGATCCAGGAGTTTCGCTGGAACCGGGTGTCGATTGTCGGCAAGGGCGATAATCCGCTCAGCGCAGTGTATGCCGGCGTGGTGGCCGACGCAGCCCTGCTCGCGGCGCGTGATCCAGACTCCGTGGGCGAAGCCTACAACATCACGAGCCATGGCCGGATCACCCAGCGTGAGTTCCTCGACATGCTGGCCGATGCCCTCGGTGTTCCCAGGGTCACCTGGCACTATCCGTTCTGGTATGCCTTTTACGGAGGGCTCTCGCTCGAGCTCCGGGAGCGGCTTCTACGCAGCAAGAAACCGCCGCAGGTCACACGCTACGGGGCCTGGCTGCTGGGACGTTACCTCGAGTACAGCACCGAGAAGGCGCGTCGCAAGCTGGGCTGGGCTGCGGCGCTTTCTTATCGTGAGAGCATTGCGCGGACGATTGGCTGGTTCATGGAGGACGAGGCGGCGCGCGTTCCTCATGACCGGATGCCGCCCTTGGTCCGGATCCGCTTCTTGCTGAGGGATCTCAGAAAGGAACGGTCGGAGCCTGGGTGTTACCCGGCCGCGCTGGGTTCCCTGGCGGTTGACCGGGAGGCGGAGCCGCGGGAGAAGTTCCGGGAGCCGGGGATCCCGGACTGACGGCACCCCCCTTCTCTTCGACCGGCAGGACACAGCGGAAACCGACATAGCTCAGCCGCTTTTCCCGCATGATCCCCTGACGGACCGAAGCGCTGCCGGACTTCCGATCACCCTTGACCACGAGCTCCAGCGACCTTGGCTTGGCGCTTGGTCCGGTGGGGTTCACCACGGGCTGGTTGAATAGCTGGTGGTAAAACTTGGAATCGTACCAGTCTTTCGTCCACTCCAGGACGCTCCCCCCCAGATCGTGAACATCATAAGGAGAGGCGTCCTCGGGAACCGACATGACCGGCTCGACCTGGCCCGGGGCACGCGGCTTTGCCAGGTTGAGGGGCTCGGAACCCCAGGGGTAGAGCCGGCCGTCGGTCGAGCGCGCGGCCATCTCCCACTGAGCCTCGGTCGGCAGTTGCTTGAGGGTCCATTCGGAATAGGCCTGAGCATCGCGGGCATTGACCATGACCATGGGCAGCGTTTCGGACGGGTTCCGCCGGAAATCCTCCGACCAGCTTCGGGGAGGCTGGCCGCGGTAGTGCATCTCCGCAAGGAAGAGCCGGAACTGGCGAACGGTCACCTCATGCTGATCGATGTAATAGGTGGGCAGTGAGACTTTGTGGGCGGGGGCTTCCGCCGGCGAGGCGTTGTCGTTGCCCATCGTGAAGATTCCCCCTGGAACGAGCACCATCGGGGCACCGTCCCGGTTGCCCACGATCGCCAGCGGCCAGCCAGAGCTGTGGATGCCGGCTTCGGTCTTGGCCGTGAATCCGCTTGGCAGGGGGCGAATCGTCGTGGGCGTCATGCCTGCGCCGGGAGTGGTGCTGGCCATCGCCAGTGGAGAGGGGTGCGTCGGCGTGAGCTCGGCCGGATTGGCCGGCAGCGTCAATGTGGCGTTGCCGGCGGTCTGCTTGGGCTGGGCGGTCACAACCTGGGCCGGTTGAGTCTCAGGAGGAGGCGGCGGTTTCGGGGCGGCTTCGGCCTTCAGAGTTGGGCGATCGAGGAAGAGAGGAAGGTTCTGCTTGGGCCGCTCCAGCGCCTTCGACGCCGCGCCGGCCGTCCTGGTGCCTTTATAAGACTTCACCACGTTTTCCAGGAGGGAGACGGCGAGGTCGGTGCGTCCCGCCTTGGCGCTCTCTCGGGCCCGGTCGAACATGTTCTGGGCCTCGAGATCCAGGTCCTTCTTGGGCGCCGGCGCGAGTGTCACCGGGGGTGGCGGCTCATCTTCCCTGATCTCCATTGCGTTGGGATCGGAGATGAACAGATTGTGGAAGATCCAGCCGAAGATTCCGAAGCAACTGGCGACAAGCGCGCCCACGATCAGCCGGCCGCGCTGGCGAGCCTCGTACGTGTCAAGCGCCGGGGTCTCCTCGACGAGTACCTTCTTTTCAGAGCCCTCGTCCCAGGGCGACTTCTTGCTCTCCTTGGGTTTGGCCTTCCTTGCTCGCTGGCGAACCTCGGCGGATCGGACTGTTTCCTTGGCTGACTGCGCCGCTTCCTGCTTGTTCTTCGCCTCGGCGGCCTCTTTCAACTCTTCCTCCTCGTCCTCATCCGGTTCGGTCTTCCAGAGACGAGGCAAGGGCTGCCCCGGCATGACCGGCGGCTTGGGTTGCCGGGGTTCCGGCACATCGGCCAGATCATAGGCTTCCTCGTCTTGATCGCTCATGGCCGGGATTTCCCTGAACAATCCACCCCATTCGGTCACCCTGTAATAGCGTAACTCGTTCCTCTTACGTCGCACATACCCAAGGCGAATCAGGGCTGGTGCGATCGCCTGCCTGCCGAGCTTGGCATCCGGCTCGAAGAATTGATCGATCAGCGCCAGCGCGAGCGCTAGCGGCCTCGCTTTCAAGATTGACCTCCTGGCCGGTGCGCCTTACTATCCCGGCCTCGGGGACCGAGTCCCCCCAATTGGCGGCTCGATCGAGGGAGGTCATGGATGCAAGTGATACTGAGCTTACTGATGGCGGCTCTGGGCGGAGTCGACGAAACTGCCGACTCGTATGCAGCGCCGAAGATGGTGGTCTCGCGGGCTGGAGTGCCGGCAACAAAGGGCGGGCCCATGGTCGTTTTCGAGATTCGCGACATCCGGGTGTCCAGCCCCGAATGGCGGGGAAAGCTCATCTTGCGAATGCAGCCGGTCACCCGCCAGGAAGGGACTGCCGTCTGGTCGCTCGATCCGGCAGGCTTCAAGGAGCTTCTCGAGCTTTGGCAGGCCGATCCCAGGAGTAACGTCCTCCAGGCGCCGAAGATGACCGCTCGCGTCGGCGATCCGGCGCGGATGACGAGCGAGGAGACCCACCAGTATGTCGCTTCCGTGAAACGCGTGGCCGACGGACCTCCCAACCGGTCGACCCGGCTGGCGTTCGAGCCCCAGCTCGACAAGGTTCACAACGGTGTCCGCGTCAACATCCTCTCGAGCCAGCTCAAGGGCCAGAACCTGTTCGCCCGGGTCGTGATCGACGAGAACCGGCTGGTGGCCATTCACACGGTCAAGTACACCGAGGCCGTCCAGCCGAAGCCCGGCGCTGATCCTGAAGTTGCGAAGGCTTCGTTCCTGGAGCGGCTGAATCCGAACCGCGGACCTCGCGCGGCGGCCATGAACGCCACGATCCAGGTGCCCGAGGTGGACAGCCGGCGGGTCGAGGGAGAATGGCTGATACCCGGCGATGGGGCACTGCTGGTCAGCCTAGGGCCGCGAGCCCTGCACGAGAGGGGCTTTCAACAAAACGGGTATGAGGAGCATTTGATCGCCATCACTGCGCGTCCCGTTGCCGAGCCGGCTGGGGCCCCCGTTCCGCAGCCCGCCAGAGCAAGCTCTCCGCAGCCCCGCTGAATCCGCCGCGGCGGAGGGATATAATCTCAAAGTCTGGCGTCCATGATCGTGCTTCGACACGGTGTTTGAGCATCCCTCCGCATGAGGCAATACCTCGATCTGCTCCGCGACGTCCGTACCCACGGCGTGAGGAAGCCGGCCCGGGCCGTGCTCCGCTCGACGGGAGCGAAGATCGACGCCCTCAGCGTCTTCGGCAGGCAGATCCGATTTGACCTTGGCCAGGGATTCCCTCTCGTCACGACCAAGCGCCTGTCGTTCAATGCCATCGTTCACGAGCTGATCTGGTTCCTCCGGGGCTCGACGAATATCGCCTATCTCAAGGAACACGGGGTCACCATCTGGGACGAGTGGGCCGACGTCGATGCCGCGCCGAGCTGGGTATCCATGGACTGAACAGATGAGCCGTAAATTGTCTAGAAATGTCTTGAAAACGCGGAGTTCACGCAGCCAGACTGCCGCGTATGCC